>VOFB01000197.1_pt1 | contig 165844 bp, 147 predicted proteins | sample 5384141 | NCBI WGS metagenome assembly VOFB01 (sample SAMN12384721, study PRJNA508395) | human gut metagenome | isolation source: healthy gut A | host: Homo sapiens
CTTTTTCAAAATAAAGCATTTTGCCCTGCGGCTTGTAATGTGGTATCAAGTTACCCGAAGTCAACTTGTACAGGTAACTTTTAGAAAGGTTCAAGAACCTGCTCGCTTCATCGAAGCTAAGCACATTCTTTGAAAGGAACACTAAATTTTCGAGTTCTGCAACTCGCTTCTCAATACTTGTTTCCATATAACAAAAGTATTTGCGTTAGACAATATGGAGTGCATGCCCTCCGGTTTCTTGTAATCGATTACGGGGGCAAAAGTATTGAGGAATAGCTTGATAGCAGATTAAGCTATGTTTGAGGTCTTAACCTATTCTTAAAGTTTTTTCAGTTGTTTGATATAATTGCTGATGGTTACATAATCTTTTTCATGCTCCACCCCTTTTACATAATTGGCGGCTGTGGCTAAATCACCTTGATTCAGATATTTATCATTCTTTATATTCTTCGTAACAAACAACTTATTCTTTGCTATAACAGATTGCCAGTTAGGTGTTATCAAACCACGATTGCTTAACTCCGAAAAAAGAAAAGCGACCAGCCTGTTGTTATTAGACCTAAATATAACTTTAGGCTTACAAGAAAGTATCGCTTTCAAATCTTCAAAAGTCATAGGGGCATTGAAAATCTCTACTTCATTGATACACTCTACCAATAACTCTATTTGCCTATCGTTTAAAATAGACTTAAAAGGATTTTCAGTTTTAGCAATATGGGGTATAATTTTAGGTTCTTGGTATTTATCTTGAATTGGTTGCGGTTCTTCCCGTTCCTGTTGTGGTTGCATTTCCGCTTGCACCTTATTTTCTTTCTTTTTTCGCAAGTATGCCGAATATCTTTCTAACACAACAGCTTTGACTACTACGGAGAAATAAGGCAGTTCTTCATCATAAACCGTATTATCTTGCTCATACCGGGAATAATCAAATGAAAGAGGATTAAACGACATGTATTTTCTTTTCTCATCTAATTTCAAGGATTCATAAAAACCGCTTTCCCAAAAGAAGTCAGATACAGAATAAAAATATGGAATATCATTCAACACAGAATAACGAATATATAACTGCACTAACTCATCAGCGGTACGAACATATTCTTGCTGTTCCAATTTATCTGCCTGTTCTTCGTCGAAATATAAGGACTTAGAGGCAATATTATCTATCATAACTTGGCTGGCATGATTGATACAGCGATTGAATATACCTTGTATATGGTCGAATTTTATTTTCAGTTCTTCTTCTGTCATAATAATCTATGTTTCAGTTAGTAGAAACAAAGATATATTTTTCCGGCTAAACAAAGGCAAAAAAAGAAAGAAAGTACGGTAACTGTGATATAACCGTACTTTTTTCTTAAATCAGTCCGTCAAATTCGGTATCAGACTTATAGCTTCTTCTTTTTTCTTATCGACAATCTTCGCATAAATTTGAGTTGTGGCAATATTTTTATGTCCTAACAATTTGCTAACCGTGTACAAATCAGCCCCTAATGTAAGCATCATGGTAGCATGGGTATGCCGGGCAACATGAAACGAGATATGCTTAATAACCCCTGCATCTTTCGCCCATTTTTGAAGTATTTTATTTATAGTTCCCTCATGCGTCAAAGGAAAAATCAAATCATCGCCTTTTGCTTCATTTTGTTGCGGCAACCACTTTAACGCTTCATCGGATATAGGCAGATAAAGCGGTTCTTTTGTTTTCTGCATCTTTATTTCAATCCTTATTCTTTCACCGCTTTTCTGCAAATCGTTCCACTTCAATTTTCTTATATCGCTTACACGCAGCCCACACAAACAACTGAAAAGAAAGGCTTGTTTCATTATCTCATACTTGCACTCAGTCCCGATAAGCCGCTTCAATTCCTCTATTGTCAAATACTCCCTACGGCTAACTTCCGCTTTTACCTTACTGGCAAAATCAAACTCTTTCGTTGGATTGACCGTAATAATCCCCTCTTTATAGGCTCTATTTATAGCGGTACGCAACACCCCATAGTAAGCAATAACGGAATTATTACTTAATACTCCCCCAGCCTTTAACAAACCAAACTTGCTTGCTTTCTTCGCTTGTTTCAAGAAATCCACAAAGCTATTTAAGAAGTCCTTATCTATATCACGAAAAGCGATGTAATCCCCTCTGAACAACTTTAGTTCACGGATGGTATTACCAACAGTCTTTCATAGTTCAAGCTGCCACGTTCTTTAGATTGGCTTCTCATGTTCATTAAATAATCAATCACATTCGCTTTTGACTTGTTGGTGTTCTGAAAACCGTGTGCATCATTTTGTAACTCCACTATCCTCTTACTCTGAATCGCTTTTGCAAGAGCCAATGTAGCTTCGTTCTTCGCCTTATCCTCCCTCGTTTTTTCGGGTATAAGGTACAACTTCAAAAATTCATATTGCCGTTTACCGCCAACATAATTTTCTTTTCTAATAACATCACCTGTATAGTAGTCCAAATAAATAGACTGGTTGCCATTGGCAAGCTGCTTGAATCTAATCCTTACAGGTTCTTTCAATTTAACTTCTTGTTTTTTCTTCGCCATAATTATGTTCTTATTTTGTTACCAATACAAATATCGTGATTTGTTTTGTTACTCCAATGAATACGGGTAACAAAATAGTAACAAAATAAAGGCATTTATTAGACTAAACAAGAAAACAAGGAAAATAAAGGGAATTACACCAATAAATATAAAACATTATATATCAATATCTTATATTTAATATTTTATCTCATTTTTTCTCTTCTTCCACAACTGATAACTATTGATTATATTCTGCCACAAGACATAAGATCCCGGTCCCACGGAGGAAAGTGGATTCAGATAAGTATATGCCATCCAGATAGCAAGCACCGTATTCTTTTGCCCCAGCGCCTGCCCTCCACTGATGCGCTCACCATAATGACCGCCGATTCTCTTTCCCAAATAGAATTGTATACAGCAGGTTATCAGTCCCGCCAGGGCTATCAGCAGTTCAACAAATACCGGTGCATCACTATTGACCAATGAACGTACCGTCTGCCCTGAGACAATGGCAAGAGCTACCGCCCACAAATAGAAGGCTGCATCATGGAAACCCAACAGAAAATGATGCACCTTCGGCACAAACGCACGCAGAAACCATGCCAGCAAGAAAGGACAAAGCAGCAATGGAAAGACTTTACTCAGAATTTTCAGGAATGCAACAAAAAAAGTAATGTCAGCATGAGGCTCCACCAACGGGAAAACCAAAGGAACAGCCACAGCCGCCAGAAGATTGGACAACAACGTATAGGTCGTCAGGCTGGATGCGCTTCCACCCAGTTTACCGGTAATGACAGCCGCAGCAGTCGCAGTGGGACAAATGAGGCAGACCATCGCACCTTCAAACACTTCCCGGTAGACCTCCTCCATAGGGCAACACACCAACAATACCGCAACAATCAAGCAAGAAACCGTCTGGAACAGCAGTAACCATCCATGCCACGATTTGGGTTTCAGTTCATGCACCTCCACCTTGCAGAAAGTGAGCAGAAGTTGGGAAAAAATCAAAAGCGGAGTCAGGAAAGCCACTAACCCATTCACATAAGGTTTGGCAGGCGCCACAAAAGGAATGTCTGCAAAAAAGAAATATCCCAAAGTACCGGCAAGCATTGCCAAAGGCAACGTCCAGTTCTTTATAAAACGAACCAGCATACTTGATTTGCTATTTTAATTATCCACCGCAAAGTTACGCATATTATCAATACATTAAGCCACTAATTGCTCAAACACAGACATTAATTCCACTAAAAATGAGAAGAAGAACAATAAAACTGAACATAATCCATTAGTTTTCTATAAATTTCCACTACATTTGCCAAGCGAAAAGGAAGCATTGTCTTTGCTACAATTATATGAAACTATACAGACGATACATATTATATATAAGTATATGCTTAGGGCTGCTTATCTCCCCCTTTTGCAGTGGCAGCGCTGAAGCGAAAGACTTTGTTGTCGTTATAGACCCCGGACACGGTGGACACGACCCGGGTGCAGTGGGAAAAATTTCCAAAGAGAAGAATATCAACCTGAATGTAGCACTCAAACTTGGCAAACAAATCAAGAAGAACTGCCCTGATGTAAAAGTTATCTATACGCGGGACCGGGACATATTCATCCCCCTGGACCGGCGCGCTGAAATTGCCAATAACGCCAAAGCTGATTTGTTCATCTCCATACATACCAATGCCCTGGCCAAAAACCGGACGGCCAAAGGAGCCTCCACCTGGACACTGGGTCTGGCAAAATCGGATGCCAATCTGGAAGTAGCCAAGCGCGAAAATGCCGTTATCCTCTACGAAAGCGACTACAAGACGCGGTATGCCGGCTTCAATCCCAACTCGGCAGAGTCCTACATCATCTTCGAATTCATGCAAGACAAATACATGTCACAGAGTGTGCACCTCGCCTCCCTCGTACAAAAGCATTTCCGCCAAACCTGCAAACGTACAGACCGGGGCGTGCACCAGGCAGGTTTTCTGGTATTGAAGGCCAGTGCCATGCCAAGCATACTGGTGGAACTCGGATTCATCTCCACACCGGAAGAGGAACGGTACCTGAACACTGAAGCAGGAACCACCTCACTTGCCAACGGTATCTTCCGCGCTTTCCTCACCTATAAGCGCGAGCAGGAAATCCGGTTGAACGGAAGCAGCAATACCATTCTTCCGGAGGATGTACCCGAGCCCGTTCAAGAAGAAGGCAACGCAGCTACAGCGACACCGGAAAAGAAAAATGCACCTCAAGCGGAGAGTAACCAAGCTGCCCAGCGCCCGCAAAGGTCAGAAAATGCAGCCGTTTCCCAAACAGAACAGAGCGGCATCGTGTTTAAGATACAGATACTCACTTCTTCACGTCCTCTGGCCAAGAATGACAAAAGACTGAAAGGACTGAAAGACGTGGATTATTATAAAGAAGGCGGAATCTACAAATATACGTACGGCGCATCACCCGATTACAACAAGGTGCTGCGCAGCAAACGTAGCATTACGGACAAATTCAAGGACGCATTCATCATTGCGTTCAAGAATGGAGAAAAGATAAACGTCAACACAGCCATCAGCGAATTTAAAAAGAACAGAAATAAATAACAAAAGATACATCATGAAGTATATTACAAAAGAAGTTAGAATAGGAATAGCAGGCATAGCTGCACTTTGCATATTGGTATACGGCATCAACTACCTGAAAGGGATAAATATGTTCAAGCCCTCCAGCTATTTCTACGTGAAATTCCAGAATGTCAATGGGCTGACAAAATCCAGCCCGGTCTTTGCCGACGGCTTCCGCGTGGGTATTGTCCGCGACTTGTACTACGACTATACCCAACCGGGCAAAGTCGTTGCCGAAATAGATGTTGACCCAGAGCTGCGCATTCCCAAAGGAAGTACGGCAGAACTGGCAGCCGAAATGCTTGGCGGCGTAAAGATGAACCTGCTGCTTGCCAATAACCCGCGGGAGAAATACCAGATTGGAGACACAATCCCCGGCGTGCTGAACAACGGAATGATGGAAAAAGTTGCCACCATGATGCCGCAAGTAGAGAAGATGCTGCCCAAGCTGGATTCCATCCTCGCATCCTTAAATGTCATACTGGCCGACCCCGCCATCCCTGCAACCTTGCATAACGTACAAGATTTAACAGCAAGTATGGCCGTCACAAGCCGCCAATTGCAAACTCTAATGAAGGATGATATTCCACAACTGACCGGCAAGCTCAATACTATTGGAGACAACTTTGCACTCATTTCCAACAACTTAAAGGAGATAGATTATGCTGCCGCCATGCAAAAGGTAGACGCAACTTTGAACAATGTAAAAATGATTACAGACAAATTGAACCAGAAAGACAATACCGTCGGACTTTTGCTAAACGACCCTTCTCTATATAATAATCTGAACGCCACCACTGCCAACGCAGCAAGTTTATTGGAAGACTTGAAATCGCATCCGAAACGATACGTCCATTTCTCCCTATTCGGCAAGAAAGATAAGTAAAAGATGGACGTTATATAGATTTTGTCTAAATAATAAGTCTATAAAGGAATTAAAAGGAAAGCCCTCATTTGCTCTATACAAGGAGCGAAAAAGGGCTTTTTCCTGCTCTGGGCACAGAAGGAAAACAAGAGACGCAAAGCTACATAAACCACTATATGACAAAGTATTAGATAAATGCAAGACACCTTATATAAGGAGTATACTCATAGTAACCGATAAGTAGCTGAAAGTAAAGAGCTTATTACTTTCCCTAAAAACGCAAGAAAAAAAGGATTTGTTTTTCTCGAATAAGATTGCCTATTTTGCAATCGTAGAAGTTATGCTTAATTAATAAATGTATTTAAAGCCGTTATGAGTGAATTAAATCATGTCGGGCTATGGAACCGCTGTCTTGAAATCATCAGAGACAATGTTCCGGAGCAGACATACAAAACATGGTTTCTCCCCATCATACCTTTAAAATATGAGGACAAGACGCTGGTCGTACAGGTACCCAGCCAGTTCTTCTATGAGTTTTTGGAGGACAAGTTTGTTGACTTGTTGCGCAAGACTCTCTATAAGGTCATTGGTGAGGGAACTAAATTGATGTATAACGTAATGGTGGACAAGAGCTCGCGGAAAACCGTCGACCTGGAGTCTACACAGCGTACCATCATACCGCAAAAACAAGTGATGGACAAAAGGATTCCGCAGATTCCCGTCCCCGAACTTGACCCGCACCTTAATCCAGAATACAACTTTGAAACCTTCATCGAAGGTTACAGCAACAAGCTGTCGCGCAGCGTTGCAGAAGCTGTCGCTCTCAATCCGGCTAAAACAATCTTCAATCCGCTGTTCCTATACGGAGCATCAGGTGTAGGCAAAACCCATCTTGCCAATGCTATCGGAACCAAAATCAAGGAACTATACCCGGAGAAAAGGGTATTGTATGTATCTGCACACCTATTCCAAGTGCAATACACCGATTCCGTACGTAACAATACGACTAACGACTTCATCAACTTCTACCAGACCATTGATATTCTAATCATTGATGATATTCAGGAATTTGCCGGCGTGACCAAAACGCAGAATACATTCTTCCATATCTTCAACCATCTGCATCAGAACGGCAAGCAGCTCATCCTCACTTCCGACCGTGCACCGGTATTGCTGCAGGGCATGGAAGAGCGTCTGATTACACGTTTTAAATGGGGAATGGTGGCTGAGCTGGAGAAACCTACCGTAGAACTCCGCAAGAACATTCTGCGCAACAAGATACACCGTGACGGCCTGCAGTTCCCCCAGGAAGTGATTGACTATATTGCAGAGAACGTGGGCGACAGTGTACGTGACCTGGAGGGCATCGTCATTTCCATTATGGCGCATTCCACCATATACAATAAAGAAATAGACCTGGAACTGACGCAACGTATCGTCCGCAAGGTAGTGAACAGCGAAAGCAAGGCAGTGACTGTCGATGAAATCATCAACACCGTATGCAAGCACTTCGGATTGGAAACTGCCACCATCCACACAAAATCCAGAAAGCGGGAAGTGGTGCAAGCACGACAAATAGCCATGTATTTAGCCAAAAACCATACAGACTTCTCTACTGCAAAAATCGGTGCGCTAATTGGACATAAAGACCATGCCACCGTATTGCATGCATGTAAAACCATCAAAGAACTGAAAGAGGTGGACAAATCATTCCGTGCGGAAATCGACGAGATTCAAGCCGCACTGAAAAAAGGATAAGAATAAAGGATAAGGGATTAAATGCAGCTAAGTATGCATTAGCTTAACCCCTTATCCCTTATCCCTAATCCTTAATTTTCAAAATCCCTGCTTTTTCATTATCTTCCAAAGATTCTCCGACATTGCCTCACTGTCTTTCTTCGTATAACGCACATCTGTAAAGACCTGCGCCAGCGTTTCCTTATTGTTCTCCAAGATGAACTGCTTGTTCTCAGGAAGCGATTCTTTATAGGCATACAACCGGTCAATGTCCTGAGGAGTATAATCATGATAAACCTCTTCGTGTACAATGGCCTCCAGCGGCAAACGGTCCACTTGTTCCGGCTGTTCGGCAGGCCATCCCACTGTGACTGTCGTGATGGGAAACACCAATTCCGGTAACTCCAACGCTTCGACAATCATCTGAGGGTTGTAAGTGGTAGTTCCCAGATAGCAAATGCCCAACCCCTTCTCCTCGGCAGCCACACAAAAAGTCTGTGCCACCAGCAAGGTATCGACAGCCCCCGTCACAAACCACTCAAAGTTGTTGTATCCCGGCTCAGCCTTACGTTGCTCACACCACTTGCTGAAGCGGCGCAAATCTATGCAGAAAGTAAGCACTACCGGCGCCGTCCGAACCATCGGCTGATTGAAATGTGCAGGCGCCAGTTTGGCTTTACGCTCTGCATCACGCGTCACAATCACACTATAAACCTGCATGTTCCCGACTGTAGAAGCCCGGAAAGAGGTTTCAAGCAAATCATTTAACAAATCAGCAGAAATATCCTTCTGCTGGTATTTTCGGATTGTTCTCCTTTGTTTCAAGCTTTCCATTCTTTCTTTTTTTGCAAAGATAATGTAATCCACGAACAATTCATTCAAGAGTTCACACTTTTTTTATCATCATATATCCGGAATAAAATACATCTTTTCAACAAGAAATGAACAATTATTATCTCTACGAGCAGATAAAAGTAACCTTATGTTCGACTAAACCGAGAACCTTTCAGCCCAACAAGTTGTTAATAAATTCCATTTTGGAAAACTTATTCGTTTACTCAAATCATTAAAACATTATAAACCAATAAATTAATAGCAATCAATAGAAAACTATATATCGGTTAATAAAAACATTCATTTTAATTTTGCCAAGTTGAAAAACATTCATAGCTTTGCAAATACATTTGTTAACGATAAGTACAACTTCTACAACTTTACTTATTTGTAACTAATCCTAAGAGATACAACATTGTGGAAAAGAAAAATTATTCTTATGACGAAGCCTACGGAGAATCTTTAAAATACTTCCAAGGCGACGAGTTGGCTGCCAGAGTTTGGGTAAACAAATATGCAGTCAAAGATTCTTTCGGAAATATTTACGAAAAGTCTCCGGAAGACATGCATTGGCGGATAGCCAATGAGGTAGCCCGCATTGAGGCCAAGTACCCCAATCCATTAAGTTCAGAGGAACTTTTCGGCTTGCTCGACCACTTCAAGTACATTGTTCCGCAAGGAAGCCCGATGACCGGAATCGGGAACAACTATCAGGTAGCCTCTCTGTCCAACTGCTTTGTTATCGGTGTGGACGGCGAAGCGGATTCTTATGGTGCCATCTTCAAGATAGACGAAGAACAAGTACAGCTGATGAAACGCCGTGGCGGCGTGGGACACGACTTATCCCATATCCGTCCGAAAGGTTCACCGGTAAAGAACTCGGCACTGACCTCCACCGGCTTGGTTCCCTTCATGGAACGCTATTCAAACTCTACACGCGAAGTAGCTCAAGATGGACGCCGCGGCGCACTGATGCTCAGCGTATCCATCAAACACCCCGACTCGGAAGCCTTCATCGATGCCAAGATGACTGAGGGCAAAGTGACCGGAGCCAACGTTTCCGTAAAACTGACCGACAACTTCATGCAGGCCGCCATCGAAGGCAAACCATATACACAGCAATATCCGATTGACGCCACAGAGCCGGCATTTCAAAAAGACATTGACGCATCCGCATTATGGAAAAAGATTGTGCACAATGCATGGAAATCGGCAGAACCCGGTGTATTGTTCTGGGATACCATATTAAAGGAATCCGTGCCCGACTGCTATGCAGACCTGGGCTACCGTACCGTATCCACCAATCCATGCGGCGAAATTCCACTGTGCCCGTACGACTCCTGCCGTCTGCTCGCCATCAACCTTTACTCATACGTGGTCAATCCGTTCAAGCCGGACGCCTACTTTGACTTTGAGCTATTCAAGAAGCATGTAGCTTTGGCCCAACGCATCATGGACGATATCATCGACCTTGAACTGGAGAAGATAGAGCGCATCATGAGCAAGATAGATGCCGACCCCGAAAGTGAAGACGTGAAACATACAGAACGCGTTTTGTGGCAGAAGATTTACAAGAAAAGCGCCCAAGGCCGCCGTACCGGTGTAGGCATCACGGCAGAAGGCGACATGCTTGCCGCCCTGGGATTGCGTTATGGCACTGAAGAGGCAACCGAATTCTCGGAGCAAGTACACAAGACGGTGGCACTCAACGCCTATCGCTCCTCCATAGAAATGGCCAAAGAACGCGGCGCATTCGAGGTGTACGATACAGAACGCGAAAAGAACAACCCGTTCATCAACCGCCTGCGTGAAGCTGACCCGGAAATGTACGAGGAGATGAAGAAGTACGGACGCCGCAACATTGCCTGTCTGACCATCGCCCCGACCGGCACCACCAGCCTGATGACTCAAACCACCTCCGGTATCGAGCCCGTATTCCTGCCCGTGTACAAGCGCCGCCGCAAAGTGAATCCCAACGATACGAACGTCCATGTGGACTTCATCGACGAAACCGGAGATGCCTTTGAAGAATATATCGTGTTCCACCCCAAGTTCGTGACTTGGATGGAAGCACAAGGATACAACCCCGCCAAACGCTACACGCAGGAAGAAGTGGATGCCCTGGTAGAGAAATCACCTTATTATAAAGCAACCTCAAACGACGTAGACTGGCTGATGAAAGTCAAGATGCAGGGACGTATCCAGAAATGGGTAGACCACTCCATCAGCGTGACCATCAACCTGCCGAACGATGTAGACGAAGACCTCGTGAACCGTCTGTATGTAGAAGCATGGAAATCCGGCTGCAAGGGCTGTACGGTTTACCGCGACGGTTCGCGTTCCGGCGTGCTCATCTCTACCAAGAGTGACAAGAAGTCCGAACTTCCCCCGTGCAAACCGCCTACGGTCGTTGAAACACGTCCCAGAATATTGGATGCAGACGTTGTCCGCTTCCAGAACAACAAGGAGAAATGGGTGGCATTCGTCGGCTTGCTGGACAATCATCCCTACGAAATATTCACCGGTGTGCTGGATGATGATGAAGGCATCATCCTGCCGAAGAATGTGGTGTCGGGCCACATCATCAAGAATGTGGATGAGCACGGAAACAAGCGTTACGACTTCCAGTTCGAGAACAAGCGCGGATACAAAGTCACCATCGAGGGTCTGTCCGAGAAGTTCAACAAGGAATACTGGAACTACGCCAAACTGATCTCCGGAGTATTGCGTTATCGTATGCCTATCGAACAGGTTATCAAGCTGGTCGGCTCTCTGCAACTGGACAGCGAAAGCATCAATACCTGGAAGAACGGTGTGGAACGCGCATTGAAGAAATACATAACGGACGGCACAGAAGCCAAAGGCAAGAAATGTCCGAACTGCGGCAACGAAACACTGGTTTACCAAGAAGGTTGCCTCATCTGCAAGACGTGCGGAGCTTCTCGCTGTGGATAATCCCACGGCAAGCACAAACGTTTGCATAGGAATTTAAAAAACTTAGATAGCGGTAGCTGCTTGATTATGCGGAATAATTTCTATACTTGCATAATCATTGCAGCTATTGCTATTTCTAAATCTAATATAATATGACACTAATATTCAATATCGAGTATCGCACCAGCTGGGGTGAAGAAGTCAGAGTCCTGGGTTCCATCCCGGAACTTGGCAACAACCAGCCCAACAAAGCCACCCCCCTGCACACTGTAGACGGCATTCACTGGACCGCGGAAGTGGATATCCAGATTCCCGGTAATGGAAGCGTCGAATACAGTTACCACATCTATCGAGATGGCAGAACCATACGGACAGAGTGGAACAGCCTGCCACGCATCCTGCACGTTGCAGACAATCCGAAGAAAGTTTACCGCATAGAAGATTGTTGGAAGAATCTGCCCGAGCAGCAGTATTTTTATACATCCGCTTTCACAGAATCCCTGCTGGCGCATCGCGAACGCAGTGCCGCCCCGAAAAGCTACAAAAAGGGGTTGCTGATAAAGGCGTACGCCCCCTGCATAGACAGTGACCATTGCCTGGCACTCTGCGGAAACCAGAAGGCGCTGGGTGACTGGAACCCGGACAAAGCTGCCCTTATGAGCGACATCGACTTCCCCGAATGGCAGGTAGAAGTGGATGCCGGCAAAATCAGCTTCCCGCTGGAGTATAAATTCGTCCTTTACAACAAGAAAGAGCGCCGTGCCGTGGCCTGGGAGAACAATCCCAACCGCTATATGGCCGACCCGCAGATAGCCGCCAACGAAACGCTGGCTGTCGGCGACCGTTATGTATACTTCAATCTTCCTGCATGGAAAGGTTCCGGAGTAGCCGTACCCGTATTCTCCCTGCGCTCCGAGAAAAGCTTCGGTGTAGGCGATTTCGGCGACTTGAAGCGCATGATTGACTGGGCAGTTGCCACCAATCAGAAGGCGGTGCAGATTCTGCCCATCAACGACACTACCATGACGCATACCTGGACAGACTCCTACCCTTACAGTAGCATCTCCATCTATGCCTTCCATCCCATGTACGCCGACCTGAAGCAGTTGGGCAGCTTGAAGGACAAGAAGGTGATGGCCGAATTCAACAAACGCCAGAAGGAACTGAATGCCCTGCCCGCCGTGGACTACGAAGCTGTGAACAAGACAAAGTGGGAATACTTCCACCTCATCTTCAAGCAGGAAGGGGAAAAGGTGCTGGCATCGGATGCTTTCCGTAATTTCTACGAAGCCAACAAGGAATGGTTGCAGCCATATGCCGTCTTCAGCTACCTGCGTGATGCCTACAAGACCCCGAATTTCCGCGAGTGGCCCAAGTATGCCACCTACGATGCCAAGGAGATAGAGACATTGTGCCGGCCGGACTCCGCCGACTATCCGCACATAGCCATCTATTATTACATCCAGTTCAACCTGCACCGGCAACTGCTTGCCGCCACGGAGCATGCGCGCGCCAACGGCGTAGTGCTGAAAGGCGACATTCCTATCGGCATCAGCCGCAACAGCGTAGAAGCATGGACAGAACCCTACTACTTCAACCTGAACGGACAAGCGGGCGCACCACCCGATGACTTCTCCGTGAACGGTCAGAACTGGGGCTTCCCTACTTACAACTGGGACGTAATGGAGAAAGACGGTTATTCCTGGTGGATGAAGCGTTTCCGCAAGATGTCGGAATACTTCGATGCCTACCGTATCGACCACATCCTGGGCTTCTTCCGCATTTGGGAAATCCCGATGCATGCCGTACACGGACTGCTGGGCCAGTTTGTTCCCGCCCTGCCAATGACGCGCGAAGAAATAGAAGGCTACGGAATGGCATTCCGCGAAGATTTCTTCACGAAACCCTATATCCATGAATACTTCCTCGGACAAATGTTCGGCCCGCATACTGATTATGTAAAGCAGACCTTCATAGAGCCTACGGAAACATGGGAAATATATCGCATGCGTCCCGAGTTCGACACACAGCGCAAAGTAGAGGCTTACTTTGCCGGAAAGACGGACGAAGACAGCATCTGGATTCGTGACGGGCTTTACGCCCTTATCAGCGATGTGCTGTTCGTGCCCGACCGCAACAATCCGCACGAATACCATCCGCGCATCGGCGTGCAGCACGACTACATCTACCGCGCACTGAACGATTGGGAAAAGGCTGCCTTCAACCGGCTGTATGACCAGTACTACTATCACCGCCACAACGACTTCTGGGGACAGCAAGCCATGAAGAAACTGCCGCAACTGACGCAATCCACCCGTATGCTGGTATGTGGTGAAGACCTCGGCATGATCCCCGATTGTGTAGCTTGGGTGATGAACGACCTGCGCATCCTTAGCCTGGAGATACAACGCATGCCGAAAGACCCGAAACAAGAATTCGGCCACACAGACTGGTATCCGTACCGCTCGGTTTGCACCATCTCTACGCATGATATGTCTACGCTGCGCGGCTGGTGGGAAGAAGATTTCCAACAGACGCAGCGTTACTACAACACCATGCTCGGGCACTACGGTGCCGCACCGGCAACGGCCACGCCGGAGCTCTGCGAAGAAGTGGTTCGCAATCACCTCCATAGCAACTCCATCCTCTGCATCCTCTCCCTGCAAGACTGGATGTCCATGGACGGCAAATGGCGCAACCCGAACGTGCAGGAAGAACGCATCAATATTCCTGCCAACCCGCGGCACTACTGGCGCTGGCGCATGCACCTGACACTGGAACAACTGATGAAGGCAGAAAGCCTGAACGAGAAAATAAGGAGCATGATAGAAAGCACCGGAAGATAAGAAAGGATTCTTAACAAAGGGTTATTTTAGGCACGGATTACATGGACAATCACGGATAATATTGAAAGTAACCGTGATAACCCGTATAATTCCGTGCCTAAAATAATTCGATAAGTTCATTCCGGCCCTCACATAATTGTATTCTATAAAAAACAATTTCGCGCTATTTTTATATTTTACAGAATACAATCCACAGCCTGAATCGTAATAACCGGATACTGATTTGCCCGTACCACAAAATATCAGTAAGTTTGCAGAAAACAATCTACAAGTAATGACCAGTTATATTTTCCTTGACACGCTTCGCTTCTTCGCCCATCACGGCGTGGGCGAACAAGAAACCGTGGTAGGCAATGAGTTTACCGTCAGCCTGCGCCTGCAAGTTGATATCCGGCGTGCGGCAGAAACGGACGACGTAGCCGACACCGTGAGCTATGCCGATGTACATACAGCTGTGAAGGCAGAGATGGACATTCCTTCCAAACTATTGGAACATGTATGCGGGCGAATTATAAACCGATTGTTCCACGACTTCCCACAGATAGAGGAAATAACCCTCAAGCTGGCAAAGCGCAATCCACCGATGGGCGCGGATATAGAGGCTGCAGGAGTGGAAATATGCCAACGCCGCGGAGAATGACAGATTGCCGAATCACCCCATTCACTATTGATACACAGACACTTCCCACTGCAAAGACACTGCATGCTTTTTGCAGTGGCGCTGCAAACGGTTTGCAGTAACACTGCACATATATTTGCAGTAGTACTGCAACAGCTTTGCAGTAACGCTGCAACAGATATGCAGTAGCACTGCAAAATGTATACAGAAGTTCTGCAGTGAGCATGCAGCAACTTTTCTGCCGTAGAATACGACCATTGATACCAATATTCCGTACCTTTGCCCCATCATCAACAAAAAGTCAATGAGAAACGCTATACAACGACTGGCATTACTCCCCATCGTCACTTTCTTCCTGCTACCGGCCGCTTGCTATCAAATACAGCTCCGAGTTTCATTGGAGAAATGCCCTCTACCTGCCCACCCCTTACGACTTTACAAACCCATACAACTATGCAGACTTCAGAAGGAATGAACTATTGAAAATAAACCTCACAGAGTTCCGCTTCCCCTACCAATACCTCAACGACATAGAATGGGCAGATTCACCAACACCATTATTGTGCAACTCTATGACTTCAAACGGCAAGGGTGGGCTATCGCACCAGTGTGGGCTGTCCATGAACGAAGGGTAGCGATAGATTAAGAATGCCCAGTAGAACCGAGTTTCATCCTTATTTTTTCCGTTTCCGCTTCTTTGCCGATTCCACCGCTTCGGCCACCACCGGCTTATTTGCAAACCGCTTGGTGTAGTTGCTGTAATCGGGAACAGTGCGTTCATACGTCGGGTCGACAAACAACGGGCTGGAAATGATATGGTCTGCCGTACTGCGGTTGCAGCAGAACACAATGTTCTCCACACCGGCAAGGCGGGTCAGCGCTTTCACATCCGTATCGTGCGGCTGCAGCGTCATCGGATCAGTGAAAAAGAAAAGATAGTCAATCTCTCCGTCCACAATGCGCGAGCCCATCTGCTGGTCACCGCCCAAAGGACCGGATTTAAGGATAGTGAAATCCCACTCCACATCAGGATGTTTCTCCCGGAGGGCTTCGAGGATAAGGGTACCCGTGGTGCCCGTACAATAGAATTTATGCCCCATCAGCAATTCCGAGTTCCACAGTACCCACTCGATGAGGTCTTTCTTCATGGCGTCGTGTGCCACTAATCCGATTTTTCTAACTAGTTTTTCCATAATTCAAAACCTTTAATAGATTGAACAATTATAAAAGGCAACAGTTCCTACAATTGGGAAAAGAATTTCTTTCCATGCAGATAAAACTGCGCCAATATACTGTTTTTTGTCCGTTCCGGTATTACGGCAAGCGTAGTTTTTTTCAGATTCTCTTTGCGGGACGCTGCTAATGAAGTGCGGAGGGAGTGGTAGGCACGGCGCGCACGGAATACGGCCAAAGCATTGGGTAACTGGCCTTTCAGCATGAAACTGAACGCAGCCACATAATCGAGCACCGCACGTACACGCATCACGGACGCCAAGTCCTCCTGCGGCAGATTCTTATAAAGCATGACAAGGTTATTACGAAAATTGAGGAAGGTCTTGCGCGGATTCTCCTTCTTCAAAGTGGCCCCTCCCACATGAAATACCACACTCTGCGGTATACATGCCAACTGTCTGCCACGGGCACGAAGCCGCCAACATAAATCTATCTCCTCCATGTGGGCAAAAGAAACGTCCGTCCAGCCCACCCGCTTCCCGGTAGTCTGCCAGACGGATGAACAGAGCCGCCCCCGTAGCCCAGAAAATGGGTATCACCGTGTCGTATTGCCCCTTGTCCTCTTCTACCACGCCCATAATACGGCCGCGGCAGAAGGGATAGCCATAGCGGTCGATGAAACCTCCCGCAGCTCCGGCATATTCAAACTGCCCCTTGTTACGCCAACTGCGTATCTTCGGCTGGCAAGCGGCCGTCTCCGGATAGGCATCCATATACTCTGCCAACGGGACAAGCCAGTGCTCGGTGACCTCTACATCGGAGTTGAGCAGCACTACATATTCTGCCTCCACCTGCTTCAATGCCAGATTGTATCCGTCGGCAAAACCGTGGTTCTCTTCCAACAGAATCAAGTGCACAGAAGGAAACTCGCGACGGAGCATTGCCACGGAAGCATCCGTAGAGCCATTGTCTGCCACATACACCACAGCACCATCCGCCTCCGAAAAATGCACAACAGAGGGAAGGAAGGAACGGAGCATATCACATCCGTTCCAATTCAATATAACAACAGCAATCTTATCCATGTTGCACAGCTTCTTTTCGTTTCTTTTTCCAGCGTTTATGAGACCAGAACCAATAAGCCGGTTCGCGCCGGATGGTCTGCTCCAGACGACGGGCGAAGCACTCGGTTATCTCGCCATCCGCCGTCTGCTTGGGAGTTTCGGTAACCAAGTCGAAAAGCACTTTGCAATATCCTCTGGATGTCCGTTCCAATTCACAATAAAAGACGGGGAAGTCCATCAGCTTGGCAATGCGCTCGGCGCCATCCATGAACACGGTGTCCTGATTCAAGAAAGTTGTCCAATAATGGGCCTCGCTGCGGTTGGGCGACTGGTCCGTAATCAGGCCGATGGCTATCCGCCTGCCTTCACGGCGAAGCTTTATCACTTCGCGTGCCGTGGAATGTTTCGCCACATTATATCCTCCGAACCGGGCGCGGATATGCTTGAACATCTCGTCCAGATACTTATTGCTTAGCGGTTTGTACACCTGCACCGGGATGTCGCCCGGATGCATGATGGCCCCCATGCCTATAATCCACTCAAAATTGGCATAATGGGGAATCAACAGTACAATGCCTCCATGCTTCTCTATCATGGCAAGGTATTCTTCCTTATTATCATACTTCATCCGGCGGCAGAGCTCCTCGAAAGACATGCGCAGCATCTTCACCTCTTCCAGCATATAGTCGCAGATATAATGGTAGAACTTGCGCTCTATCTCCATCAATTCGGTTTCCGACTTCTCCGGAAAGGAATTGCGAAGGTTGCGGCGAACGACTTTCTTCCGATAATGCACGACGTGGCGCATCAGGAAGTACAGCCCGTCGGACAACACATAAAGCGCCCGGAAAGGCAGAAGTGCCACAAGCCACATGCCCGCATAAGTCAGCCAATAGACAATTTTTGATTTCACTTCGTCAGTTATGAGTTATAAGTTATGAGTTATTTGTTGCAAAGGCGGCATTCCTCATTCTATTGCTCCCAAGAGTGCAGTGCCGTCGGCATTGAAATCGCCCAGGCGCACAGACACGAGCTGGTTGTCCAAGGCAGCATCATGAGGGACTTCCACACGGATATAATTGGGAGTGAAGCCGTGCATCGGCAGTCCGGGTTTGGGACGTTCCAGCAACACCGGCATCGTCTGCCCGATATGGCGCGCATAAAAAGCACGGGTCTTTTCGTCCGAAAGCTCCAGCAATTGCTGGCTCCTGCGGTGCTTTTCTTCGGGTGCCACCACGTGGTCTATCTTCAAGGCCTGCGTGCCGGGACGCTCCGAATAGCTGAAGACATGGAGCTGCGTCACGTCCAGGCTCTTGATAAACTCATAAGCCTGCCCGAAATACTCCTCCGTCTCTCCACGGGTACCCACAATCACGTCTACCCCTATAAAGGAATCGGGCATCACTTCCTTTATCTTCTTTATCTTCGAGGCAAACAAGGCGGTATCGTAACGGCGTCGCATCAGCTTCAGCACTTCGTCACTACCGGACTGCAACGGAATATGGAAATGAGGCATGAAACTGCGGGAATGAGAAACGAATTCTATGATCTCGTCAGTCAGCAGATTGGGCTCTATGGAGGAAATTCGGTAGCGCTCAATGCCTTCCACCTCGTCCAGCGCCTTCACCAAATCGAAGAAAGTCTCACCGGTAGACTTGCCGAAGTCTCCGATATTGACACCGGTCAATACAATTTCCTTTCCACCTTCGGCAGCCGCCTGGCTGGCCTGCTCCACCATAGAAGCAATGCTGCCGTTACGGCTACGTCCGCGGGCAAAGGGAATGGTGCAATAGGAACAATAATAATCGCAGCCGTCCTGCACTTTCAGGAAGAAACGGGTCCGGTCGCCACGCGAACAAGACGGAGCAAACGAACGTATATCCTTCAAAGCGGAAGTGTAGGCCTCGCCGGTCTCGTGCTTCTGTAGATTGCCCAGGTAGTGGAGCAGGTCCTTCTTCTGCTCGGCTCCCAGCACGACGTCCACACCTTCTATCTTTGCCACCGTCTCCGGTTTCAGCTGGGCATAGCAACCGGTCACCACGACAAATGCACCCGGATGTTGCTTCACCAGTTTGTGGATGGCCTGGCGGCATTTCTTATCCGCCACTTCCGTCACCGAGCAAGTGTTCACCACACAGATGTCCGCTTTCTCGCCTTTACGTGCCGTACGCACACCTGCATCCCGCAAAATCTTACCGATAGTAGAGGTTTCCGAGAAGTTCAACTTACAACCTAATGTATAGTAAACCGCTGTCTTATCTTGAAATATATTGGTATCTATCATGAGCTTATAAACACATTTATGCTGCAAATATATACATTATTAATCTATTTTTCCTACTTTTGCACACTCAACTAAAATTTGTGCAATGATACAAGAGAACTTTATCAAACTCTACGAGCAGAGTTTCCGTGAAAACTGGGACCTTCCCTGCTATACCAACTATGGAGAAAACGAGAGCTATACTTATGGCGAAGTGGCACAAGAAATAGCCAGACTGCACCTTATTTTCAAGTACTGCCAACTGCGCCGCGGCGACAAGATAGCCGTCATCGGCAAGAACAATGCCCGCTGGTGCATCGCCTATATGGCCACCATCACCTACGGCGGTATCGTAGTCCCCATTCTGCAAGACTTCAACCCCAATGATGTCCATCATATCGTAAACCACTCCGAATCGACGTTCCTCTTCACCAGCGATGCCATTTGGGAACATCTGGAAGAAGAACGGCTTACCGGAATTCGCGGTGTGTTCTCGCTGAGCGACTTCCGCTGTCTGTATCAGCGGGACGGCGAAACCATCCAGCGTTTCCTCAAGCATCTGGGCGATGAAATGGAAGCGACCTACCCGAACGGGTTCCGCAAGGAAGACATCGTTTACACGGACCTTTCCAACGACAAGGTCATGCTGCTGAATTATACCTCGGGCACCACCGGATTCAGTAAGGGCGTCATGCTGACGGGAAACAACCTGGCCGGCAACGTCACCTTCGGCATACGTACCGAGCTGCTGAAGAAAGGGGACAAAGTGCTCTCTTTCCTGCCTTTGGCACATGCATACGGCTGCGCATTCGATTTCCTTACCGCCACGGCCGTCGGCACACACGTCACACTGTTGGGAAAAGTACCTTCCCCAAAGATTCTGATGAAAGCTTTCGAGGAAGTGAAACCCAACCTGATTATCACCGTACCCCTTGTCATTGAAAAGATATACAAGAATGTCATACAACCTATCATAAACAAAAAGACTATGAAATGGGCACTCAGCATTCCTTTGCTCGACGGACAAATCTATGGGCAAATCCGGAAGAAACTGATAGATGCTTTGGGCGGCCGTTTCAAAGAAGTCATTATCGGCGGTGCTGCCATGAACCCGGAAGTGGAAGAATTCTTCCATCGCATCAAGTTCCCGTTCACCATCGGTTATGGCATGACGGAGTGTGCGCCATTAATCAGTTACGCTCCCTGGAACGAATTCATCCCGACTTCTTCCGGGCGAGTGCTCGACATCATGGAAGCCCGTATCTGCAAGGAAAACCCGGACGACAAACTCGGCGAAATACAAGTACGTGGCGAGAACGTGATGACGGGTTATTACAAAAACCCCGAAGCCACCAAAGAAGTCTTCACCGAAGACGGATGGCTTCGCACCGGCGACTTGGGTACACTGGATGACGACAACAACCTATACATACGCGGACGCAGCAAGACCATGATTCTCAGTTCCAGTGGACAGAATATCTTCCCCGAAGAGATAGAAGCACGGCTCAACAACATGCCTTTCGTCCTGGAAAGTCTTGTCATCGAACGGAATAAAAGACTGGTAGCGCTGGTTTATGCCGACTATGAAGCCCTGGATTCCTTGGGACTAAACCAGCCGGATAACCTTAAAACCATCATGGATGAGAATCTCAAAAATCTGAATAACAGCGTGGCAGCCTACGAAAAAGTAAGCCAAATCCAACTTTATCCGACTGAATTTGAGAAAACGCCCAAAAGAAGTATCAAGAGATACTTATACAACAGCATTGCCGAAGATTAATATGTTGTAAAACATATAGATAGGGATAAAAACAGCCGAAGCTCCAAAAAAAATATAAAAAAAGTTGGGGTTTCGAGAACAACATATTCAAAAAGTACATACCTTTGCAACGTTTTAATAAAGCAATTGATTGTATTACGTTTTAAAAGTAAAGAAAATGAAAAAATTAGTTTTGATGGCTGCAGCTATCGTAGCAGTATCTTTCGCATCTTGTGGCAACAAAGCAGCTAACGCTGAACAAGCAACTGCAGATTCTATCCGTATCGCTGACTCAATCGCAGCTGTAGAAGCAGCAGCAGCTGAAGCCGCAGCAGCAGCCGCAGCAGCTGACACTGTAGCAGTAGATAGCGCAGCTGTTGTAGCTGAATAATTTCAGTACAACACTCGAGAGAATTGAAAGTCTGACGTGCATACAAGCACACCAGACTTTTTTTATGTCTTATCCTCTCCTTCTGTTCCCTTCCAATTGTTAAGTCTTGGTCTTATTTCACAAAAAAGGGTATTATATGGCAGATAAATGATAAAGTATAGTGCATATACCAAATAAAAGCCGTTACTTTGCATCAACAAAACAATAAGAGGTTTATTACGATCTACGTTTCACTATGTTTCTCCTCGATTAGCCACATTGAGAATTTTCATTTCTGACTACAACTTCCTAAGACTCCTTTATTGAATTATTAATTTTTTATTTTTGTATTTTATGAATATGTACATTGGAAACCTTAGCTACAACGTTAGGGAATCAGATTTGAGACAAGTAATGGAAGAGTATGGAACAGTAGAATCAGTAAAACTGATTATGGACCGTAATACAAACAGATCAAAAGGTTTTGCCTTCGTAGAGATGCCCGAAGCTGCTGAAGCCCAACAAGCAATCAACAAACTGAATGGAGCAGAATATGTAGGCCGCCAAATGGTAGTGAAAGAAGCATTGCCAAGAAACTAAAAGAATTATTGGCTGACAATAAGGCAAAGAGCATACCCCTGAGTGGATATGCTCTTTTTTTTGCATTAGTAACCTCGTAAAGAGACACAAGAGTATTCTTGCCAAACCTCTATACCGCGCGCGTAAACCTCTACTTCAGATTCGTAAACCTCTATGTCAGCATGCGTAAACCGCAGCTTTACGTATCCCTCAATAAGCTCACACACATACGCTCCGAACATAGAAAAGCCCGGTCCTTTATCAGAACCGGGCTTCCTTATCATTATTAAGTCTTTTCTTATGCTTCTTCAGCAACTACTTCGAAAGGAATTTCTACAGAAACTTCCTTGTGCAGCTTAACGATAGCCTTGTAGTTACCAACTTCTTTCACTGCGTCCTTAACAACGATAATCTTACGATCGATGTTGTGACCCAATTTAGCCAACTCTTCAGCAATCTGGATGTTACCAACAGAACCGAAGATAGTACCAGTAGAGCTAACCTTAGTAGCAATCTTCAATGATACGCCTTCCAGCTTAGCAGCCAGTTCTTCAGCATCCTTTTTGATTTTCTCCAGCTTGTGAGCACGTTGTTTCAGCTCTTCAGCCAACATTTTCTTTGCAGCCGGTGAAGCGATGACAGCTTTACCAGTCGGGATGAGGTAGTTACGACCGTAACCAGACTTTACTGTTACGATGTCGTTCTTATAACCCAAGTTTACAATGTCTTCTTTCAATATAATTTCCATACTTTCCTCCTCCTATTATTTCATCATGTCAGTTACATAGGGCAGCAACGCCAAGTGACGTGCTCTCTTCACAGCTTGAGCTACACGACGTTGGAACTTCAAAGAAGTACCGGTAATACGACGCGGAAGGATTTTACCTTGCTCATTCAAGAATTTCTTCAAGAATTCGGGATCTTTGTAGTCGATGTACTTAATACCGCTCTTTTTGAAACGGCAGTATTTTTTCTTCTTAACGTCTACTGAGGGCGGAGTTAAATATCTGATTTCTGATTGAACTTGTTGTGCCATGATTAATCCTCCTTTTTAGTTGATTTAACACTTCTTCTCTTCGCAGCATATTCAGCAGCGTACTTGTCTTGCTTGAAAGTCAAGAAACGGATAACGCGCTCGTCACGACGGAAGTTTATTTCCAATTTCTCAATGACAGTAGGTTCTGCATTGAACTCAATCAGCTGATAGAAACCGGTTGACTTCTTCTGGATAGGATATGCCAGCTTCTTCAGTCCCCAGTTTTCTTCATTTACAATCTCAGCACCTTCAGCAGTAAGGATGCTTTTGAATTTTTCTACCGCTTCCTTCATCTGAACATCAGACAAAACGGGAGTCAAAATGAAAACGGTTTCGTATTGATTCATACTCGTTTAATTAAATAAATAAATTATTCGTTTTAAAAATGCGGTGCAAAGGTAGACATTTTATTTTGAACTACAAACATTTAATGTTTTTTTGTGTAGGGATATAGGAATTGTCTTCGGCTTGCACTATCTTTGCAAAGTTGTTTAAACAATAATTTCATGATAGAGCAATTCAACTTTGATATCCGCCTTATCTTTGCCATACTGAACGGTAAAGTGTCGGCTGCCATTAACCGAAAGCTGTCCCGCAACTTCCGCCAGAACGGTTTGGAGATTACTCCGGAACAGTGGACCGTCCTCATCTTCTTATGGGAAAAGGACGGGGTGACGCAACAAGAGTTGTGTAATGCAACTTTCAAAGACAAGCCCAGCATGACGCGCTTGATAGACAATATGGAGCGTCAGCATCTCGTCGTGCGCATATCGGACAAGAAAGACCGCCGAACCAATCTGATACATCTGACCAAGGACGGCAAGGAGCTGGAAGAACGCGCGCGCGTCATTGCCAACCAGACCCTCAAAGAAGCCTTGAAAGGCATCACCATCGAAGAGCTCAGTGTGAGCCAGGAGGTGCTGAGGAAGATTTTCTTCAATACGAAGGACTAAGATATAGGGATTAGGGGTTAAGGATTAGAGATTAAGGGAGGAGAAAACAAGGGGATGAAGCGTCATTTTTCATTCCTCATCTTCCATTCTTTATTAAAATATGGATTTTTTGCAAAAATAATTTCGCTTGTTAAAGAATTATGCTTTTCTTTGTGACAAGAATACGAAAGAATATAATAATCTAATTAAAATACACACACATGAAAGGCTTATTAAAAAATCTGGGATTGATATTAGTCGTAATAGGAGCTGTAATCCTGGTTGCATGTTCTTTTACCGGCAATGTTAACAACAATGCCATCTTGGGCAGTTCTGCCGTTTTGGTTGTAGTGGGATTGATTTCCTACATTGTCATCAACAAGAGAATTGTCGACTAATATCAAAAGAAAAGAAATAAAGAAGGCGGTTAGCATATACATGCAGACCGCCTTTTTTATTTTCTCTCCCTCAGAGGAGCCGAGCCTCATCAAGACTCAGCTTCCGGAGTAATCAGTTTATATCCTTTTCCGTGAATGTTGATGATTTCAATCGAATCATCTTCTTTCAGGTGCTTACGCAGCTTTGTGATATATACATCCATACTACGTGCATTGAAATAGTTGTCATCAATCCAAATAGTCTTCAACGCAAAGTCACGCTGCAGAATTTCGTTGGCATGTGCACAAAGCAAGCCCAGCAGTTCGGATTCTTTGGTGGTCAGTTTAGTCTGCTTCTCGGCAGTCGCCAGAATCTGTTTCTGCGTGTCGAATGTAAACTTACCAATCTTATAGATGTTGCTCTCCTTGTTCTTCTTTCCGCGAACACGTCTCAGGATAGCTTCAATTCTGAAAGTCAGCTCTTCCATACTGAAGGGCTTGGTGATGTAGTCATCGGCACCAATCTTGAAACCTTCCAGAATATCTTCCTTCAATGTTTTTGCCGTCAAGAAGATAATAGGTATTTCGGCATTGGCCGCACGCACTTCTTGTGCCAGTGTGAATCCGTCTTTCTTCGGCATCATCACATCAAACACACACAAGTCATATTTATTCTTCAGGAAAGCCTTGTATCCTGCTTCTCCATCGGGATATAACTCGGCAGCGTAACCTTTTGCCTGTAAATATTCTCTTAAAAGCATGCCAAGATTTTCATCATCTTCGCACAATAAAATACGCAGTTTCTCGTCCATATCAATCAATTTTTTAATAAAGGTAATGCAATAATAAATTTAGTTCCTACGTTCAGTTCACTTTCTGCCCGGATAGTTCCCTTATGATCCATGATAATCTTCTTCACATAAGCCAGTCCCAAGCCGAAGCCTTTCACATCGTGCAGATTACCTGTATGCACGCGATAGAACTTCTCGAATATCTTTTTCAAATTCTCCTTCTTGATGCCGATGCCGTTATCTTGGATGGAAATCATCAGTTTGCCAGGCTCATTCCAAGTCTTCACCGTCAGTTGCAGATCCGCATCCGGACGTTTATACTTCACTGCATTATCCATGAGATTGAAAATCACATTGGTGATATGCATCTCATCGGCAAAAATGGCAGAGTTGGTAGCTTTAAGCTCCGATTCAATCTTTCCATTATAACGCTCCACTTTCAGTGTAAACGTGTTGATAACACCCGCTATCAGCTCGTTGGCATCCAGTTCCTTATTCTTCAAAGTAGCCTTCTGACGGTCAAACATCGACATCTGAAGCACTTTTTCTACCTGGAACCTCAAGCGCTTCGTTTCATCGTTGATGACACCCGATATATGCTGGAACATAGTCGGAGACTTGCCCACAGCCGGGTCTTTCAACATCTGTGCCGCCAGAGAAATCGTCGATATCGGCGTCTTGAACTCGTGCGTCATATTGTTGATGAAATCATTCTTCATCTCCGTCAGCTTCTTCTGGCGGAATACGATGTAAATCGTAAAGATGAACGTCACCAGCAGTACAAAAGTAAATATCATCGACGGTATCATAAACCTGACCGAATCGAAGATATAATCCTTCTTTCCCGGAAAATGTATCTTGACGATACTCATACGGGCTGGTGGGTCATTCAAAAACAATGGCTGCGAATAAGAGCTTTCACTCCCTGCATCGCTATAATCCGCACAACGGTATACCTCCCGACCTTCCCGGTCTATCACCTTGAAGTGATAATCCATATCACCGAGACCATTCTCTATCAGACCTGCTTTTAGATACTGGTCCAGACTTTTGAAATTAACACGCTCCTCAATCGGCTTGTCGCTGGCATTGTATACCATCTGCAACACCACCTCGTCTACCAATGCACGCTGGTAAAGATAGCGGTTTTTAAGCATCTCTATCTGCGAGCGTGAAGTCTGAGGAATGGTTTTTGCTCCATGTTTGCGTGAAATCATTGCTCTTGGCAATTCAGAAGGCTCGTTACTGAAAGTTTTCAATTCCACCGAAGAACGGACACTGCCATCCGGAGCTGTCATCACAAACCGCTGGGTACGCATCACTCCGCTACTGCTCTGCGATTGTTCCCACGCCTTCTTTTCTGCCTCGGAGATATCCTCATTCAGCCAACGCACAACCTCTGCGGACTCTGCCTCTTTCGAAGCAGCCATCAACGCACGCTTCACCGATTCATCAAATTGTCCGTTACGCATCTTCACCATTTCCTCAATATAGCTTATCTGCAGATACAGCAAACTAAGGAAGGAAAGCCCCATAACAACACCTAATATCCATATAGTTGACTTTTTCATAGTCACAAAATTAACACTCCCTAATTAACACTCCTAACCAATTAACCTGATTTAACCGGACGTTCTCGTAAATTAACCGAAGACCATTTTTTAGGTTGTATTATGAGCATTATAACAAAAACACAAGCCTTTGGTTTGCAAATTTAATAAAAAATTAATCATTCAATTCACAATTCTGCATGTTCTTAATCTACGTTAATGAAAAAAGCCGTTATTACTTGCCATGAAGTAACAACGGCTTTAACAATTGTTATATTAGCAGCCGGTAGTTACAACAGCCAAACTACCAACCCCTGAAAATCATTCTTCAGCTTGCTTTGCCTCAAATTCCTTAATCAGTTTATCCTGCACATCACTCGGAACGAGTTCATAGCTGGCAAACTTCATGATGAACGAAGCACGTCCACCGGTCAGTGAGCTAAGTGCCGTAGAGTAGGATGACATTTCCTTCAAAGGCACCTTAGCACTCAGTTTTTCGTAACCGGCCTCGCTGCTCATACCCATAATCATGGCACGGCGTCCCTGCAAGTCCCCCATCACATCACCCATCTTGTCCGACGGAACAAATACTTCCACGTCATAAATGGGTTCTAGAATCTTCGGGCCTGCATTCTTGAACGCTTCGCTGAACGCATTCCGTCCCGCCAGCATAAAGGAGATTTCATTGGAGTCAACCGGATGCATTTTTCCGTCATATACGATGACACGTACATCGCGAGCATACGAACCAGTCAACGGTCCCTGCTCCATACGTGACATGATACCCTTCAAGATGGCCGGCATGAAACGTGCATCAATGGAACCACCCACAATACTATTGACGAATACCAGCTTGCCACCCCATTCCAATGGAACTTCTTCGGTACCCTTGACGTTCATCTTGAACTCCTGACCATTGAATTTATAGGTTTCGGGCAACGGCATGCCTTCGTAGTAAGGCTCAACAATCAGATGAACTTCACCGAACTGGCCTGCACCACCCGACTGCTTCTTATGGCGATAATCCGCACGGGCAGCTTTGGTAATCGTTTCGCGATACGGTATTCTCGGTTCTTCAAACTTGATTTGCAGTTTTTCATTGTTTTCCAGACGCCACTTCAAGGTACGCAAATGGAATTCACCTTGTCCGTGTACAATAGTCTGACGCAATTCTTTAGACTGGTCTATCACCCATGTCGGGTCTTCCTCTCGCATACGGTTCAAAGCAACCATCATCTTTTCTGTATCCGACTCGTTCAACGGCTTGATAGCACGTGAGTATTTGGAGTTCGGATATTTAATGAAGTTGAAACGGTTTTCAGAGCCCTTACCGTTCAATGTATTGCCGGTATGTACATCCTTCAGTTTCACTGTACAGCCGATGTCACCGGCTACCATTTCCTCTACCTTGATACGGTTGGCACCGGCACAAGCATAAATCTGCGCGATGCGTTCCTTGGAACCGCGGTCTGCATTGGTAAAATCATCACCTTCGTGCACTTTACCACTCATAACCTTGAAGTATTGAACATCACCGATATGCGGCTCAACGGCAGTCTTGAAGAAATACAAGGAAGTCGGTCCGTTAGAATCCGGCTTCACCACCTCACCGCGTGTATTGTGCACCGGTGGCATTTCGTCCACAAACGGCACCACATTACCCAGGAACTCCATCAGACGGCGTACACCCATATCCTTGCCGGCACAGACGCAGAATACCGGGAACATACCTCGTGAAGCCAGTCCCTTGCGGATACCTTCGCGCATTTCGTCTTCTGTCAAAGAGTCCTGCTCAAAGAATTTTTCCATCAGGCCTTCGTCATGTTCGGCTGCAGCTTCTACCAAAGCCTTGTGCAGTTCTGTAGCCTTTTCCATTTCTTCGGCCGGAATCTCTTCAATAATGGGAGCGCCACCTTCGGGTCCCCACGAATATTTTTTCATCAAAAGTACATCGATCAACGAATTGAAGTTCGGTCCGGTAGCCAGCGGATATTGCACGGGCACCACCTTCGGACCGTATATGGTTTGCAACTGCTCAAGCACCATATCATAATCGCACTTTTCATTATCAAGCTGGTTTACCAGGAAAATAACCGGTTTGCCCAGTTTCTCGGTGTAGCGGAAATGGTTCTGCGTACCTACCTCGGGACCGTATTGCCCGTTCAGCAGCAGAATGGCAGTATCTGTAACGTTGAGCGCCGTCATGGCAGCCCCTACAAAGTCATCACTACCCGGGCAGTCAATGATATTCAGTTTCTTGCCGTTCCACTCCACATGGAAAACGGTGGAAAACACAGAATAGCCGTATTCCTGCTCCACCGGGAAGTAATCGCTGACTGTATTCTTGGCAGTAATCCTGCCGCGACGTTTTATAATACCACTCTCAAAGAGCAGCGCTTCCGTGAGAGTGGTTTTACCCGAGCCGTCATTGCCAAGGAGGGCAATGTTCTTAATTTCATTCGTCTGATATACTTTCATGATATATTAAGATTTTAAGTGAATAACCTGACATACGATGATGCCGTTAACTTTTTGTGAGGCGCAAATTAGGCATTAATTCAAAGAAAAGCAACATCGGGAAGCATGTTATATAACACACTTCCTCCACCAACAAAGAATATAATGTTCTTCTGCCAATAAACTGCCCGAATTCACAAGTCATCCAACTTCTTGGACGGCTTAAATATTTCTTATAACTTTGCAGGAAAAAGAATCCCCCCCGAAAACCATGAACAAACTACTGTTAACAACACTGCTCGTTCTATGTCCATATTTGGCAATGGGACAGTCCAACCAAAAAACAACCAGGAAAGCCCCTCTCATCGGCATTTCCTGCTCACATCCGGGCCGAAGCTCATCCACACAGATGACGTATACCGAGTCTGTAATCCAGGCAGGTGGAACACCTATACTGATTTCCATCACTACCGATAGCCTTGTCTTGACAGACATTGCCAACCGGCTGGACGGTATCATTCTGATAGGAGGAGGAGACATCCACCCTTCCTATTTCAATGAATCGCCCATCGAACAGCTGGGAGAGGTGGACTCCCTGCGTGATGTATACGACATGGCACTCATCCGCCTGGCTACCCGGCGTAACATTCCGATGTTTGGCATCTGCCGGGGAGAACAGTTAATCAATGTAGCTTTCGGCGGAACCCTTTATCAGGATATCCCTACCCAGCATCCCGACACCACTGTCTGCCACCAGCAGCAGGAACCGAGCAGTATACCAACTCATACCGTCCACCTCACTCCCGGTTCTGCCATGGCATCCATAACCGGACAGACACAACTTTTCACCAATACTCACCATCACCAGGCGGTCAAGCAAGTTGCCCCGGGATTCAGCGTAACGGGTTGGTCGTCAGACAGTATTCCCGAAGCTATAGAGTCTTCCCACGAATATCCGATATGGGGTGTGCAATTCCATCCCGAAGCTCTGGCTACGGCAGGCGACAGCATCTCTGCCAGATTCTTCTATTTTCTGGTTCAAAAGGCAGCTACCTACCGGCATGCCAAAGAGATTCACCGCCGCATCCTCTCCCTCGACACGCATACAGACACCCCACTTGATTTTGACGTTTCCTATAATATAGGTACGCGCGAAAAAACGCAGGTTTGCCTGCCCAAGATGCGAGAAGGAAAATTGGATGGACAATACCTGGCATGCTGGGTGCGCCAAGGCCCGTGCGATGAAGAGAACAGTCTGAAAGCCATTGACCGAGTGGATGAGTTGATACGCCACATCTACCGACAAGTGGAGATGAACGGGGAGCAATGTGCCATAGCCCGCACGCCCGATGATTTGTCCAGGCTCAAGACCGAAGGAAAGAAAGCTTTTTATATTGGCATCGAAAACGGATACGGCATCGGCAAGGATTTGAAGAATATCACCCGTTTCCATGATGCAGGCGTTACCTACATCACCCTTTGCCACACCCGCAACAATGACATCTGCGACAGTTCTTCGGACACGACTGCCCGTTGGAACGGCTTAAGTCCTTACGGTAGAAAAGTGGTGAAAGAAATGAACCGGCTGGGAATAATGATAGACCTTTCCCATGCAGCCGAAAGCACCTTCTGGGATGTACTGAAATATTCAAAAGCACCGGTCATAGTCTCCCACTCCTCTGCAAGCGCCATCTACAGACACGACCGCAATCTGACCGACGAACAGCTACACGCCCTTGCCGCACATGGCGGTGTGGCTCAAGCCTGCCTGGTAGACGAGTTCCTGAACCCGGATGCCAAGAAAACCAACCTTACGGACTTCATGAAACACCTGCTGCACATGGTTGAAGTGGCAGGCATAGACCACGTGGGCATTGGCTCGGACTTCGACGGTGGAGGCGGGGTCAAAGGATGCAATGGGGACAATGATTTCATCAATATCACCGTCCGTCTGCTGGAACATGGATTTACAGAAACAGACATCGCCAAGATATGGGGTGGAAATTTCCTCCGGGTGATGAAACAAGTACAAACCAAATAGAAAAGACCGAAAAACATCACAAAAAGGAGAGATTAGAGCTATAATCTCTCCTTTTTGACACATTTACATACCCTCCATTTCTCAACTTTCGCATATCTTTGCCCAAAACATAAACGATTTATTAATTATCTAATACCGAATTCTTAAATGAAAAGGAAAATTATTTGGAGTTTTGCATTGCTGGCCTGCCTTTGCTGCCTGCCATCTGCAAAAACAAAAGCACAAACGAAAAATGCCGCAATCATACCCGGGGAAGTATGGAAAGACACCGACGGCAATCCCATCAACGCCCATGGCGGCGGCCTTCTTTACCACGAAGGGACCTACTATTGGTATGGCGAATACAAAAAAGGGGAAACCATCCTGCCCGAATGGGCTACGTGGGAATGCTACCGCACCGACGTAACCGGTGTCAGCTGCTACTCTTCAAAAGACCTGCTGAACTGGAAGTTCGAGGGTATTGTACTTCCTGCCGTGAAAGATGACGAGAAACACGACCTGCACCCCAGCAAGGTGTTGGAACGTCCCAAAGTGATTTACAACGAAAAGACAAAGAAATTCGTCATGTGGGCGCATGTGGAAAGCGCCGACTACAGTAAGGCATGTGCCGGCGTAGCGGTCAGCGATTCTCCTACCGGGACATTCACCTATGTAGGCAGCTTCCGTCCCAACGGTGCGATGAGCCGCGACCAAACAGTGTTCGTTGATGATAACGGCAAGGCATATCAGTTCTACTCGTCGGAAAACAACGCTACCTTATATATAAGCGAACTAACGGATGACTACCTGAAGCCCACTGGTCGCTATACACGCAATTTCGTGAAGCAAAGCCGCGAAGCACCCGCCGTATTCAAGTATAACGGCAAGTACTATATGCTCTCTTCCGGTTGTACCGGCTGGGATCCCAATGTTGCCGAACTGGCTGTGGCCGACTCCATCATGGGGCAATGGACTACCATCGGCAATCCGTGTACCGGTCCTGATGCAGATAAGACCTTCTATGCACAAAGCACTTACGTGCAGCAAGTATACGGAAAAGGAAATGCCTACATTGCCATGTTCGACCGCTGGAAAAAGAAAAACCTTGAGGACTCACGCTACGTATGGCTCCCGCTTGAATTCGGCAAGGACGGCACAATCACGATACCCTGGCGCGACAGCTGGGACCCGCGTACCCAATGGGAAGAACAAGGCGACTTCTCTGCCGGCAAAGGAACATTCCTATTGAATGGCAAGCCGTTTGTCATCAAAGCCGCAGAGCTGCACTATCCACGTATCCCCAAAGCCTATTGGGACCAACGCATCAAGCTATGCAAGGCACTGGGCATGAACACCATCTGCCTTTATGTATTCTGGAACTCCCACGAGTCTCAGCCGGGAGTGTTCGACTTCACCGGACAGAATGACCTGGCGGAATTCTGCCGCCTATGCCAGCAGAATGACATGTATGTCATCCTGCGCCCGGGACCGTATGTCTGTGCCGAATGGGAAATGGGCGGACTGCCCTGGTGGTTACTCAAGAAAAAAGATATCCGCCTGCGCGAATCCGACCCCTACTTTATGGAGCGTGTAGGTATCTTCGAAAAAGCCGTTGCCGAGCAGGTAGCTGGTATGACCATACAGAACGGAGGTCCCATCATCATGGTACAAGTAGAGAACGAATACGGCTCCTACGGGGAAGACAAAGGCTACGTATCGCAAATCCGCGACATCGTACGCGCCAACTACCCCGGCGTAGCACTGTTCCAATGCGACTGGGCGTCCAACTTCACCAAGAACGGACTCCACGACCTGGTATGGACCATGAACTTCGGTACAGGAGCCAACATCGACCAACAGTTTGCACCGCTGAAGAAACTCCGTCCTGATAGCCCGCTGATGTGCTCCGAATTCTGGAGCGGCTGGTTCGACAAGTGGGGAGCCAACCACGAAACCCGTCCGGCTGCCGACATGATTGCCGGCATTGACGAGATGTTGTCCAAAGGCATCTCCTTCAGCCTCTACATGACCCACGGAGGGACCAACTGGGGACACTGGGCAGGAGCCAACTCACCCGGATTCGCCCCTGACGTAACCTCTTACGACTACGACGCCCCCATCAGCGAATCGGGACAGACCACTCCCAAATACTGGGAATTGCGAAAAGCATTGTCCAAATACATGAACGGCGAGAAGCAGGCTAAAGTTCCCGCTTTAATCAAGCCCATCCGTATTCCGTCTTTCCAATTTACAGAGATGGCTCCTTTGTTCGACAATCTTCCTGCTGCCAAGAAAGACCGCAATATCCGTACCATGGAGGAATATAACCAGGGATTCGGAAGTATTCTCTACCGCACCACACTGCCCGAGATGAAAACCCCGTCCCTGCTCACTGTGAACGATGCGCACGATTATGCCCAAGTTTTCCTGGATGGCAAATACATCGGCAAACTGGACCGCCGCAACGGTGAAAAGCAACTGGAATTCCCCGCCTGCCCCAAAGGTGCACGCCTCGACATTCTGGTAGAAGCCATGGGCCGCATCAACTTTGGACGTGCCATCAAGGACTTCAAGGGTATCACCCAAAGCGTAGAACTTACCGTAGACATCGACGGCCGTCCTTTCACCTGCAACCTGAAGGATTGGGAAGTCTATAATCTCGAAGATACATACGATTTCTATAAGAACATGAAGTTCCAGCCCATCGGCTCACTGAAAGATGAGTTAGGACAACGCATTCCGGGTTGCTACCGTGCCACCTTTAAGGTGAACAAGCCCAGCGACACATTCCTAAACTTCGAGACTTGGGGCAAGGGACTTGTCTACGTCAACGGGCACGCCATGGGACGCATTTGGGAAATCGGCCCGCAACAGACCCTCTACATCCCGGGATGCTGGTTGAAGAAAGGTGAGAATGAAGTGATTGTCTTCGACATCATCGGTCCCAAAGAAGTTAAGTCCGAAGGACTGAGCGAGCCATTACTGGACCAGTTGCTCGTCACCAAACCGCTGACGCACCGCAATGAGGGTGAAAATCTCGACTTGTCCGGTGAGCAGCCCGTCCTCTCCGGCAGCTTCAATCCCGGCAACGGTTGGCAGGAACGCAAATTCGACCAACCCGTCACCGGACGTTATGTCTGCCTGGAAGCCTTGAGTGCACAAGATGGAAAAGACCTGGCTTGCATTGCCGAAATGTATCTGCTGGATGAGAATGGGGAACGTCTGTCACGCGAACCCTGGATTGTCAATTATGCCGACAGCGAAGACGTATCCCACGTCAACTGTTCTGCGGACAAAATCTTCGACCTCCAGGAATCAACCTATTGGAGCACAACAAAAGACACTCCATACCCGCATTCTGTCGTGATTGACTTGGGTAGTACCCGCACCCTGACCGGCATACAATATCTACCCAGAATGGAAAGCGAGGTACCGGGTGGAATCAAAGACTTCAAGGTTTACGTAAAATCCAAGGCTTTCAACTATTAGGCCGGATTTACAACACTAATAGATTCTTTAGACACGGATTACATGAAAAATCATGGATAATAAATGAAGAATATCCATGATTTTTCGCGTAATCCATGCCTAACTTAAAATCAATCAAACAGATTTTCCGTACAATTCATCGTCTACCACAGCCAGCATTCCCTCCACTTGAGCCAATGCCAGCATACGGCCATGAAAAGAATAACCTGCATTGTACCCTTTATCCTCGTCGCCCAACATCATGCGACCGTGGTCCACACGCATCGGCAATCCCGGATTTTCTTTCTCAAAGATACGAATCAAATCAATGAGGTGTCCCCTTCCCTCCAGATGGGAACTTTCGATAAAGTTTCCACCCGGTATTGCCTTCGTACTGCGCAAATGCACAAAGTGGGTACGCCTGGCAAACTTCCTTGCCAGTTCACGGGTATCATTCTGTTCACCCGCACTCAATGAACCGGCGCAAAAAGTCAGGCCATTATGGGGATTGTCCACTGCACTCAGTATCCAGGCAATATCTGCCTCGTCTGTCACAATGCGCGGCAACCCCAATACCTGAAAAGGAGGGTCATCGGGGTGTACACACATATTCACCCCATATTCCTCGCATACCGGCATGATGGCAGACAAGAAATAACGCATATTCTCGCGCAGAGCCTCCCGGTCTATCCCTTTGTATAGCGCCAGCAAACGTTTGAACAGGGTTACCGGCTCCTTGTCACCTTCCTTGATGTTGCCATTTACGAATCCTTGTGTCTTTACGATAATCGTATCTACCAGCTCTGCCTTTTCAGACTCCGTAATCACCTTATCCAGTTCTGCCACCTTGTCCAGCTCTTCCGGAGAATAATCGGCTTCCGCATTCTCCCGTTCCAATATCTTCAGGTCGAAGTAGGCAAAACGGATTCTGTCGAAATAAAGAGAAGATGTCCCGTCTTCCCAGGGATGTTGTAAGTCCGTGCGAATCCAGTCAATCACCGGCATGAAGTTGTAGCATACCGTCCGGATGCCTGCCTTGCCGAGATTGGCAAGGCTTATCTTGTAGTTCTCTATCAATCGGTCACGCTCACTCCCCGCATATTTGACAGCCTCGCACACCGGCAGACTTTCTACTACAGACCAGCGCAATCCGAAGGATTCAATATAATCCCTCAAATCTTCAATGGCTTCCAACGTCCATATTTCACCGTTGGGAACTTCATGCAAGGCAGTGACAACGCCTTCCACTCCTATCTGTTGCAACATGGCAAGGGTTATCTTGTCTTTCTTGCCAAACCATCTCCAAGTCTTTTCCATTCTTTATTATTAATTTTCTTGTTTTTCAGGCGTTCAAACCACCCGTTACCTTTTTGCAAAAGTAAGAAAGAATATGAGAACTGTCCATTCTGAATGGATAGATTTGTTTGTTCGCAATGAAAACAATATCTTAGCACTTCATTACATATATTAATTACGCTTATGCAAGACATAACAAACGGACGTTGCGGCTGGTGCGGAACCGACGAGCTGTATGTGAAATACCACGATGAAGAGTGGGGAAAAACGGTAACAGACGACAAGACACTATTCGAGTTTCTTGTATTGGAAAGTGCCCAGGCGGGACTGAGCTGGATAACCATCCTCAAAAAGCGGGAAGGCTACCGCAAAGCCTTTTGCAATTTCGATGCCGCGCAAGTGGCGCAAATGACCGACGAAGACGTGGAACGGCTGATGCACTTTGACGGCATCGTGAAAAACCGTCTGAAAATCAAATCGACCATCACCAATGCAAGGCAGTTTCTTGCCATACAGAAAGAATTCGGCAGCTTTTACAACTATACGCTATCCTTCTTCCCCGACCGGAACCCCATTATCAATCATTTTCAGTCATTGAGTGAGATTCCGGTATCATCTCCCGAATCCGATGCCATGAGCAAAGACATGAAAAAACGGGGATTCAAGTTCTTCGGCTCTACCATTTGCTATGCCCATCTGCAAGCTTCCGGGTTTATCAACGACCATCTGACAGATTGCATTTGCCGGAAAGGGTAAGATAAGGCATCCCCTCTTCATCAAACCGGACCGGAATCCAAAGATATTCCGAATACATCAGGCTCTTGGGCCGCCAAATATCGGCCATGAAAAGGTAGCGGTTACCGGGAAGCTGCAATACGTAAGTGCTTTGACCGCCGAAAGTCTTATCACTTCCCTCACCCCGACAAGGGTTGGGATGCTGTGTCCACGGTCCCCAGATGAAAGGAGCCGAGAACAGACGCGCCGCATTGGGCGCCCAGCCGGTACAACCGGAAGTTATCATCCAGTAAGTGCCATCTTTCTTGAAGATGGCCGGTGCCTCATTGTGTCCCCCCGGAAAGAGACGGACATATTTTCCGGAATGTCCTTGATAGTCATCTGTCAGTTCGGCTATTTGCAAGGTCAGATTCTCTTCCGAAGAGTAGATATGATAAGCTATCCCATCATCGTCAACATACAATGTCATGTCACGGGACATCTGTCCGCCCTCCAAGTCACGCTTCACGAATAACCCCTTATTTACAGCCTCTCTCCACTCGGGTGTCCACCATTCTTCAAACTGTTCCATATTCCACTGCATGTCCCGTTCTTCCTCCGTCATATTCAGCGGAAATATTCCAGGGCAGACACGACTCGAAGAAACAAAACGATAAGGTCCCGTCGGAGAATCACTGACAGCCACTCCCGCACGGGCAGCCTCATAGCCTTTACCCTTCAGCTCCAAATGAAACCACATGACAAATTTCTTCGTCCTTTTGTTGTAAATCACCTTGGGACGTTCCATAATACAGCCTTTCTCTATTTCATTGCCCGCTTCTTCCGATACAGACAAGGCCACCCCCTCGTATCTCCAGTTACATAAATCGGTAGAAGAGTAGCAAGTTACTCCCACTTCCGTAGAGAATCCCTTTGCCGGACGGTGTTCACCGAACCAATAATATTTACTGTCAAATAACAGTATACCACCACCGTGTGCATTAATATACTCCCCGTTTACATCGTTCCACACTCCGGCCGGAACCATTTCGTCCTTTCCCTTTAAGGTGAAATCATTTTGTGCCTGTAGGCCGGTGATTGACGCTACGATAACCAACCATGCCCCTAAAAACTTGAAATTAAAATTAGTCATACTCTGTCTTGTTTCTATTTATAAAGAAGGGAGCAGGACGCCTTCTCACCGGAAAGTGTATCCTACCCCCTAAATCAAATACCTATTGAAAAATGCCTTTATTTCTCAGCCGGCTGGTCAGCTACCACCGGCCAATAAGGATTCTGGTAAAGAATGGAAGTCGATACATCCGCTCCCGAAGTGGCTGTCAACTGGAATTGCTTGATCATGATAGGATTCAAATAGTGTGCCATCTTCCAAGTACAGCCGTTATAGGCAGACTGGTTGCTGCTTCTCTCGAACGGACGGAGATACTCACTCTTGTCTTTCGATGAGACATTAGCCTTGTCTGTCCCGTCAGCAACCAAAATGGATTTTCCATTATCATCCAGATACCAGTCCTCCATCGGAGTATTCCACAAATGCATACCTTCCAGATGGCTGGGAGCAGTCATCAGTTGGTCCATAGAACGCCAACGGCACAAGTCCATGTAGCGAAGACCTTCAGCCAGGAACTCGCAACGACGTTCACGACGGATATTATACAGAGTCTTGTCAGAGATGACACTTCCACCCGTATAGGCTCCCCAATCATTTTCAGCCTCCTTGCTCATGTCCGTTGCAGCGATAGTCTTGTCAAAATCAGTACTGATGCCGGCACGTTGACGAAGTACAGTCCAATATTCACGAGCCGTAGCATCCAGCGTTCCATTGAGCAGATAACTTGCTTCCATATAATTCAGCAGAGCCTCAGCCGCACGGAAACATACAGCTGCCGTATAACCACCGCCATTGGCATAATACTTACGGTTGAATGAACCACCCTTGCGCAATGCATAGCCGGTAGCATAGCCACGCTCACCGTCACCACTCGTAATGGCCGGATAGGGCTCTTCCATCACAACTTCCGTACCTTCATTATTATCAACTTCAAAAAGGATGTTCTTCTGTCCCGGTTCTTTCAGGAAGATACTGAGACGCGGGTCACGGTTTACACGTACATCAGCAACCGTCTTGTCGCCCATATAATAGCCGTCACCATCCGCATAAGAACCGTGAGCATAAACCGGAGTACCATCCTTCATCAGGAAATTCTGTACGAATCCACGGGTCAGACCGATACGGTAATTACCACGTCCGGCAGCGGCATTGATGTTATGAGTAGAGAGTCCGCGGGCATACTGGCGCCACAACAGTACTTCCTTCACATCCGAAAGGTCTTCTTGTGCAAACATATCAAAGTAAGGATTTGACGGGTCATCAGCTGATTGTTGCAACACACCGGTATTCTCCGTCAAACTCCCTTTGTATTTATCTGCTACAAGTTTGGAAGCCTCTACGGCCTGTTCCAAGAAGTACTTCACTTCATTATCAATGTTTCCGCTCGGATACTGATAATTGTTGTGAAGAGATGCCCCCGGCCAGCCTTCTCCACCAGGTACGAATGCCGTACCCTTGAAATTCTGCAACCAAGTAGCCTCGAACAGTGCCACACGTGACTTAACCAGCATCGCAACATCCTTATTGATACGGGTCGTCGCCATATCGACATCACTCATATAGGCATAAGCCTTGTCAAGATCGGAAATGATGAAACGTGCCACTTCATTACGCGGAAAACGTTTGCTGGCTTCACGGAGAGCTTCCATCTCATCGGCAAGCGGTTGGTTGATAATCGGGAAGTCGCCGAACAACTGGAGCTTCTTAAAGTACTCGTAAGCACGCAGGAAGTACATTTCTCCGATATAGTGCTTGATGGTGGCTACACTCCCGGAAATTGTATTTTGTGAACCGCTCATGTCCTCACCGAATTTGGGAAGTGCTTCAGACAAAAAGAAATTAATACGATAGATGCGTTCGAACTTCCAATTGTCACTTTCGCTATGAGGTACTTTCCAGCGATCCTGGGTATAGCGGTCATTGGCATTCACCTCTATCTGGTTATCGGTTCCTTTGTCTTCACCGAAGATGCCATAAGTCCACTGGCCGAATGACGGAAGGACATTGGGATATTCATCATTCAGATTGGCTTCCAACTGGGCCGCAGTGGAGTAATAGGTTTCGGGAGAAATGCTTGACATCGGCTCTCTGTCCAGAAAATCATCGCAGGAAGTCGTTCCGGCAATCACTGCCATTGCCATGAACGCTTTTACAATATATCTATAATTCGATTTCATAATATTCTTCATTATTTATGGGATTAAAGTGATACGCTAAGTCCAAAAGACCAAGTTCTTGAAAGCGGGTATGCATTACCGGCACTCTTGATAGGTGCAGAAGCATTGCTGTCCGTGTTACCACCGCTGATGGTTTCGGGATCGAACAACTTGCTCAGTTTGGTTCCCGTCCACAGATTCTCGCCCGATACGAAGATGCGGCAGTTGGTGATACCGATTTTGCGAATCATGGAAGCAGGCAATGTGTAGCCAAGCTGGAAGTTCTTCAAACGGATATAAGACGCATCCTGCAGATAGCGGGTTTGGGTTTCCTGGTTCTGGGTACTGTCAAATCTCGGACGCGCATAGTATGAATTGACATTGGCGGCAATCTCATGACCGGCCAGCCCGACGGGTTCATCACGGAAGTAATCTTCGTGTTCCTTCAAACCGGTTGACCACCACATACCCCATTGGCCAACGCCCCAGAAGATATTGGAACCCTGCCAGTAGTCACGCTTCATCACTCCCTGGAAGAAGAGGCGAACATCAAATCCCTTGTAATTGGCATTCAAGTCAAGACCGAAATGATAACGGGGAGTATTGTTGCCTATCACCTTCAAATCACCGTGGTCCTCCAAAGTCTGTGCACCTTTGGTGATGCCCGGTTTTCCATCCTGGTCGGCATACATGATGTCACCGGCAGTCCAAACGCCGGAACCGATGGCACTTTGTCCGCCCACTTTATTCAGATGCGCCTGCATCTCATCATCTGTCTTGGCAATTCCCACGGTTTCAAAGCCCCAGATTTCACCAATCTCGCGGCCTGCGATATAAGTATTGATTGAGTTTGTCGGGTTACCCGGGTATCTGTCTATATAAGTACGTGCATCAGAAACATTGAACTTAATGCCATAGCCCATACCGAAGTTGGTGCGGTCCTGCCATCCGATGGTAAGTTCCCAACCCTTCGTCTTCAAGTCACAGTTATTGGTCTTGGGAGTCGCAATACCCAATGTAGCGGGCAACTCTACAGACGGACCTACCATATTGTCCGTATAACGGATATAAGCATCGAATGACCCGGTCAGACGGTTGTTGAACAGCCCCCAGTCAAGACCGATATTCCAGGTACGCACTTTCTCCCAAGTCAAGGCTGTACTGATAAGGTCGCCTACATAAGCAGTGTTTGGTTTCAGTCCATTCTGCAGCCAGCTTCCGTTTGCCTGCTTCAATGTCATGGCACGATAAGTAGGATACCAGCCGTTTGTATTCATATTCCCCAGTTCACCATAAGAGAAACGGAACTTCAACTGATTGCAAACATCCGCAAAATCTTCCCAGAAGTTTTCCTGGGCAATGTTCCAACCCAAAGAGAAGGAGGGAGACAACTGCCAACGATTGCCACGGCGGAAGCGGGAGGTACCATCATAGCGCAAATTGGCCTCTGCCAGATAACGACCTTTATAATCATAGTTCAAGCGGCCAAAGAAACCCGCTGTGGCCCACTCATTACGATAGCCACCCACCTCGGGCACCTTATCCTTACCGGCGCCGTCAATATTCGAAATCAAGTCCAGTTCCGGAAGGTCTTCCACCTGCAAACCATATCCTTTGGCACTAAAAAACTTCTGGCGCATTTCTTCGGACTGAAAACCACCCATTACCTTAAAATTATGATCATCATTGATAGCAAGAGAATAAGTGGAGTAAATATTCCAGTTCATGTAGCTCTCTTTCTTGTAGTCTTGATAGAGACTTGAGGTTCCTTGCGTATCCACAATATTTCCACTCACATCGTGGTTATAGTAAGGAAGTCCGGTTTCACGTGTATCTATAGAATTGGTACTATAGTTGAACTCAACATTGGTAATCCAATTCTTCACGGGTTCGAATACCAAGCTTGCTTGATGATAAACCTTATCTGTCTGCACATCGCGCTCACCACCCAATGCAAGTGACATCGCCGGCGTATCGGCATTACCATTAAAATAATAGCCGTTTTCATCATAAACCGGAAGATTAGGCCAAGTCTGACGGCCGATTCTCTCATACAAACCGCCACCAAAATTGGTAGGACGGCCAAGGTCTTGACGGACATAACGCAAGCTGTAATTGAACTTCAACCATTTGGTCAGCTCGGCACCAAATTTGGCAGTAGCATTATAGCGCTTCAAGTCATCGGAACCATGACGGAGCAAACCATTCTGATCCAGATAGCCCAATGAAGCATAATAATTGAACTTGTCACCACCACCGCTTACACTGAAATTATGTTCTTGCGAGAAGGAAGAGCCCTTGTAGATTTCGGAAAACCAGTCAGTATTGGCATACGCCGTAGTAAACGGGTCGCCTGCCGGTTTACCCCATACATTGCCATCAGTAGGCAAACCGCCACGATTAGTACCTCCCGCAGCCTGGAAGTCAAGCATCTGCTGCATCACTGTATCAGAGAACTGGGCATTGTCCTGACCGTTGCGTGCAGCCTCATTGAAGTAGTTGGCAAAGGTATAGGAGTCCATCATCTCCGGCAGATTCACCGGACTGTTGAAGCGGAAGCTGTTGTTGTAGTTGATAGTCGGCTTGCCCGATTTGCCTTTCTTGGTAGTCACCAAAATAACACCGAACGGTGCACGCGACCCATAAATAGAGGAAGCGGCAGCATCCTTCAATACAGAAATATTCTCGATGTCCTGCGGATTCACCGTATTGATGTCACCTTCCATACCGTCAATCAAAATCAGCGGACTTCCGCTTGAGCCGTCACCGATGGTACCGTTGCCACGGATATTGATGGACATATTCTTGTCCAGTTCACCGGTATTGGTCGTAATCTGCAAGCCCGGTACCAAGCCCTGCAATGCCTGCGTGGCATTCGCTACCGGACGTGCTTCAATTTCCTTCGCCGTAGCCAGCCCCACAGAACCTGTCAGGTTCACCTTCTTCTGCGTGCCGAAACCTACCACTACCACCTCGTCCAGCATTTCGCTGTCTTCTTTCAGAGTCACAGTAAAGGATGTTTTTCCAGCCACCGGCAGCTCTACCGTCTTATAACCGATAAAGCTGATTGTCAAAGTGGCATCCGAAGGGACTTTCAAAGAGAAATTACCGTCAATGTCGGTAATTGTTCCATTCGTCGCATTCCCTTTCTCCACTACACTGGCGCCAATCACCGGTCCCATCGCATCATTAACCACACCTTTTACATTGATTGTCGAACTCTGTGCGTTCAAGAACTGAACATTCAACAGAAGGGCCATACAAATGGCCAAAGTGACATACACTTTCAGCCCGAGTCCTTCAAAGAATCTCTGTCTTTTCATTGTATAAACTTTAAGATTAAACATTAATTGTTTCACTTTCACTCTTCATTTTAACCGTGAAAACAATGGCAAATGTAGGCGAATGCTGATAGGAAGACCTCCAATAATGCTTCTACGAGGTAGAATTTTAGTTATTCGACCTAATTGAAGCATAATTTGACTTGATCTATGACTGTATGAAGCGTTCCTGATATTCCGTCGGCAACATGCCGAATTCCTTTTTGAAACAAGAACTGAAATATTTCGGGTCATTAAAACCGACGGCATACGCCAGATCGGAAACACGCACAGAACTCCCCTTCTCCTCCATAATGCGGCAGGCCGCTTTCAGACGGATGTTACGGATAAAGGCAGAAGTATTCAGTCCCGTCAGGGATTTCAGTTTCTTGTAAAGGGTGGACTTGCTGGTGCCCATCTCCTCCACAAACTGGGGCTGGTCGAAGTCTGAATCTTCCAGATGGCGGTTTACGCAGTCAATGGCACGCTGCATGAAGTCCTCATCAATGCTGGTATAGTCCAGTTCCTTGATTTCGAACACCAGTTGGTTCTTAAAGTCATGCGCCTTGCGTTCTTTGTATTTCAGCAGATTGCGGATGCGTGCATGCAGCACGGCCAGGTTGAACGGTTTACTGATAAAGGCATCCGCCCCCACTTCATAAGCTTCGGCACGGTCTTCCTCCTTGTTCTTGGCTGTCAGAAGAATCACGGGAATATGACTGAGTTCCAACTTGTTCTTCACACACCTGCAAAACTCGATGCCGTCCATTACGGGCATCATCACGTCCGAAACAATCAGGTCAATATCCTCATTGTCAAGCACAGTCACAGCCTCCTGACCGTTTTCGGCCGTATGGACATTGTATTCACGTTTCAGCAGCCGGACCATTAACTGCAAAAGCTCCTCATTGTCCTCCACCACCAGTATGGTATGAGCTTTGGGCTTTTCAGCAACCACATTCTCCGCATTCTCCTCTTCAAGATAGGTAACGGTTTTCTGTACCGGAAGTACAGCTTCCTCATCAATCTGTTCTTCCTTAAAGTAAGAGCGGTCTACGGGCAAGGTCACGATGAATTCCGTTCCCCGGCCTTCCTCGCTCTCCACTTCAATGCTTCCTCCATGCAGCTCCACCAAGTCCTTTACCAAAGAAAGGCCGATGCCCGTACCAATGGTGTTGAACTTCCGGTAATCCCCCTCGTAGAACCGCTTGAAGAGGCTCTTCTGCTTGTCCTTTGAAATGCCACTGCCATTATCCTTTACATGCAACCGGACGAAGTCCCTGTCTTCGGCATACATCAGCGTGACTTGTATATAGCCACCCTCCTTATTATATTTGGCGGCATTGGAAAGCAGGTTGTAGAGAATCTTGTCCAGCTTGTCCGTATCAAAATAACCGATAATCGACTTCGGATTACAGAGTACGGAGAAATGTATCTTGCGCTTTTTGACAAGCGGCAGGAAAGATTCGGCTTCATTTTTCACAAACGCCGCCACATCTCCTGGAGAGACACGCAACTTCAGATTGCCGGTTTCTGCTTTACGAAATTCAAGAATCTGCTGCAACAGACGGATGAGCCTGCTGATATTGCTACCCATTACCGTATAAAGGTCGTCATGCCCGGGAAACCGCATCTTCAACTCATCGACGGTAGCCGAGATAATGGTCAGCGGAGTCAGCAGTTCATGCGTGATATTTGTAAAGAACTGCAATTTGGCATGATTCAGTTCTTCCAGTTTGGACTTCTCCATCTCCCGAAGATGCAGCTCATTACGCAGCTGCATCCTGTTCTTTGCTGTCCGGAGAATGAAGCAGACAATAGCTGCCCCTATCAGTGCATAAATGATATAAGCCCACCATGTAGCCCAGAACGGTGGTAATACCACCACCTCAAGTTCACGGATTTCCTGACTCCAAATGCCATTTTCATTGGTGGCTTTCAGACGGAACCGATAAGTGCCGCTCTTCAAATTATTATAATAGGCAAAACGGCGGTTGGCATCCGTATATTGCCAATCCTTGTCAAAACCTACAAGCTGATAGGCATACCGATTTAAACCGGGATTCTTATAAGTAAAGGATGCGAATTCAATACTGAAATTATTATATCCGTAAGGCAGATCTAACTTCCGTGTAAACGAAGGCATGACAGAAGAAATCCGTTCTCTGACCTCCGGTTCCAATACCGCAAAAGAACGGTTGAAGATTTTTATATCCGTAATCAGATAAGGCACGGCTTCATTGTCTTTCTCCAGAGATGCAGGAAAGAAACTGTTATAACCCTTATTTCCTCCAAAGAATAACTCGCCCTCCCTACTACAAGAAGACTGTGATATGAAAAAGTTATCCTGCAGACCGTCTGCTGTCGTATAGACACGGACCGTAGCCAAATCCTCGTCCATCGGTACAAAAAGCTGTACCAGCCCCATATTGGTCCCCATCCATAGACACCCTTGCCTGTCTTCCTCTATAGACCCTATCATGTCAGCGGACAGCTGATATTCCTGATTCTTTTCCGTAAATACATTTTCCTTATAATCATATAGATACAACCCTCCTCCCTCAGTTCCGGCCCATAGCCTTCCCGATTTATCCACATGCAAACACAACACCGAGTTCGTTGCCAGCTGGCCGTTGTTATAACTATAGTTACTATATTTCAGCGTTTCGGGATGCTGCACATCCCCCATAATATGTATAATTCCATAGTTGGCTGTCGCAATCCAGAAGCTGCCATCCGCATCCTCCACAATGTCCTTCACATGATACCAATCTGCCAACCCGCCTCCGGCAAAAGAAAGTGTTCCGAACCTATAATGCCCTCCATCGGCCAAACTGATTCCCATACCGCCGCGACAGCCTACCCAACAATTCCCCTTACTGTCCTCACACAAGGCCGAAACGCAATCCGAATAGAGATAAGGCGTGTCGGATTCAGTCAGCACCTTCACTTTCTCTCCTTTCTCATAAATCAAGATACCACCGTCATAGGTAGCGAACCATACTTCTCCATTCTTACGCTGAATAATGTAATTGACCGTGGGTACACCGGGAATATCCGAGAATTCCGGGATATGGGAAAAGAACGACAACACACCGGTTTCATAATCCTTGCGTGCCAGCCCATAACTTCCGGTACCCAGCCAAAGGTCTTTATCTGCATCGGCAAACAAAGCGCGGACGGCAGTAGTAGGCACGTCATCCTCTGCCAGATTCAAAGAATAGAAAGTAAATGGAGATTGTTTCGTGTCTATCATCAGGACACCGCCGCCAATGGAACCCAGCCAGATATTATTGAAGCGGTCGCGCAACAGTGAATTTATTTCATCACAAGGTATATGATATGCCGAATGCAACGACTTGTAATTAATGAATGTACCGGGATTCTCCTGCTTCATAATGCTCAGCCCCACCCGGGTCCCTATCCACAAGGTATGGGTGTGTACATCCTCCACAATATCATAAACAATATTGTCCGACAAGCTGGCATCATCCCCTATCCGATGCGAATAATGTGTATAAAACACGTTTGCCATATCCTTGGGATGATTCAAGAGAAATAATCCGCAATCCCAACCACCGACCCACATTTTCCGGTTGGAATCCTGATAGATAACATGTGCCGAGTTCCGTTCATTGATTTTGGGATATGCATAGAATTTATCCTCCTTCCGGGAATAACGAAAAAGACCACTGGACCAGGTACCGACCCACAAATCCCCATCCGAGTCCTCGAACAACGATTTGATGGAAGCTGCGGGAAATATACCATCGGTGGACTTGCCGTCATACATCACGAAGGAGTCCTTCTCTGCCACATACCGGCATAAGCCGGAATCCGTACCAATCCATACCTCATTTTCCCGGGTGACCAACAGGCATGAGACCGCATTGTTTGGAATGGCAGGCGCAGTATATTGACGGATTTCTCCGGTTTTCTTATTGAGTGTGTTCAACCCCTCTTGTGTACCAATCCACAAGAAGCCGTCATTGTCATCGGCAAAACAATAAATGTTGTTACTGGTCAACAAACCGGGAGTATTCAAGCTCGATTTATAGACAGTAATCTGGTAACCGTCGTATTTACAGAAACCATACCGGGTAGCAAACCACAAAAACCCTTCCTTATCCTGATATATTTTCTGGACCTCATCCGTCGGTAATCCGTCTAATGTAGAAATCTGCTTGAACTTCAAACGGGAAATAACATTCCCATCAGCCGCATGCCCCAAGGCAGGATACATTGTCCAAAAGCTGAACAGGAGAAGACACGTATGCAGACAAAAAAAACTTACTCTATTTTTCATATACCAGATATTAGGAATTATGACAAATATAGCAAGTTCAGCTCACTTTAAAGAAGAATTATACTCTTTTTTGTCTGCAAATACTTCAAACAAGGCTTTTCTTGAAGGAGTTAGAGGGCGATAACTCCTTCTAACTCCCGATAACTCCCTTAAATGAAAGAGCCGTGCTCCCCCTCTAACTCCTTCAAGAAAAGCCTTGTTATAACAACTTTATTCCTTACCTTTACAGCCGTGTTCTACACCCTAACCGTAGACAAGCAAACAACATATGGAAAATAAATTCGACTACCAGTCTGTGCCTTATGGCTTTGCACATTGCTTCAACAGCCAGTGCGTCCATAAGGAAGAATGCCTGCACCACTTGGCTGCTACCAATTGCACCTCGCAATGTCCTACTTTAAGCATCATCAATCCGAACTGTATCCCTGCCGATACCACCAACTGCCCTCATTTCTGGAAAGCCCTGAAGTGCCGGGTTGCATGGGGCATCCGGCACCTGCTGGACAACGTACCCCACAAATGTGCAGCCCCGATGAGGAACCAGCTTGTAGGACACTTTGGCAAGACCACCTATTATCGCTTTTACCGCCAGGAACAAGGCTTGTTTCCAAAGGCACAAGCATATATCCGTCAGGTTTTCAAACAATACGGAATTGCCGAAGAACCGAAATTCGAGAGATACAGCGAAGAATACAGCTACAACGATTGAAGCATCCGGACAGCTCAGCTTCTACAAAGTTTATTTTTGAAAAACATCTGTCATGCTATCACGCAGAGGGGGATATCCTTTTGATTATAAACCGATTAAAGCGTGAAAGATACCCGTGATAGATAAAAATCTTCACAACCATCCATCACGCCATAACAAAAGCAGTATCCGATACTTACTTCATCCACCACAGAATAGTGATATATGCTTAGTTCTCAGTATGAAACTTTTAGTTTCTTAAACAAATACCAAAAGTTTCAACAACAAATACCATTGGTTTAAACCTTCTAAAATAAAAGTTTCAACAAGAGAAACTGAGAGTTTTCCTTAGGAAAACTATTGATTTCAACAAGCAAAACCTTTTGTTTCAACAAGCAAAAACCAGCGTGGAAGTCTGCACAAAGCATCCCAAATCACCTGCTTTTTCGACTCAAAACATCAGATTTTCCACAGAAAAACGCTGGAATAGACCTAAAAAAGCATGGAATCACTTGCAAAAAGAGCCTGATTGTCGTACCTTAGTACACTGTAAGCAAACCATTTTGCCTGCATGTGACAAAACAAAAAATAGAAATGAAAATCACCCAACTGAGAGAAAAAGACGGGAATCTGACACTGAGCACGACAGACTTAGACACCTTCCTACAGAAAATCAAAACGGAGACCAAAACCCAGCCCGTATCCACTTTCCGCCAGCAACTGCGATACTGCTTGCCCGGCAAGCGCTGCAACGAGGCAGACCGACTGCCCAAAGTACTCCCGGCAGCCGAATTCCGCAAGACGAACGGTGTTTGCCAGATGAAAACCTACAACGGCATCGTGGAACTGACCGTAGGCCCGCTTTCCGGCAAGTCCGAAATAGCCCTTGTGAAACGTCTTGCCTGGGAACAGCCCCAGACGCGGCTCGTATTCACCGGTTCCAGCGGACGGACTGTAAAGATTTGGACTACCTTCACCCGTCCGAACAACTCGCTGCCGGGCAAACGGGAAGAAGCCGAGGTGTTCCACGCCCATGCCTACCGCCTTGCCGTGAAATGCTACCAGCCCCAACTGCCTTTCGACATTCTGCTGAAAGAGCCCAAGCTGGAACAGTACTCCCGCCTCTCCTTCGACCCCGAAGCCATGTACCGCCCGGACTCCATACAGTTCTATCTTGCACAGCCCGTCTCCATGCCCGACGAAACCACCTATCGGGAAGCCCTGCAAGACGAGAAGTCACCCCTGACGCGCGCCGTGCCGGGATATGAAGCCGAAGAAGCCATCATCATGCTGTTTGAGGCCGCCTTGCAGAAGACTTTCGCCGAAGCGACGGGTGCCGGTGCCGACAACAGCCTGCACTCCCTGACCGTGCGCCTTGCCGAGAACTGTTTCCGTTCGGGCATCCCCGAAGAAGAGACCGTGAAGCGTACCTATTTCCATTATTATCTACGCCAAAAAGAGACTGTCATCCGGCAGATTATAAGAAGCGTTTACCAAGAGAACAAAGGCTTCAATACCCAAAGCAGCCTCAGCAAAGAGCAAAGACTTGCCATACAGACGGACGAGTTCATGAAACGCCGCTACGACTTCCGCTACAACACCCAAGTGGGTGAGGTGGAATACCGTGAACGCCACTCGTTCCGTTTCCGCTTCTCCCCCATCGACAAGCGCACGCTGAACAGCATTGCCCTCGACGCACAGAGCGAAGGCATTCCCCTGTGGGATAGGGACATCAGCCGATATATCTACTCCAACCGCATCCCGGTATTCAATCCGCTGGAAGATTATCTGTACGACCTTCCGCACTGGGACGGGAAAGACCGTATCCTGGCACTCGCCCAGACAGTACCCTGCAACAACCCGTACTGGGCCGAACTGTTCCACCGCTGGTTTCTCAACATGGTGGCACACTGGCGCGGCAATACCGACAAGAAATATGCCAACAGCGTCTCCCCCTTATTGGTAGGTGCACAAGGCACCCGCAAAAGCACCTTTTGCCGAAGCATCGTCCCGCCCGAGCTGCGTGCCTATTATACGGACAGCATCGACTTCTCGCGCAAGCGTGACGCTGAACTTTACCTCAACCGTTTTGCGCTCATCAACATCGATGAATTCGACCAAATAAGCAGCACCCAGCAAGGATTCCTGAAACATATCCTCCAGAAGCCGGTGGTCAACGTGCGCAAGCCATACGCCAATGCCGTGCTCGAGATGCGCCGATACGCCTCGTTCATCGCCACCAGCAACCAGAAGGACTTGCTGACCGACCCCAGCGGCAGTTGCCGGTTCATCTGCATAGAAGTGACGGAAGCAATAGACACCAACCGCCCGATAGACTACAACCAGCTTTATACCCAGGCCATGCACGAACTGGACCACGGCGAACGCTATTGGTTCGACCAGTCGGACGAACGGATTATGACGGAAAACAACCACGATTTCGAACAGATACCGCCCGAAGAGCAACTGTTCTACCACTATTTCCGCGTTGCCGGAAATGACGAGGAGGGAGAATGGCTGTCGTCTGCCGAAATACTGAACCGCCTGCGCCGGTACAGCGCCATCCCGCTGTCCACCAAGAGAGTGAATGTATTCGGAAGGATACTGCAGAAACATGAAGTGCCATCCCGCAGAACACGGTTCGGCACGCTGTATCATGTGGTGGAGTGCAAGAGACAAGAAGATTAGTCTTTAAAATATTCAGACACCGGCAATGCTTCTATCGTTTTATCTCCTACGGAAAATTTGTCATGTTGGTTATAAGTGAGTATCAGTCCATGCCCCATCTTGAAGAAAGACAAGGCATCCAGTAAGCCATCTACTTCCCTTTTCCGGTTTTCTGCGGTCAAGGCATAGCATACCTGGATGGCAAGCTGGGGCACAGAATTGCGTACAACTATAAAGTCGCATTCCTTCCGGTTCTCATTATAATAGAATATCTCAGAATAACGGCGACGCAATTCCGCAAAAACCATGTTCTCCAGCCTCCGACCCTCATCACGGGTGAAAGATGGAGAGGTGACAAATACAACACCATTGTCCACACAATACACTTTCTTCGGGTTCAACAGTTGCGCTTTATATGAATATGAAAATTTCGGAACAAAGTTTATCAAGTAAGTCTGTTCGAAATAAGAGAAATAATCAGACACAGTAGAAGTACTTTTCATTCCCAGTATCTGTTTCAGTTTTGTAGCAGACACCAGATTGCCCACATTCCCCATCAAATAGGCCAAGAGACTTTTCAAAGAGTGGTCATCACGTATATTATATCTCACGGCAATATCACGATATACTATATCATTGACTAAATCCGTCAGAACATCCTGATCATCCAGTTGCAAGTATTGAGGGAAGCCACCCTGATGCAGATAGTCGTACAAGGAACTGTCACCGATAGTCTTACCCGTAAAACCGCAATATTCAGCATACGAAAAAGGGAACAGTTCTTTCGTAATATGTCTTCCTGTCAACTTCGTGCCCAATTCACGACTCAACATCGAAGCATTGGAGCCGGTGATTCCCACATAAAACCCTTCATCCAACTTGCCCCGAATATACACCTCCCAACCATCAACAATCTGTATTTCGTCAAAAAGAAGAGCGATACACCCTTCATGTTCCTTAATAACTTCATCCACTATACGGAAATCACTGAATTCAAATCCATACAGTAAAGGGGTATCAAAATTCAAGGAGAGCACCTCTTCCGGCTTGTATCTATCCACCGATAATTGTGCCAGCAATGTACTCTTACCACAACGGCGAATACCAGATATAATCAGTGCATAGTCTGCTACCAAGGGAGGTAAAGACAACAATAGGTCACGTCGGAAACTTTGAAATTTCCTCAACCGTTCACGTTGCACACGTATGGCTTCTACTATATCCGATTTGCTTATCATAGGGCTATGTCATTTATATTCAGATACAAATATAAACATTCCATTCCGAATAAACAAATCTATCCATTTAGAATAGATAGATTTGTTTATTCGGAATGAAAGCACTACCTTAGCACCTCATTACAAAAATAACGCTTATGCAAGACATTATAAACGGACGTTGCGGCTGGTGCGGAACCTACGAGCTGTATGTGAAATACCACGATGAAGAGTGGGGAAAACCGGTAACAGACGACAAGACACTATTCGAGTTTCTTGTATTGGAAAGTGCCCAGGCGGGACTGAGCTGGATAACCATCCTCAAAAAGCGGGAAGGCTACCGCAAAGCCTTTTGCAATTTCGATGCCGCGCAAGTGGCGCAAATGACCGACGAAGACGTGGAACGGCTGATGCACTTTGACGGCATCGTGAAAAACCGTCTGAAAATCAAGTCGACCATCACCAATGCAAAGCAGTTTCTTGTCATACAGAAAGAATTCGGCAGCTTTTACAACTATACGCTATCCTTCTTCCCCGACCGGAACCCCATTATCAATCATTTTCAGTCATTGAGTGAGATTCCAGTATCATCTCCCGAATCAGATGCCATGAGCAAAGACATGAAAAAACGGGGATTCAAGTTCTTCGGCTCTACCATTTGCTATGCCCATCTGCAAGCTTCGGGGTTTATCAACGACCATCTGACGGATTGCATTTGCCGAAATCAGAAACAATAAAACAAAGAAATATACAGAAGCAAGCAAAACATCAACACAAAGCGGTCACCCTCCCCCATCGGAAAGGCGACCGCTTCAGTGTTATAAAATCTGTTTCTCAGTATGTAATACACTGAGAAGAAATGTTATTCTATTCCGATACTATGGCATACGGGAAAAAGGATGAACGTAAACTCATAATCAGCGTATGGCACCAGGTATTCCGGACGGGCTATACGTCCCCAACTGTCTTCGCAACCCAGACCGGCTTGCACCTTGTCGATACAGAGATTAGTCAAATCAGCTTCATCCACCTCTTGCGAGTGTCCTTGCTCTTTGCTCCAGCCTTCATCTAAAGACTCGATGGTATAGTGCAAGGCAGATGCGGAGAAGGGAGCGGCTGCCACAATCTTGATGCCATTACCAGACTGATCCAACATCTTCCACCAACGAATATCGGTCTTTGTTCCATTTTCCTGCGGACGGATGTAGGGATAGAACTGCTCGGCCACACTTTGGCGATAAATGCCTAAGTCGGCGCAATGATTACGGTCAATATAGTTTTCAACCGGACCGCGTCCATAGTATTCAACGGTTTCAAAGCTGCGCGGCATAGGCATCTGCAGACCGAAACGGAACATGTTCGATACTTTGGCATTCTTGTCGGCAGTCAGCTTCTGGGTCACCTTGACGGCACCGGCATTGTTGATGACATAAACAAGGTTCAGCTTAGCTGAAACACCCGGCATGTCGTAAGCAGATTCTACAATCACCAGATTGTTCTCCGTGCGCTGTTTGAAAGAGGTCAGTTTGATTTCCGGATTCTTCCAAGCGATATATTTGCGTTGCAGATTGGCACCGTAGTCGTTGTCAACAGGCGCACGCCAGAAGTTTGGTTTTAAAGCCTCGCCGTCTTTAATCATATCCCGGCCATTCACTTCGTACTTGGTCAGATAACCGTTGTGCTTGTTGATTTCTACACGGAAAGCATCACCGGAGACGATGAGGTAGTTCCAATCGTTATCCTGTACTTGGGGAGCCGTCATCTCGATATTGCTCTGTTCGCAGTTCTTCAATTCCATGGAAGGAGCTTGGTAAGGATTGAGCGTCAACTGGTCTTTTGCCACTACATGTCCGGCGGAAAGCAATCCTTCACGGTTCTTCAGCTTATAGGAAACATTCAGCAACCACTCGGTGCATTGGCAAGTCTTGCCCAAGTCCAACTTGATTTTGGCTGTCTGTTGGGGAGCTACATTCAGATTATCCACACGACCGGTCCGTATCACCTTACCGCCTTTCAGTACCTCCCACTCCATATAATAGGCAGAAAGATCACGGAAGAAGTATTCATTGAACACATTGATTTCGCCGTTCTTCAAGTCGGCCGGAGTAGTCCAGATGTCCTGATAGATACGGCCTACCTCATACATGTGGGGATTGGGCACACGGTCGGGGCTGATAAGACCGTTATCGCAGAAGTTACCGTCGCTGGCATCAAAACGGTTAAAGTCACCGCCGTAGGCATAAATCATCTTACCGTTTTTTCCTGTCCAACGTACAGACTGATCAACAAAATCCCAAATAAAGCCACCTTGGAATTTGGAATATTTACGCACCAAATCCCAATATTCTTTAAAACCTCCTTGCGAGTTTCCCATCGCATGAGCATATTCGCACTGAATCAGGGGCTTTGTCATAGAATCATCCTCACTGTATTTCTTACATCCGTCATAGCCATAATACATCGGGCAATAGATGTCTGTCTTGCCTGTTTTACCGGCTTGTTCATATTGTACGGCACGGCTCGGGTCTTCAGCCTTTATCCAATCGTAGGCAGCTTCGAAATTAGCGCCATAGCCGGCTTCGTTGCCCAAAGACCAGAAAATGACGCTGGGATGATTGAAGCTACGCTGCACATTGCGCTGGTTACGCTCCATATGTGCTTTCCTATAGTCCTCACGTTTGGCAAGTGTCTCTTCCCCATAACCCATTCCGTGGGATTCGATATTGGCTTCGGCCACTACGTAAATACCATATTGGTCGCAGAGGTCGTACCAGAGATTATTGTCGGGATAGTGGCAGGTGCGCACGGCATTCAGGTTGAACTGCTTCATCACCTGAATATCCTGAATCATGCGTTCGCGAGAAATGACGTAACCACCGTCCGGATCCATCTCGTGGCGGTTGGCTCCCTTGAAGAGAACGGGCTGGCCGTTGACAAGTATCTGACTTCCTTTCAGCTCTATCTTTCGGAAGCCCACCTTTACGGGAATCACTTCACTGCTGCCTTGCAAAGTGGCACGCAGGGTATACAAGTAAGGCGTTTCCGCCGTCCACTTATGAGGATTCTCCACATTTATCAAGGCAGTAGCGCTACCTTTGGCGACAGCTGTAGCCACCTGTTTTCCGGCAGCGTCCAGCAGTTCAAGACTGACATTGCCGCCACCCTTCACATCAAGCTGTACTTTCAGGGAACCGTTCTTATAAGCAGTATCCAAATCGGGAGTGACACGGATGTCCTGAATGCGCTTCTTGTCACGGGCATACAAGTAGCAATCGCGCCCTACACCGCTATAACGGAAGAAGTCCTGGTCTTCCAGATACGTCCCGTCACACCAGCGGAATACCTGAAAGGCTATCAGATTCTTTTGTCCCGGCTTCAAGTAGGGTGTCAGGTTGAATTCAGCCTCCAGTTTGCTGTCCTCACTATAACCTACGTACTTGCCGTTTACCCACAAATACATATTGGAAGTCACGGAACCGAAATGAGCAATGATGTCCTTACTCTTCCAGTCGGCAGGTATTACAATCTCACGACGGTAGGAACCTACATTGTTATTCTCCGTTGGCACCTGCGGTGGATTGTTCTTGAACTGATTGCGCCAGGCATATCCGGTATTCACGTAGATAGGGTCGCCGAAACCGTTCAGTTCCCACATACCGGGAACGGCCATATCGCTCCATCCCTTGTCGTTGAACCCCACTTTCCAGAAATCCGTGGGACGGGCATCGGCATTCTTCACCCAGAAGAATTTCCAGATACCGTTCAGAGTCATGTAATTGGAAGAATGTTCTTTTGCTCCACGAGCCGCAGCATCTGCCGACTCATAGGCAAAATAGTTGGTGTGCATCGGAGCACGGTTCACGGCATTTACTTCAGGGTTTTGCCATTCAGTGAAGGACTGTGCGCTTGCGGCAATGGCAAAAGTCGCAAGCAGTCCGGTAATGAAATGTTTCTTCATGGTAAATAGTTTATAAAAATTAGCAACGGCATACAAGCAGAACCGGTATGCCGTCACAAAGATACGCCTATCCTATAATTAAAAGGAAGAATAATCGTTCAAAAAAGGCTGAATTTAATTCTTTAAATAAGTGTTCATAACTAGTTCACATAATTAAATAGGTGACTAAATGGGAATTTATTTTGATTGAGTACTTATCCGCAAACGATAGACTCCGAACGAACGGGGCTGAAGCTCCAGGCTCAGAGAACGGGAAGCCACCTCCACCGGACGAATACGTGGAACAATAGCCTCCTGCTCCAGTGTATTCTTGGCTTTCCAGTCATCACTTTGCAAATAGGTGCAGGAACCCGAGACAAGCTGCCGCTTCTTCAATCCGCTGAACTCTATCTGTACCTTCTCCGATCTGCTGCCCGCATTGACAAGCTTCAGAATTACTTCTCCCGTAGGAGCATCCAGCACTGCCGATGCATAAAGGCTGTCCTGCCCCGTCACGGGTTTTCCGTCCATTTGCAGGTTCAGCACATCTGTTCCGGCATTCATACCGTACATCTGCTGTACGTAATAGTTGGGAGTCCGCATCATACGGAGATTGTCGAACCAAATCAAATCGGGATTCCACTGCCAGGCATCCACATGGGCAAACAACGGAGCATAGGTAGCCAGGCGCACCACATCGGCATTACGTTCCAGTCCCGTCATAAAAGCTGCTTCGGACAGTGCCGCCAAGAAATTATTGGCTTTCCCGGTGGGGTGGTCATGCGATGCATATTCACCGGCAAAGACTTTCGGTCCTTTACGGTCATAGTCATCATAGCGGGCAGCATTGGCAAAGAACCAGTCGGGAGCCATATAATAATGCTCGTCCACCAAATCCACCCCGATGCGTTTCATTTCGGGCCATAGGTAATCGAACTTGTCCCCATCTGCACTCGGACCGGAAGAACCTACAATCTGCATATCGGGATATTCCGCACGGATGGCTTTCGTGAACACTTCCAGACGCTCGGGATAGACTTCCCCCCACTGTTCATTGCCGATGGCAATCATTTTCAGACCGAACGGTTCGGGATGTCCCATATCGGCACGCACCTTTCCCCACTTGGAGGTTGCAGCACCGTTGGCAAACTCGATGAGGTCGAGGGCATCCTGCACGTACGGGCCGAGTTCTCCAAGGGGAACCACTTCGTTGCTTTCGTATTGGCAGGACAGCCCGCAGCTCAGTACCGGCAGAGGCTCTGCACCGAGGTCTTCACTCAGCAGGAAATATTCGTAAAAGCCAAGTCCGTAACTCTGGAAATAATCCGGGAAAGCTTTATGCTTGAATGTATAGTTCCAGCGATTTTCGTTCAAAGGACGGTTCTCTACCGGACCCACGGAATTCTTCCATTGATAACGGGTGGCAAGGCTGTTGCCTTCGATGATACAACCGCCGGGAAAACGGAATACTCCGGGATTGAGGTCATAGAGGGCTTGTACCAAGTCGGCACGCAATCCATTCTCACGCTTCTTCCAAGTGTTCACCGGGAAGAGAGAGATGTGGTCCATATCTACCGTACCCTCCGTCTGCAACACAACACGCAGACGCGAGCGAACATCGGTAAAAGGAGCTTTCAGCACAGCCGTCAGCTTCTGCCATTCACTGCCTTTCACTTCCAGTTCCTTCTTCAGGAGATTCTCTCCGTTGGAATTCACCAGTTCGACGGAAAGCTTCATTGGTTTGGTATCCGGCGTACGGACATAGGCGGAGAAACGGTAATCTTCTCCTTTTTTCAGGCCGATGCCACGATAACCTTCATTATCCAGTCCGGCACGCAAAAGACAGCCGTCATTGGTAATGCGCACATAATGCGGATTGCGGTCGAAGCAGGGCCGCTCGTCCTGTACCGTCACCTCGCCGAAAGGTATCCACCCCACCAGCGGCTGCGGGAACTCAAAAGAGCGGTTCTTTACCAGTTCGGCATACAAACCACCGTCCGCACCGAAATTAATGTCTTCGAAGAAGATTCCATACATGGCAGGATTTATCCGAGCCGTCGGTTTTGATACATCAACAGTCATCACATGCTGTTGCGCCTGCATGCCAAGAACAACGAACAATGTCAATAGAAATAAAAGTCTTTTCATGGTTTTAATCTGTTTATAACGATAGCATAAGCTAAATTATGACGACATACTTACCTATTCTACATCAATCCTATTTACCGGCAACCATACATCCATCTTGCCCTCACCCCGGTGTGCCCATGCATAATAAGGTATCAGGGTCAGCGTCACATCTCTGGTTGCCAACTTTCCGGCAGCATCAAAACCAAGAGCCTGCACTTCTGTGGTAATTTCGTTGATGCCATACAGCAGTTCGGGCTTCTCCGTCACCTGGAATTTCGGATGACGGTTCAGGATGATATTCTGTATATTAAAATCATTATCGGCCCACTCGGCACAATAAACGATAGGACCACGCTCAACGGCCACCCGTCCACGGTCGGCAACCACTTTTTCATTGGCTTTCACCACACGGGGTTGCATGTCGAAATGCACCTCTACCACATCCCCTTTCTTCCACTTCCGGTCTATCCGGAGATAGCCTTTACGAAGTTCACCGGTCACCTCCTCGCCATTCACCAATACACGATAGCCCAACTTCAGGTCGTCGGCATACGAATAAAGGTCACTCGGAAGTACACTGCCGCGCACCCAACCCGGAATACGGATATTCATCGTAAACGGCAGGTTGCCCTGAGCCACCTTCACACGAATGTCTCCGTTCCAGGGGTATCCGGTTTCCTGCTCCAGCACCACTTTCTTTTCATTCAACTTCAGCTCGGCACGGTTGGACAAGAAAAGGTTGACGTACACCTGATTGTCTTTCACGGCATACACATATCCCGGCAAAGAAGGAATGAACCGGCTGATGTTGCTGGGACAGCAGGCACAACCAAACCACGGCTGACGTGTAATCGTATGGTCGGCATTAAAGTGATACTTACCATCGCAAGACAACGGATTGGGATAGAAGAACTTGCCTCCGTCCAATGAAACGCCGGAGATTAATCCGTTGTAAAGCGTACGTTCCAGCACGTCGAAATACTTGGAATCGCCATGCAGCAGAAAGAGGCGGTAATTCATGTAAACATTGCCGATGGCGGCACAGGTCTCATTGTAGGCAGTCAGATTCGGCAATTCATAGTTATCACCGAAAGCTTCGCCCGCATGACGCGCACCGATACCGCCGGTAATATATATCTTCTTGCCGACGATATTCTCCCATATCTTGTCGATAGCCTTGATGTAGGAGCTGTCACCCGTAATGGCAGCCACATCAGCCATACCGGAATACATGTAACCGGCACGTACGGCATGTCCCACTGCCTCTTCCTGCTCCAGTACAGGCTTGTGCGACTGCAAATAGATGTCCTTGCGTGCCGTAGTGCCGCGCGCGTCGAGGAAGAACTTGGCCTGGTCGAGATATTTCTTATCTCCTGTCACGGTATAGAGGCGTACCAATGCCATTTCGGCAATCTGATGTCCGGGAATCACACGCTTCTGTCCGGGGCCTTCACCGATATTCTTGCATACGCAGTCGGCATAACGGATAGCTATATCCAGGAAGTTCCGCTTGCCTGTAGCTTGATAATAAGCCACAGCCCCTTCCACCATGTGACCCAGATTATAGAACTCGTGGCTCAAATTCTCCACCTCCGACCAGCGTTCCGGCCCCGACCAATCGTGCGGATGCTTGGGGTTCATGGTACGTGCGGTGTAAAGATACCCGTCCGGTTCTTGGGCGGCGGCCACTATGACCAATACGCTGTCGATATATTCTTCCAGTTTCTTGTCCGGGTAAGTCTGCAAGGAGTAACTTGCACCTTCAATCGTCTTATAGACATCCGTATCGTCAAAGGAGAAGCCTCCCACCTTATACTCATCACTGGGATGAGTAGCTTTCACAAAGTTTTCATAACGTCCCGTTTCCTCACACTTACTGAAAGCCAACGGGATGGTTACCTCGCGGCTTGCCTTCAAGCGTTGTCCCCAGAAACTGTCCGTCACCTTCACTGAAGTGAAAGGAACCGGGTCGATGGGATAACCGGAATGCAAAGTCTGTTGCTTTTGTGCCGACACACTGCCGGTCATGGCTGCAACAAGTGCCAAAGTCAATAATCGTATCATATCTTTTAAGTTTTTAAGTTCCCACGCACGGAATTACACGGATTTATCCTTATTTCCCCTTATTCTCATGGATACGTATCACCGTAAACGAATAGGCAGGCAAGGTATAAGGAAACTCCGTACCGCCGATGTCGAAGGCGGAAGTCACGGAACGTGCCTGCTTGTCTTTCGGGTCACCCGTCAGGAGCGTCTTCACTGCCGAGGGATTCTGCAAGTCGATGCCCTTCAGCTTCACTGTAGAGGAAACCTCCACCGGAAGCAGGTTCACCAGCTTTACGATATGGTCACCCGTGGCCTCATCCTTTACCACCGAAACACCGACGCGCTTACGGACAGCCTCTTGCCCATTATTCAGTGTGACGTGCGAGGTGATGTACTGCGTACCCGCATTCTGTCCGTACATCTGCTGTGTGTAGTAGCCCACGGTAGGCTTCACTTCCGTGTTATTGAAATAAATCAAGTCGGGATTCCACTGCGTATGGCCTTCCTTCGCCAGCAACGGGGCGTACGAGGTCATCTCCACCACATCGGCATTACGTTCCACCGAAGTCAGATAGAGAGCTTCTGCCAACGCTGTCTCTATGTTGTTGGGACGTCCGGGCAGGTGGGCGGCATATTCGCCCAGATAGACCTTGGACTTGGTACGGTCATAACGGTCGTAGTAGTCCTGGTTGTGAATCATCCAGCCCGGATCCACGTAATAGTGTTCGTCCACCATGGGCACGCCCAGTTCCGTGGCAAGGCGCCAGCCCTCCGCATAGTCCGTGCCTTCGTAGAAGGGACCTACAGTGCCGACAACCGTAATTTCGGGATGCTTCTCCCTGACAGCCTTGTATATCATGGCAAAGCGCTCCTCAAACACTTCGGTAATCATATCCTCGTTGCCGATGCCGATATACTTCAGATTGAAAGGCTTGGGATGGCCTGCCTCAGCACGCTTCCTGCCCCACACGGTGCGGCGTGCATCGCCGTTGGCATACTCTATCAGGTCGAGCACATCCTGGATATAGGCAGGCATCTCTTCCATCGGGATGCCACCCTGCTGGCCGTAGCGCATCAGTTCCTTGTTGGCCCCCTGCGGACAGTTGTCGGCATAGTGCGAGTGTGTGCCCGAATTCTGGCACGGCACGCCCGCTGCCAATACCGGCAGAGGTTCGGCACCTATATCTTCGCAGAAGCGGAAGTACTCGAAGTAGCCCAGTCCGCGTGTCTGATGATACCCCCACAGATTGCGCAACGGCTTACGGGCTTCAAGCGGTCCGATAGAGCCTTTCCAATCATAGATATTGTCGATGCCGTCGCCATGAGCCACGCAGCCGCCGGGGAAGCGGACGAAGCGTGGATGCAGGTCGGCAAGCGTCTGCGCCAGGTCGGCACGCAAGCCGTTCTTATGGCCCTTGAATGTATTTTGCGGAAAAAGGGAAATCATATCGAGATGCAGTGTCCCCACCGTCTGCGGCTGAAGCGAGAGCACGGCGGCACGCACATCGGCGTTTGCCGTCAGCACCGTCTGCTGTTTCTTCCACTCTTTGGAGGACACATTGACGGAAGAGCGGGCAATCTCACGGCCCGTCTGGTCGAGCAGGCAAACAACCACCTTGCCTCCCTTGCTGCCCGGTGCCACGCGGGCGAAGAGAGAGAAATCGTACTTCTCCCCTTTCTTCAAGCTGATGCCGTCGAAACCGTCGTTCTGCAATGTCACTCCGGGACGCGCCTCCAATACGGCATAATGAGGGTTATTGGGATGAATGGGGTCGGCAGCGGCAATGGTAACGGCAGCCGAAGTATTCCCCTCTTTCACCGCCCAGGCATATGTGCCGTCCCAACCTTGGTGTGAACCGTCCTTAGACGAATACTCGAAGTCGCGGTTCTGTACCAGCTCGGCATACAGTCCTCCATCCGCAGCATAGTTGATGTCTTCGAAGAAAATACCTATCAGATGCTTGCTGATGGTTTTTGCACATTCCGTCTCCACTTCGATAGTCGCCTCCACCGGTTTCAGTCCGGCAAAACGTACGGGGTCTTGCTCGGTACGTTCGGCATGGAGTGCCTGGCGGTACTTCTTATGCTCTGCAAAGGAGATGACACGCTGCACCGTGGCATACGGTACACGCTGCATCCAACCCTGCTGTACGGTACCGTTCAGCAGAACCTCCTTCCGCACGTTAGGATAGACCTCCGCCGGCCGGTATTCGGCAAGGCGAGAACGGTCAAAGTATTTCTGCGCTTTCCATTGCAGCAAGTCGGGAGACTCGACGTATGCAAGGGAGTTTCCGCTTTCCGTCAGTTCCCAGATACAGTGCCAACGGTCGTCGGCACGGGTCTGCATCAAGTGCGGTTTCAGCATCCGCTTCATTTGCCCCCAGGGGCCGAAGTCCGAGTTGACAAAGGAGCTGCCCTCTGCCACGCTGAACCATCGGTTGCCATCGGGACTCCAGGCTAGTTTCAGACCGCCACTGCCGTCGGCATGGGAGTAGGAAAAGAGGTAGACTGAATCGGGTTCATTCGCCACTCCATTCGTCACAGCCTGCAAAGGAACGGTCAGTGTCAAGAACAGACACAAGGACAATAATTTCAAGAATCTATTCATGGTATTAAGTCGGTATTAATCATTCACATTTAGTTCGATAGTCACAATCAGCCGTATTCTGAATGCCATTCAGTCGTATAGTGAATAGGGTTCAGTCGTATAGTGAATGCCATTCAGTATACGACTGAATCAGGACAATTATAAACCTTTGATAATCAAAGATTTGCAAAAGGAGTAATCCGTTATGACATATCATTACAAAACAAGGGTTGCTCCATGCCTTCTTTATTCCACGATTACCGCCCCTCCCTGCGGCTGAACCGTGAGTTGCAGAGAGCCGTCAGTCTTTATCTTCTGCAGCTTTAATTGAGGCTGCATCTTCTTGTCATCACTATACAGAGACACCTCTTGTCCTGCCAGCATAGGAAGGTCAAGTTTCAGTTTCAACGGTTCCACCGTTGCATTGGCAGCGGCTATGTACCACGTGTTTCCATGACGACGGGCAAGAACAATATATCTCCCCGGATAGCCGTCAATGAAACGGGTCTCGTCCCAAGTAGTGGGCACTTGTTTCATAAAGTCGAGGCAGATTTGCGGAGCATCCGTCAAGTTATTAGGTGCCAAGGCGAAGTTCTGGATAGGATTTTGGAACAGCACTGCCGTTGCCAGCTGAAAGATGTCCGTGGTGCGGCGAATAGTTCCGCCATCGTTGCTGCGGTTCAAACGCTTGTTCAGGAACACACCGCCAAACTCCATGCATCCCACAGCATTGCGGATGAAAGGGTGCAGCGTGGCATTGAACGCCTCGTTATCACAGAAATGCTGGCTAAATACCAGATTCTCGGAAGCCAGCACCGCCTCGCTGCCTACGTAATTGGGATACATCCGTTCCCAGCCGCGAGGCAAGGTACAGCCGTGGAAGATAACCATCAGACCGTGGTCGTCGGCATCGCTCAGAATCTCCTCGTACAAACGCAGGGTCTCTTGCTTGTCACCGCCGAAGAAGTCTACTTTGATACCCTTCACACCCTGGCTTTGCAACCAGCGCATCTCTTGCTTGCGGGCAATGGAGTTATCCATCCGGTTGACGGGACTCTGCTCTATATCGTTCCAGTAACCACTGGAGCTATACCACAAGAATACCTCCACACCCTTGCTACGGGCATACTTGATAAACTGTTCCATGCGGTCGCGACCGATGTTGTTGTCCCACCAGTTGTCAATCAATACATATTCGTATCCCATGGCGGCTGCCAAGTCAACATAGCGCACCTGGTCATCGTAGTTGATGCTGCCGTCCTGCCAGAGAATCCAGCTCCATGTGCCACGGCCCGGCTTGTAATCATGGGTGGTGGTATAGCGTGGTTCCACTACATCCCAGGGGACGGTGGTTTCCACAATCGGCTTCAAGGTTTCCCCCACCGTCACAGTACGCCACGGCGTGGAGCCCGGCAGGGAAAAGGCAGGTGCCACCGTTCCATTGCCGTTGTTCTCTTCCGGCATGGGGAAAGCAATGCGATACACGCCGTTATCCCAATCACTCAAACGCGAGCCACAATAACGGCTGTCCACTCCGGTTTCACTGAGCAGTACCCAGCCGTCATCCCCCACCTTGAACAAGCAGGGAAATGTATATCCATGTCCATAACCCGAACGTTCGTTCATCGGGGCATCTGCCTTATATTCTTCTTCGTAACTGGGTTTGGTACGCTTCCACCCTATCATGGCGTCGCTCTGCGGACAAAGGAAAGTGGTGGTCTGCGACGGGAAGCGGAAGCCGGTCCGTTCGCTGTTCACCGTGACGCTTCCTTTTCCCTGCTCCCTCGGCAGGGTGTAACGGAAAGCCACGTCATTGTTGCTGACGCGGAAAGTTATCTGCACATTCTTCCCCTCACCGTTGACGAATGAACAAAGCAATTCGTTTGCCCGGTAATGGATGTGCGAAGCTTTGATTCGGGATTGTTCATAAACCGTATCGAAAGCTGTGACTTTATGTTCCTTCAACTGCAATCCTCTATAGAAATCACCCACATTTGTCTCCATCCCCAAGGGAGAAGATTCCAGCATTTGCTTTCCATTGTAGGTGACGGCGTAAGACACTTCGCCGTTGGCTGACGGGCAGGATACCGTAAGCTGCAATTTTCCATCCGGACCATTGACAGATACACTCTGTGCTGCCAGCGGACCTGAGAGGGCAAACAACCAAACCAGTAATTTCAATCTATTCTTCATGGTATTAAATTATTATGTTATATCATTAAATTAAAAGGTAGGCACCACCGGCCTGATGGTTCCGTCTTCATTGAACTCCATCCGGTCTATGCAGACTTCACGATGAACGCCGGGGCCATCTTTCAAGTACCATTTATTAATACGGTGGTAAACGATTCTCCACTCATCTGTACCGGGAATCTGCAATACAGCGTTGTGTGCCGGACCGTAAATTTCCTTTTCCGGATTCTGAATCAGCACAACGGGTTGCTTGGCAACTTCGATAGGACCGAGCGGCGACTTGGATGTACCGTATGCCACATGGTAATTGGGCGAACCGGTATCGTCTACCGACCACATGAAATAGTAGAGCCCGTTGCGATAAAAGACATAGGCTGCTTCGCGGAAAGCATAGTCCTGCAAGGTGCCTCCCGCCGGTGTCATCACCGTAACGGTATTTTCCTTGATGGACACCATATCGTCGTTCAGCTCGGCACCTGCCATGTAGCCGTTGCCCCAGTAAAGATAGGATTTGCCCGAAACAGGGTCTGTAAACACATCCACATCAATCTGTTGCCCGCCACCGACGGGTGAAGCAGTAACGACAGGGCGTCCCAAATCGGTGAAAGGGCCGGCCGGAGAATCGCTCGTAGCCACTCCAATCTGCTTGCCGCCGCCATTCTTGGGGTTTCCACTGTAATAGAAGAAGTATTTATACTTACCGTCCACTTTTTTCTCTTCAATGCAAGGCGCCCAAGCATTGCCATCTGCCCAGGGCACTTGCTCCGACTTCAAGTCCAGCATGACGCCTTCATCCTGCCAGGTCTTCAAATCCGTGGAGGAGAATACGGTGAAATACCAGCCTCCCCAACCCGGCTGTCCGTCCGTAGTAGAATAGATGTAATACTTTTGGGTCTGATGGGAATAAAGGATTTCCGGGTCGGCATGGAAACCCGGCAATACGGGATTGTTGGGCAATGCGCCCAGTTCTGTCGGCTTGCCCCATTCATCGGTAATGCGCAACAGCTCATGGCGGGTAATGGGGATAATGGTCCCATGACGGGGATGGAAGTTCATCTTCACCTCGCTGTCTATCACCTTAAAATTCTTCAAGTCAGTGGTTTCCGTAAACTGATAGCTTCCTTTCATATAGACGTCGTACATCAGGATATACTTATCCTGCCCTATCAGTTTGAAAGTGCCCGCACCCTCTACGGCTTCCTTAGTCTGTTGCTTGTAATCGGGTTCTTCCGTCCATGCCCCGGAGGTCAAGGAACGGGTGGTGGCCACCTTTATGCCGTTTCCATGCCCTTCCGTCTTATAGAAAAGGTGGAAAACACCATCCTTATAGACAATGTCTCCATCGATGCACGATTTCCCGTTCTCCGGCAGAAACAATGGCTTGGGCTCTCCCTCCAAATCCGTAAACTCCGCATTGGCATAAGCATAATATATGACATCGGCTCCATCGCCATGCAGCATAGACCAATACACCATGTACTTTCCCACCTCCGGGTCGTAGATAGTCTGCGGAGCCCATACACGCTTCAAATCCTCCTGACCTGAATAGCGCTTCTGTATATTGATAACGGAGTGAGACCAGTTGACCAAGTCGGTAGATTTCAGCAAAACCATGGCACGGTTGGAACTCCATCCATTGGCTGAAACCATATCTGTCACTACCATATAGAAAGTCTTGCCATCCTCGCAACGAAGGATATGCGGGTCGCGGACTCCCCCGGTGGAGCTGATGACTTTCGAGTCGATTACCGGTTCATTATCATTCAATGCCCAGTAGGTATAACCGTCCATGCTTACAGCATAGCGCACAGCTTCTTCATCGCCACTATTCCCAGTGAAATAAGTGAACAAATAAGCTACATAATCTTTTTCGGGAAAGGATTTTTGCCAGGAATATCCCGGAAGTGCAAACAACGACAATAACATTGCCGCCAAAAGCATCCGGAAAGTGTTTTTCATCCGTACAATCATAATCTTTTTATATTAAACCTTTTAACGGGTATAAAATTAACACTATATACATTATAATACAAAGAAAGTGTATATGTTGTGTAACATATACACTTATTTAATATCTCCAATCAGTCGGCATTCAAAAAACGCACCATCTCACAAGCTGCCAGCAGAAATGCCCCTACCCCAAAGTTGGCAGTAGAGTTGGCATCAACCACTTGTCCGGGAATGGCTTTCTCGCCAATCGGCTGTACATACCCTATGCGGCCATCGGGCTGCAAGGCTACAGTAGTCAGATAATTCCACGCCTTCATCACTACGGGTTGATAAGTAGCCTTGTCCAGCAAGCCGTTGTTCATCCCCCATAACAGACCATAGGTAAAGAAAGCCGTACCGCTGGTTTCAGGACCGGGAGCATGCTCAGGGTCGAGCATACTGCGTGTCCAGTAGCCTTCCGGCTGCTGGCAGGCAGCCACGGATTTGGCCATCGTCTGGAAGCGGTCTATGTACTCCTGGCGGTATTGGTCTGTTTCGGGCAGGTCTTTCAGTACCTTTGCCAAGGCAGCCAGCACCCAACCGTCGCCACGCGCCCAGAAGTCTTTCTTACCATTCACACTTTTATGTTTTGGATAAATATATTTGCCGTCGCGATAGTATAGGCCTTCCTCCGCATCGTACATGATGCTGTTGGCATAGGTCCAGTATTCATGCAGTTTCTCCAGATATAACGGATTGCCGGTCAGCTTGTACATCTTTGTCATAACGGGCATTACCATGTAAAGTCCGTCTGCCCACCACCAATAATCGTTCTTGTCCGTACTCATCTGGTATTCCATCACTTCGCGCGCACGGGCTATCTTCCCGGAATCCGGCTTCACGGTATACAAATCCGCATAAGTCTGGAAACAAATCTGATAATCACCGAAAAGCACATAATCATCACTCTCCCCATAGCTGTACTTCCACTCTTCCTTGTTGTCACTCTTCGCGCCTTTCCATTCATTATGTTCTGCCCACGCCTCGGAATAGGCATAACATTCCGGATTACCGGTCAGGAAGAACACCTCCATATTTCCCGTATGATAGGCGGCATTGTCCCAGAAAGAGCGCCCATGTTGCGGATGGGTCTCCTGCCAATAGTTATTCACCCGATTGATAATCTCAATCACTTCTTCCGGTTTCGGCTGCTGAGCGGTGCATGAGGACACTCCCCAGCAAAAAGCCAAACCCAATAAAAATAAGCATGTCGTTTTCATATACTAATACTGTTCTTTTATCTTATCACTTCCAATACATACACCGGTTGCGGTGCAAACTCCACAACCCGCTCTCCATCCCCTTGCTTGGCATGCTGCACAAACAGATGCAGCCGCTTCCTGCTCTTCCACAATTCCGTGTCATGAGACGGTTCCCAGGCATCGACAGCGAAGTCGGTCAAATCGCTGATGCTCCACTTACTGTTTGCTACATCCGTAGCGTGCGCCAAGGAGACTTTGCTCCCCCGTTCTTCATCCCTGAATACATAAAATATCTCCCCACCATCTACTACGATGCGCGGACGGGCCATCGGAATCATCTTCGTGCCTCCGCCTTTCAAGGAAAACGGAGTGGTACGCCCGGATACCTGGCGGCTGTGCCACATCTGCCCGTCATGCCAGACAATCCGGTATTGCGGGACGTCGCTGTCCGGGTCACGCCAATAGGAAGCAATGTAGGGATGACCGCCTGCATCGGCACTCATGCTGGTCTGGTTTATCAGTTCCGAATTCTGAGGAATACGGCAGGCATATTCGGCATTGCCCAGGCGGATGGGCAAATCATATTTCTTGCCATTTGCCTTATACCATGTTACGCCATTGTCAAAGGAACGGGCGTAGCATAGGTCGTGGTTGGTTTCCACATGCCAAGTCTCGCGCCAGACCCACGACAGATGGATGGTTCCAAGCTCATCTACATATAGCTGCCAGTAAGCATTGCGCTTGTTCTCGCCATCAATCAGCACATCCTGCACACGGCTCCATTTCTTCTCTTTCAAGGAATAGCGGTTCATCACCAGGTTGCCTCGGCCGGAAGAACCGGAACGGTATGCAAACAGCAGGTCGCCTCCGGACAGCAGATAAAACTCCGGATAGGTTACATTGCCTTCATCCACGCCCGTCATGGGCTCCTTCTCACCCAATTCCAGCGAATGGGGTGCAATGCTGCGACAGTAGTTCAAGGGCTGTCCGTGATGGTCGAAGGCTACATGAATATACCCGTCACCGTCCAGCATCATGCTGATGACGTTATGGGCATCCTTCACATTCCCTTTATACTGTGTACGGTGCAGTGTCCACTGTCCGGCATGGAGGTTCCGTTTTCCAAGAGTCAGGAACCCTTCCGCATCATAGTAACTGATGTATTGCTCGTCACCTTGCGTCACCAGCGAATTATTACGGAATACGGCGGTGTTGACGGAAGTCTGGCTGTATCCTTTCCCCACTTCCACCAGATGCGTTTCGGGAAGGACACCGGCAGCACCCTGCGCACAGAGTGCCACCGGAAATCCACCAATCCCCCAAACAATTAATATAAATACTATAAAAAATGAATCAGTCTTACTCATAATAGGCATGGTCTTTGGGGAATTCTTCACCACCCCACGCCTTTTTCGAGGTCCATGCCTGCGGAGCATCTGTCCAGAACGGATGGTCGGCGGGCAAACCCAGGGGCAAGAATGCCAGGGAAGCCATGTAAAGGCTGCCGTTGTTAGTATACCAGTCGGAGATATGAGGCTGGGAACCATTGAATCCCAATGTCAGAAAACCTTTCTCGTTGAAGTTCCGGTTGTCACCGAACATACGGTTGATGACAGCTGTCATGGCAGCACGTACCTGTCCGTTCGACAATTCCTTGGGCAACCATCCACGCCATGCCAACAAAGCCAATGGCTGGAGGGTACCGGTGCGGTAGGTAATGGAACGCCCGAATACGGGGAAGGCCCCCTCGGGAGAGATGAAACGTTCCAGAATCATGCCGAAACGCTGCATGCGCTTCTGGGCACGCTGGAAATTGCAATCCGGCGCATTCCATATCTTATTTTTTCCACTGTTCGTAAAGACTTCCAGACACTCCACATACATGGGATGGAGTACGAAGCTGTTGTAATAGTCAAAGGCAAATCCCGGTCCGTCACTATAAAAGCCGTCGCCTACATACCACTCTTCCACCTTGCGCAGAGCGGAGACAATACGGTAAGCATCACTCTTGGCACCTGCCTTGCGCAGAAAGCATTCTACCGTAGACGAGAACAGCAGCCAGTTGGTATAAGGAGGGTCCACACGGCGCAACTGGGTGAACTCTTCAATGTAACGCCGTTTAGTCAAACTATCCAGAGGCACCCACAAAGCATCGTATCCTCGCAGGAAGCTTTCAGCAACATAAGCGGCATCGACCAGCGGCTGTCCCTCTTTCCGCCAAAGCAGGTAATCCTGGCTTTTAGGGTCTACCGCCTGCGCATAACTTTTCAATGCCCATTCGCGGAGCTGCCTGCGCTGCTTGCCTTCGGCAGTGTCATCGTCCGGCAAAGAGAGCCAGGGCGCCAACCCCGCCATCAGACGGCCGAAACATTCCATATAGGTCACCCGTTTGTCGCGTCCATCCCAAGTGGGACTAAGCTCCACCTGCATATTTTTCTGGAGCTTCCCTTCACTCATATTGCTCAGTACCGGAGCAGCCATTTGATACAACACCCCGGCCCAAAGTTCGCGGTCTGTCACTTCCTTCTCTTTTTTCTTCTTGGCAGCCATTTCCTGAGCGGGCAGCAATAAAACTGCCACCAGCAGCAGCCATAAGTAGTTACTTTTTCTCATGATATTATTTAAGTTTGTTTTTCAATACTGCAAAATTACCCCATTCCCGGTAATTTCGGGGGCACTATTGTTTCAAAAAGGGGTAAATATCGGTCATTAGTACCCCAAAAGCTCAGAAATCACAAGAAAAAGCCTAAGATTAAGCCGTGCTACGACGGAAGTGAATAAAGTATTTGCCGCTATATTTGTTTCTTCATGAACTGCACCAGTACGAGGGCAATGCAATAAGCTATAATCTGTTCAAACCAAAAGTCAAGTCCTTCAAACATATTACTCATTATTTTAATAGACACCCATTCCTTTTTCTGATAACAAAGGAAAGGAGTTTATTCGGAATAATGAATTTCCATACGACTCAAAAAATGTTCTATTTTTCCGGATTACAGACAAAACTGAGAATCTCCACCAAGACACTGACTACTTCCATATTACATTAAATGTCCCGAAAACCGATATATTCTCCCGCCAAAAGACTATTTTTGCAACAAATATCCATAAGCATACCATGGCAGGCATCTATATTCATATACCTTTTTGCAAGACGCGCTGTATCTATTGCGATTTCTATTCCACCACTCGCAGCGAATTGAAGCAGCAGTACATCCGTGCCTTGTGCACTGAACTGAAAACCCGCAAGGGTTATCTGAAGGAAGAACCGATAGAGACCATCTACTTTGGTGGAGGAACTCCCTCACAGCTCGCTCACGAAGATTTCGAGCAGATATTCCGGACTATCAAAGAGGTGTATGGAACAGAACATGCCGAAGAAATTACCCTCGAGGCCAATCCCGACGACCTGACGGAAGAATATGTGTCCATGCTGCGCACCCTCCCCTTCAACCGCATAAGCATGGGGATACAAACATTCGACGCCCCCACCCTGAAACTGTTGAACCGCCGGCACAATGCCGCGCAAGCCATCGCAGCCATACACCGCCTCCGCCAAGCCGGCTTCCGGAATATCAGCATCGACCTCATCTATGGGCTACCGGATGAAACAGACCAACGGTGGGAACGCGACCTGCAACAAGCCGTCGGCCTTGATGTGGAGCATATCTCCGCTTATCATCTGACTTACGAAAAAGGCACCCGCATCTACGAAATGCTGCAGAGCCATCGTATCAGCGAAGTAGATGAAGAGAGTAGCGTGCGCTTCTTCTCGGCACTCATGGACACCCTGGGAGCCGCGGGGTATGAGCATTACGAAATATCCAACTTCTGCAAGCCCGGCATGTACTCACGCCACAACACTGCTTACTGGAAAGGCATTCCGTATTTGGGCTGCGGCCCTTCCGCCCACTCCTTCAATGCGGAGACAAGGGAATGGAACACAGCTTCTCTGGAAGGATACATAAAGTCCATTGAAGAGGGGCACCGTTCCTCCGAAACAGAAATTCTGGATAAAGTGACCCGTTACAATGAATACATCATGACTTCCCTGCGTACCATGTGGGGAATCTCCCTGACATATACGGAAGAAGCCTTCGGCACAGAGTTGTGCCAATATTGCACGAAAATGGCAGCCCCCTACCTCCAAAGCCACAAACTGGAGATGCAGGCAGACCGCCTGCGCCTGACCCGGGAAGGTATCTTTGTTTCGGACGGCATAATAAGCGACCTGATGTTCATTGATTAACAGCAAAACCGGGAGACTGCATGACCGAACAAGAAGTCAGACGCTACTTGCGCCAAATGAAGGAAGAAGACTCGGAACGGGCTTTTCACAGTTTCTACAATCTGTGCTACGACCGCTTGTTCCGTATTGCCTGCTATTTCGTGAAGCACGAAGAATGGGCGCAAGAAATTGTGCTCGACGTCTTCATGAAGCTTTGGGAACAACGCGCCCTGTTGCCGGAAGTGAACAACATAGAGGATTACTGCTTTATCCTTACCAAAAATGCCTCCCTCAATTACCTGGAAAAAGAGAACCGGCACCCTACACTCTCGTCCGAACAGCTTCCCGAAGTTTCCGGCCAGGCCGATTCCCCCGAAGACACTCTTATCAGCGAAGAACTGTTTGCCCGATATGTCAAGGCGCTCGACCGCCTGCCGGAGCGTTGCCGTGAAGTATTCATCCGCCTGCGCGAAGAGAAACAAAGCTATGCACAAGTGGCGGAGGAGCTGAACATCAGCACAAAGACAGTAGACGCGCAACTGCAAAAAGCACTCACAAGACTCAAGGAAGCATTGCTGACGGAGTGAACTCTGCTTCATCTTCCTTGCAAGAAGCCGCGTATGCATGTATGAGATGTACATCTCGAGCTGCATGAGATACACATCTCGCACAACATGAGATGCACATCTCGAGCACACCTTCCCTATTGATTGAAACAGAGAAACAAGGAAGTCATACGTAGGTAGGACAGACTTTCACGGACAAAGAGCTTTAGATTAACATTATTTCAGGATATAGGCATAGGGAATTCCTGAAAAGGAGCTGTCTTTACATGCAGAAAAGGAGTCATAGGCTCTTAATAAATTGCCAAAAATGAAAGTGAATAACGAGAATTTCGACAAGGTACTGAACAAACTGGTTGCTTCTACCCGTTCCCCACGAGGACGCTTTACGGCAGAGAACAGCTGGAGGCTGCTGGAAAGCCGTTTGCTAAAGCGCCGCAGCATGAAGCGGTTCTGGATGCGTACAGCCAGTGCCGCAGCCGTAGTCCTGCTCTGTGTAACGAGCTGGGCAGCCTATCAGTTCTTATACGTAGCACCACAACGGGAAGCCATTCCCACAGAAGCCATACATACTACCGAGGAAACCCAAGTAATCCATAGCGTACTGACATTCGATCAGCAACCCTTGCAGGAAATCGTCCGTCAACTTTCCGAAACGTTCCGTACCGATATACGTATCGAAGGAGACAGCCTGAAGAACTATCATATGACAGCTACCTTCCGCGAAGGGGAGAGTCTTACAGAAATCCTCGACCTACTGAAGGACGCCGGCAACTTTACCTATAAAAAAGAAAACAACACTATTATCCTTACTACTAAACTTAACTGACAATGACCAGCTCTACTATCTGTTCGCACCACCGCATCAGAACCGTACTTCTGATGTGTGTGGTTCTTTTAAGCGCCTCACTCCATGCACAGGCACAAAACAAGGAAACACGTATAAACCTGAATATCCGTAACGCAACTTTAGAGAGTTTCGTGAAGCAACTGGAAAATGCAACCGGATTCTCCTTCATCTATGGGGAAGAAGTAAAGCTCACGCACCGCATCACACTGGAGATGAAACAAAAGAACATCAGTGAGATATTGCAACGTGCCTTTGAAAACGAACCCATCACGTTCGAAATATCCGGAAAGCACATTCTACTCCATAAGCGGCCCGTGCCGCAGAAACCCGTTAGCCGTAAGTTCACCATCAGCGGATACGTGACCGACGGAGCGTCTTCCGAGACGCTGATTGGTGCCAATATCCTTGAGAGTCGTCGTTCCACAGGTACTGCCACCAATCCTTTCGGTTTCTATTCCCTCACCCTGCCGGAAGGGGAAACGGAACTGGTTTTCTCCTACCTGGGCTACGAAAGCCGGCATAGCCGGTTCGAACTGACGAAAGACACCTTACTCAACGTCAGGCTGGACAGCAATAACCAGCTGGCAGAGGTCGTGGTGCTCTCGGACAAGCGGGAGGCCGGCATAGAAAGCACAGCCATGGGAGCGCATGAGATACCGATGACACAAATCAGGCATACCCCGTCCATATTGGGAGAAGCCGACCTGCTGAAGACCATTCAGCTGATGCCGGGTGTGCAAGCCGGTATGGAAGGTTTTGCAGGCATGTATGTGCGAGGGGGAGGTCCCGACCAAAACCTGGTTATGCTGGACGGAATTCCAGTTTACAACGCAGACCACCTGCTGGGAGTATTCTCCATCTTTACGCCCGAAGCGGTAAAGAACACCACACTCTTCAAAAGTTCTTTTCCTGCCCGCTACGGCGGGCGTCTTTCGTCTATAGTAGATGTACGGACCAACGACGGAGACATGCATAAATACCACGGCGCATTCAGCATAGGCCTGTTGACGGACAAACTGCATATCGAAGGCCCTATCTGGAAAGAACGGACCTCCTTCAGTTTCAGCGCACGAGCCATCCCCACCCTATTCTTCAAAAATCTCATTGTAGACAAAGACGACACCTATTCCGACAAATACAACTACTATTTTTACGACGTCAATGCAAAGGTCAATCATAAGTTCAGCGACCGTAGCCGCATCTTCCTCAGTTTCTACAAGGGGAAAGACCACTATCATTATGACAGTGACTACCACGGTGACAATTACGACAACAGCATTAAGAATTATTCCAAGGACAACAGCCATCTGAATTGGGGAAACACCATCGCCTACGGCCGCTGGAACTATGTATTCAACAGCAAGCTGTTTTGCAACACCACCGTCTCATACAACAAATATGAGATGGGGCTGGACGGAAACATGGAAGATACCTATACTGTCGCCAATAAAGTACAAGACAGATACTATTACTCCTCCAAGTTCAACTCCGGTATCCGTGACTGGAGTGCGCGTATGGACTTTGACTACACCCCCATACCGCAGCACCACATCAAGTTCGGTGCAGAGTACATCCACCATACGTTCCGTCCGGGAATAGCTACCTCGAAAATACAAGATATAGATAATGGCGCCCTCCAGGAAGATACGGTTTACAATACCAGCAACAGCCATGCCATGCGCGGACAAGAAATCTCCCTTTACGCCGAAGACAATTTCAATGTAAACGCCAGGCTCAGTCTGAATGCAGGTGTACGCACATCGCTGTTCCACACACAAGGGAAAAGCTACTATTCGCTGCAGCCCCGCCTTTCCGCCCGCTATGACCTCGGACAAGGATATTCTGCCAAAGCATCCTATACGTGCATGGCACAGTATGTGCATCTGCTGTCCTCTACTCCGCTGTCTATGCCTACCGACCTCTGGGTACCCATTACCAAAGACATCAGTCCGATGTATGCCAACCAGTTCTCCATAGGAGGCTACTATTCCGGACTGCCGGGTTGGGAGTTCTCCGTCGAGGGATATTATAAACAGATGAGACACATACTTGAATATCAAGACGGTGTATCCTTCTTCGGCACCTCTACCAACTGGGAAGAAAAAGTGGAAATGGGCGAAGGCCGCTCCTTCGGTCTGGAACTGATGGTACAGAAAACATTGGGCAAGACTACCGGCTGGCTGGCATATACCCTATCCAAGACCGATCACCGTTTTAAGAACGGTACCATCAACCAAGGCCGATGGTTCCCCTACAAATATGACCGCCGCCACAGCATCAGCCTCAATCTCAGCCATAAGTTCAGTGACCGCATTGATGCAGGAGCTTCCTGGATATTCAATACCGGTGGATGTATCACTATCCCCGAAAAGGCTACTATTATCGTCAGCCCCGATGGAGTCATCGAAGAGACCGGCTACATCTCCGGACGCAACAACTATCGCCTGCCTGCCAGCCATCGTTTGAACCTAGGTGTTAACTTCAACAAAAAAACCAAACATGGCATACGCACCTGGAATATCAGTATCTACAATGCATACAATGCCATGAATCCGAACATCGTTTACAGCAAATACAAGAAAAGCAGTTATCTATACCAACCGGATGGTAATGGAGGATTCATAGAACATAAAGAGGAAGGGAAAATCAGTATCAAAAAACTGACCATCCTGCCCTGCATCCCTTCAGTTACCTATACTTACAGATTTTAAACACATCAGCATATGAAGATCCAAATGAAATTACACCTATTATATATAGTAGCTATTGTCTTGTTGGCATCATGTGAAAATGAAATTCCTTACAATCCAGACAACCAACAACCGCTACTCATCATGAATGCCCAACTGGATACAGGAAAAGACGTTAATGAAGTCTTTCTGCACTTGAGCAAGGGCAGCAGCATAGTACGTTTGAACGAAGCTACACTGACCTTGTTTATCAATAACCGCATTGCTGAAACTCCTCAAGCACTGACACCGGAGGAAATCTTCGGTCCACCGGAAAATTATCCGGAAGACGCCATCTTTGTATACGATGCTATCTTGTATAAGCTGTTTCGCCTCAACACCCCTTTGCATCCCGGCGACAACATACGCCTAGAAGCCACTGCCGAAAACGGAAAATACCATGCCAGTGCCGAAGTCACCGTGCCGCAACCGATAGAGAGCCTGCACGTGGACACTTGCTTGGCCTACCTGCGCGAGTACAGCGGACAAACCCTTTACCGCCAATACAAAATTACATTGCAAGACCGCCCCAACGAGAAGAACTACTACCGGCTGGACATTTGGAATGACCGTAGTTACTATTGCAAATGGAAAGAATACCTGGAAGATGAAAACGGCAGCCTCATCAAAGTGGAAGACGAGGACGGCTCTTGGCATTGGGCCTCCATACCCAGAGACACTACCATCCTTGCTCCCCGACAGAACGAAATCATCAACCGGGAAGATGTTATACTGACTGACGGCCACCCTGGCAACTATGATGATGAAGAAAATGAATTGTTTCCCACCATAAATAACAAATACAACATATTCAATGATAACACTTTCCGTGATTCGTATGCCACATTAAAAGTATATACCCCTCTCTACCAAGAATATTATCCGGTAGAGGGACACTACTACGACCATATATCCCGCAAACAAACCATCACCGTACGGCTGCTTAGTATCACTGAAGCCGAATACCGCTACCTGAAAGCCTTAAACTGCCTGGATGATGGGGATTACGACAATACTTTAATGGAACCTATCAGTCTGCCTTGCAACGTCATAGGTGGATTAGGCTTTGTGGGAGTCTGCTCTGAAAGCAGAGTAATCATAGAATTGCCCGAAACTGTTTGGCAATAACATTTTGACTAATAAAAATCCTTTTATCCATTACAATAAACTGAATTTCATTTAACCTACATTACATTCGTATTACAAAAAGCATCCAAATAAAGCATTTTCACACTACAAAATTGATTTAAGTCAAGAAATGAAGGTATAAACTACACTTTTTTACGTATTCATTTTTGTGTTATAAAACATATACCTATATTTGCATAGGTAAAAAGAAAAAGCTAAGCGCTTAGAGAGTTTTCAATAGGTATTAGATTGAGATTAGTTTTTAGGAATAACAATTAAAAAGTAGGTATTATGAAACGTTTAGGATTAACATTAGTGGCAGCAGTCTGCCTGACTGCTACAACATTTGCAGCAGGAAACCAACCTACAACTGCAAAATGGGAAGGTAACATCAACATAACAAAGTTGAGCAAGTATTTGAATCTGGATTCCAACCAGCATGAAGAAGTGGCAAACATCTGCGAATATTTTACAGAACAGATGGAACGCGCTACAAATTCCAAGAAGAATCAGGAGAAGTTACTCCGTAATGCAGTTTATGGTAATCTGAAGTTGATGAAAAAGACTCTGAATGAAAAGCAGTATGCTGATTATGCCAGAGTATTGAACGTCACACTGCAGAACAAAGGTATCGAAGTGAAATAAACTTCGCTTCTGATAAATACGAAAATAGTATTTGATAAATAAAAAGGCATTGGACTTTAGAGGTTCAATGCCTTTTCTTTACGTCAACGCCACCAAAACCTGCGGCGTCAACTCCCTAACCAAATAATTCTTATCACTTTACAAGCAGAATCTGTCTTGCAGCTCTTTCTTATACTTTCTGGAAACCAGCAGTTCCGTCACTTTGTCAAATGGTGGATAAAGCATGCATTTGCTATCCTTTATAATCATCAGATAATCAATATTGATAATATACGATTGATGTATCTGCACGAAACTGGATGAATATTGAGTAATCTGCTCAGCAGTCATTCCGCGACGCAACACCAACGGCGGCTGGTTGTTTAGTATCACCTCCCATTGTTTACGCTCGGAACAATAGCGAAAAAAGCCGATTTCAGCCGGACGCAACGCACGCATATCATTAGTTGGCGTAAATACGATAAATGTCTGTCCGGTATGCAACGGTGCACCAATGGGATATGACATTCTCTGCCCAGCCTCTGCCTGCTCTACAAAACGCGCAAGAATATCCCGCAACTCCTGCTCTTCAAAAGGTTTCAGCAGATAGTCGAACGCAGCCTCCCGGATAGCCTGAATCATGTACTTATCATAAGCCGTATAGAAAACAATCCGCATATTCCACGAAACACTGTCACGTATTTCCTGCAGTAATTCCATTCCAGTCATGTCCGGCAGTTCCACATCCAAGAACAACAAATCCGGCTGTACCTTGGCAATGAGTTTTTTCCCTTGTTTACCATTACGGGCAGTTCCTTTCAAAAAGAAGCGTGCATCCTTTCCCAATTCAAAACTCAGATTCTCAAGAGCCACCTCATCGTCGTCAACTATTGCAACCTTATATTTATCCATGTTCCTTTTATGTTTTTCTTCTCGCGAATATATACATAATCCTACTCCCATACAAAGCAATAGAAGGTCATTTACGGACTATTTGTCTGTAAATATGCCTATCCTTGCAAAAAATAAGATTAAACGGTTCTTTTAAATTCTGTAATCGTAGTTGTCAGGCAGCCAGAAAGTCACCTCACAGCCCATCTCACCACTCTGTAGAGAGACATTGTACACCGAAACATCAATGGCCTCCTTGTTCTTATTGTTGAGAATCTGAATGGTCTGCATAATGACTTTCATTCCCGTCCCCGTGCCCCGGTTCCGACTGTCCGGACGATAACCGCCACCATTATCCGTTATCTTTATACAGATACCGCTTCCCCGGCGGCAGACCGAAACCCAAAGATTACGTTCACCTTCCTTCTCGCGCAACGCATGCTTCACTGCATTTTCAACCGGAATTTGAATCATCATAGACGGAATTCTTATTTGCTCCGGCTGCACATCCTTTTCTATCTTCAGTTCCGAATGAAAATCCGGACCTAAAGAACGGCGTTCCAGATTAATATATGTTTTCACAAAATCCAGCTCCTCTGCCAAGGTTACACACAGTTGTTCCGCCAATTCCAGATTGCGACGCATCAGTTTTACCAGCGACGAAAGCTCTTGCTTTTCTTCCACATTCCGCTCCGCCATCTCCCGGTTCAGCATATTGAAGATGAAATGAGGGGACAAGCGGTTACGGATATTCTCCAGACGAAGTGTAGAGACTGTGCGATGATTCCGTGCAAGCAACAAAGCACGTTTCTTTTTGCTGTACAGATAAAGGAAAACCGCCGTCAATATAGATACAACAGCTACAGCAAACACGACAAACTGTGTCTGCCTCAGCACCAGCACCTCGTTTTTCTGCTCCTGAAGCAAAACCCGATGTGCCATCAAGGTAGAATCCTGCTGATAACGCAAAGTCAAGTCTGCCGTACGCATCCGGACACGCTCATTCCTGATAGAATCATCAAGCAGGTTGTTCCTCTGCAGATAGTGATAAGCCCTCTTGTAGTTGCCGGTTTCCTCGTAAAACTGCTGAAGGTATTTATTACGGATATGTACCATATCAGGGTCGATGCCCGGAGGGACTACACTCTCGGACAATAAACGACGTGCCTCTTGAAAGTCTTTCTGAAGCAGAGCCAATTCTATTTTCTGCGTATCGATATAATATAGTGCAGTACTCACCCCCATTTCCTCAAAAAAAAGTTGGCATTCATTTATATATTTAACAGCCAAATCAACCTTATTCAGTTGAAGATAACAGTCTCCTAAATTCAACCTCCCCAGATTAAGTTCAAAACTCATATCAGCATATCCTTCGACTAAATCAATAACCTTTTGGAAATATTTTATCGCTGTCTGGTAATCCTCCCTATAATAGTAAGAAGTCCCTCTATTATTCAAATAAATATATTTTTCATAAGGTAGCATACTGTCATAGCTTTCTCCTGCTAGATTATAATAGTAATCACACTGTTCAAAATCACGCATGGTAACATATACTTGTGCCAAACCATAATAAATGGGAGGTTTCTTGGTAGAAGCTATATGCAAAGAGTCGCACATCAATAAAGCTCTCCTATACCAAGCTGCCCCTATATCCAATTTTCCTAAACGGTTATTCGCATCAGCAAGATTCATCAAAATATCCGGCACCACTTCAATCCTAGTCCCTCTCATCCGTAATTCATAAGCCTTCCGGAAACAAATTTCGGCAGAATCCATATTCCCAACACGTGCAAAGATATTTCCCTTCATATTGAAACATTCAGACTCCAAATCTGCCATTTGAGAAGAACTATGCTGCCTTTCTATAAAGTCATGTATCTGCTGGATTACGATTTGTGCCGAATCAAGCTGTGAAGTAATCAAATATGTTTTCAGTGTCATTGCCAGATAATTATACTTGACCAAGCTATCCTTTGCCTCTTCCATCTTTTGAAAAGCCTTCAGCCTTACCTTTCGGGGCACAATGGCCACAGAATCTCCATTTATATGGGAAAAATCCTCAAAAGCTCTCATTTCTGTGTATACGTCCTCTTTATCTCCGGGCGCACAAGCTCCTAGAAGCACAAACCCTAATATCCAATAAATATAAAATCGAATTCGCTTATCCATCCTCTCTCCCATGTTTCTCGTAATTAGATTATTTATTCAATACATCTGCAAACTTAAAATATTTTTGCGAAATACCGTCAAGCATAAGGTGTATTTCTCAACCACAAAAGAGCATACGCTACCGCTTTATTAAAACGAAACAAAAAATCACATCATAGTACAATATTTAGCTACATAAACCATTGAAACAACATTTTAGTACATTTCAAACTTTTTCTCATTTTCTTATTTACATTTTTATTAATTACTTTGTGGATAAAGAATTGCGAATATACTCAATCAAACAAAATAATACAATCACACAAAGAAAGGCTGTTTCCAAAAGAAAACAGTTCTTTTACATAATTTATAAGTTCTATGTTAGACAGTGGACAAATCATAGCAGATAGATACGAGCTACTCAAACAACTAGGAAGAGGAGGATTTTCTGAAGTTTGGCTGGCACAAGACAAACTTACGGATGTTAAGGTCGCCATAAAAATATATGCTCCAGGGATGGGGCTTGACGATGCGGGGATATCCCTTTTCACACAAGAGTTCTCCCTCGTATTTGATATGAATCATACCAATTTACTGCATCCTACTTATTATGACTGCTGGGAACGGATGCCATACCTGATTTTGCCTTTTTGCAAAAACGGTTCGGCCTTCCAATACCTTACTGACAACAACCGGATAACAGAAACGGAAAGCTGGCATTTGCTCCATGATGTTGCAGAGGGACTGGCTTATCTTCATGCAAAAACTCCCCCGGTTATCCATCAGGATATAAAACCCGATAATATTCTGATTAATGATGAGAATAGGTATATGATTACGGATTTCGGAATCAGCGCACGGATTAGAAGTACATTACGCAGGAACCAAGGCCAAGAATCCAGTGGAGGAACTTTGGCCTATATGGGACCAGAACGTTTTGGTCCATCTCCCGCCCCTATTATGGCCAGTGACATTTGGTCATTGGGAGCAACAATGTATGAGCTTCTAACCGGTATGCCGCCCTATGGTGATCATGGAGGCGTATTGCAAAAAAACGGTGCAGACATTCCACTTATCAACGAAGACTTTTCTCAAGAATTAAAGGATATCATTTACAAATGCCTTGCCTTAAATCCATGGGACAGACCCACAGCCAGACAAATTGCAGACTACACTTCCCAACATATCAATGGAAGTCCCGTCCCCTTTAGTCTGTCAAACAACAGCCATGATACTTTGCAAGAGGAAGAGGACAAAACCCATGAGGATTCCATTAGCGCACACTCTTCTGACATAAATAAGATGTCACCCTATCAAGACAAAGGGAAACGCAAAAAAGTTATAGTCGTAGCAGCAATCACAGCTATATTCGCAACAATTGTCATCATCTTTTCGCTAATAAGCGGCAAAGAACCAGTAGTGGAATCCATACCGGAACCGACTCCAACGATTGATTACGACAAAATGTGTCTGTCAATCATTCAAGAAGGCGAAAACTCTAAAATACAAGGAGATGTTTTCCGGTTTGACATTGACACTTTAAAGCAAAACAATGATTCCGTATTTGAGGATTTTTACATAAATGCCATTGGCAAATACCGACAAATAAATTATTACAAAGATTCCATCTCCGCAAAAATATACTTAAATGCAACAGAACTGAAACAGCAAGTAGAGGCCATACTGGATTCTGCCTATCATGTTTTTAAAGAAAAGGCAAATATCATGAAAGACCTTGACCAAGCCGTAGCAGCCCAGACTTTTGAAGACCGTGCAAAAAAAATAGAACCATATATAAACATAGACAACAATGAAAATGAATAAACTTATCAGACTGATTGTTTTAGCGTTCGCTCTCTCTATGCCAATAAGTATATGGGGGCAATGCGCCTCCATCTATCAAAAGGGAGAGACATACATGAAAAGAGGAAGATACAGAGACGCTATTAAAAGTTTTAAAGCAGCCATGAAATGCGACAGCAATCTGGAGCAAGCATGCAAAAATAAAATCAAAGAGTGTGAGGAAAAAATAAATCCCGCTCCCAAGCCAGCGCCTCCTGCCGAAATCACCAGACTTACCATAGACAGAAAAAGCCTGGAATTTGGGTGTGAGACAAAGACTGCAGAAAGTATAAAAATAGAAAGTCTTCCAGAACAATGGACTGCAATATCAGATGCAGACTGGTGCCAAGTGACTCCCGGTGAGAAGAAACTCTCCATAAGCTGCCAGACCAATTGGCTGACTACCGAACGTAAAGCCACCATTACAATCAGTAATGAAAAGATGAAAGCTACGGTCAGTGTTACCCAAGGTGGCCAAGAAGAATTCATTAATATCGCATTAGATAAATTGGAATTCGGTTCCAAAGGAGAAATTAAGGAACTGCAAGTAGACTCCAATGCCGAATGGGAAGTTGCAGATATTCCTGAATGGTGTGAAGCTATAGCAAAAGACCGTGGTAAACTCATTCTAAAAGTGGGAAAAACCAAGAAGGCCAGAGAAGGAACTCTCATAGTTAAAAGCAAAGGAGGAAAAATATCTTCAATTATTCTCTCCCAGAAAAAGGGAGGTCTATTCTAAATTCATGGTAAACCGACAATGGTGAGAAACTCTGATTTATACAAAGTAATTCCATTATTAAAGTAAAATCTTATGAGATGTATGAATTGCGGTTGGGACAACCTTTCCAACACAACAGTATGCCTAAAATGCGGGCAACCTTTGCGAATGCCGGAGAATTATGCCAATAGTCAGGACATTTTTATTTCAAAAGAAGGCCATGGAGAAGCTATACCCAAACCGACAGTATTGAATGTCAGCTCCAATGAAGAAAAATGCAGAAAAACTGTGGTGTTTTCCACAACAAATGAAGAAGAGAATCATTCTACTGTTGTACAGCCAATTATAGAATGTCCCAATTGCAATTACCCGGTAGTAGGAGATTTCACAAGTTGCCCTTGCTGCGGAACTCCATTAAAAAGAGCAAACATATCAACAAACAATGAATACAAAACAATAAGAGTAGAAGAGGAAGTACCTTCCGTTTCTGAAGAGAAAATGCTCTGTCATGAATGTGGAAGTAAGATAGCAATAACCTGCTCTTTTTGCCCGAACTGCGGTGTCCGCGTACATCGGCCGACCATACGCCGACAAATAAAGAACATCACAGAGACAGAACCGGAAACCAAACCTCACTGTTCATTAACAATTATACCGGAAGAAGAAGAGAACATTCTTCCGGAAAGATTTGAATATGAAGGGAACTCCATCATCTTGAACCGGGAAAATACAGAAATGTCTAATCGTACAATCACCTCAAAGGAACAAGCTGAAATAGTTTTCGATGATGGTCATTGGTATCTGCTTGACCGAAGTATGCTTCAAACGACCTATATCCAGGTAAACAGAAAAATAGAAATCATACCGGATGATATCATTGTACTAGGTGACCGAAGATTCAAGTTTGAATGTGACTAAATATAACCTCTTGTGAATAACCGGACTGTCGACAGATGTGATTATAATGTAGGGGAATATATCAATAACCGTTATAGGGTTTCCCAAACATTAGGCGAAGGTTCATTCGGTAAAGTATATCGGGTTACGGACAGCGCAAGCAAAGATTATGCGCTTAAACTACTGAGATTATGGGAAGTTCCTCCTGAAATACGTAAACCATTAATGGAACGTTTCGAGATGGAATTCAAAACTGGGCAAATTGATTGTGACTATTTAGTGCGTTCATTGGACTACGGTACAGTTGGAGGCAACCCTTATATTGTAATGGAATACTGTTCCGGAGGAGATTTAACACCTTATTTAGGTTCTGGAAGCAGTAAGATTCCTCTAATTTGCCAACAAATTCTAATAGGTTTACATGCTTTGCATACCAGAGGCAAGGTTCACCGTGACCTAAAGCCGGAGAATGTCCTTTTCAAGAGTAACGGAATCGCTGCGTTGACAGATTTCGGTATAGCAGGGGATAGAAACAAACGTATGACCGAACGCAATATTTTTGGTAAACCCAACCAAATTTTCGGGACTTATGCATATATGCCGCCAGAACAAGTGAACCGCATGCGAGGTGAGGCCACTGTCCTACCCACTACGGACATTTTTTCTTTTGGAGTATTAGCCTTTCAATTATTGACTGGTAGTTTACCCTTTGGCGAATTGAGCAGTCATAATGAATTGGCACTATATCAGAAACGTGGGAAAAATGGAGATTGGAACCGGCAGAAATTGACACAGTTGAAACATAGAGAGCAGTGGCAGCAACTCTTTGCAGGATGTCTTAATCCAGATTTCAAAAAACGTTTCCAGTCTGTGCAAGAGGTGTTGGAACACCTGCCAGCAATAAGCCAAGTCCCTATGGAAAGAGGATATTGTCCACCGCAAACAGTCAATGGTTTCTGTATACGTATTATGCAAGGTGAAGAGTACGGAAAAATATATCAATTAAGTGAACTTATAAAATATGGCAATAGAATCCTTACTATCGGGAGAGAACGCGACAATCTGCTACATATAACGGAACAGCAAAGTGCCTATATATCACGCCATCATTGCACAATAGAAACAAATCCCGCCACTGATAAATGGATTATTCGGGACGGGCAATGGCAGAAGGAGTTAAAGTTGTGGCAGGAGTCCAGTAATGGGACTTATGTCAATTCCACCCAAGTCACCAAACAAGGGCATATACTGAAAATTGGAGATATCATCTCCATTGGAGATGTAAAAATGAGATTTGAAAACTATTAATTATATATCAAGTAGTATGGATACACAAAATTACAAACGTACCTTAGCCGGCTCAGTAGGGGCTGGTATGGGGGCATTAATGGGTGCTTCCGGTAGAACTTACTTTATTTTGGAGCACAAGACCTCTTCAAAGTATCATCAAGCGGGAGAATCCCAAAAAATCATTGTCGACCAAGTAGAATTAGGTAGAGACGCTTCCTGCCAAGTACGCTTTGATGAAAGTTTCGAAACAGTCAGCCGCAAACATGCTGCAATTGTACGCGACGGTGAAAACTGGAAACTTATCCACCTTTCACACTCCAATCCGACATTGGTCAACGGACATCCTATAAACGGTTCCTACTATTTACAAACAGGAGATGAAATACAATTATCCGTTGGCGGACCACGCTTGGGATTCATTGTTCCACAAGGTCGCCAAGCATTAACTTCCAGCATTGGATTGACTGAGAGAATGAGCCTTTTCCGCAAACAAGCCTTACGCCCCTACAAGACCGCATTAACAATCATGGGAATTGTTTTCGTACTGGCGGTGGCAGGATTGGCTGCCTGGAACTACAGTTTAGGTGTAAAAAATGATTTGTTGGCACAGAAGACAGAAGAACAAGAACTTCAACTGAAAGGATACCAAAACCAATTGGATTCACTGGGGACCGAAAGAGCATCTCTAGAAGCACAGCAACGGGAGTTAGAGACCAAATTACGAAACAGTGACGGTAATGCAGAGGCCTTAAAAACACAGTTGGACAACGTTAATAGTCAATTAAAGAATGTCAATGCAAGTTTCTATAAGGTCAAATCAGACTTGGACAATCTCTCAAACAGCATAAGCACTAAAAGCATTGAGAATTCAAGCAATGCCATTAACGCAAATATACAAGAAGGCACCAGACTCTCCAAAGACCAATATTATGAAGACCCTGATATAGCAGATGAACAAGACAGTAATGCTTCAGGAGATTTGAAAGATTATTATGATTATATCTATACAATTAAAGTCGACCGTATTGAAATCGAATATAATGGAACAAAGTTTGATCCGGGCATACAAGTTTCAGATATAATCTGCGGAACTGGCTTCATGCTATCAAACGGAATGTTTGTAACAGACAGGCAGAATGTCGAGCCATGGATATACTCCAACACAGAGTGGAAAGACCCATGGCGTAAACTATTGGCTGTATACAAAGGAGCAGGATGTAATATCATTATCCATTACCGTGCATACAGTACCAAAGGAACTGGAAAGCCTCTGACATTTACCAGTAGCGATTTTGCCAAAGACGGACGAAATGATGTACAAGTGACCGAAATAGAAGTAGATAAATCCATCAGGGTACAACTAAGGGAACATGGGATAAAATTGACCTATACACGTAGGAAATATATCAGTGTCAGCATTGTTACCCCTGCTGCCAACAGTTGGGCATACATTAGAGGAAAAGGCGTTTATGGTGAGGGATTGCCTTACGACATTACCGCCGCAGACAACATGAGTGGAGGTACAGAAGTTCAAATGGTGGGCTATGCAGGTTATGCTGATATTCATAATCTTACTCCGGCTCATTTCAATGACCATACCAATATAGCCGACACAAAATATGAGACTACCATATTACAGAATCGTGTGGCAGAGCCCGGTTATTATGGTTCTCCAGCATTCCTTCTAGAAAATGGTTCTTACAAAGTAGTGGGTTTCATGGTAGGAAGCATAGAGGGTAAGGATCGTTTAGTACCAATCAGAAATTTAATACATTAAAATTAAACATGTCCGAGATAAGCATTAAATTAGCGGCAGGTACCAATGTTGGTTTAGTCAGGAAAAACAACGAAGACAATTTTGTTGTCAATCGTGATTTATGCCAATCAGAGTGGATTATCCCCCAATCGATAGAACCCATTTCTTTAGGACGGTATGGCAGCATATTGGTAGTGGCCGACGGAATGGGCGGCACCAATGCCGGAGAAGTTGCTTCTGCCATAGCCATTGAGACGGTGCAAAATGCATTCACCCCCGAGAATTTAGGAGATATCGTTACGCAGGAAGGCATTGTTACCTCAGAAGAAGCCGTTGAAGAATTTCTGAGCAGAACTGTCAAAACCGCTGATTTAAATATTGTCAATACAAGTAAAGAAGATAGTAGTACCCAGGGAATGGGTACTACTATTGTCATTGCTTGGATATTGAACGATAAAGCCTATATCTGTTGGTGTGGCGACAGTCGTTGTTATGTATTCAATGGCAATTCAGGTTTTTGCCGTTTATCTAAAGACCATTCCTATGTACAAGATTTAGTAGATCAGGGAAAACTAGATCCTGAAAATGCGTTTGACCATCCTTACAGTAATATCATTACCCGCTGTTTGGGAGACCCGACCAATCGTTCCAATCCCGATTTCCGTTCCTATAATTTAAAGGATGGCGATACTCTCCTACTGTGTAGTGATGGGTTATGTGGTTTATGCCACGACGAAGAGATAATGCAAATTATAGAAGAGAACCAGGATGATTTAATGACATGCAAGGATAGGTTGATAGAAGCTGCTCTTGAAGCAGGTGGATATGACAATATTACAATTGTGTTATGCCACATCATGCTACAGGATACCGAGCCCAAAGTAAAGTTGAATAATACAGTGTTCAGCAAACCCAACCACCACAAAATCCGGAAAATTCTTCTGTTACTCCTGGTACTGGCTTTAGCGGCAGGCTTCTATTTATATAGAAATCCACAGCAATATGCAAAATGGAAAACGATACTATATCAGGCAGATACGGTTCTAGTTACAGAGACAGACACTACTAACACTACCCTAACAGATTGATTACTATTGTGAAACTATGCAACTGAAAAATGGTGATATATTTGCTGAACACTATCAGCTGAAGAAACTATTAGGAGTCGGAAGCTTTGGTGAAGTCTGGCTTGCCCGAAATATATTAGCAGATGTAGACGTTGCCATAAAGTTGTACGGACTGTTGGATGACAACGGCATAAAAGATTTCCGGGAAGAATTCAAACTTGCCTACAAATTACACCATCCCAATCTACTGCACCTTAATCATTTTGATGTTTTTGGACAGTGCCCTTTTTTGGTAATGCCTTACTGTCCCAAAGGGTCCTCAGCGAGCTTGAAAGGCAAAATGTCTGAAAAGCAAATCTGGCGCTTCATACGCGATGTATCATGCGGATTGATGTTTCTTCATAATCAGAATCCTCCTATCATTCATCAAGATATAAAACCCGATAATATTTTGATAGGGGATGATGACAAATTCATCATCTCAGATTTTGGCATCAGCCGTAAACTGGAGCATACTTTTCGTAAAAGTATCAACAAAGTAGAAAGTTCCGGAACACTTGCCTATATGGGACCAGAACGTTTTGCAGAGAAACCACTGATTGTGGCTACCAGCGATATATGGTCTTTAGGGATGAGTGTTTATGAATTATCCACTGGTCTTGTATTATGGGAAGGTATGGGAGGTTGTGTCCAACTGAATGGTGCACATATTCCAGCATTAGATGAGAAATATTCTTCCCAATTGTCCCAGTTTGTTCACGCATGCCTTGCCCTCAACACTTGGGACCGCCCCACAGCCCAACAAGCCTATGAGTTTGCTTGCTCCATACTAAAACAAACAAAGACAGACTCTCCTTCAGTACAGCTGAAGCCTATTGCTCCACTTTTTCCTAAAACAACATCACCACGCCTTAAAGAAAAGTTCTGTCCTTCGAACATGCATAAACGCATAGCAGGATGGACCGGCCTTGGTATAGTATTGATTCTATTGCTTGTCAAAGGAGGTTCCATATACTTTAGACACCTTGAAGAAGAGCGCAAGTACGCTGCATGCCGTACAGAAGAAGACTACAGAGATTTTCTAAAAGAATACCCCTCCTCATCTCATGCAAACTTTATAAAACAATTTTTGGGAAACAAGGTAAATCCAATCTCCCCAATAAATAGAGAAGAAAACATCGTTATGGACTCGGTAAAAACGGATACTGCAAAACTTGAACAGTTCCAAGAGGAACCTAAAAAACAGATTGTCCACCCACATCCACAACCTTCTTCACAGCCAGTTCTTCCCATTACTGATATAAGAGAAGTCAGAAGAGAAAATGAAGAACGCCTCTTCTATAGTTGCCAGTCGATAGCAGATTACGAAGAATATTTGCGAAAATATCCCAAAGGCAGGTTTGTACACAAAGCCAAAAGAGCAATCCAGCAAATAGAATCAGAAATGATGCAGTCCAATCCTTCCACTCAAGAAATACACATAAGGAAAAATACAAGAGTCAATGTCAGACTATAAATAATGAATAGGGCATTCCAATGTTTGAACTGCCCTATTCACTATTCAAATACTTGATTTTATTTAATCGTCACCATCGTCGCCCCAAATCCGTACTCCTGGAACGAAGCATCCTGATGGCGGCAGTCAGGATATTTACGTTTCAGCTCGTCCAGCAAGGCTTTACGCAGCACTCCATCTCCCTTGCCGTGAATAAAGACGATGCGTTGTTCGCGTTTTTTCTTGTATTGTTCCATCACTTCACGAAACTTATCCAGCTGGTAATTCAATATTTCGCTGTTGCTCATACCGCAGGTGTCATCCAGCAACTCGCCGATATGCAGGTCAATCTCGACAATCCCATTCTTGCCACCACGCTTGATGACCGTCTGCGGTTTGGACGGAGTATCTGCCGTTTTTTTCTGTATCAAAGCCTCCTTCAGTTCCTCTGCCGAAACATACACCTGCTTGGCAGGCTGGTCATTCCGGACAATATCATACACCAAGGCCGGTGTTTCAAAGAAAACCGTCTGCTGGAATGTATGCAGTTTATAGAACTTTACCATATCTATGCGGACTTCCACACTGACAGCCGGTTTCATTGTGAACGCACGGTTATCTTTGAATGCCACCAGCTGTACCATCACACGTTCACGGTCGTTCAACTCGGACTTTTCGAACTCCTCCAGCAGAAGTTTCGTATTCGGCTCTATCAAACCATGCGAACGGGCTGTCCAGGACTTTCCTTCGGCACTCGAATAGGTATAATACATATAATAATTACTATCGTTCACCAAATATGTCTCGAAAGGTGTAGTGCTGACAGCCTTGATATCCTCCGGAACAAAAGCCAGAAAAACATTCAGGATATCTCCGCCTTTCATCTCGGGCTGACGATAAACAGATATCTGCGGTTTCTCCAAACGGACCGATTGAGGCTCTGAAACCTGAGACTCCATAGCAGACGGCCTTGCCGCAGTAGCGGCCGTGCGCAATTGTTGCTCTTCTTCCCGCTTCTTCTTGGCAGCCGCTTTGGCTGCCGGAGTGGGGATATTATAATCATCGGTCTCTATCACCACACATTCGTTTATGGGCATCGGTATGTCAAAACCGTCGGCATCTTCCACCAACACGATGTTTTTCCCTTGAAATCCTGTCACAACACCGCCCCCAACTTCGCTGAGGAAACGAACTTTATCTCCTATCTTCATAGTAACTTATCTTTTAGTTTGTCTTTTCCTACTTTCTTCCTGCAAAGTTAGGAATTATTTCCCTTATTCTTCAAATCTTCCCAAATATCCGTACCTTTGCAGCCGATATAATAAAGAGAAAGCCATCATGAAAGAAGACCCCAGACATATCAGAATCAGCGAATTCAACTACCCGTTGCCGGACGAACGCATTGCAAAGTTCCCATTGTCCGTACGTGACCAGTCCAAACTGTTATTGTATCGCCACGGAGAAGTTTCAGAAGACAGATTCACTTCACTGCCGGAGTATCTGCCATCGGGAAGCCTGATGATATTCAACAATACCAAAGTCATCCAAGCACGCCTGCATTTCCGGAAAGAAACGGGAGCACTGATTGAAGTATTCTGCCTGGAACCCATACAGCCGAACGACTACGCCCTCAACTTCCAGCAAACCGAGCATGCCGCCTGGCTCTGCATGGTCGGCAACCTGAAAAAATGGAAGGAAGGCATGCTGAGACGTGAGATGACCGTGAAAGGCAAGTCACTCACCCTGACCGCCGAACGGGGTGAATGCCACGGAACCAGCCATTGGATAAACTTCCGCTGGAATAATCCGGAAGTGACTTTTGCCGACATTCTCGAGGTCTTCGGTGAATTGCCCATCCCCCCCTACTTGAACCGGGAGACCCAGGAAAGTGACAAGGAGACTTACCAGACTGTCTACTCCAAAATCAAAGGTTCGGTGGCTGCCCCTACAGCGGGACTGCATTTCACCCCACGCGTATTGGACGCATTGCGCAATAAAGGAGTAGAATTGGAAGAGCTGACACTCCATGTGGGAGCCGGAACCTTCAAACCGGTGAAAAGTGAAGAAATAGAAGGGCACGAAATGCATACGGAATACATCTCTGTCTCGCGCAACACATTGGAAAAACTCATAGTACACGGCGGCAAGGCAGTGGCCGTAGGAACAACTTCAGTGCGCACATTGGAAAGCCTTTATCACATCGGAGTCACTTTACTGAATAATCCAGAAGCCACAGAGGAAGACTTGCACGTCCACCAATGGCAACCTTATGAAATGTCTGCCAAGGCCACCGCCACCTCTGCAGTAGAAGCCCTGCAAGCCATTGTTGCCTATCTGGACAGACATAGCATGGAGGCTCTGCATACCAGCACTCAAATCATTATCGCTCCGGGATATGAATACAAAATCGTGAAGGCTATGGTGACTAATTTCCACCAACCGCAAAGTACCTTGCTGCTGCTCGTATCAGCTTTCGTACACGGTGATTGGCCGAAGATTTACAACTATGCACTGGCACATGATTTCCGCTTCCTGAGCTATGGAGATTCATCATTATTAATACCCTAAGCACAATGAACCACGATAACAATCAAGAGATGTTCCCCCTTGTCGACGAACAAGGCAACATCACAGGTGCCGCCACCCGTGGCGAATGCCATAACGGTAGCAAACTGCTTCATCCGGTAATCCATCTTCATGTATTCAATTCCAAAGGTGAGTTGTATCTACAGAAACGTCCCGAATGGAAAGACATACAACCGGGGAAGTGGGACACCTCCGTAGGCGGACACGTCGATTTAGGTGAAAGTGTAGAGATGGCGCTGAAACGCGAGGTACGCGAAGAACTCGGCATTACCGACTTTGTTCCCGAAACCGTCTTGCATTATGTCTTCGAGTCTGCCCGCGAAAAGGAACTGGTCTTCGTACACAAAACTGTCTACGACGGTGAAATACATCCCAGTGACGAGCTGGACGGAGGACGTTTTTGGAGCCCCGATGAAATCAAGGCAAATATCGGCAAAGGTGTATTCACCCCGAATTTTGAAGGAGAGATAGGAAAGGTCATCAACTTGTAGTGGAAGCTGCTTTCTATCAGTTCGCAAAATATTCCTTCATCTTTCTCCTGACCCGTGGAGCAAGTAACAGCAGTGACGTCATCGTAGGCAATGCCATCAAGGCAAAAGCCAAATCCATGATGGCAACCACTGCTCCCAACGGAATCATGGCAGCCACAACAATCATCACCAAATAGAAGTAGTTATAATACTTGGCATTCTCCGCACCAAACAAGAAGTTGGTGCACTTCAGTCCATAATACGAATAAGAGAACATGGTAGAAAAGGCAAAGAAAAAGACCATCACCATCAACAGATAATGCCCATAGCCGGGAAGGAGCTGCTCAAAAGAATTCAAAGCAATATAAAGGCCTTTTATGCCTCCTTCCGACGCATAGTTTCCAGCTATAAGAATAGGGAAGGCCGTCAATGTACAAACAAGCCCCGAGTCGATGGCCGGTCCAATCATGGCTACCAGCCCCTCACGAATGGGATTGTCATTACGGGAGGCGCCATGCATCATAGAGGCCGTACCTACACCTGCTTCATTGACGTAGGCAGCACGGCGGGCACCAGTCAGTGCAGTTCCCAAAATTCCACCGATACCGGCTTCCAGGCTGAAGGCAGACTGGAAAATGGAAGCCAACACTCCCGGCAACTTATCAAAATTCAAACAAAGAATAACGAAGACAAGCAGCATATAGCAAGTAACCATCATCGGCACTATTTTAGCCGAGATAACCGAAATGCGCCGGATGCCACCGATAATGACTGCCCCTACCACCAGGCTAATGACAATACCCATCACAAAACGCAGACCGAGTGTATTCTCTATTCCTGCCGGAGTAGTAAATACCGTAGTGACAGACTCGACCAACTGATTGGCTTGCATTACACACAACGTACCTATCAACCCCACCACCGCAAAGAAATAAGCAAACGGTTTCCAGCGTTCGCCCAACCCATGAAGAATGATATACATCGTCCCCCCTTGCGGTTCTCCGGCAGAATCGTGTCCTTTGTACATAATGGCAAGAGCCCCTTCAAAGAATTTGGTGGACATACCCACAACGGCACTTACCCACATCCAGAAAATGGCTCCGGGCCCTCCTACTGTAATAGCGATAGCCACCCCCGCAATATTCCCCATACCCACTGTTGACGCTATGGCGCTCATCAAGGCCTGGAAAGAACTGATTTGTCCTTCGCCCGCCACTTCCGATTTATAGCGTAAGGCCTTTATCGAATATCCGATGCGGCAGAGGGACACAGCTCCGGAATAAAAGAACAAGAAAAGTCCTCCCCCTATCAGAAGGATAAATAAGGGATACCCGCAGACAAAGTCACTGACAGTGGTTATTGCTGAGCCTATAGAATCTAAAATGCCATTCATAGTAGTAGTTTGATGGAGGAGTTCATGGGAAGGTTTAAAAAAAGTCCCACTTCTCTTTCACGGGAAAGTGGGACATTCATTATAACATTTCGTTCGGCCTTATTTAGCCAGGTCTTCAATCACCTTCATAATCTGCTGGCCGATTTCCTCGGCAGCCTCCGGTGTGGCAGCCTCACTATAGACACGGATAATCGGTTCCGTATTGCTCTTACGCAGATGAACCCATTTGTCGGGGAAGTCAATCTTCACACCGTCTATATCATTGATTTCTTCATTCTTATACAGCTCCTTCACCTTGGCAAGAATAGCATCTACATCTGTTTCAGGAGTCAAGTCTACACGATTCTTTGCCATGAAGTATGCAGGATAGGATGCACGGAGTTCGCTCACCTTCTTACCTTCGTGTGCCAGATGGCTCAAGAACAAGGCAATACCTACCAAGGCATCACGTCCATAGTGGCTGGCCGGATAGATTACCCCACCGTTTCCTTCGCCACCGATAACGGCACCTACTTCCTTCATTTTGGTAGTTACATTCACTTCACCTACGGCAGAAGCGTAATATTCTTGCCCATACTTGCGAGTTACATCGCGCAAGGCACGGGTCGAACTCAAATTGGATACCGTATTGCCCGGAGTATGTTTCAATACGTAGTCGGCAACAGTAACCAGTGTATATTCTTCACCGTACATCTTGCCGTCTTCGCAAATCATTGCCAGGCGGTCTACATCAGGGTCTACAACAAATGCAACATCTGCCTTCCCCCCTTTCATCAGATTCATGATGTCACCCAAGTTCTTTTCCAGAGGCTCGGGATTATGCTGGAAGTTACCGGTCGGTTCGCAATAGAGCTTCTCTACGTGCTGAACGCCAAGTTGTTCAAGTAGTTGCGGCAGAATAATACCACCTACAGAGTTTACACAATCGATGGCTACACGGAAGTTTGCCTTTCGGATAGCTTCCACATCTACGAGGTCAAGTGCCAATACGCTGTCGATGTGTTTCTGGTTGTAGCTTAAATCCTGACGGTACGAGCCAAGTTGGTCCACTTCGGCATAGTCGAACTCTTCGGCAGCTGCAATGCGGAGTACTTCCTTACCTTCGGCAGCGTTCAGAAATTCGCCCTTTTCATTCAGCAGTTTCAACGCATTCCACTGCTTGGGATTGTGTGAGGCAGTCAGGATAATACCTCCACTGGCACCTTCCATGGTTACAGCCAGCTCGGTAGTCGGAGTAGAAGCCAAATCAATGTCCACTACATCCCAGCCCATACCCATCAAGGTACCGACTACTACGTTCTTGACCATCTCGCCAGAGATGCGGGCATCACGCCCTACCACGATTTTGTTACTTTTTACAGTACACGTCTTACGAATCAGGGTAGCATAAGCTGAAGTGAACTTCACAATGTCGAGCGGATTCAATCCCTCGCCAGCACCACCGCCAATTGTTCCGCGGATTCCAGAAATAGATTTGATTAGAGTCATAGGTTAATGATTTAAAATTTATCGGTTAGTTCCAAATTTGGAGTTTATGTAAATCGTAATAATAAGGATGAACGTCCCGCATAGCATCCGACTGTCCCATCTTGGAAGGAACAATCAGCTTCACATGTGCTCCGTTACGAATATAATTCAACGCAACCAGCCAGCCAGCAGGTACAGACGAACCATGATATATAAGCATATAGCCTTGAGTGAAAAGTCCGGCAATAGACGAAGAAGTAACAGAATATCTAAACTCATCCACAACAGTCGGACTATTCATATTGGTTATATACGATTTCACCCCTCCAACAGCTATCAACCCTTGTTCTTCAAAGCGCACCAAAATCAAATCATTCGGTTTAACTGTATCTGCAGGATTCGTCGAACCTTTATCCACAATCTGCATATACACCCCGCTTGCCAGCTGCACATACTCATTCCTGCTTACATCCGTTGTCGAATCTTGCGCATAGAATTCACTTTGAGAAATAACGACAATGCTACTGTCTTTGATAAATGCTTTGATGGCATCTTTTTCTTCCTCAAGCATTTCGGCATAAGTTTTAGAATTATCGCATGCCTGGAAGGCTAAACAAACTGCAAGTAAGGCAAAAAAGAATAAAGTAAGTTTCTTCATTTCTGTTATTTAGTAATTTCGTACAAAAGTATCTGATTTCCTTGAAAGTTGAAAGCTGCGGATAGAAAGTTCGTAACTTTTAACCTTTACAACTGAACTTTTTTTATCCTTTGGCATTCAGCAGCGGTTTGTATTTCTCCAAAGCCTGCTCAAAGACCTTGCGGGCCTCATCCATCGTTCCATAAAATTCACCGCCGGAAGCATTCAAATGACCGCCGCCGCCAAAGAACTCGGCAGCCAGCTGATTGCAGGGGAATGTACCGACCGAACGTAAAGAAATCTTTATCATCGGCTTCTCCGTATCTTCACGCAGGAAGCAAGAGAAAATCACCCCTTTGATGCTTAAAGGAATGTTCACAAACCCCTCACTATCTCCACGCACATAGTCGAACTGGCTTTGTTCGGCTTTAGTCAGAGAAATTAAGGCTGCATGATAGTCCGGATAGACCTTCATTTGTGACAAGACATATCCCATTAGGCGCAAACGGCTTTCTGAATAAGTATTGAACACCTTGCGGTAAATCTCGTCCTTGTCAATACCTTTCGACAACAGTTCGCTGATGATGAAATAGATTTCCCGGTTATTGGAATTATAGGTGAACCCGCCGGTATCCGTCATCATACCCGTATAGATGCACTCCGCTCCTTCCCTTGAAATGTCACTGAAATAGCCCATACGGCAAATCAGGCGGAAAACCAGTTCCGAAGTGGAAGATATCTCCGGATGGGAAATGATAATCTTGCAGAAATCCTCCGGATGGAGATGATGGTCTATCAGTATTTTTCTTGCCGGGGATGCAAGAACAGCGTCACCCATGGCATCTATACGATGGATAGCATTAAAGTCCAGACAACAAATGACATCTGCCTCGGCAATCAGCTTGTCGGCAAACTCCTTGTAGCGGTCGTACAGAAGGACGTCCTTGCTCCCGGGCATCCATTTCAAGAAGTCGGGAAAGGCGTTCGGCACAATAACATTCGCCGTCTTTCCCTGCGAGCTGAAGAAGTGCCACAAGCCCAGAGAAGAGCCGATGGCGTCCCCGTCGGGACCCACATGTGAAACGATTACTATCTTGTCTGCACGGTCAAACCATTTGGTGAAATGGTCTATCTTGGATTGTTCTATTACTTTGGTCAACATATTTTTATTTACTATTTGACGATTGACTATTTACTATTTGGCGTTTATAACAAATTGAAGGGGCAAAAGTACGAAAAGTTTGTGATTTATAACAATATGCGGTAAGAACCTTTTTGAGAAAGAAGAAGATAGGGAATACCTAAGCGAACGCAATCATTGGCAATCTTATTCTGATAATAGTCTGAAAGAGAAGCGTCAAGCACCACCATGCCCATGGAAAAGAGCGAAGTAAGTTCCTCTATCCCACCTTGATACCCCTTGGAGACATACAAATAATCAACTGAAAGGGGATGGGAAGAGTTCTTGTTTCTCCAACGGTTGTCGGAAAGAAGACAGATGCGCTTACCGGCGTAAGAGACAATCTGGTTACGCATGGATAAGCCGGAAGTGGTATAATCTCCGGCAACCAATCGGGGAGTCTCCAGATGCAGGCGGTTCCAATGCGGAGAAAGGGCACGGCACAGACGCGGCATATCCGGCAAGCTATCGGCACATGCCAACCAAGAATGACGGTTGTCTGCCATACAATGGACAACGGGACAGCCTCTCACGCTATAAAAAGCAATCCCCTGCCGGGAAGCATTGGACATGATGGAAAGGGAATGCCAGGAAACCACTGCCAACAATGCCAGCAACGCAAAGCAGATTCTACGTACCGTAAGGCGTAGAAAGCCATAATATGTCATCCCCAAGAACAGATAGACGAGCAGAACACCCCATATATCCAACCAAATATCATCGACAGCAGCGCCAGGAAGACGCTCTATCCAGCGGAGCACTTCATTCTGGACATGTACCAATGCCTCTACTACCCTTGCAAACAGATGTTGTACAAAAGGCAGCGGCGTAAGTATCAACAGAAAGACAGCCGAATACAGAACGAGCGACACCATGGAAATTACCCAAAGATTAGTCAACAGAAAATGAGTGGAAAAACGGGAGAAATAGAAAATGACCAAAGGGGCCGTACCCAGCTGAGCCGCCATGGACACTGTCATAAGTCCCCACAAATATCGCAGGAAACGATTGTCAACCTTCCAAAGGGCATACAACTTAGGCTGTACAAGTACAATAGCTGCAACCGCCGAGAATGACAACTGAAAACCGACATCAAACAACCAGACCGGCTTGCACAGCAGCATCAGGAAAGCAGTTGCCGCCAGCGTATTCAGAGTCAGCGGCTTTTCCGGCTGCAAACCGGCAAACGCCAACAAAGAGAACATGACGACCGACCGCACCACCGAGGAAGACAATCCCGTGAAAAAAGCAAAACTCACCAAGAAAAAGACCAGAAGCAAAAGTAACAAAGGTTTCAACCGCCGCCATCGCCTCCACAAAGGACGAAGCACAAACAAGAGCAAAGCATACAGAAACCCTATATGCAATCCCGAAAGTGCCAGTACATGGCTGGCTCCCGAGACGGAGTAGGTCTCCACAATATCATCGCTCAGTTCCTCTTTATCCCCCACTGTCAACGCAGCAAGTACCGCCAATTCATCAGTTTCAAAACCCAAACTCCGGTATAAGCCAACTACTTTCGCCCTATAATCCAGTGCTACCTGGCTGACAGTGCGGGAGGCATCATGCCCCGTCTTCCGCCAATGTCCGTCAGCCACGTAGACCGTGCCGCTATAACCTTTCCGCCTCAGGTAGCGAGCATAGTCAAACTCGTCGGGATTACCATTGTTCGCCGGAGGAGCAAGCCGGGTAGATACCAGCAACTCATCACCACGGCGCAAAGTGGCCGTAGCAGAATCTTTCGGAAAATAAGCCAGAAAAAGATGATTCCGGGGGCAACCCGTAACTGTATCCTGCTCTACCTCTCCCAGCAGGGTAACCCTGCACAATATGCTGCGCTCCCTCTCTTCGGGATGCTCGCGGATACAAACCCTATAAACAGCAGGTTTGCCCGAAAAGGGAAATACCCTCTTTCCCTGCTGCCAACTCATCAAGCAGCACCCCGTACCACCCAAGAAAAGGTATACCGCCGCTCCATACACCCATCCGGTATGCTTGTATCTACCTATAATAAAAAGAAAAAGCAGAAAACCTGCCACATACTCCCATGCAGAAAGCACGTGTGGAAACGCATCTCCACACAAAATACCAACTACCAACGGCATCAACAGTCGAAGGAAAGGATGCCGTTGCCAGCTGTCGATTATCAATCCAGAAGACGGATTACAGATTCCTTAATGCACGGATGGCCTCCTTCGGATCGGGAGCCGAGAAAACGGCATTGCCTGCCACCAGTACATCTGCTCCAGCTTCTACCAGACGCGAACCGGTTTCCAAGTTTACGCCACCGTCCACTTCTATCAAGGCCTGCGAACCGGTAACCGTAATCAATTCACGCAACTCGCGCACTTTATCAAGAGAATGCTCTATGAACTTTTGTCCGCCGAAGCCAGGATTTACGCTCATTATCAGCACCATGTATACATCATTAATAATATCCTTCAACAAGGATACGGGAGTTGCCGGATTAATTGTTACCGCCGGCTGCATCCCTGCTTCGCGGATTTGCTGCACCACACGGTGCAGATGCGGACAAGCCTCGTAATGCACATTCATGACATGTGCCCCCAGAGCCTTCACCTCCGGAATAAACTTCTCCGGCTGTACAATCATCAGATGCACATCCAAAGGTTTCTGCGACAGTTTTGCCACATACTTCAGTACCGGGAATCCGAAAGAAATATTGGGGACAAACACACCGTCCATGATGTCGATATGTACCCACTCAGCCTCACTTTCGTTAATCATTTCAATGTCTCGTGCCAGATAACCAAAATCGGCAGAGAGAATAGAAGGGGATATGATTGGTTTCATAATGTTATGTTCTAAAGTTTACGAACTTTGTTATGTACAAATATAGAGAAACTCGCCCACATACGGATGGATTTCAGAGGAATAATGCAAAGTGCTTGGACGAGAAAGGGATAAGTCGTTTTGTTCCACATTCTTCCTTTTGAGGTTTTTGACCTGTTTTTGGGGAGTTAGGCAAACAAATCGCTACTTATCCGTTGCCTTTTCGGGATTGAAAATAGGTATGAAATTTACTTCCAAAACTGTTTTTCTACCCCTGTTCACCACCGCAAGAACGCTGTTCTGTCTGTTTTTTGCTAATGCAAAGTTAGTCAAAATTTTCCGTATCAGGAAAAAATACAGTCTCAGATTGGAAGTCAAGGGGGCTTTTTCTATATTCCGCTATATTTTTCATGCCATTCATTTGCTCGCTATATAATAATTTTGCAAACAAAGGAATAGGTTATGAATCAGGCAAATGTAAAGGTGTCGTTCTACCTGAAAAAGAGCGAGGCGGATGCCAATGGAGAGTGTCCGGTAATGGCTAAGTTGAACATCGGGAAGTACTCCGAAGCGGCATTCAGCGTGAAGATGAAAGTGCCGCAATCCCGATGGACTTCGGGGCGTGCGTCCGGCAAGAGTGTGGCGGCAAAGGAAATCAACAACCGGTTGGATGAGATCCGTGCGGTGGCATTGAATATCTATAACGAGCAGTCTGCCGTCCGTGACGGTGTGACCGCTGAGGAAGTGAAAAGCATTTTGCTTGGAATGGCAAGCGGGCAGGAAACACTGTTGAGCTATTTCAGGCAATTCATCAACAATTTTGAAAAGCGGGTTGGAGTCAACCGCACAGCCAAAAGTTTGCAGGCATACCGCAATGCCTATAGGCACATTGAGAAGTTTCTGCAAAAAAAATACAGGCTGACGGATATTCCTTTCTCGGCATTGGACCGCTCCTTCATCGACAAATACGACCTGTACCTTCGTACAGAACGCAATCTCGCTCCCGGAACCGTCATCAACCTGACCGTCCAACTGAAAACCATCGTGGGTGAAGCTATAGCTGACGGTATCATTACCGCTTATCCATTCATGGGTTACGAGCCGGTTCGTCCGAAAGCGGTGCAGAAGTATCTTACCGACGAAGAGCTGCAACGGCTTATGACCACTCCGCTTCACAGGCAGACACTTTACCTTGTCCGTGACATGTTCCTGTTTTCCTGCTTCACCGGCATTTCATACAGGGATATGCGCTCGCTGACAAAAGAAAACCTGTCGCTTGCGGAAGACGGCACATGGTGGATTAAAAGTGCCCGCCAGAAGACCAAGATAGAATTTGAAATCCCCTTGTTGGACTTGCCGTTACAGATTCTGAAAAAGTACAGTGATACCGCTTCTGATAACAGGCTGCTACCGATGTATTGTAACTCTATGCTGAATCTCTACCTGAAAGAGATTGCCCGGATTTGCAACATCAACCGTCCGCTGGTATTTCACGCGGCCCGCCATACCTACGCCACGGAAATCACCCTTTCGCATGGAGTTCCGCTTGAAACCGTCAGCAGGATGCTCGGACACAGCCGGATTGAAACCACACGAATTTACGCGAAAGTGACCGATGACAAGATCGATACCGACACAAGGACTTTGAACCAGAAAATATCGGAACGCTTCTCCGTCGTGATTTGATTACCTCTTAAAAAACATGGATATGGATAAGAATATGGAAAACCAGAATATCAAACGGCGCAGCACTTTTGCCGTATTGTTCTATATCAACCGCACGAAAGTACGCAAGGACGGTATGTGCCAGTTGTTGTGCAAGGTAAGCATTGATGCCGAATGGGCACAGATAGGAACCAAAGTATCCGTCAATCCCTCCATCTGGAATCCCGACAAAGGACGTGCCGACGGGCGGAGTGAAAATGCAGTTACGGTGAACCGCGCCATAGATGACCTGACAGACGAGATAACCGGACATTACGACAGGATAAAGAACAGTCTGGGGTTCATTACAGCGGAACTTGTCAAGAATGCAGTCAAAGGCATCGGGCAGAAACCACTTACCCTGCTTGCCTTGTTCAGGGAGCATAACGAGGAGTTCAAGAAGCGTATCGGGATAGACCGCATACAGGAAACATACGACTCCTACAAGCGTTCCTACAAGCACCTTTCCGCTTTTGTTCAGGAGAAGAAAGGCGTGGAGGACGTGACATTGAGAAGCCTTGACCGTGCGTTTTATGACGACTTCGAGTTGTTCCTGCGCACGAACCGCAACCAAAAACCCAAGACCGTACATGAACACCTGTACCGCCTGAAGAAGCTGACAATGCGGGCGGTGAGCCAGGGCACGTTGCGACGCGACCCTTATTGCCGCCTGCATCCCGAACTGCCCAAAAGGAAGAGCCGCCACATGAAATTGGAGGACTTGAAGACACTGATGACCACTCCGGTGGAGAAACCTCAACTGCAATTCGTAAGGGATATGTTCATTTTCTCGACATTTACCGGATTGGCGTATGCGGACTTGAAAAAACTGTCGGTCAATGATGTCACGCAGGCTGAGGACGGCACATGGTGGATTCACATCCACAGGCAAAAGACGGATACGCTTTCGTCTGTCCGCCTGTTGGATATTCCCCTTCAAATCATCGAGAAATATCGTAGCCAAAGAACCGGGGACAAGGTATTCAATGTTTACAATCGTGGATATTTTATAACATTGACACGAGAGCTGGGACAGGTATATGGCTTTGATTTGACCTACCATCAGGCCAGGCATAATTTCGGGACCCACATCACCCTCTCGCTCGGTGTGCCGATAGAGACGGTCAGCCGCATGATGGGACACAACTCCATTTCCACCACCCAGCTGTATGCCCAAGTAACGGACACCAAAGTGGACGAGGATATGAAACGGCTAAAGTCCACAGGTTTCGGAAAACAGATACAGCTTTGCGAAGAAGATTTCATCGTCAAGAAAAAACGGGGAAGAAAGTCTGAAATGGCATAAAATAAAAACGGAGAAATGCCCTTTGTAAAAAGGAAATCATTTCTCCGTCTCTTTTAGTGAACGATGCTATACCCATCGTTGTTCTTCCCGGCAACGCTTGTAGGAATCCTCCAGTATCTTCAGAATATCCGATTCCTTATACAGAGTCTTGCCCTGCACCATGTAATAAGGAACCACCCCGAATGTCCGGTACTCCTGCAATGTGCGCCTGCTTACCCGCAGGACTTTGGAGAGTTCCTCGTCAGTGAGGAAGCGCTCACCGTTAAAGAGGGATTTCGGCATCTTCTCAATCACGGAGAGCATCTTCTCCATTTTTTCCAGCCCTTGAAACATCACGTCGATCCGAGGGTCTTTGTCGTCCAAGAAATGATAGCTCATAATCTGCTTTTTATTAAAGGGTGATAATTCAAATCCAACAATCTCTGTACGTCTTCAGGCTTGTAGAACAGCTTGTTCTTGATACGGCTGAAAGGCAATATCCCTTTGTTGCGATATACCTGTAGTGTCTTCTTGTTGATGCGAAGCACATCGCACACCTCCTGATTATCCAGCCAGTTTTTCAAGCCGAGGTCCTCGGCCGGACGGCATACCCGCGTCATCCGTTCCTCAAAATCACAGAACCGGACACGCAATTCTTCAAAAGTCTGTTTGTCAACACATATTATTTCCATAATCCTTGCTTCATTTTAATTAAACATTTGGCTGATGTCTGAACCTCGCCGGCAATGACTTGCCCTTTTGGTTGAGGAACGCCTCCACTTCGGATGCCTTGTAGTAGGTTCTCCCGTCAATCATGTAATAGGTCACGAGCTTCTTCTGGCGGTAACGCGCCAGCGTGCGTTTGGTGATGCCGAGCAGCCGGCACAGGTCGTAGTTGTCCAAGAGCGTGTCGCCGTCCAGGCATTCCTTCAGCTTGTTCATACGCTCCAATGCCCGCTCTATCCTGTCGAACCGTTCCATGATTTGGGCGAACATCTCGCTGTTTATCTGTAACATGAGTAATCTGTTTTAAGTGTAACTTATCGTTTGCTTACACCTTGTTGCGCAACAGGTTATATCATATTATAAGGCCAACAGCGTACCAATGACACCGATAGACACCAAGAGGAACTGATATAACATTGTATATCAGTGAAATAAAAATCTGAGGCTGTAAAAATGAATAAATGGCGAATCTTGCAAATTGCAAGATTTCCTTGCAGGATGCAATGGACTATCGCGAGGATTTGCGATAAATGAGACGGACAATCCCGTTTTTGAAAGCAACTGTCCTGTAAAGTTTCCAACGATTGACCGGAAGTCGATGCAGGCAGTCCGTACCGTTGCCTGTTGTCAGAGGAAGAATGTAGATGATGATTTCGTCAATGAGGTGGTAGATGGAAAGCCCGTGTAGCAAGTCAAGGCTCTTTGGGTCGGATATTTCTGAGGTAAAGGTAAAGGAGTCCGGTTTCTCGTCCTTTTCACAAATCAAGTCCAGCATGGGATAGCCGGGAAACAGCGTGAAGGTACTCCTCTCGTGCCAGAACGGGAAACCTTGGCTGTCCGTCTTCACCCATTGCAACAACTCTTCATTCGGGTCGGGAAGATAACCGTCCAATGTCACTGCCGTTATGATTTGTATTCTTGCCATACCTGTCCGTCTAAAAAAAGAAGCGTGGTAGCCACGCACTCAGACAGAGGCTCTGGTAAAGCCTAAAGGAGAACACGCAACACCACGCTATGACAGAGCATAGCATAAGCATTACGCAATCATTCTCCTTTAACGTCAATTTACCAGATTTCTGTCCGAGAAGCTTGCGCTCTTATGTTATATAATCAGCAGAGGGGTTTTCCCTCCACCGGTTTTCTTCTATGTTTCAGACCGGCAAGGCTATACCCTGCCAAATCTTTTGCAAATTTACAAAATTTCAGTCGGATTGAAAAATCATTTCAATATATTCTGTGTCAACACTGTTGCCGGAAATAGATAGAATATCGGGGATTATCTTATCCCGTATTTCTTCATCTTCCGGTACAGTGTTGAAGAGTTTACATTCAACAATCGTGCGGTCTGTTCACGATGCCCGTTGCACGCTTGAAGGGCATTTGCAATGGCTTCCCTCTCGCTGTTTTCGTCTTTCAAAGGCAATATGTCCGGAGTTTTCTCCGTAATCCGAATATCAGTCTGACTGTCTGCGTTCAAGTCCGGCAACTCCAATACAGGGGTTTCCGTAAGCAACACCGCCCGTTTGATCCGGTTCTGCAATTCCCTGACATTGCCCGGCCAACGATAAGAACGAAGTCGGTATATGGCATCTTTTGAAAAGCCTTTTGTCTCTTTCTTAAGTTCTTTGGAAAACCGTTCACGGAAAAATTCCGCCAAAGGCAAAATGTCATCAGCACACTCGGCCAAAGATGGCATCCTGATTTCCATCTCTGCCAGACGGTGGTACAGGTCTTCCCGGAATCGTCCTTCCTTGATGGCCCGTTCCAGATTTTCATTCGTTGCCGCCACAATCCGCACGTCTGCCATCCGCTCCCTGTCGCTGCCGATAGGGGTATAGGTATTCTCCTGCAACACTCTAAGGAGCATGGACTGTATGTCAATAGGCATCGTGCCGATTTCATCCAGGAAGAGCGTACCGCCTTTTGCCATGTCGAAATATCCGTTCTTTGCCGTATCCGCACCGGTGAAGGCGCCTTTCTCGTGTCCGAACAGGAGGGATGCCGCAAGTTCGCGTGGCAACGCTCCGCAATTGACCGCTACAAACTTGCCGTCACGTCCGCTGTTCGCGTGAATGCCCTGTGCCACGGACTCCTTGCCGGTACCGTTGGCACCGAGTATCAGCACCGACATATCCGACGGGGCTACTATCCTCGCGTATCTCTCCACCTCAAGTATTTTAGGGCAGGTACGTCTGAACAGGTCTTTCGGTTTCGTGCGGACAGTCGCGAGCGGACGGAATATCTCTTCCGCCAGTTCAAGCAGGTGTTCCCGGTGTACCGGCTTGGGCAGATAGTCTTTTGCCCCCAACTTGATGGCGCGTACCGCATCCGGTATAGACCCGTATTCCGTTGTCACTATGAATGGAATGTCTTTCTTCTCTTTTGTGAGCCACTCTAAAAGCGATATTCCGTCACCTTCAGGCAAGCGCACATCGGACAATATGAAGTCGAACCGATGCTTGCGTATCAATGCACGTGCGGCCGGTTCACGCATGGCGGTCATTACATCGTACCCCGCCTGTTCAAGCCAGTCTTTCTGGCGTTGTGACAAACTTATATTGTCTTCAACTATCAGTACCTTCTGTTTCATCGCTCATTTTCTTTATTTCCTTTTCAGCTTCTGTTATAAGTCCGGAGATGTGTCCTATCAGCAGCTTCACCTGTTCATTGACGGTATTCATATCGCATGCAGAATCGTTTAACGTTGTGCGGAGTTTTACCAGTGGAGCATCGGCCCGTAACAACTCCAACGAGGGCTTTATCTCGTGGGCTATGTCATGGAGCTTTTCAATGTCCCCTGTCTTTATTGCCGATTGCAAGTCTGCCATATTTTGTTCGGACTGGATAATGAAAGTTCTTAGCAGTTCTCTTTTATCAAGCACATCTGCCGTGAACGTGGCAAAATCCGGTGTATGTGACTCTTCCACATCGCGTGACACCACAGAAGAGACCATATCCAACAGTTCTCTCATGGAAAACGGCTTGTGGATGGAGTCCGTGAATCCGCCCTTTATGAATGCCTCTTTTCCTCCTTCTCCTCGTGCAGTCATGGCTACTATCGGAATTGTGTGTGAATTTCCGATGCAGGATTTGCGAAGCAATGCCAGAATTTCAAAACCGTTGGTTTCCGGCATCTGTATGTCGCTTAGCAGCAAGTCGTAATCCTGCCTGCGCATCTCATTGACCAGTTCTTTGGCATTGGAACAGGTGGTACACGATACTCCGTTGCGTTCAAGCATTTCCTTGGCTATTTCCAGTTGTAATGTGTCATTGTCTATAACAAGTACGCGCTGTGGCAATGGCAGACGGTCTTGCGGAACTGCCGACGCTTCACTATTGATTTTCTCATTGGAAACCGCTAACGGCAGGGATACACGAAATGTGCTGCCATGCCCGATTTTACTTTCCACATCAATGCTGCCTCCTAAAAGTTTGACCAATCCTTTTGTGATGGGCAAGCCCAACCCGAAACCTTCGGCATTCGCCTCAGACGACAGGCGTTCAAACGGACGGAAGATACGCGAAACGGTGTCTTGATCCATACCGATTCCCGTATCCTTTATTTCTATATAAAGCATTCCATTTTCATATCGGACATTGAACTGTATCATACCGGCGTTTGTAAACTTCACAGCATTCGTCAGTAGATTGTCTATAATTTGAGAGATACGATCCATGTCACCGCACAGTACGACATCCGTATTTTGGGAATCATGGTGGAATATGATTCCCTTATTATTGGCAATATGTGAAAATCCGGTCACAATACGTTCCAACAGATCATTAAGGTTGAACGGTACATTGTTGCAGGTTTCCTTGGACTCGTTCAGGCGGTACACGTCCAGCAGATTGTTCAGCAGGTGCAGGATATGTTTGCACTCCGTTTCGATATTTTCCAAATGGTGATTCCTGCGTTTCCTGTCCCGGGTATCTTTTGCCAGTTCGACATATCCGTAAATGATGTTCAGGGGGCCGCGTATGTCATGCGAGATAGTAAGTATGACGTTTTTACGCGTTTCCAGCAGTTCATTATTCCGGTCAATGACACCCTCCATCTTTTTCCTGAGCAGCGAATCCCGTTTCAGATGTTTCTGGATAATCAGGTACGAGAACACCAGCAGGAGGATGGCGGCGATGATCAGCCCGGTGATGATGGAGGTGGAGCGTTGGTGCGCTTGGGCTATCTGCTCTTCCCTGTCCCGGAAGGCGGCTTGTGCATGGTCGCTGATGTTACCGAGCAGGGCGAACAGTTTGCGGTTCAGTTCCCTGTTGCGGATGCGCAGGCTGTCGGTGTAATTCTCCATGTTGCGTATCCGCTCCGCTTGCAGGGCGATAAGCTGTTCGTTCAGCGAGCGGAGCTTGTCGGACGAGGCGGGCACTTGCACCGTTTCCTTGCCGCCGAACCATCCGGCTATGCCTTTCTTCTTCTGCACGACGGTACGGGTCTGTGTCGCTTGCCTTGCAGCTTCTGGCAGATGGTTCACCAGCAGGCTGTCGGCTTTGTCCTGCCGGTGGAACACCTGCATGATTTGGTGCAGGTGTGTCTCCTTGTCCGCCAACAACTGTTGCAGGGTATCTATCTGCGACAGACCGAATATGTAGCTATGGTTCGTTTGCAGCATTTGCAGCAGGCTGTCCACCCTCAGCCGTCTCGTTTGGTAGGCATGGTAGTCCTCATCCTCCCAAGCGATGACGCTCTCGCCCAATGAGGCGAGTACCGTGATGTTGCGGTGTATCTCGGATATGTCACGGCGTGCCTGTCTGATTTCGTAGGTGTCGGCCTCGATTTTCCGAAGGCGTGCGTGTTCATGGAAAAGAATAGCGGCCATGCTGATGATGACCGCCATTAACATCATATAGCCGAAGAGGATTTTAGCTTGCAGGGGTATGTTTCTGTTCATATATAACAAGGTCATATTAAACATCTGTATCGTAAATCCTCTTTTGCAGCAGGTCTATAAAGTTCATGGCATCCATAGGGGTGGAGCGAGAGAGGTCGAACGAGAGTATCATAGCCTGCAGGCTGTTGTCATACGAACTTTTGCTGCCCTTGCGGTCTTGCCCGCCCTCCGTTTTTTCGGGGATGGAGACCAACGCCTCCGCTTCGCTGCCGTCTATGCCGGAAAAGACGAAAGAACCGTCGTCCTGCCGGTCGATTTTCCCTCCGGCGGCTATTATCTGTTCCATCACTTTCCCTACATGGCTTTCCGGGAATCCTGTGGTCAGCACAAAATTTCCGCCTTTACGCTGCCGGTGCATGACACGGTAGCCTGTGGCGCGTGCCAAGGCGAAAGCCCCGCAACCGTAGGCGGAGAAAAACTTGCCCGACCGGGTCACGAGGAAACGGCTGTCGCCGAGTTCCTGCTGTTGTTGTATCAATTCGCGTTCTGTCATACAGTCCTCCTCAGTTCTTTGATTTCATTACAAATCTCCTCTTTTTTGCATTCAATCTGTCTGTACCGTTTTTTCAACACGACTTTCTACAAGTGTCCGGCAAAATAGATGACCTGCCACCATTCCTTACCGATACGGCTCATGACCTTGCACCGCAGGTTGTAGGAGGAAAAATGCCGCATCATTCCCAAATAGGAGTTTATCGTACTGACAAACTCCTCCCCGTGGGTTTTCACGTAATCGGGCGAGCCTGCCGCCAAGCGGTTCAGGCGGTCGATGGCATCGTAGCAGAAGCCGACTGTGCGGTTGCTCAGGTATTTCCGCCCCGGAAGTATCATCCCTCCGATAAACAGGACACCTTTCGTGTAATGTTGCAGATAGATCTTGCGCGGGTGCAACGACAGCCCGTGTTCGGAGAGCCAGCCGGCAATTTTCGCTTTCACCTCTATCAGGTGCTCTTTCGAGGGATGGACAAGCACCATGTCGTCCACATACCTGCCGTAGTGCTTCACGCCCCATTCTTCGCTGATGAGATGGTCCAGTCCGTCCAGGAAGTTAAGGGCGAGCAACTGGCTTGTCAGGTTGCCGATAGGCAGTCCGCACGAGCCGTCGGAATGGAACAGGCTCTTGTCTTTGGGCAATCCGCGCCAGCTTTGGGGAGGCGTCTTGCGGATGCAGTTCTTTTCCGGACGGTTGAATATAGTCTCACGGAGCAGATAGAGCAGTATCGCCAGGTCGTTTCCCCCGTAGCGTTCGTGCAAGAGTTCTTCGGTCAGGTCATACAGCCGCCTCTTCGATATTTTCATGAAGAACGAACGGATGTCTATTTTCAGGATGTAGCACTCTTTCGTGTAGTTTTCCGAACAGAGCCGGATATGTTCCGCCACATGTTCGATGCCATAGAGCGTACCTTTTCCCTTGCGGGTGCTGTAGCTGTCATTGATGAACTTCTCTTCCAAAAGCGGAACGAGCCTGCGGGCTATGAGGTGGTGTACCACACGGTCGCGGAAGTCTGCAGCGAAAATCTCCCGTTTCACGGGTTTGTTGATAATGAAAGCGATGGAACGCGAAGGGCGGTATGTGCCGGCATTGATTTCCCGCCACAGTTCCACACACCTGCGTTCGTAATCGCTCTCGAAGGCAAGGGCATTACAGGTATTGCGTTTCTTTTTACGGCACTCGAAATACGCCTCGAAAACATCCTCCAACGGAATGCCTCCGAGTTCCTCATCCGTGAAAAGACTTTGTTGTAACTCCATATCGCAATACCATTTTGTTTATCGTAAAGTTTTTATTGAAAAGGCCAAGACCGGACGCACGTAGCTATTTCTGTTGTTCTTATTGTTGTTGTTCACGTTGCCGTTGTTCACATTCACATAAAGAGCGTTGTTCGCCGGATTGTTGTAGTTCTCCGAGGAGGACCAGTAAATGTTGTCTGTTTTTGTCTTTGCGAGCCTCCCTGCACGAGGAAAGCCTGCCGACAACCCTTTTTCAATAATAAACAGTTCGCTTCGGGAAGCCTTGACCGCCCGAATCCCGACTGATAAATCATTGCCTTTTATCTTCCTGTTTCTTCATTCCGCGTTCGTTATATTGTTTCCAGCTCGTAGCCTGCTTGCCTATCTTCTCCAACAGCAGCCCGAACGAGGCGTATTTGCGCTCGGTAATGACCTTCTGCTCCACACATACGCGGAAAAGCATCTGCAACATGCGGTAACGGTCGAGAAATTCGGTCAATACGCCCACTTTTTCATAGCTGCTGTTCGCCTTGTAAATCAGAGAAAGCATATCCAAAGTCAAATCCACCATACGGCTGCCCATACTGTAGCGGAAGAAGCGCGGAAAATCCTGCGTCAGGATCAACAGGTTGTTCAACAACCGGTAAGTGTCGCGGTATAGGGGTAATTCTTCGGATAATGCCATAACTCGATTTTTCAAAAATTTTTCCGACCCGCTTCGCGGGTATTCCATCTTTTAAATGAGCGGCTACGCCGCAAATAGATAAATAGATTGAATAGGTAAATAGGTCAGAAAGCCAAGACCGGACGCACGTAGCTATACCTGCGGTACTTATAGTAGCTGTACACGCGGCCGTTGTACACATTCACATAAAGAGCGCTGCTCGCCGGACCGTCGTAGCCCTCCGAGGAGGACCAGTACCAATCGGACTTTAAGCCTGATACCACTGTCTTGCCGTCAAACAAAGAAGTACGGTTTTGATAAACATTCCACATCTGACCGATAGAAGGAAGAAACCAACCGCTGCTATTGGCAGGGGACGGGACTTTGCTCGCATAATCCACAACGGCATAGTAGGTGGCAGGATAACCGGAATCTTCGGCGGCATTCAAGTTGCCCGTACCTCCGGCAGCGGCGATGATTTTCTGTGTCCAGGCGTAGCCGCTCCAGTCGATGTCAGGTGTAGAGTAATTGTTCTGTTTGTTTCCGCTTCCATCCGTGGGGCAGCAACCCAACTCGGTTCCGTAAACGCCCCACTGACAATAACCGTTTGTGGCATCCTGCAAGGCAATGGCATAGCCGTGGCACTTCTGCTGACCGATACCGGTGGCGGAGTAATCGGAGGCATCGTTTTCGTGATGACCGGCATGGAACACGATGGCGATGCACTCCTCATTCGGCATTTCCTCACCGGGGATAATATACCAATTACCATCGGAATTCTTGCACAGGTAGTCGCCCATCTGCAAGTTATAATTCTTTTCCATAGCCTGCGCACCGTCCACCTTGTATCTCTTGTATTCCCCTACGACAGGATGGGACGCGGACGTGGTGATGGTAAACTCCCTGTTCCCCCCGTCATAACATCCCTCGATAGTCGGCATGGACGAGTGCACCAAGTAGCGGTAAGTGCCGTCAGCCATGCGCAGCGGCTTGGCGGTGCCTGTGAACGTAGCTTCTGCCCCCACGGTGTAGTCGGGAACATTCGCGTCGATAAACTTGTAAACGGTCTTCGGCATCTCGATGACGGCCAACGCCATGCGGTGTTTCATGGCGAAAGAGAGGTGGATGGTGTTGCCCGTCCCTGTCGTTGAGCCTCCGGCTGTCATCAGGTCGGAGGCGGTGTAAGCGGCATGGGTGCTCTGGTCGTCCCCGGGTTGCCAGCCATCAATGAGCGGCTTGAAGAACTCGGCATCGGTCATGACCGCCCCCTCCGCAGGTGTGGCAGTCTTGCCCGCCATGTCCGCCTGATAAGGATAGTAGAGGTAGTAGCTCTCTCCATCCATTCCGGCGGCAAGCGTCGTACCGTCGGTTTTCCACATGATGCCGCCCGTGGCGGCATCCTTTTCGGCTGTCAGCTTCACGTTTGAATAAACCGGCTTTCCGCCGCGCACCATGTAGAATCCGCAGGCATCGCCTTCGGTGAACTCGGTGGTGTAGCCGTTCTCCACGGCACGGGTCTCGACACGGGTTTTCATATTCTCAACAGCCGATGTATATCCGCCATCGGTAACGGAGATTGTCAGTTGCTGCGCCTTGTCTTGCACGGCAGGGAACTCTTCTTGCGTGCAGGATACAAGCAGCAGGAGCAACGCAGCTTGCAAGAGGTGGTATATGTTTTGTATCTTCATATTCTTAAAGGACTAAATAGGCAAATAGTTCAGAAAGCAAGGACGGGACGGACAGCGTTACTCCATTTCTTATAGACAAAGTCGCAGCACACGTAATCAGAGGAGTACACGTTCCAGTTCCGTGCGCGGAACTGATTTAACTCCGATGACGACCAAAAACGGTCACCGGTGGTAAAATCATTCTTGCTGTCGGCTGCAATTTTATTCATCCAAGCATTCAAGGCAGCTGGAACATCGCCTTGACCTAGCCAACGGAAATCACCGGAATCCGACGAGGTTTGCTGACCTTTATCCGCCATAGCCGGACAACCGCCCAGATTCTGAAGGATGTCCCACCACTGACCGGAGGAAGGAATAAACCAGCCTGTGGTATTACGAGGTGGGCGGTATTCATTTATACTGTACATATCATTCCATTTCTCGACGGCTTCGAAGGCCGGATATGCCTCAATTCCACCGATACTATTTGCATGGTCAAGAATCTTGGTGTAATTGTGCAGACCGCTGATGTCAGAGTAGATTTCAGACTTGGACCAGCAGTCTTTCACGTCTTCCAAATTATTCTCTTCATGGCTCCATTGGATATCTGTTGCGGTGTTCTTTAAGGCCATTACAAGGCCATGCACATTCCCTTCGCCCAATTTGGACTTTTCGGCAGTGCCGATACGGCTCGGGTCCGTCTGGAAAACGATACCGATGACTCTTCTTTCTATTTCACTTTTTGTTTGGAGTACGGGAGCAGGCTTGGGGCTTGCTATCTTCATACTGCCGTCAGTATAGATTTTGCGCAGGCCGCCGTCGCTCCAAGTCCCGTCGGAATAGAAGTAGTCGCCGATTTTAAGTTCGTCAGCTGTGAAACTTTGCTTTACCTTTTTGGAGGTGACGTTCTCCTCGCCACATGCAACCCACGTGCCACCGGTCACCGCCTGCACGTCTATTCCGCTTGCTTTCACGGTGATGGTGTAGGCATACCGCTTGCCACCGAAAAACCCAAATTTGCCGGCAGCTTCTGTTTCGGGAGTGTAGGTAAAGTCATTGCTGCCTATGCTGATTCGGATGAGCGGCTTGCCCGTCATATCCTGCGGCGGCACTAACGCCTCGTATTTCTTCGTTGCGGCATCGTAATAGGGCTTTATCTCGCCGTCCGATTGGTCACCCGGTGATACCAAGCCGGCGGTTGAGTGCGTTAGCGGGTCTCCGAAAATGGTGACGGTCGCACCCTCCAACTCCTCTTCCGTAATGCCTTCGCCAGCTTTGAGAATTACTTCGATTTTCGCCATGCGGTGGATGAAACGGAGATTTATGGCTTGGTCATAACGCCCTATGGCACTGGCGTACAGGACATCGAAAGCGGCGTACCCGCCACTTTGGTCGGAAATATCCGTTTCCGATTCTATGTCCGGGGTCCATGCACTGACGCGGGCTTCATCGGTGTTCTTCCAATAGAAGGCATTATCGGCATCCTTCGGGCTTGCATTGCCCGATGCGTCCATCACGTATGTTTTGTTACCAAACACGCCTTCCAGTGACACTCTAATCTCCTCGCCGCCCGTCCACGCATCCTTACCTCCGGCGCGGGTCTGCGGCTGCGCCACCTCCGCCGTCAGTTGCAGCGGGTACTTGCCGTCGGGCAGGGGCGCGGTGCTTTCATCCTCACTGCTACAGGAAGCGAGCACCCCACAGATGAGCATCACAACCGGCAACCAGTCGCCGATGCGCGGCCACGGCCTTCTCGCTATGTTCCTTATTATTTTCATATTGTCTTTATTTATTTCGTTTTGTGCCACTGCCCGTTGCGACGCGGGCTGCCGCACCATTTATTATATATGGCGTGCCTCCGTCTTACGCCTGATGCACGGCAGTGGCTTTCAGACACACTACATTTTTGCATCACCCGCATGGCTACCACCGTCGTTCCAGTTTTCGATGGTGCTTCCGCTAAGGGTCAGCCCCGTCTTCTTCACCGTGATGGTGTAGGTATAAGAATAACCGGCCTCCAACGCGGGTTTGATCATGTCCTTGTTGGAGTAGCTCTGGTATTCCCCGTCATCGGGAGATATCTCAAGCACCAAAGCGTTGGCGAGTGTCTGCGGGAGCAGGATCATGGTGAAAGTCATCACGCCCGTGGCGGCGTCAAAGGTTGCCACGCACTTGTCCGTGGCCGTCTTCGGGGCACCGGTGCACTGGCGTAACATCCAGTCGCTCACAACGCTGCCCGCGGTCGCGGCGGTACCGGTCTTCACATCGAACGTTCCCTCGTGAACCAGGCCGCCCAGCTTGTAGTCGGCGAATTCCAGCACGGCAGTGTCGTCGAAACCGTCGGTGTTCGACACCTGCACCTTGAGGATAAGACGGGCCATCTTATGCTTGAAGGAGCAGTCGCTGCCGCCCGCGGCGGTGTTGTCCGTGAAGCTGACGGTCGGGCTGTCTTTATCGGCCTTGGCTCCCGTGGCATGGATGTAGTCCACCTTCTCCTGTTCCGTGGTCGTGGGCTGGTTGCTTGTATTTACCGTAATCTTCCCGTCTGTACCAGGCAGGGTGGAGGCGTTTGCGCCCGATGCGTAAGGCGCGTAGGCGGCAAAAGTAAACTCGAGGAAAGCGTCCTCGAAGAAGATGCCGCCACCCGCCGTCATCGGGGTGAAGTCCGCGTTGGTGCCGGTACTCGTGGTTGCGTATCCCACGTTCTTGTACTTGCCGCCCATGGTCGTGGTCGTGCCAGGGGCATCCACCACCATCACGCCGATTCGGTCGGCGTTCCACCCGTTGTCCACAGCACGGGTCTTCGGCCCGCTCACGCCTGCCGTGATTCGTGCTTCCACCGGATTGTTCTGTACCTCGTTCTCTTGTGTACACGCAGCCAATAGCGTTGCCGCTGCTGCAATAATGAAAAACCTCATGTTCATTATCATAATCTTGTTTTTTTGATTAAAATATTTATCGTCAGTTAGCATCCCCATTGCCGCTTTCTACCTCGTTCCAGCCCGTGATGGTTGCGCCCGTTACCCCGGCCTCTACGGGCAAAAGCAGATTACCCGTGAGTTTAACCGGTTTGGTGCCGTTATTGAAGTCCCTTATGGCCTCGGTAAGGTCGCTCACTACCCGCTGCGTGTCACCGTTGTTGAAAGTGATGTCCACCGTCAGCGTATGCGTTTCCGTCGGGACGATGCCGAGCAGTCGGAAAAAGATTGTGAACTTGTTGTCGTCCTGCCTGAAAGCGTTTGTTACTTGTGCCGCTGCACTCCGGTCGCCTGTTGCCATATCCGCTGCCGAAGCCACGCCGGAGAGCGTTGCCGTAGCCGACTGTACACGGCTGTAGTCGCCTTCCGTGGCGGTCAGTTCGATGTCGAGCCTGCGCACGTATTGTCTCATCGGGGCGGTGACGTGCAGGGTGTCGTCCGCCACGACGCTGATGTCCTGGTGCGAGGCGAAGAGGTAGCCGGGGTGCGGCTCTATTGCACCCGTCAGATCCACCGGATTCACCGTTGCCTTGTTTCCGTCGATACTAATCCCCTCCGGGGAGTTGTACACCGTCAGACCGTAGCCACCGGGCGCGAGCAGCGCGTCGAACACGTTGGTCGCCGCGCTCACGTTCTGTTCCCTCCCGCCGATGCGCAGTGTGTATGCCTGCGGTATGTCCGCCTCGGTGCTCTTTCCGCTCCAGTCCGTGGTTACGACCACCGCCCCACGGTCGGGGTGCGGCGTGTCATAGAGGTCGTCCTTCACGCACGAGGTCAGTATGGTCACCGCACCTATTAGATATAATAAGGTATAAGCCTTTCCGTATGCTCCCATATATTCCTTTATCTGTCGTATGATTGTCGTTGTATTCATTGTTCCTCCTTTCCGCTAAAAGATGTTCCACACCAGGGTGACACCCGCCGAAACAGGACCCCACCAGTTCTTTGTTCCGCTGCCGCGCCTTACCCTCACGCCGTTGATGACCACATACTTGTCATAGTCGGCATGGATATAGCCGATGCCGAGGTTGAAATCAAGAGAAAGGGCATTGTTGAGTTTCAGCTGATAACCTCCGACGATACCACCGCCCATGAGGTCGCCCTGACGGCCTGTTTCGGACAGCTTGTAGTTGAACTGCCCGGCCTTGTACATCGCACCGATATAGCCCCGTTTCTCCTTGCCGAGATACCATCGCACTTCGGGGGCCACTTCCCAAAGGGCATAGCGGCGGTTCTTGTCGTCCCAGCTCCATGAAGCCCACGTACCGTTCACGGCAATACCCACATGGCGGTTGATGCGCCACTCGATACCCAAATCGGGAGTGAGGGTTGCCCAACGCAGGAGGTTGGCACGCAAGGCAAAATGATACGGGGTGGCTATTGCCGTTTCTTCAGCTTGCAGGCGGGCTTGTTCCTCCGCTTCCAGACGCTCTTTTTCGACTTGTTCCGCTGCCACGCGTTCACGCTCCATCCGTTCCGCCTCGGCTTTCTCTCGGGCTGCCTGCTCTGCAGCGATACGCTCCTGTTCTGCCTTTTCCTTGGCAGTCTGTTCCGCTTTTGCCTGCTCTTTCGCTGCCATACGTTCGCGCTCCGCCTCGCCAGACACCTCTTTGTTATAGGCTTCCACTCTGGCGGCGGCTTCCGCACCGGCTATCTCCGCCACTTTCTCAACAGAGGCAGGGAGGGTGACGATGACCATGTTGTGCAGGGATTTTCCGTTCCCGTCCGTATAGGCTTCGTCAAACAACTGGTCGGTGACGAAGTTCGACTCTTTTATCTTGCCGCGCACAATCAGTTCCGACTTCACACGATTGCGGCGTGTCTTTGCCACTTGCGCCGCAGTCTGTTCTTCGTTGCCGTCCGTAGCGTAGCTTGTCACTAAAAGATACATTTGTCCGGCTTCGATGGCGGGGCGGTGTTCGTCGATGGCTGCAAGCAACCGCTCAAGTTCCTGTCCGTTGCCGCTCCACGGGGAGAAGAACATATCGTTCTCTGCCACGAACCGGAAACGGTAGGCAGTGGAGTCCGGCTTCTCCTGTGCCGAAAGCGACAATCCTGTAACGGCAAGAAAGACCGTCAATAATATTCGTTTTATCACTGTCATATTTGATAAGATTTGTTGTTACGGGTTAATAAAAAAGCATATCGGCGGCGTATGCGGGCATTGTTGTTCCATGCTCCGGCATACACCGCCGACGGATATGACGATACGCGCCCCCGATTGGTGAGGGCGGCATGTAAAGGTTCGGATAATAACGTGGAAAGGAGAGATATTCCGGAAAACGGACTCTCCGTAAGTGATTGGTATTTAAGGAATATTTTGTATATTGACGCGCGTAGCCATGAGAGAGAGAGAGAGAGAGAGAGAGTAACCGAATTATCTGAATATCCAAATAATCGGCACACATTTTAAGCGCATCGGACAAATATTTTCCGGATATGGAAACAACTTTACGAAACGGTAATGACACGAAAAAAGCCTCCGTCTTATAGGACGAAGCACCGCCTGAACAAAAAATATTTGTTATATACGGGTGGTATTTATATGTGCTTTTATTGCCGTTCATACATCGTTAACAAAACATTCTCGAAATACAATAGCAAAAGTACAAATAATTTCTCATTCCGCAATGAATTGAATGATATTATTTTGCAGAAACTTTTCCGGCAAGGCGGTTCCACTTTTTCATATTTGCTTTTGCCTGTCTTATACCCCTATCGGATTGACTTTCATCGTTTCTAAGTTCAGGAACAGCCCGTGATGCTCAATCATCCCGTGGCGGAACATTTTCCAGAGGATATTGCAGCCGAGTTGCGCCAGCGTGGAGTTGATAAACAGATCCTGTTTTTCCAATGCCTCTGCCAGTGAGCAACTCGGTCCGGAATCCACTTCTTTCACTCTCGCATATTTCACAAAACGGGTGATGACTTTCAGTGAGCCGACCGTTTCATACATCGTGGAAACCGGCTGTTTGATTTTCTTCGGCACGGTTCCCAGTACAACCTGCCCGGCGGTCTTTGTATTCCCGAAATCCATCCAGTAGAGCGGCGTGTTATTGTCCGTATAGGAGGATGAAGGAACTTTCGCAAGCACGTTCCACAAATCGAGTCTGGATTTTATATTATCCGTACAGGTAATGGTGATGTTCGCAATTTCGGTCCGCTTTACCTCCTTCAATACCGACGGATAGAAACTCGCCTCCGCTTTCCAGTCGTTTCCGAAAAAATTGTTTATCCTTGTGACCAGACATTGTGACTTGTTCAGTCCCAGGTCTGACGGTCCGAAGAGCTGCCGCCCAATGTTTGCGTCCGTCACGATGTCTGGATCGTAGACCGTTACGAACAATCCCGGATGTCCGAGTGCACGGAGCGTGACATCCAGTCTTGCCATACCGGTCAGCACTTGCGAGCCTGTACCGCCCGCGCCTATGATGTTTACCGTCACCGGATGTTGCGGGTTCATCAGGTAACTGTCTGTATAATGTACTCTTTTCATCGCAATATGTCTTTTAGTTTCAGTTTTTTTAAAGGTTGCAGTTCGTCAAGGTCAAAAGGCTTGTCCTTTGCCGCTTTCGTTACCAGTACCAGATTGGATTTCGTGGGGTTCCCACCTCCACCCAGATGGGAGAACTCCGTCAGCCAGAACCTCTTTTCCCAATACTCCAGCAGGTTCGTGTAGGTCAGGTCTTTCGGCTTCTCAATTTTTGCGGAGCCCAGACAGACGCTCGCTCCCGTCACATTGAAGAACGGAGCCGCAAAAAGGTCCGAATTGTCTGTCAGTTCAACATCTGTATAGGCATAGACATTCAGACGGTTTTCTCCGGCCTCATAGATCACGCCCGGCAGGTTGTATTCCGCGCTTTCAATCTTCAGGATGTCATGGAAGAACATCATGCGCTTTTGGGGCGGGTTGTACCAGATGTATTTCTCACTGCCCTTGCGCGGGTCAAACCACAGCAGGTTGGACGGTATCCTGCCGTATGGTGTCACACTGTGGCTTTCGGAATAGCCCCGTACCAGTTCGTTCATGAACTCCACCGTCACCGGACGGCCTTCGCCCATTGTCCCATTTTCGTCTATGTCCCTGACTTCGATAAAATAACCGTCGTCATCCGTGCTGTGGTTGTCATTCTCTTCCGCATAGACAATCAACGCCGCCCTCGGATGAAGCAGCGTCCTCAGTTTTCTTGTAAGTTCATTCGTTTCTACCATAATCTTTCAATATACAATGTTAATAAATTCATCCGCCCACTTGAAGAACCGTTCCGGATAGTCATCCATGATAAACAGGCGGTCGGTTTCCGGTGACAGGGCACAGGTGGTAATCGGGATGATATCGTATGTCTCCTGGCTGTTATTATTGTAATAGTCCACCAGATATTCGGACACCATGTCGTCGCAGTCATAGACCACCCTTATCTGCTGATCCAGACGCATCGGCTGAAAATCCGGTTCTTCCTCGTGAAAGGCATCATAGCCGTATTGCATGATACCGTGTTCCGGGTTAAGGAAGGGCAATCCCTTTTTCATTGCTCCGACAATGGAACGCTCGAAGTCGTTTTGCGGGGTGTATTTTTCAAGTGCTTTCGGCAAATCCTTGTAATAGGACTTTTTTTCAACATGCTTCAGCAGTCTGCCGATTTTCCCTTTCTCGTATGACCGTACCAGTTCCAGCCTTTTACCAGTTTCCTCTTCCTCCTCCTGCGGATCATCCTCTTTCAGCCACATTAATACATAATCCGTGTCATCCTCGTCCAGAATGGTGGATATTCCGTTCGCCCGCATCAGGTTGTGGATAAACGTAATTGAGATCCGCCTGAGCGTGGGATTGAGAGCCTCCACGAATTTCATCGGGAAATAGTACAAGGTCAGTTCGCCCCATTTGTGACACTTCCACAGATTGAAATAGAGCCTGCCGTTATCCTGTTCGATATTCACATTCATCCCTTCCCCGACAAGTTTGTCCATCTCGTCGTACAGATTGGCTATGCTTGCCCCGATACTTTTGCCCGGAGTATGCACCGCTTCCTGTTTCAACAAAAGGGCATAGTTGAAAAACGAGTCACGCAGGAACTCGTAGTTTTCCTGCGTAATCACGTTGATGCCATTACTGCCGTATGAATCCACGACAATACTTTTCTGTGCTATCGGGGCAAGTGCCGTATTCAGAAAAGAATTACGGCCCCGCTTGGAGCCGTAATCCGTTCTGTCCTGTTCACACCGTGTCGTACATTCCGTTCTGTCTGGCCGATGATGAGCCTTGCGAGCAGTGCCGACTGATGTTCGTCCAATGGTACACATGATTTCTTCTTTTTATTGTCCTTCTTCATGGTTTCCTATCCTTTTGTCCCGATGGTGGTCTTGAACTCGTACACCGCCTTGTCATTCTTGATGACCGGTCCGTGTACCGTCGCCGTGGTCAGTTCCGGGTAGAAGTTGGAGTAGTAGTTCATGACCATTTCGGGGCTGTCCGACGGGTTGGGATCGTCGAGCGTAATCATTCCGCTGCCTTTCTTGAACGTGAACGAGCGTGTCATTCCTGTGATTTCGAGTGCCATAATCTTAAACTGTCTGATAAGGTGAATACTTGGGTTCTAACATGGATTGGGGAAAATCGGGATATTCCTCGTAATCCTTGGGATTGTAATTGATTTCTCCGTCCGCGGGATATTGCGCAGGGTAGTCTTCGGGAGAGAATGCCTGTTCCTGCCAGTGCGTGTCAGACTGTGCCCCGTATGGAGGCTGCGGAGCCGTAGGCTGTTGTCCGGCATATTGCGGCTGTGGCGGAAGCGGTCTTTGCGGCGGTTGTTGCGGTGGCCACATCGAAGGCTGTTGCAGCGGTTGTGCCGTCATAGGCCGCTGCGGTTGTCCTGCTATCGGTCTCGGAGCCTGGGGCTGCGGCGGATAGGGCGGTTGCTGCACGGGAACTGCCATTGGTCGTGGCTGTGGCTGTTGTGCCGTTGCCGCCATAGGTTGCGGTTGCTGCTGTGGCTGTGGCTGCGGTTGCGGTGCCGGTTCATCCATCAGCTCGAACAGGCTGCCCTTGTTCATCGCCTTCTTCTGTTCCTCCACCATGCTGTCAATCTTCTTCAGGTCTTGCGGCTTGGCATGGAGGCGTGCCTGGCCGAGTGCGGTGACAGCCTCGCTGTGCTTCCCGGCGGCAATCAGTTCCTCCGTCTTCTTGAGATGCTTCTCGTACTTCTCGCGTTTCTCCTTCTCCTCCTTCGTCTCTTTGGCTTTTTCTTCCTTCGCCGCCTTGCTGTCGGCAGCGGCCTTGTCAGCCTGCGCCTCGAACTGCGCCATGTTGGTGATCAGTCCCGCCACCTTCTGTATCGGCCGGGCGACGGTTTGCAGGAATCCCGCGTCCAGTTCCTCCGGCAGTCCGCTGACCGTCAGGGGCACGATGTGGTTCTGGGCCTCGTCCTTCAGCCCGTTCGACTTCGGCAGTGTGGATACCGCCATTTGTCCGTTCGCTTTGCGGATGACTATCGTGAGGTCCACGCCCTCGGTCATCATCTGGTTGATTGCTGTAAAAAACATAACTGTAATAATTTAAAGTGTGAATAATCGTATTTTTTATCGGTTGAAGAACTCCGCCAGCAGCCTGTCCCTGTCGGGATGGTGGCATATTTCCAGGATGGGGTTCAGCAGCGTGGAGATGTGTACCGGTCCTGTGCCTCTTGGCGGGAACTTGACTACGGGATTCGGCTCCACTGTCCTTTTTCTTCTTGTTGCGGGCATCGGCATCTGCACCGGTGCCATCGGCGGTCTTGAGATGATTGCTTGGTTCATGACTTTATAATTTTAATTGTGAATATCCGGGCTTTGGCAGCCCGTTGAACTACAAGGGCTTTACGGTAAACGCTTCCGGAAAGGCAAGGCTTTCGGGAAAAATACCGGAGCGCAGCGAGGATGATTTTTCCGCGAAACCCGAAGGGCCCGGCCTTGCCGTCCGAAAAGAAGCGTTTGCCAACTTTGCCCTGTAGTTCACGGTCTGTCAATGGCTGTATGCGCTTCCCTGTCTTTTCCATGCGTGTCCTCGTCATTCTCATTTCCATAAGGCATGGGAAACAAAAAGAGCCGCCCGAAAGGACAGCCCTGTTCCGCGAGGTGATATTTGGACCTGTATGGTATATCCGCTTCATATGTCTGTATCTTTAGAAAACCAGATAGCTGAGAATGCAGAAAAGTATAGCCGCCGCTACCAGCAGGCAGGCTATTTTATATAAAAACCTGAAGAATCCCTTGAAACACACGATGGCGACTGCCGCCCATACGGGCGATATTCCTCTTGAGTGGAGATAGCTGAACACGATGAAGGCGACAATGGCCAATGCCATAATCCTTATCCATTTGGCTGTCCTGAGTTTTTCGATACATTCCCTTGTTTTCATGACCGTATATGGTTAATGGGTGAAACATGTCATTTCCAATTTCAGGGGCCGGAAAGCGGACCGCCTCCACCGGCAAGGTTTTCGGGGAAAATACCGGAACGCGAGTGAGGATGATTTTCCCCGAAACCTGCAAGGCCCGACCTTGCGGGTGGAAACGGGCGGTTCCGCTACCTTTGCCCTTGAATTGGAATGGCAGTGCATTATTTCCCCTTCCCTCCCTTGGGCTTGGGGAACGAGAGTTTCAGGTTGAAGTCCGCGTCAAAGGCTACCGCGGCGTCGAAAGAGGCCCCTTTCTTGCCCTTGACCCCCTTGATCAGCCTGGTGGAGCCGGAAGAGAAAAGCTGTTCCAGATGCTGGTCGGTCAGCTCCTTGTTCAGGAAACGGCGGAACACCAGCAGTCCGCACCCCTCATGGTCGCACTTGGCGACTTTTGCCTTCACTATCACATTGCCGGTCTTGCACTTGGGGCAGGTAAAGGCGCGTGACGACGGTTCGGGGAATTTGAGACGCAGTATCTCACCGGTCACTTTCCCGGTGTATTCCCGGATGGAGAGCATGAAGCTTTCCGGATCGAGGGTGTGCCCCTCTATCTGTGCCAGTGCCTTCTCCCATGTACCGGTCAGTTCGGCATCGGCCACCATCATGCCCTTGACCGACTCGTAGAGGTAAAGCCCCTTTTCCGTCGGGCGGATGCTCTTGCCGGAACGCTCGATATAGTCACGCTTGAAAAGGGTCGTGATGATGGCGGCACGGGTAGCGGGCGTGCCGATGCCCAGCTCCTTCACCGCTTCCCGTGCCTGTCCGTCAGCGATTTCCTTACCGCAGTTCTCCATGGCGGTGAGCAAGGTCGCTTCCGTGTAAAGGGGTCTGGGCAGGGTCTTTTTCTGTGCCAGCCCGTATCCCATGACCGGGATTTCCTCGCCTTCGGCAAACACCGCCGTTCCCCCGTTACCTTCCGGCTCGTCCTTTTCACGGTCTTCCTTCCGGGAGAACACGGCACGCCAGCCGGGATTGACGATGACGGCGGATTGTGAGCGGAAATCCATACCCTCGCACACGCACTCCATCTTCAGTGACTCTTTCTCGCAGCGTGGAGAGAAGGCTTCCAGCATCCTTCCGGCTATCATCTCATAAACAACCGCTTCCGCCTCGGACAGCCCTTCGGGAACGACGCCCGTGACGATCAGTGCATGGTGGTCGGTCACTTTCGTGGCGTCCACGCTCCGGGTGTTCAGGCCGGAAAGGTCGAAAGTCCGTCCGTATTCCCTGAACCAGGGCATGGTGATGACCTTTTCCAGCAAGGCCGGGACATGTGCCATGACATCCTCCGGGATATAACGGCTGCCCGTTCTCGGGTAGGAGACCAGTTTCTTTTCGTACAGGGACTGGGCGATGGAAAGGGTCTTGTCCGCCGAAAGGTCGTGGTGGATGTTGCAGTCCTTCTGTAGTGCGGTAAGGTCATACAGAAGCGGAGCCTGCTGAAATACCGTCTTTCGTTCTACCTTATTTATGGTCACCACAGAGTCGGAAGTAATGCGCCTGTACGCGGCCTCCGCCCCATTCTTGTCCCTGAAGTCCTCCGGGTTGAAGAACTGCCGGTGCACGTCGTCTTTTTTCAGCGCGATATGCAGCTGCCAGTATGGAGTGGAGACGAAGTTCCGGTTTTCCTTGAAGCGTGCGCATATCATGGCGAGCGTGGGAGTCTGCACACGGCCTATGGAGTTGTTCGCCGATCCGGAGGCTGTCGCCAGGGCGCGGCTCGCGTTCATGCCCACCAGCCAGTCGGCCTTCGCACGGCTGTCGGCGGCGGCATAGAGGCTGTCGTATCCGCTTCCCTCCCTGAGGTTCGCCATGCCCTCGCGGATGGCCTCGTCGGTAAGCGAGGAGATCCACAGCCGTCTGAAGGGCTTGGTATAGCCCAGATAAGAATATATCCACCGGAAGATAAGTTCCCCCTCGCGGCCCGCGTCCGTTGCCACGATGATGCTGTCGCATTTGGAGAATACTTCATCAATGATTTTGAGCTGTTTGCCGGCGGCGATGTCCGTCACCATCCCCCTGTCCGTGCGTATCTGCCGTGGCACAAGGCGGAACGGTTCGGGAATCATCGGGAGGTCTTCGGCGGTGGTCCTCGTGTAGCCGTATGTTCCCGGCAATGCCAGCGACACTAAATGTCCCAGCGCCCATGTCACCATGTAGCCGTTTCCTGTTATGTAGCCGTCCATTTTTTCTGTAGCCCCGACTACGCGGGCTATGTCCTGACCGACACTCGGTTTCTCTGCTATGATTGCTATCATGATTCGGATAAAATTTAAGCCGTTTCCCGCTTGCCGGTACGCGAAGACGGGAAACGGCGGTTATACATTCGGTTTACATATTATAAGAAGGCGGGGTTACTGTTCCACGGGCTTGATACCGAGGATTTCGAGCAGCGGGTCGCCGTCCTTGCGTACCAACTGGAGTGTGGCGTCCATCACCACGTCCACGCCGAGCAGCACCAGGCTGAGCGATACCACGTTTGTCTTCTCACCGCTGAGCAGCGTATCGAGTTCCCCGGCCATTTCCAGTTCATCCTTCAGAATGCCGATGGCTGCCAGCTCGTCCCAGTTCACGTCTTCCGCCTTGAAAGGCGTGTTGTTTTCCTTGTTCATTTCCATGTTCTGATTCTTTTGGGTTCAACATTCGTTTTGCTTTGACCGTCAGGCTATGCTCGCCCCCCTGGATTGGCGGTTTTCCTCTCCCTGTCTTTGTGTGGCGGACACCACGTTGCGCTGCGAGGCGTCGCGTCTGCGGTCGGGATTCTCGTTGTAGAAGTCCAGTCTGCCCTGGTTGAAGTTCGCCTTGACGTACTGCGAGATGGTCTTGCCGTCATACCCCTTGATGCCCTCGACCAGCACCGCCTTGCCGCTCTGGAGGTCGGCACGCTGCTTGCGGGTAAGCTCTACGTCCCATACCTTGGCCGGTATCTTGAACTCCTCGCGCTGGTCGAAGCCGTCCCGGGTGCGCGAGTAGCTCAGCCTGCCCGTTTCGAGGTCTGCCTTGATGAACGAGGAGAATTCCTCTCCCTTGCGGTTCACCATGTCGTTGAGGAAGATGGGCTTCCCTTCGCGCAACTCTTTCTGTTCCTCGGGAGTGATTTTCACGCCATTGATTTCATTCGGGATGTAGATTTCCCGTGCGCCTTCCGGGGAGTCGGGATTGTAGCGGGTGTAGGACGGGCGGCCTGTCGCCTCGTCGAGTTTCACGTAGGAGGAGAACAGTTCCCCGTCCTTGCGCTTCATGCCCTCCACGAAGATGGCCTTGCCCTCGTTCAGGTCGTCAATCTGCTTCTTGGTCAGTTCGACGCCTCCCAAAGACTGCCGGTTGAAGAGCTTGTCGTTCTCGAAGATGAATTCCACGCCCCTGCGCTCGGCGTTGACCTGGAGGTGGGCGTCGAACGGGTTGCCCGATCTGGCTGTCATTCCTTCGACGAATATCTTCTTGCCTTCCCGCAGGTCGTTCTGCTCCTGCTCGGTCAGTTCAACTCCGCTGATTTCACGCGGTATGAAGACATTCTCGGCTTTCATCGCCACCACCTCGTTGGTCAGCTTGTCGATGCTGACGAAAGAGGGGACATACTCGCCGTTGCGGTTCTTCAGTTCCACGACACGCCCCATGTTGCCCGTCTCAAGCAAATTTTTCTTGTCCTCGTCCGAGAAGATGTGCCCGAAGTAGGGACGGTCGAGGTCGGGTTTCTGCCGGATACCGTGGATGCCCAGCACGATGTCTCCGGAGCGGGACTGCTGGAACGAGAGCCTCGCGTCGGTGCGTAGCACGGCGGAGCCGAAGTTCATGCTGATGGGCACGACCTGGTTGGTCTTGTAGCCCCTGAGCATCTGGTCGAGCAGCCCCCGTTCCTGGAGTTCTTCACGGGAGAGCCCGAAGTTCTTCAGCTGCTCCCAGTTGATCATGGACTCGTTGTAGCGGTACTGGGGCTGCTGCTGCGTGCCGTCACCTTGGGCGGCCTGCTGCTGTGTTTCGTTTTTCTTTGCCATTTCTTCTTGATTTTGATGGTTGATACTTTGGTTTTCCTTGTCGCGGGGGGACAATCTCGTACTGTTTGAGGAATTCCTCCACCGCGTCTGTCTTTTTTCCGGCGGCGAGGTCTTCGACGGCCTGCCGCACTTTCGGGTCGTCCAGCGTGTCTTCCTTGATGGAAAGGATGCCGAAGCGTGTCGGGTCCTTGAGCTGGCTCCAGAAGTTCTTCAGGAAATTCTCGAACATGTTCGCGTAGCGGTCGATTTTGAGGAAGGAGTTGCGGTGCTCCTTGTCTGCCGGCACTGTTTCGTACCTGCCGTCCTTGTCGAGCTTGCTGACCGCCTGGAGGAGCAGCTCCATCTTGTCGAGGATAAGGACGATGTCACTCATCTGCTCGTTCTCGGTGACTTGCGGTTTGAGGGGTTCGTCCCTCACGTTTTTCTTTGCCATAACTTTGAGTTTTTAGCGTTGATAATTGTTGTTGTCACCGCAAATATATAGGCATAATTTTGATAAATGACTATATTTCAACGCGTTAGGCTATCCATTTCATCAAGTGTCATCATGTTTCACCGCGAGAGGAAAGAGTGTGGGCCGGAAAATGGGAAAAACGGAGGGAGAAGCCGGAACAACGCACCAAAGCCCGAAAGCGGAAAAAAGGGGGAAGCGTACGGACAGCCGCAACCAATCGAGGAAAAACGGCAGGGACGACACGGAAAACGGAGGCAAACCGCAAGGACGGCACGCAAACGGCAAAGGAAAAACTGTAATATGCAGAGTTGGGAGCGAGCGCAGCCCTTGTCCCCGTTTGAGGTACCCCCTGATGGGACAGGAAGAAGATTTTATTTGGAAAACTCCGGGTGGCGTGACCCATTGGGATATCATAACGCGGCAAAATATCCCCCGGCAGATTTTTTCATTGACCTTGTATTATGCGTCGTAGGTCGCTTCGCTTGCCAAGTCCCAAACCTTTCCGCAACTCGGACGGCAATACCGGAGCGTTTTTTCGGGCGGAAAATTACCGCAGGGAATTTTATGTCCCGAAAACCGAAGGCTTGAACGTGCAGGTATTTGCCCTCCGAGTTACCTTCTTGATGGGACTTGGTAAGGGAAGCGACATTAATAAGCCCGGCTATTGCTATTGGAGAAATTTGGTACTTTTCCCATTTTTTTCCAATAGAATAATCGCACTACAGATAATTTTTACTACTTTTGCAACATGAAAATACCAAGAGACAAATACTTACAAGAGCTGCAAAGTGTGATGCACAACGGAATGATTAAGATTATTACCGGTGTACGACGTTGTGGAAAATCTTACCTTCTATTTGAGTTATTCAAACAATCATTACTTGATAATGGCGTGAATGAAGATCATGTTATTCAAGTAGATTTGGAAAACCGACGTAGTAAAGATCTCAGGAATCCGGACACATTATTGGATTATATTGACGGGCATATTGTAGATAACGATATGTACTACATACTATTGGATGAGATTCAACTTGTTCCAGAATTTGAAGATGTACTCAATAGCTATCTGAAAATTAAAAATGCAGATGTATATGTGACCGGTAGTAATAGTCGAATGCTATCCAGTGATGTAAAAACCGAATTTCGTGGTCGAGGATATGAAATCAGAGTACATCCTTTAAGTTTTTCGGAATTTCTCAAGACAGGACAGTACGCAAGCGAACTTAACGCTCTGCAAGACTATATGATTTATGGAGGAATGCCGCAGATTGTGTCTTTTTCTGACAAAAAGAAGAAAGAAAACTATCTTAAATCATTGTTTCAGGGTACTTATATACGCGATATAAAAGAACGGTATAATATTAGGAATGATGATGATTTGAACGAACTTATAGACATTATAGCTTCTAATATCGGTTGCCTGACAAATCCGACAAACCTTGAAAATACATTCAAATCTGTGAAAGGTCATAGTATCTCAGATACAACCATACAGAGTTATCTCGGGATGTTACAAGATGCGTTTATGGTGGAAAAAGCCATTCGGTATGACATTAAAGGTAAGCATTACATCAATACACCTTCAAAATACTATTTTGAAGATGTAGGATTGCGCAATGCCCGTCTGAATTATCGTCAGATTGACGGTGGCCACCTTATGGAAAATATTATATATAATGAACTGCGTATCAGAGGGTATTCTGTTGATGTCGGGCAAGTGGAGGTGAGAACAACAAATGCCGAAGGAAAGAAAATACGAAAACTATTGGAAGTGGATTTTATTTGTAACAGTGGGAACAAACGTATGTATATACAATCAGCACTTGATATGCCTACTCCTGAGAAAATTGATCAGGAAACAAATTCACTTCGTCATATCAATGATGGATTCCCTAAAATAGTCATAGTTGGAGGCTTAACCCCTTCTTATGTGAATACTGATGGCATATCAATCATGAATGTGATTGACTTCCTTAAAGATACAGAAATGGGGCTATTGTAAATAATTACAATATGGGCAAAATGGTGTGCTAAAAATGGTGCGTAGGTCTCTATACAAGATGACCTACGCATCATTTTTATAATCCAGGATTCCTTTTAGAGATATACAAGTTCAAGTATGTATACTCCAGCCGTGTATGGGAGTCAGTGTAACCGCATAAGACTGGTCCGGTTTTCCATGGTAAAGCAATCCTCCGACAATACCCCTGCTTCCGTTAGCGGCCACTTCCGCAAAACCGAATGAATGTGGGGCGAAATCCCGGTAGAGTTCAATTTCATACCTGCCGTTTGAGTTCTTCTCCCATTGTTTGAGGCGTTCAATGCAATTCTGAAATGTTGTGTCGCCGATACTTTTGGCGTACTCCACTACCTTATCGTAGTGTTCCTGACATCTGATTTTCATAACATGATTTAATTGGATTTATAATAGTTCTTCGTATGTTCCGAAACCGATACACTCTGCTATGGTGAAATCTTCCCTGCCTTTGTCCGCCATGGATTTCATATCATTCAGGCTGTCGCAGTAGAAGAATATTTCATCGTCCTTTTCCGTATCGGCATCCATAGCCAAAGCAATTCTTGCCTCTTCCGTTTCCAACGTATCGTTCCACCGTATCACGCAATCCGCGTAATGAGGTTCACATCCTTTTTCTGTATAGAATTTAAGATAATGGCTTCCGATTTCCTTTCTGACCTCATCCGGCTTTTTCCATGAACTGTCATCCACGATTTCAAAACCCAGCCCTTCGACCAGCAGGCAAGTACCATTATCATATACCATCATGGTGCGTTTGCCGATGTGTTTTTTACGCATTTCCGCCCAGTCGGGTATATCCCAACGCTCGGTAGTCCATACCCCGCGATAGGCTTCAGATATGGAATTGTATTCGCTTAATGTTATCTTCTTCATGTCAATGTTTTTATAGGATACAGAAAGTTACCTTATAAGTCTTGCACGCCTTTCCGAATGCCGGATTGGTGTCGAATTCGTTGTATGACTCCCAATCCACCGACATGGTGTAACCGTTCGGAAAGTTTTCAACGATGAACTTGGTTATCATCTCCTTGTCTTCATCGGGCAGGAACAGTTCCTCGTCGATGCCGTACTCCAATGAAAAAATCGCCCATTCGGGAATGTTGTCCCAAACGATCGTCTTGCTGTTATTGTTATTCATAGTCCTGCTGATTATTGGGGTGAAACCATAAGTCTTTTTATAATTTCGTCAAGCTCCGTTTCCCACTTGTCCGCCCCCTCAATGAGTGACGGGTAGGTCAGCTGTTTCCACTGTCGGTAATCGAACAGTTTCATCCGTAGCGGATAGTAGTCGAACAGCTTCCTGTTGTCAGCGAATATTCTCAGGTGGTTGGTTCCCACCTCCATCAGTTTCAGTCCGTATCGGTCGATTATCTCTTTGAACCGTCCCATCGGTGTAAAGTTGCTTCTGCTCATACCTTTTGTTTTTTGAGTTAGACATCCCCGGCTTTGTAGAGCCGAGATTTTATTTCTTGCCTGCCCCGCCGTTCCGTGCCGGATTGCGCAAGGCTTTCGGGAAAAATACCGCAAGCGCAGCGAGGATGATTTTTCCGCGAAACCCGAAGGGCCCGGCCTTGCACAATCCATAAGGCACGGGACGAACTTTGCAGGCTGAAATAAAACAGCGGTGTCCTATTCCTCTTTTTTTCCGTCCTCCTGTGGAATCAGGTGTTTCAAATCCGGGTCATTGGCAATTCTTTCCATCTCATCTTCAATTATTTGCAGTACGTCCGCCTTGATACGGGAGTAGTTGCGGTCTATCTGCTGCTGCATGATGTCGTTACCGTCTGCATCCTTGAACTCGTTGATGACAGGGATTTTTTTGTAGGCTCTGGTCTCCGCCGCCACCTTCTCGTTATCGACGATGATACGGGCATGGAAAATCTTCTGCTCGATTTCCTCACCGAAGTTGTCCGCCACGCTGCCCACGAATGTACCCTGCGAGAGGTTGGCAATCTTGGAAGCGGGTATCAGGGAATCCAATTGCGTGTTGATGGAGGTGGATGTGTCTTGCCGGTTGATGGATATGGACTGCCTTTGCTGAAGGATTTTGCCGAAACGCTCCGAAAGGTTCTTTGCCGTTTCGCCTACCACCTGTCCGGAGAAAATATTGCCGACTGTATTTTGGATCACTTTCGCCTCTTTTTCACCGTAGTCACGGGTCAGCTGCGAGAAGTCCTGGAAGCCGAGACATACCGCCACCTTGTTGCTTCGGGCGGTGGCTATCAGGTTGTCGATGCCGCGGAAATAGATGGTCGGTAGCTCGTCTATAATAATGGAACTCTTCAGCTGTCCCTTCTTGTTCACCAACTTCACGATACGGGAATTGTACAGTCCCAAGGCCGCCGAATAGATGTTCTGCCTGTCAGGATTGTTTCCCACACAGAGGATTTTGGGCTGTTCCGGATTGTTCAGATCAAGTGTAAAATCATCGCCCGTCATCACCCAATACAACTGGGGTGAAATCATCCTCGAAAGCGGAATTTTTGCGGACGCTATCTGGCCCTGGAGCTGATCTTGCGCTCCAGATTGCCAGGCATCCATGAACGGGGAAAGGTAGTTTTCCAGCGAGGGATAAGAGGTAAGAATCGTGAAGATATCGGCATACGGCTTGTTAAGAAATTCTATCGCGTGGGGGAAGGTGCAATACTTGCCGTCTTTGTAAATCCGCAAGTACCAGATAATCGCCGCGAGCAGGATAATCGGTGACTCCACGAAGAAATCACCCTGTTTCTGTATCCAGGTCTTGTTCAAATTGAGCATTATCGTGTAGGCGGATTCGTAGGCATCGGAAATATCCACCATGAATTTGGGATTGATGGGATTGCACCTGTGCGAGCGTCGGGGGTCATCGAAGTTTATGACATAGAACTCCGGTTTAACCTTGTAATGTTCCTTGTGTTTAAGCAGGTGATTATAAGCTATTTCGGATAAATCCGGAAACTTGTAATCATAAATGTACATGGCAAAGGATTTCTCGATTTGCTGGTCGGGTAGGTCAGCTCCCTTTCGGGAGCTTTCCCCCCTAAGAACCGTACGTGAGAGTTTCCCCTCATACGGCTCAAGCAATTCTAAATTTCTATATAGAAACCGGCTCATTATTTCCTTTTTTATTGAGTTGAACAATACTTCTGTGGCAGCTATCATGTATCAGGGTTTTAACTTTTTTACCTTTTACAATGTCTTCTTTGATATACCAAGACATTTCTTTATTGATAGGATTGCCACAAATGGGACATTTTCGATTTTGTCTTTCCCACATTTTAAGGATAGTTTTCTTCCCATTAAGAGTTAAAAGCATTTTGTAGGTCTCCCGTTTGTCAAAATACTCTTTATCCATTGGTTCATACGGATTTACCTCATTTCGTATCTTTACATATCGGATAATTTCTGTGTCAGTGAGGTATTTTAGAGCATGATGTCTTTTATTTACCTCGTCTTTTTTATTTTCGACAGAGAAAGTCCAACTGCGTGTTCCGATTTTTCTGAAGTATTTCTTTTTAATCCATGTTTTACTCTTTTTGGGATGGCGTTTGAGTGCCCATCTCCATAGTTTGTGGAAAATCTGATAGTCTGCTTTACTGAATGTATCAGAGGACACTACATACTTGTAGTAGTTAGCCCAACCTATTATTATCGGATTCAGAAGCCTTATAATAGAACTTTGAGTTACAGAGGGATTGCCTTTAACAAGCTCTCCAATCTTGTCCAAAAATCTTTTGACCCCTTCTTTGGACGGTTTTATAAGCATCTTATCGTTATACTTTCTGATGTTGAAGCCAATAAAGTCAAAACCATTTTCTATGTGGGTAATCTTAGTTTTCTCCTCAGATAGAGTAAGTCCTCTTATCTCCAAGAACTCCTTTACTAAAGGAAGCACTTCATTTTCCAGCATTTCTTTACTTCTTCCAGTGATGATAAAGTCATCAGCATACCTTATTAAATGCACTTTAGGATAATAGGTATCTCTATGATGATTTATTCTGATAAAGCGTTCTGATAGTTTTGCTTGTAAACCGTCTAAAGCCATATTAGCTAAAGTTGGAGATATTATTCCTCCCTGCGGAGTACCCTCTTCTGTCGGAAATAGTCTATTGTTAAAAACAAATCCAGATTTAAGCCACTTTTTTAGCATGACTTTATCCATTGGAATATTGTCTATAAGCCATTGGTGGCTGATATGGTCAAAACAGCCTTTAATGTCTCCTTCCAAAATCCATTGGGGAGAAGCTCCTTTAGCCAATACACAAAAGCATTGTCCTATTGCATCGTGGGCACAACGTTCTTTGCGAAAACCATATGAACAGTTGTCACCAGTCGTCTCAGCAATGGGGTCTAATGCCATTAAGTATAGTGCTTGCATAGCCCTATCCTTCATGGTTGGTATTCCCAAAGGTCGGAGTTTCCCGTTCTTCTTTTATATGTACCCGCTTTAACGGTTGTGGACGGTATCCTCTTCTCCTTAATTCAGTTATTGCGTTCATTTTCCCATGTGGAGTCGCCCATAAGACATGGTCAACTCCAGCTGTGTTCTTCCCTTTATTGGAAGTCACTCGTTTAACAGCCAATGCTTTGGCATAGAACGAGTGTGCCAGCATCCATTGTAAGGCTTTCACCTTGTTATGTTTGCCAGCTTTTTGAGCCTTTACAATACGAGCTTGTAGCTTTTTAACTTCAACTTCGCACTTGGTCCAGTTTATGCTTTCCCAAGTGTCCCATTTTTGGTTAGTAGATGCACACGATTTTGATTCGTTCATTTGCTTTTCTCCTTTCAAAAGTTCTAAAAGTTTCTTGTAAAGAATTACCTAACGCAGAAGTCAGCACACTTTCGTGTAGGGTAATATCGCCTTGTCCAATTCATGGATGATGGCTCAACCACATATCCTCCTCATTACAAGAATGGCATTCGCTTTTTCTGCAATCCTATACCTGCACCCCGTTCGGCTTTCCTTACGGTTTGCTTACCTGCATTTGCAGGAGAGATACAGGCTTACCACGTTTCGTGTAAATAACATACGAGTAGGTTAGGTTCCGTCTCTTCGCCGGCAGTGCTTATGTCCGTGTAACCCTAATAAAAGAGAGAGTTATCCGACTGCATACTTTTTAGTTCAAGCCTTTCAGTATCTTTGGCTTATTCCAACTTAACGACGATTCAAGCAACGATTCACATATGTTAACCATACTACTCAGCCTAGCCTCCCAACTCTATGATACTAAGAGTCATTGTCTTTCCCTTACGGTTCTGTCTTTTCCTTTCGGAAGGAGTACATTGTCCGGACAGCTTGATACAGAATTATCACTATTGGTGCATCTGTCCGTGGGCTACCGTTGACGGAACAACGGGTTCAATCATTCAATTCCAGCTCGTGGATTAGAATTTTGAACAATTATTTACGCAACTTCGTGTCGCACTTTGATGTAGTTGTTTACCACCGCGTAGGATTTCCCGCTGCCCGGTGTTCCAAGCACGATGGACGCACGAAAAACGTTTACAACGTTGATCCATCCGTCCCATTCCTTGCCCTGATACACGAACTTGGTCGGCAGGTTGACGGAATACTCGTTTTCCATAAAGCGGGTTTCCTGCATGAAACTCTCGTTGGCGGTGTTGAACACGTCCTCCATAAGGTTGTGTTTCAGCATACGGCTTATCCATACGCCCGACATCAAAAGAAGGATGTACCCGGCGGTCAGCGTTACCGTGTAAATGGCGGCATTGACCGTAGGATTGAACGGCAAATCAAGCATCCACCAGTTCATGAAGAACAATACAAGCCCCGAAAGGAAGGCGGTATATATCTTCCGCCAGGTCATCTTCTGGTTCTTCACGCCCTTCGTGCCCAAACATGACAGGGCAAGGAATATGACGGCGAATACTTTTGTCACCAGCAGGTTGCTGAAAAGCCCCGCCGTCCTCTGGAAATTCAGGAGTATCTTATCGACCACTCCGATGTTGATACCCGCATCCACGAATGCCCGGTAACAGAACCAATAAACGTGGATGACGACAAACACGATGGATATGGCACGCATGAACTCCATGACCTTTGCCAATCCTCTCAAATCATCTTCTTGTTGCATATTGAATAATTTTAATGGTGAATGAATACTGTTTTCAGGAGATACCCCGTGAGCGGCGTTTCTTTTTCTTCTTGCGTTGCAGCCTGCGTGCGAGAGCCTCTTCCTGCGGGTCGGGACCATTGGCTTCAAAATCGAAGATTCCGAAAGCCTGCCCGATGGCGTTTTCCATGTCGGCAGAGAAACTGCTTTGCCTGCTGATTTCCGGTGTGGGAGCATCCAAGTCAGGAATATTGTTCGGCCCATTGAACAATCGTTCAAAGGCATTTGCCGAGAACTCCTTTCCGAGCCGCGAGCCGTTATACACCTCCCTGTTCTTGTGGTCGATGAAAGTAGCACCGTAAATGCGGCCTTCATTATTTTCACGGAATACCACGTCTATTCCCTGCCTGTTGAGCAGGCGGATGAAGTCCTCCCGGTTGCCCCGGCAGCCGTGCATGGCGAGTGCGACACCGTTCCGTATCTTGGGCTGCCATTTCTTGTCCTTGTATTCACGGGCATTGAATCCGATACGCTTTTCCAGTCCTTCATAGCCAAAGCGTTTTCCGATAAGGGAGGACTTGATGGGCGTACATACCGGCTTGCCTGTATCGTCTGTCATGGTATAGACAATGCCGTTGTAAGGCGTCCCTTCAAATTCGCCCCTGACCTGCTTCGCCTCGATGTTGAAGCAGGACAGCAACGCGCTGTACTCCCCGAATGACTGAAAGCGGTAAGTGGAGAACACGCTCTTGAGGATGTTGGAAACTTGTTGCTTTACATCGCCATTCTGATAGTCTGCTTTTTTCAGATATGGTTCCAACATTTCCCTGCGTTTGTCCTCCACCTGCTTCAGTCCGAACTTGCGTTCCAGTTCCCGGCAGGCTTTCATCGAGCGATTCCACTCGTAGGCGTCATCTATCTTTTCCCCTTTCTCGTTCACGCAGGTGGAAACGATATGGATATGCCTGCGGTCTATGTCCTCGTGGATATACACGATGTAAGGCTGGTCGCCGTAGCCCATGCGTTGCATATACTCCCTTGCCAAATCCGCAAACTGGCTATCGGTCAGTTTGTCGTCCACAGAAGGATTAAGGGATATATGCAGTATGGGCTTTTCCGTATTCTTGTTGGCGAGCAGGTAGTTCTCGAATGCCCAAAGCGTGTTCCTCATGACCTGCTCCGGATTACCCGTGACATCGGCAATCATGCGGTTGCCCGAAATGATGCGTGCCGTGGAGTCGTCCACTTTCTGCTGGTTGTAGATGACAGCCCCATAGAGCGAGGCGCCCCTGTTGATTTTCGCCACCATGTCATTCCTCCTCCCTCTGCTTTTTGATAAGGTAGGTTTCCTCAAACTCATGGGTCAGCATGATGATCCGCTTGCTCAGCACCACCAGATCTATGGTCGTCTTTTCCAGATTGCGGAGCAGGGCGTATGCACGTTTCTCCCCGAAATTGTTCTTGATTGCCTTGACCGTCTGGTTGTAGTTGTTGCCGATGGCCTGGAACTGGTGGTAGAAATTGGTAAGGCGGACATAGTAGTCCATCGTCGCCTTGTCGATTCTGACCACCTTGATTTCCTTTCCGAAAATCATTGCCTTGATGAATTTGGAGCGTTCCCTCAGTCCCGATTTTTGAAACTGGATATCGAACTTTACGTTCTCTTCCGAGTTTAGCCGCACCACATAACGGTACACGGCAGGGTCGGTTTTCGGTTTCCGCCCTACACCTTTTCTTGTTTTTCTGTTCTTGTTTTCTTCCATACGCATTGATGTTTTTTGTTTCTGATCTTCCGTCATGGATTCACGACTTTGGAGTGAATCCCACCCCGAGCCGGCAGGCGAGCGGCAAGTTGTTTTGAGTGCCCGAATTCATTTCGGGTGCCTCAAAACACAACTTGCTATGTTCGCTTGAACATGAATTTTCCTTCGTCAAATTAAGTTTTGACCTTCAGCCTCATTCTTCGGCTTCGGGAAACCTCCGCAGCGGTATCCGTTCCGTTGCCGGTGCAAAGTTATGGCGGTTTATCCTATTGTAAAATAGCGTGTTATATGTAACGTGATGACAAATGATGACACAGGTCGTCACCTCCCTTAAAACATAGTGCAGGTATGAAAAAATACCCTTTTATTTGCAGCGTGAACGGTAAAACAAACCAATAATCAAGTGGCTGTCCGTTGTATTGTCGGTTAGCGAAAACACTTGTTGCAACAGGTGGGCAGTGATTGTTTACTTGCTTTGTTGGGGCAGATAACTATCGGTTGGTCGGTTTGCCGGTTGGTGAGCACAAAGTAACCATATCACTAACAAACCTTGTCACAAAGCAAACAACAGACAAGTAAAACAATAGTGTAATAAACCATTAAAAAAGTTCAGTTATGAAGAAGAATCCGTTATTCGTTGCGGTCAGCAACCAGAAAGGTGGGGTCGGCAAAAGTACAATGTTGGTAACACTTGCCAGTCTCCTGAATTATTCGATGGGCAAGAATGTGGCTATCGTTGATTGTGACGCCACCCAGCGCAGCCTGTTCAATCTGAGGGAACGGGACATGGAGATGGTGGAGATAAACAAGAAGTACATGGTGTTGCTGGAGGAACAGAGGCTCAGGGGATGCAGGATTTATCCTATCAGGCAGGCAAAGCCGGAGAATGCACGCCAGGTGGCCGGAGAGTTGGCGGCAAAAGCAGATTTTGATATCGTTTTCATAGATTTGCCGGGGTCTATGGACATATCCGGCGTTTTGCAGACCATTTTCAATGTGGATTATGTATTGACCCCCATTGCCGCTGACAATTTCGTTATGGACAGCAGTTTTGTCTTTGCCAAAAGTGTTATGAAATGTGCGGAAAACCGGAAGAACATTCCCTTGAAAGACGTGTTCCTGTTTTGGACCAAGGTCAAGAAAAGAAGCAATACCGAAGTGCTTGACAACTATATGGCACTGATGAAGAAACAGGGGTTGAAAATTCTGGATTCAATGATTCCCGATCTCTGTCGCTATGACAAGGAACTCTCATCGCGGACACGTACCTATTTCCGCTGCTCGCTCCTTCCACCGCCGGCAGGACAGCTTAAAGGCAGCGGATTGCAGGAACTGGCAAACGAACTGATTGTAAAATTTAACCTGTAATTGAGATATGGCAAAGAAAATTGTAAAAGTGAATGAAGAAAAAATCAGGGGGTATATGGTCGGTGACATTCCTGATGCCATCGAGAACGAGGATATCATAGTGGTTGAGGTTCCGGAAGAGGAAAACAATGAAAGGCAGGATACGGAAAAAGAAACTGCCCGGAAAAATCCCAAACCTTGCAATATGCCCGAATGTGACAGTAACTTTCGTCAGAAGTATCTGGTGAATACCCCCATGCCAGGACGCATCCAGGTGTACCTGAACCGCAAGCTGTACGACGAGATAAAGAATTATCTCCATGTGATAGCTCCCGAAGTAAGTATTGCGAGCTATATCAGTAACATCATCGCCGAGCATATAGAACTCAACATCGAGGAAATCACCCGAATGTATAAAGACCGTTTTTCACCCCCTAAAATTCAATAGTCATGGAAACAACATTAATTTATTTTTCAGTAAAAGTCCTGTCGGCAACCTACATATTATATAAGGTATGGATGTTCATTTTCAGTCCGAAAGTTTATAATTTTTGGGATAGTCAGCTTCGTCATATGCGTATTGCACGTATCCGGTTATGGAAATCACGCAAAAAGCGGATGGCGGAAAAAGCAAGGAAAGCCCGGTATAGGGCAAGACTGGACAAGGCTGAAGCGTGGATCGCACAAGCGGAGAAGGATATCCTTAAAGTCGGGCATGAAGAGAAAACCGAAACGCAGCCGAATCCACTGGACGAGTACAATGAAGTTATCGGAAAGACAAAAATAGTCTATCTTGAAGACCCGGACGTGGCGAGAAAAACTCCCACACGTTCTGAACCTATGAAGAAAGAGCCTATAGAGGAAGATGAGGATATAGATCCGGATGATGTGATAGATGGTTTCTCTTCACAAAAGGGACTGACAGAATCGGAAAAACGGGAACTTATGTCAAATGACGGGTGTGTTCCTGACCCGGATTTTTCAAGGGCACTGACTTTTGAAGAACTGAACAATGTCGCTGATGTACTTATTTCGGGGACGGATGACAGAAAGAAAATCCGAAATGCAGCCGAAATCTTGTACCAACTTCAGGATACAGACCTGTTCAGGTTCTTTGCAACCGAATTGAGTACTCAAAGCCAATTGGAAAAACTGCTCAAGGAAAATATGCCAAATGGAAAAGAGACGCCAAAACAGTCTTTGGAACAGATTAGAATTGATTGGAATAAATACATGTAAATATGGGATCGAATGTGAAAAACAAAAAACAACAAGCAATGCCGAAGTCAGAAGCAGAATCTTTTGGCATAAAAAGAAATCCTGCAATTCGTGCCCCACGCATCTATCTATCTGAAGAAGAAATCATCAGAATTATGCGGAAAGAAACCGCTATTAAAAAGAAGATAGGAAATCTTATTGATAGTATGCTTTGTGATGACTCACAAATTTCAGAAATGGATAATACAAAAAATGAGACAGGGGCATTCGATATAAATGAATTTGTTTAATTGCTTCTTTGTTGTCATATTTTTCAGAAGGCATGTCGATGTGATATCGGTGTGCCTTTTCCTGTTTTTGGAAATTTATATATCCAAACTGTCTCTTTTTGTTTCCATCGTCATATTAAATTTCTGCCAATATTGGCACTTATATATTATGGACTATAAGGTAATGCTGACAAACAAGTATTTAAGAGAAATCAATGCAAAAATTCTATCTTTGCAAAAAAAATGAACGATGGCAGTGACAAAAGCGATATTAGAAAAATGGCTGGTGGCGCAGAAGCGTCACCGCCTTTCAGACAGGCAGGTGCAGATGGCCCGTGAATTGGGTCTGAATCCCGACAAGCTCGGCAAGATAGACAACCACAGGCAAGAGGTCTGGAAAGCTCCGCTTCCACAGTTTATCGAAAGTATCTATTTCAAGCGGTTCAAACGTGAGGAACCGGAAACGGTCAAGCCTCTGAAACAGATCATGGCGGAAATGGAGGCTAAGAAAAAGCTGCAAAAAGAGAAAAAGAAGGAGCGTAAGATGCAGCAGGAAACGGGTTCTGATATAATTTAAAATTCTGTTTATATCAAAAGCCATTTTTATTATCTTCCATTGAATAAAAATGGCTTTTGGTATGGGGAATGAAGCGGGAGCATTAATGCACAAGTGCCGGTATAAAGTTTTTCTTATTACCCATGTATGGCATCCATTACAAAACCGTTCATCTTTTCCGGACTGAAGTTCTCATAAAGAAGCAGGTCGCAAATCGCACTTCCGTTCATGTCATCTTTCTGAAAGTCCGCCACAAATGCGCAGACCGGTTCATCCTTACAACCGGGAGTCTGATAATACAACCGGATATTTTTTCCTATATATAATCCGATATCAAGCTTTAACTGCCGCATTGACAACGCCAGCCGTCCGGACGGTTCACTGTCAGGCAACTCTACTACAACAGGAAGAACCGGCAGACAAGTGCCGTCCTTCTCTTTTTTACAGAGCAGTATATCGGGATGTCCGGAGTCATCCCCACCTGAATGCCACATGTCCCGGAACACCATTGTCCCGTTGGTCTTTTTCCATCCGAGATATCTCAGGCAATACCCTACATCCCGCAGATAATCTCCTTTTATCGCTCCCGGTCTAAGACAAGGTGACAAATCCTCCACAATTTCAGGCCAGTTTTCATTCATGGTTCATAGTTTTTTTCAATATTATTATTCAAGATACGGGCTGTACACATCATCAGGAGCCGCTTCCGGATATCGGATACTGCCTCGCGATACATAAAGCCGGGCTACCGGATTGATTCATAAAGACAAAAATACCGGTTTTGTCCGGACATTCAAGTTATAGTTTCTTAATATATCCTGTTTGTCCATTCCGGCTTGTTCCCGGTTCATGTGGATTTGCATAAGTTATGTAAATGTCACAACCCGGTTCCCACTATCTCAGCCTTTCGTGGATGTTGATGACCGGCTTGCCGCATTCCAACGCCTTGCTTACCGTGTAGAATGTTCCCCCTTTCGGTACGAGGTCCCAATAGGCAACGATAACATCCGCCTTACGTACCATGTATTCATCCCTGCGCAGGTAACAGCCCTTGTGGTAATTCTCGGAAACCATGACCACCCGGTCCATCCTTTCCAACAGACGGGCATACAACAGCCGGTCTTCCGCTTCAAACCACAAGGGCTGTTTCCGAAAAGGTACTGCCGCTATGAGCTTGATACCTTCGTATCTCTCCCTGACCTGCAAGACCGCCTCCGCAGCAGTCATATCAAATCCGCTGGCCATCCCGGTGTAGTATTCCTTGTATCCCTGCCCGTACAGTTCTGTTACCATTCCAGCCACAGCTTCCCTGATTTGTGCAAGTATCCGGGGATCGTTTCCCGAACCCTTGCAGAATACGTTCCTTACGGTGTCCCGTGAAAGCCACTGTCTGATTGTTTCTTGTTTCCATGTTATCTTCTGTTTTTTGTTTTACATATATCCATTCAAACCGAACGGTATTTTATTTCCTGAAGGCTTTTCCGCCCCGGTCCGGAATCCCGCAAGGCTTGCCGTGAAAAAATACCGCAAGCGCAGCGAGGATGATTATTTCACGGCAACCAGCCCGCAGGGCCGCCTTGCCGGGCTTCTCAGGACACGGGGCTACCTTTGCCGGAAGAAATGAAATGCCGCTTTCTCCTTATCCTGTTTTTACTGTTTCATATTGCCGGGAAAACCCTTTTTGAATGGTTGAAAATTCCCTGCCGATGTAACGTGATGTCATACGGTGTCACATATCGTACAGTTTGTAAATCAATAAATTAAGCACTATATATTCGCAGTCGAAATCATTTTTTGTCTCACTAATTAAAAGTTTCGACACATGAAAAAAAGATTCTTTTTGGCAGCCATGACGCTGCTGGTTTCAATGGGGGCATTTGCCCAGGGCAACGGTATCGGTGGAATTACGGAAGCTACCAATATGGTCACTTCGTATTTCGATCCCGGCACCAAGCTGATTTACGCCATCGGTGCCGTTATCGGCCTTATCGGAGGCGTGAAGGTCTATTCCAAGTTCTCGTCAGGCGACCCGGATACCTCAAAGACTGCCGCCAGCTGGTTCGGTGCGTGTATCTTCCTGATTGTCGCCGCCACCATCTTACGCTCATTCTTCCTGTAATATGGCGGAATTCAATGTCAACAAGGGGATTGGGCGCAGCCCGGAGTTCAAGGGACTCAAGAGCCAGTACCTGTTCATCTTTGCGGGAGGATTGCTCGCGTTGTTCGTAATCTTCGTCGTCATGTACATGGCAGGTATCGACCAGTGGGTCTGCATCGGTTTCGGGGTCGTTTCCGCATCGGTGCTGGTCTGGGTCACTTTCAGGATGAATTCGAAATACGGTGAATGGGGCCTTATGAAACTCCATGCGCTGCGCAGCCATCCCCGCTACATCATCAGCCGGAGAAAGTTCCTCCGGTTGTTTTCTCCAACCATTAAAAACAGAAAAGCATGAAAAACGTAATGAAAACAGCCACGCTGGAAAGCAAGTTCCCACTGTTGGCCGTGGAGAACGGCTGCATCATCAGCAAGGATGCGGACATCACCGTAGCATACCGGGTGGAACTGCCGGAACTGTTCACGCTGACACGTGCCGAGTACGAGTCCATGCACTCCACCTGGGCAAAAGCGGTAAAGGTCTTGCCGAACTACAGCATCGTACACAAGCAGGACTTCTTCATCGAAGAGGGATATAAACCGGATATCTGCAAGGAAGACCTGAGCTTTCTGAGCCGCAGTTTCGAACGCCATTTCAACGAGCGGCCGTATTTGCAGCATACCTGTTACCTGTTCCTTACGAAAACCACGAAGGAGCACAGCCGGACAACCAGCAGTTTCAATGCACTTACAAGGGGATTCATTATCCCCAAGGAAATGCAGGACAAGGAAACCGTCACCCGGTTCATGGAGTGTTGCGGACAATTCGAACGCATCGTGAACGACAGCGGCCTGCTACGTATCATCCGCCTGACGGATGAGGAAATCATCGGGAGCAAAAATTCCGCCGGCATCATCGAGAAGTATTTTTCCATGTCGCAGGAAGATGCTACCTGCTTGCAGGATCTGTCACTCGGTGCCGGGGAAATGAAGGTGGGCGACAACTACCTGTGCCTTCATACGCTTTCCGATCCGGAAGACCTGCCGTCGAACGTGTCAACCGACTGCCGGTATGAAAGGCTCTCGACAGACCGGAGCGACTGTCGGCTGTCCTTTGCCGCACCGATAGGCATTCTGCTTACCTGCAACCATGTGGTGAACCAGTACCTCTTCATTGATGATTCGGCGGAAATTCTCAGGAAATTCGAGCAGACTGCACGGAACATGCATTCGCTTTCCCGTTACAGCCGTTCCAACCAGATCAACCGCGAATGGATTGAAGAGTACCTGAACGAGGCGCACAGCAAGGGGCTGACCTCCATCCGCGCACACTGCAATGTCATGGCCTGGAGCGATGACCGGGAAAAGTTGAAGCGCATCAAGAACGATGTAGGTAGCCAGCTGGCGTTGATGGAAGCGAAACCGCGTCACAACACGGTGGATGTGCCGACTCTGTTCTGGGCGGCAATACCCGGCAATGCCGGAGATTTCCCGTCCGAGGAGAGTTTCCACACCTTTATTGAGCAGGCCCTATGCCTGTTCATCGGGGAAACCTCCTATAAGGATTCGCTCTCTCCGTTCGGCATCCGTATGGTGGACCGCCTGACCGGAAAGCCGGTCCATCTGGACATTTCCGACCTGCCGATGAAGAACGGCACCATCACGAACAGGAACAAATTTATCCTCGGCCCGTCCGGCTCGGGCAAGTCCTTCTTTACCAACCATATGGTGAGGCAATATTACGAGCAAGGGACACACGTGCTATTGGTGGATACGGGCAACTCCTACCAGGGGCTGTGCAACCTGATCCACGCGAGGACACACGGCGAGGACGGGATTTATTTCACCTACGAGGAGGATAATCCCATCGCCTTCAATCCTTTCTATGTGGAAGACGGAATTTTCGACATCGAGAAGAAAGAGTCCATCAAGACGCTTATCCTTACCCTGTGGAAGCGTGACGACGAGCCGCCGACACGTGCCGAGGAGGTGGCACTATCTAATGCGGTCAATCTTTTTCTGGAGAAAATCCGCAGGGACAGCAGCATAAAACCCTCCTTCGATACCTTCTATGAGTTTATCCGTGACGAGTATCAGGATATCCTGAAAGAGAAGCGAACCCGTGAGAAGGATTTTGACGTGTGGGGATTCCTGAATGTGCTGGAACCTTATTACAAGGGTGGCGAGTATGACTTCCTGTTGAATTCCGACAGACAGCTTGATTTGCTTGGCAAACGGTTTATTGTCTTCGAGCTGGACAATATCCGTGACAACAAGGTGCTACTTCCGATTGTCACCATCATCATCATGGAGACTTTTATCAGCAAGATGCGCAAGTTGAAAGGTATCCGGAAAATAATCCTTATCGAAGAGTGCTGGAAGGCATTGGCATCCGCCAATATGAGCAACTATATCCGCTACCTTTTCAAGACCGTCCGAAAGTTTTTCGGCGAGGCCGTGGTCGTGACCCAGGAAGTAGAGGACATCATTTCTTCTCCGATTGTCAAGGGCACCATCATTAATAATAGTGACTGTAAGATTCTCCTTGACCAGCGCAAGTATATGAACAAGTTCGATGAGATCCAGACCTTGCTCGGTCTGACCGACAAGGAGCGGGCGCAGATACTTTCCATCAACATGGCAAACAATCCTTCCCGAAAGTACAAGGAAGTGTGGATTGGTCTCGGAGGCTCACAGTCAGCAGTCTATGCTACGGAGGTTTCACTTGAGGAGTACGTCTGCTACACCACAGAAGAGACCGAAAAACTTGAGCTGATGCGGCTTACGGAGAAACTCGGAGGCAATATAGAGCTTGCCATCAGGCAGTTGGCCGATAGCAAGCGAAGCCAGGTGAAAGGGATTGGAATCACATGAAAACCGAAAAACAATCACGAATCATGGAAATGAAAGAATGGATAAAAGAACAGCAGCGCCGCTATCTGGACGAGCCGCGCCTCAAGGAGTTGACGGAAGTGATGAAACAGACAAGGGTACTTGTCCGGAAAAAGGAGTACCGGAAGCTGTCGGAACTGGTCAGGCGGTACAGGAAGTCGGAGGATGTGATTACCCAAGTCTCCTGCCTGTTGTCAGCCTCGTACCTGTTCCCGACACCGGAAAAACGGCGGAAACGGACAGGTCGGAACTGATGGAGGCATTGAAAGATACTTATTTCATGGAGAAGAACGGTTCCCGGCTTATGGATATCAGACCTGAAGAAGCCGTCCCTGTCCACCGAATGCTTGCCATGTACACATTCATGCAGGATGTTTACTCGAAGGAAAATCCGGAAAGCAAGCAGGAACGTCCGTCACCGCAAGAAGTGCGGTCATCTGTCCGGATTCTGGACTTCCATCGGAAAGAGAGCGACATGTGGGAACTCTGCAACCTGGCCGTGCATCTTATGCCACCTTCACGGTATGTGGCACTCAGGTACGGGCTTGCGGATGATTATGACAGGCTTGACAGGCTGAACCGTTCCGGGCCGGAACCAGCATATGATGAGGGGGTGATATTGGAAAGCCGTCTGTGCAGGAATGCGGAAAAGGCTGCGGAAAGCATCAAGGATGTCCGTCTGCCGGATTTCTATTTGGAAAGACTGGATGGAGAACTGGAGATTTTGGGACGGATTGCGGCCTCACCGGATGTGGTTCACGACATCCTGCAAATCAGTCCTGATTTTCTCGCCAAGTACGGCATAGACAAGAACGTTTCCGCGACGGAACGCTCGTGTCAGGCAGAGAAAGCCTACCGGGAGCTGGATGCCCGTTTCGTCAGGATGACAGGTCGCAGGCCGTATGCAGACGAACTCTTCGCCTCCATCAGACGCAAGAGGGAGAATTCCGGAATAGAGAACCGACCGAGACAGGCGCAACGGACCATCCTCCGGAACCCGCCGTCCAAAGGGCGGAAAATGGGAATCTGACTTTTAACAGAATTATTCACAATTAAAAATAGAAACATCATGAAAAAGAAAATTCTTATGCTGTGCATGGGCTGCTTCCTTGTCAGCCTCACAGCGAAAGCCCAATGGGTAGTGAGCGACCCGGGCAATCTGGCGCAGGGAATCATCAATGCTGCCAAGAACATCGTTCACACATCCTCCACTGCCACCAATATGGCGAATAGTTTTCAGGAAACCGTGAAAATCTACCAGCAGGGCAAGGAGTATTACGACGGGCTTCGCAAGGTCAAGAACCTTGTCCGTGATGCCCGCAAAGTCCAGCAGACCATCCTGATGGTGGGCGATATCACGGACATCTATGTCACCAGCTTCGAGCGTATGCTCAGCGACCCGTATTTTACGCCGGAAGAACTGAGCGCGATTGCTTTGGGATACACCAAACTGCTGGAAGAAAGTGCCCATTTGCTGAACGATTTGAAGACGGTGGTCAACGAGAACGGGCTTTCCATGAACGACAAGGAAAGGATGGATATCATCGACCGCTGCTACAACGACATGTTGCAAAACCGCAGTCTGGTACAGTATTACACCAACAAGAACATCGGGGTGTCCTACCTGCGCGCCAAGAAACAGAACGACCTAGACCGCGTGATGGCACTCTACGGCTCACCGAACGAACGTTATTGGTAATTCCTAATCCGCTTTCATTATGTTATTGTTGGCTATAGATTTTGACAACCTGCATCAGATTTTACAGAATCTGTATGTGGAAATGATGCCGCTCTGCTCAAAGATGACCGGTGTGGCAAGAGGCCTTGCCGGTCTGGGAGCGCTTTTCTATGTGGCGTATCGTGTATGGCAGGCTCTGGCACGTGCCGAGCCTGTGGATGTCTTTCCGCTTTTGCGTCCGTTCGCTTTGGGGCTTTGTATCATGTTCTTTCCGACACTCGTTCTGGGTACGCTGAACAGCATCCTCTCGCCCGTCGTGAAAGGGACCCATACCATATTGGAGTCGCAGACCTTTGACATGAACGAGTACCGGGCACAGAAGGACAAGCTGGAGATTGAGGCGATGAAACGGAATCCCGAGACAGCCTATCTGGTCGACAAGGAGACTTTTGACAACAGGCTGGACGAGCTGGGTGCGTTTGACGCTATAGAAGCCTGCGGGATGTATGTGGACCGCGCGATGTACAACATGAAAAGGGCCGTACAGAATTTCTTCCGGGAACTGCTGGAACTTCTGTTCAATGCGGCGGCGCTGGTCATCGACACGCTGAGGACATTCTTCCTGATAGTCCTTTCGATACTCGGTCCGGTTTCTTTCGCCATCTCCTGCTGGGACGGTTTCCAAGCTTCTCTCAGCCAGTGGTTCGTCCGCTATATCAGCATCTACCTTTGGCTTCCTGTCAGCGACCTGTTCAGCAGTGTGCTGGCGAGAATCCAGGTGCTGATGCTACAGAGGGATATCGAGCGGCTTTCCGATCCGGATTTCATCCCCGACAGTTCAAACGCGGTTTACATCACTTTCCTCATTATCGGCATCATCGGGTATTTCACCATACCGACCGTATCAAACTGGATTGTGCAGGCCGGAGGCGGTGCAGGCAACTACCTCAAGAATGTGAACCAAAGGGCATCCCAGGCCGGTTCCCTGGTGGCTGGTACGGCAGGAGCAGCGGTGGGAAACATTGCCGGAAGGCTTATCAAATAATAACAGTATAAAACATTTACAGAATGGAATTCAAATCATTGAAGAATATCGAGACCAGCTTCCGACAGCTGCGTCTGTTCGGGATTGTCTATCTGTGTGTATGCACGCTACTTGTGTTTTTTTCCGTATGGAAGGCTTACACTTTTGCGGAAGCGCAACGGGAGAAGATCTATGTTCTGGATGAAGGAAAGTCGTTGATGCTGGCCCTTTCACAGGACTTGGAGCAGAACCGTCCGGTGGAGGCAAGGGAGCATGTCAGGAGGTTCCATGAACTGTTCTTTACGTTATCCCCTGACAAGAGTGCGATTGAGGGTAATATCCAACGGGCCATGTTCCTCAGTGTCCGTTCTGCCTATGCCCATTATGTGGATTTGGCAGAGCAGGGATATTACAACCGGATCATTTCGGGAAACATGAGCCAGCGGATTGGGATTGACAGTGTCAGGTGCGATTTCAATACCTATCCGTATGAGGTCGTGACCTATGCGAAACTCTCCATTATCAGGGAGAAGAGTGTGACCGAACGCAGCCTTGTCACACGTGGCAGGCTGCTGAACTCCACCCGCAGCGACAATAATCCGCACGGTTTCATCCTTGAAGCCTTCCGTGTGGTGGAGAACAGGGATATCAAAGTGTATGACCGTTAAAATTTTGAATGTATGAAACAAATGTTTGTAAGAATCAAGGAAACCGTTGCAGAAAAGCTTCGGGGTTTGTGTGCCGGGCTTTCTCCGGAAAAGAGAATGTTGACAGTCATCGTGCTGGCTGTCCTGTTTGCTCTCGGAAATTTCTATCTGATTTTCCGCGCCATCTATGACATCGGGCGGGAAGATGTACAGCGGGACATCATTGAGATAGCCCCGTTGGACATTCCGGATATCGTTCCTGCCGATACACTCCCGGATAAAAGGGTGCAGGAGATGGAAGAGTTTTTTAACCGATTCAATCAGAAAGAAAATGAGTAATGATATTAATAAATTAAAACAGAGGCTGGAAATCAGGAAATACCTGGTTTTTGCCGGATGTTCCTTCTCTTCCTCGGTGCGATGTGGTTCATTTTCGCACCGTCCGAAGAGGACAAACAAAAGGAGGAGAAAAATGCGGGCTTCAACACCGAACTGCCTGACCCGAGAGGAGCCGACATAGAGGAAGACAAGATTGCCGCCTACGAGCAGGCTGACATAAAGCGCAAACAGGCGGAAAAATGCGTACACTGGGAGACTTCTCAGGTGTTGCGGATGAAAACTCCGGAGCTGTCGTGGCATTGTCATCGGATGCGGATACCAAGGATGGCAGTCCACGTGCAAGTGACAGTAGGAATGAAGCCCGCTCTTCATCCGTCTCCGCCTACAATGACATCAACAGGACTCTCGGCAACTTTTACGAGTCACCGCAGGAAGACCCGGAAAAGGAGGCCTTGAAAGCCGAGGTGGAACAACTGAAGCAGACGGTTGCCGCACAGAATGCACAGCCGGGTTATGAGGAACAGGTGGCACTTTTGGAAAAGTCCTACGAGCTCGCAGCCAAATACATGCCGGGTAATGGCGGCAAAAGGATGGACAGCCGCCCGGAGGATGAAGAAGCCGGACGGGATGGAAACATGAAGGCCGTTCCCGTCGGGCTGGTCTCCACTCCCGTGGTTTCATCGTTGCCGCAACCGGTCCGGGATTCCGTGTCATTAACGGGAAGGACATTGGCGGAAAGATTCCATACCCCGATTGGTTACAGGAATGAAAAAGACGTGAGGAATACCATATGTGCCTGCATCCACGGGAACCAGACTGTAATCAGCGGTCAGGGTGTGAGGATGAGACTGCTGGAAGCGATGCGTGTAGGAAAGCATGTCCTTCCCAAAAACTCCTTGCTCATCGGAGAAGGGCGCATACAGGGAGAAAGGCTTCACGTCAACATCCTTCAGGTGGAATATGGCGGTACCATCATCCCCGTGAAACTTGCCGTGTATGACAATGACGGACAGGAAGGCATCTTCATTCCGGGATCCATGGAAGCAAACGCTGTCAAGGAGGTTGCCGCCAATCTGGGGCAGAATCTCGGCACGAGCATCTCCATCACCAACCAGTCGGCAGGCGACCAGCTACTTTCCGAACTCGGGAAGGGTGCCATACAGGGTGTTTCACAGTACATCTCCCGGAAGATGCGTGAAGAGAAGGTGCATCTCAAATCCGGTTACACCCTGATGCTTTATCAGAATGACAATCAATGACAACCCATTAAAATTCAATCAACATGAAAAAGTTATTTGTAATGCTTGCCCTTGCATGGGGCACCATGGGCGCCTTTGCCCAGACTGAAACCGACAGCGCAGCGGTAGTAAACAAAGGAATCACACCGGTCAAGGAAGTGTATCCCCAAAAAGAGGAAGACGGGGACCTCTATCACGGGCTGACCCGAAAACTCACTTTCGACCGGATGATACCGCCGTACGGTCTGGAAGTGACTTACGACAAGACCACGCATATCATCTTCCCGTCTTCGGTGCGTTATGTGGACCTCGGATCGCTGAACCTCATTGCAGGCAAGGCGGACGGTGCGGAAAATGTCATTCGTGTAAAGGCTACCGTAAAGAATTTCCGTGAGGAGACCAACATGTCCGTGATAACCGAAAGCGGAAGTTTCTATACATTCAATGTAAAGTATGCGGAAGAACCGTTGTTGCTGAACATCGAGATGAAGGATTTCATCCATGACGGAAGCGAAGTGAACCGTCCCAACAACGCCCTTGACATTTACCTGAAGGAACTCGGCAGCGAGTCTCCGAAACTGGTATATCTCATCTCGAAGTCCGTCCACAAGAACAACAAAAAGGCACATCAAGCATATCGGGAGCAAGGCGTTCGGCATCCAGTACCTGCTGCGCGGTCTTTACACCCATAACGGGCTGCTGTACTTTCATACACAAATCAGGAACCGGTCCAACGTACCTTATGAAGTGGATTTCGTGACATTCAAGATTGTGGACAAGAAGGTGATGAAACGTACCGCCATCCAGGAACAGGTGATATTTCCTTTGCGTGCTTACGACTATGTAACAACTGTCGCAGGGAAAAAGGACGGGCGCACCGTCTTCGTCCTGGACAAATTCACCATTCCCTCGGACAAGGTGCTGGTGGTGGAAATGCATGAGAAAAGCGGTGGAAGGCACCAGACCTTCACCGTGGAAAGTGAAGATATCGTGAGAGCCAGAGTTATAAACGGACTTAAAGTAAAGTAGTCATGAAGAAGTATCTGTTCCTATTCGTTACAGCCGTGTCGCTTGCCCTGTTCCCAGGGCGGGCACATGCCCAGCGGTACCTGCCCGGGATGAAGGGCGTGGAACTGCGCGGAGGATTTGCGAACGGCTCGAAATCCCCCTTGAATCATTATGCCGGATTTGCCGTTTCAGGATATACCAAAAGAGCCGACCGTTGGGTCATAGGTACCGAGTATCTGATGAAGAATTACGGGTACCGGAACGTGAATGTGCCCTGCGCACAGTTCACGGCAGAAGGCGGCTATTACCTGAAATTCCTGTCGGACCCGACCAGGACGGTCTTTCTCTCCATCGGCGGTTCCGCACTGGCCGGCTATGAAACCGTGAATTGGGGAGACAGGATGCTGTATGACGGCTCAACGCTGCTCGCCAAGGATGCGTTTGTCTATGGCGGTGCGATAACCCTGGAACTTGAGACTTACCTGACAGACCGCATTGTCCTGCTTGCCAATATCCGGGAACGTGCCTTGTGGGGAAGTTCCCTGGATCTGTTACAACCCAATTCGGATTGGGAATCAAATTCATTATCCATTAAAACTGTACATCTATGACTATAGAAGAGATAAAAGCTATCCCTATCGCCGCTTTTCTGGCAAGGATGGGATATGAACCGGCAAGAAGACGGGGGTGACGAATACTGGTATCTGGCCCCGTACCGGGAGGAACGCACCGCCTCGTTCCAGGTGAATGTACGAAAGGAAATCTGGCATGACTTCGGCACCGGGCAGGAGGTGACATATTCAATCTTGCCGGGGAGTTTATCGGCAGCAGGGATTTCAAGGCGCAGGCCAGGTTCATCACAGAGACATGGGGCGGCCTCGCCCCGAGCACAAGACCGTTTCCCGCACTGATGGGAATAACAGGGAGGATCTCCTCAAGAAGGAGAGTTTCACGGATGTACGCTTCGGGCCTCTATACAACAGAGTCCTGCTCCGATATCTGGCGGAACGCGGCATTAGCAGCGATGTGGCTGTACCGAACTGTCGAGAAGTCAGATATACCTTGCACGGGAAACGGTATCGCCATCGGATTCAGGAATGTCAGCGATGGATACGAGTTGCGCAACCGGTTTTTCAAGGCCAGCCTGTCACCCTAAGGACATTTCACTGATGGATAACGGTTCGGACACATGCAACCTCTTCGAGGGGTTTATCGACTGCCTTTCGTGGCTGGAACTCGGTCTGGGATATGGAGACGACTATCTTGTGTTGAACTCGGTGTCATTGCTGGAACGCTCGTTCCCTATTCTTTGACAGGTACGAGAGGGTCAACTGTTATCTGGATCGGGATGAAGCCGGACGGCGCACGCTGGAGGCACTCCGCAAACGCTATGCGGATAAACTGGTGGATTGTTCCTCTTTGTATAAAGGCTACAAGGACCTGAATGAATACCTGCAACATAAGTTCCTGTAAGTGTCGAATAAAGTATAACGTATTAAAATTTGATAGAATATGAATGCAATGAATAAAAAAAGAGGATTGGCCGGAATGGTGGCAGTCCTGTTCCTGGGTCTGGCGGTTTTGCTGTTGTCCGCCTGTTCTGATGAAATGGAAGTACAGCAGTCTTATCCGTTCAAGGTGGAGAACATGCCTGTTCCCACACGTATAATAAAAGGCGAGACGGTGGAAATACGCTGTGAACTCAAACGTGAAGGACATTTTTCCGATGCCCGCTACACCATCCGCTATTTCCAGCCGGACGGCAAGGGTACGCTCCGCATGGATGACGGGATGGTGCTGCTGCCCAATGACCGCTATCCCCTTGACAGGGAGGTGTTCAGGTTATACTACACTTCTGAATGCGAAGATCAGCAGACAATTGACATCTATTTTGAGGACAACAGCGAACCGGCACAGCTTTACCAATTGACTTTTGACTTCAACAACGAGACGGAGGACGAGGATTCCGTCGTGACTGCGGATAGTAAGGAATTGCCGGTCACAATTGTCGGACACTAAGCCGGTCCTGCCTATGATGAAGTTAAAAGCAATATGGTTTGCGGTACTTTCCGCCACGGTCTTTCCGGGTATGCCTTCAAGGGCGGAGAATCCGGTAAAGGCAAGTCCGGACAGGTTCAGTCTTGCGGTCGAGTGTGTCAAGCGATTCGAGGGCTGGCATGGAGAGAAAAAGCATTGGCCTTATGTCGGGTGGGGTCACAAGGTTCTTCCTGGGGAGAGGTTTACCAACAGCATCTCCAAAGCGCAGGGAGACTCCATTCTGAGGGAAGACCTCCGTAAGCTGTGCCGCATGTTCAGTTATCTGGGGCGTGATTCTTTATTGGCAGCAGTCCTTTCATATAATGTGGGACCCTACAGATTAAAAAGGATATGGAAAAAGACCGAAAAGCCGTCTGTTAAAGAAGCTGGAGTCGGGAGACCGCAATATTTACAAGGAATATGTCTCTTTCAGGTGCTATAAAGGAAAAGTGGTTCCGAGCATCGAACGGAGAAGGAAGGTGGAATTCATGCTGCTTTTTGAAGAGTAAATGAAAAAGGGAGAATCTTTCAGTTGTTATCACTGTCAGGTTCTCCCTTATTTCTTTGGCTTGAGAAGCTTGCATGTCAGTTTATCGGAACGGCATCCTGTACTTCCACCTCTTCAGAGAGACGGGAAAGCAGGAGTTCCGCCATGGCTCCGTTCTGTGGAATAAGGGCCGGGAAGTCTGTCTTTCCAGGCTTATATATTTCAGTGGCCACGTTGTACAAATCCCATGCGGTAATCTGTCCCTTGCTCATGGCCAGTTTCAGCACCTCTTCCGTGAAGATGGAAATCTGGCTCTGGTTCAACGGGTAGGTTTCTACAGTGGATGACAGGTTTCTGTCCGAACTGTCATGGGAAACGCGCAAGGCTGTCAGCAAGCCGATGTACAGGTAGATTTCCTCCATCGGGATAATCCGGCGTTTCAACCGCTGAATCCTTGCAATGTCCTCGTTCATGTTCACCTCGAAATTGGCCAGCCAGCCGTCCACGGTTTCGAAGAGCTCATCGGTTGTCACCTTCTTTTTCCCGTAATTGCTGATGCTCCGCTGCGGTGAGAGGATGCACTGGTTATGGCATATCTTCACGCAGGGGCCTATGGCTGCCTGTATGCCGTCCTGGTGGTAGGCGACGACCAGTGTGGTTGTCAGCTCGTCCGTCTCCCAATCCCTGATCCGGATAGTAGCGAAAATACGGCGCAGGATATGGGCTTCCACGGCTTTTTTCGCCATGTGTCTGTTCCACCTGCGGGAGTATGCTCACTCCTGGCTGTGTCTTGTTTCTGTTCTGGGCAGCGAAGATTTCTTCCACCTCATAATCGAGATTGTATTTCTCGCAGATGTCCATCATGCGCCGGATGACCTGGTAATGGTAGATGCCCTGCACCGGATTGTTGTAGATGTCATTTTCTTTATAGGTGCGTTGAAGTGTCTCGAAGTTCATCACTTCAATTCCGTTTTTCTGGAAGTCAAACTGCTGTTGTCTTTCCATTACTGTCAATGTCGTTTCCATATTGAATTGAATTTTATAAAGTTAATACTGTCGTTTGCCTCTCATCAGGTGTGTATCTGCCATCCATGGAACGGCTGTAGTGTCACGGCGAAAGAACGGTCCGGTATTCCGTGATAGAGCAGACCGCCCACGATGCCTGTCCTTCCGTCGGGATAGTGTTGGGTGAAGCCGAACGAGTATGGGGCATGGTCATAGTAGAGTGAAATTTCGCTGGGACAGTCAGGATTTTCCTCCCAGCTCTTCAACCGTTCCAGGCATTTCCGGAGTGAGGTGTCACCGATGGATTCGGCATAACGCTTAACATTCTCGAAATGTTCTTCATTCAGGATTTTCATGATTCATTGTATTTTATCTGTTAAACACGTCCGGCTCCGGGAGCCGGTATTTTTATTTCTCACCTGCCTGACTGTCCCGTGGCAGTACCCGCAAGGTTTGGCGAAAGAAAATACCGCAGCCGTCAGGCGAGGATGATTTTCTTTCAGCCAACCCCGCAAGGGGCCTGACCTTGACAGGGTACACCGGACACGGGACTACCTTTGCAGGGTGGGAAATAAAATACACGGTAGTGTGCTTTGCATGGTCTGTGGCGATTCTCTTCCTGATTTGTTCGCCATTGCCGGACAAAAGATGTATTTTTGCAATTCTAATTTCAGTTTTATGGAAAACTATATAAAGAAAGCGGCGGATGCTTTCCTTGTGGAGCGTCCGTACGGTATGCGTGTGGATTACAGGAAGAAAGGATTCGTGCTGTTTAACCGTAACCTCAATGTGTTGGGAAATGCGGAACAGACCCGTCTGGAAGAACTGCCTCTGGAGCGGTTCAATGTGGAGGAGATTCCGTTGGAGGGTGAAGTCGTGGAGGAACACGCAGGATTTACCGATGTATTCTTCTATACCGATCTGACCAATCCCTATGCCGGATATGTGCTGAATTTGCAAAAGCTTAAAGCCTATAACCGGTTGATGTTTCCGCTGGCAATGGCGCTGAACCGTGAATTGTGAGGCCGGAAGCCGGTAGCGGTAACAGCTGCATGGAGCAGACCTTTACCGCCCCGGATTTAATTATTTGCCCTCTTTTTCTGTAATGAACGCCAGATAGGCGGACACGGCCTTATGGCATCCGGTAAAGTCCGGAGTCCGGCAGCCCTTGATTTTCCGGAAACTGACGGTGCCGTTCCTGTCAATGCCCCTCACATGCCTGTTGAATGTCCCTTTGGTTCTGATATGGATGTCAAAACCGTCCCTTCCGGTGATTTCAAGGAACATTTCTCCCGTAATCCGTTCCCCGTCCAGGAATTTCCGTTTCTGTTCATTGAGTAGCCACTGATGTTGCTCTTCCTGCACTCTGCGCTCTTCCGCCTCTTTCTCCTTCTGCTCCCTGCGTTTCTGCTCCTGTATTCTTTTATATTCCTCACGGGCTTGCACCAGGAAGTGGTGTCGAGTCCGAGAGCCTCGAACACGCGGACGGAGATCAAATTGACGAAGGCTCCTCTTTCCGCACTTTGAAGCGTATCCGCAATCCAGTTCCTGCAATAGGTGGCGGCTTCCTCTCTGCAACCTTCTCCCTTGAGAAACCGGCGTGAATACTGCCCGCTGGAAAAATAAACGTTTTCAATCCGGCAGACCACATGGAAACAGTCATCGTCTTCATTCCCGTCTTCGTTCTTTCTTGACAGGGAGAGATAAACATTCTTCGCATACGGCTCCAACTCCATATAAGGAGCGACGACGGTGTTCCCGTCAAACTTGTATTTGAACACTTTTGCTTTCATTGTTACATTTTTTTTGATTGTCCGTTCATATAATCCGTAATTCTCATTTCCAGTTCATCGTATATCCGGTTGAACAGTTCCTGGTACTCTTCCAGAAAAGCCCCGTCCGTATCGCACATGTCTTCGAGTGTCTTTCCATTTGCACGGCACAGCTCCGTATCGGCCAGCTCACAGACAATCTCGCTGAGCATCGAGAATACAGGTCCGCCTCTTTCCACCGTCCATCGGGAAAAAAGAGAATGCCTGTTTCAGTTCGTCGGGCTGTCCGCCCCACCATTCGTTCAAACTCTTCGGTTCCATATTCATAAGTTTAATTGATTACTGTCTGTTTGGCTTGCCATTGCCGATGGGCGGTGATGTATTCCTGTCGTTCCTTCTCCAGTAACGCTTCTGCTTCGGGAGTGTAGCCGATAAAACGAATGTAACCGCCGTTATATCCGGTAAGCTTGCACTGAATACCGGCTTTCTCCAATTTGTCGATCCGTTTCTGAGCCAGTTTCGCGCTTGAATAATCCTTCGGCCAGAAATAATGCTCTCCGTGTGAGCCGTAATGGTCTTCTCCGAGTATCATTTCGCCGGAATGCCTCCTGTGTTCGATGAAATCGAAGCGGGCTGTGCCCAACGCCTGCCTGATGGCCTTGTGCGCCGGACCTTCGGAATGCTTGAACACTTCCGGCTTGTCCTTCCCCTTGCAGTCAAGTTTCGGCAGTTCCACCTTGTAAGGCTTCCGGTAACTCCCTATAGCCAATGTCAGGTAGAAATTGGTATGGAAATAATCCGTCATCGCATCGCTGTCATCGAAGTTGTATGACATGACAAAGTCACAGACATTCAGCATCACCTCCTTGGCACGGTCTGTAAGATCGGGGTTCCGCTCTATGTTGTAGTGGTTGATATGATCCTGTACTTTGCCGGATTCCCTGGTGAACGCCTCAAAGTCCGCACTCATCAGTTTGATGTAAATGGAATTGTAGTTCTCCCGTCTGACGGAGAACTTATATCTCGGATAGGTTTCCTTTAGCCAGATTCTCACAAGTTCTACGATTTCAGGGGCATGTTGCCCTTTGTAGTTGCGACCTTTCCAACGGTATTCATTATACACGTACTCGGTATATTCCTTTGCCGTGGCACCCGGATAGTCATGTTCATACCCGGTTGATGCGGCAGAGACATCCGGTTTGTCTTTCCAGACTTCAAAGAGCCTTTCAAACTCGGTGTTCACCTGTTGCATGATGGCAGTGTCACCACCCTTGTCCGGGTGGTGCTGCAATGCCAGACGGCGGTATTCCTTCTTCAGGTCCGCCAATGAATGTATGTTATGAAAATAAGCCATAGCTATAGGTATTTATGCCCCTGCGAGGCGGTTGATAAAATATTCCTGGTTGTCAAGGTCAAGTCCGAGGTTGCTGCACGCCATTTCGATGTCATCTTCCCTCAGGTCGTCCGCCTCCTGCAACTCGCGCAGGTACCGGATTTCAGAATCCAAGTATTCCTGCGCTTCCATATGGCTGCAACTGCATGAGTTGCTAATCTGTTCAATGATGTTAATCTGCATATTATTCGTTTTTAGAATTATACCTGTTGTAAATTTCCCGTTTATGTTCGTAGTCCCGGCTGTTCCACCATTGGTCTGCCGCATCAATGAATGTCTGCGTGTTTTCGGAAGGCGGAGAGTCACAGACTTTCAACCCTGTGATTTGTTCCTTTGTTTCAAAACCGCACGACTCCCACCAGCCCTGCATCTTTTGTGTGAACTCCGCCTTAGTACAGAAAAAGACCTGAACGCCACATTCTTCGCACCATTTCCCATCGCACCACAGCCCGTTATTGTCATCATGCACATAGCTGATACGTTCATCCGTATTGGCGTTTATCCATGCTTGATTTCCAACTGCCGTGAGCCGCATTCTTTGCATACAAGGATGTCGGAATCGTCCGGTTCTTTTCGGAAAGCCCTGCCGTCATAAAGCGTAACGGCACGTTCCACGAGTAGTTTCTGGTTGTTTTCCGATAACTCGGCAAAGAACCGTTCCGCGGCACCGAAAATGGCATTGTCTGCCGACACGGACCATTTATCCCAAAAGTGCCGGTACATATCTCCAAATACTACCTTGCATTCTTCCTTGCTCCAGGCGTTCCACATGTAGTAGAAGAAACTGGAGACAGCATTTTCCGCCTGATATTTCATGGTTCTTCAGCTTGTGGTTCTACTTTTTGCTCTCTTCCAGTTGCTGCCATACAGCCTCATACATTCCGGAAAGCCAGTCGATGTTGCTGGCTCCGAGTTCGAACGGGCTGTAACATTCCACTTCATCACCGCTTTCTTTCTCTTCGGCAAGGACGGTCAGGCTGCTGTCCGTTACCCGGAGTCCTGTCACCCTGCATTCGTAGGGGTCTCCGTTCTTGCCAAACCATATCACCCAGACCGGGTCATAATCCTCTTCCGGAAACCGTATCGCGTTCATGGCATGGTCATGGAGCAACTGCCGTATCGCTTCGATGATGTCTTTTCGCAGTTCTTCGATCCTGTCTCCGAACACCGACATGCTTACCCTGCCGATGTAAGTCAGCAGGTTGGCCCCGCAGCAGGAGTTGATAAGTTCCTCGTAGAATTGTTCGTAGGAAACCTGCTCCTTGCCGTTCCGGTTCTTACGGTTCGGGAAACGCCCGTAAGCCCTGTAGCCGTGTTCTGTCAGAATTTTCTTTACCCTCGCCGGATTGAGGTTAAGGCTGTCCACCATGTCCCCGAAGTAGGATTCCTCGTACCTGTAACCGCCTTGCGATTCAAACCGGTTGGAATTGATGCAGTCATAGTTGGAAAGCATTTCCACACGGATGGGGATGTCATCCGTATGCCTTACCAATTCCTTCACCACGTCCGAATCGTTGCGGCTGTAAATCTCGTCACGGATTTCATCTTCGTATTCATCGAAGAAGTCATCGACCGCTTCCCCGTCAAAGTCATGGAATACGGCACATTCCTCTTTCAGTTTCGCAATAATCTCACGGACAGCTTCCCATTCGGCATCGCTGTACCACTCGTCTGCCTTTTCCCACAAATGTTCGCGGCTCTTGCTGTCAAGGCATTTTTGAATCAGTCCGCAATGATTGTCAAGGTTGTCATTGTAGTCCGTCCATATTAGTGTATAGGCCGGTTCCATCAGGGATTTGATGAAATCCAATGTCAATGTTTTCTGTTCATCCATTTGTGTTACCTGTGTACGGCAGGATTCTTTTTCCCGTACATACCGTTATAAAATGACAGAAGCGGCCTTCAAGCCGCCTCCGTGTTGTTTCCCTAACCATACGGTTCCTTCACGATCTTGTCATATATTTCCTTTGCCATTTCCGTATTCCGGTTGAAGTGGAAATAAGCCGTGTATCTGTATCCTGTTCTTGGCACTCCTCCGCACTGCTGTATTGCCCTGTCTATCTCCCAGTCGATATCACCTATGCCAAGAGATATGCTTGTGCCATGCAGCATACACCGTGCGAGTTTCAATGCGGAATCTGTCTTGTCTTCCTTGCGCAACCGGTCGAAAGCCATCAGCGCGATTTGTCTGTTTGAAATCTTTATCTCTTCCATATATTTTGCATCTGTTTGGGTCAGACAATCCCGGTAAGTTGCCTGAATCGCGCAACTATTTCATTGCATTTGCTTTGGGCAAGTTCCTCATATTTTTGCAAATGGCACAGTATGCCTTCCAAGGTTGGCCTCTAAGCTCGTGCTCGTATGAGGACCTGACCAATTCGGATATTCTTCAAAAAGTGTCTTGAATGCTTTACGCCATTTGCGCCCTTGCCACAATCCGTTTGCTATCAATGTTATGAATTCAAACATCTGTTCGTCTGTTTTCACATCCAATGCATAAAAATGGTCTGTTGTCGGCCACACGTTGTTGGAATGCTGCCAAGTTTCTATCTGCTTGGTTTTGGCATTGTATGCCATTCTTGTAATTACCTGGTGACTCATATTGATATGTTTTTAGTTCATTACCGTATTGTCTCTTTTCCTGTCACGGCTTGCCAGCATCCCGAAATGGATGCTGAATATGCGCCGGCTGAAGCAGAGCGGCGAGTTGTATTCCACCCGTTGCCACAGGGTAAAGTGGTTGTCGGAGAATGACCATCTGAAATATCCTGACAACGAGCCGAATAGCGGATTGGCATTCCTGTTTATCAGGAACCTGTTCACATCCACGATGTGCCCTGCCGTCAGGAGAATGTTCAGTATCTCCACAAACGCCATTTGCGAATAGGGGTCAACTGGCATTACCGGTCCTTTGAAGTTGATTTCCATCTTGTATATGTTTATATGCTTTAATCGTAATTGTCATCGAATACCTCGAAACGGGGAATACCCGTGTCGAAATAGTTGCTTGATATGCCTGGACAGTACAGGCAGCCGACAGCCACTTTGCCGGGTATCTTCCGCACCAGCCTTTCGATGTACCTTGTCTTGTTCGGAATCCCGTCTCCGGAATAGCCCTCTATCAGGTGGGGCACGGAGCAGGCCTTGATAAGAAGTTTGATCTGGCGCATGAGACGGAGCCCGGCATCCTTCTTTGCATCCCCGTGCTGTTGTAATACAGTTCGCAGATGCGGCAGAACTCCTCGATGATGACACGGTAAACCTCACGCTCGCCGTCGGACGGGCTGACGGTATGTGTCCGTATCTTGTATTTTTCTCCGGCAAAGTCCCTGAACTTGCGTGTAATGACGGTCTTCCCGATAAGGCCGGCCAGCTCCTCCTTGTTATAGACATCCTGGTTCTGCTTCTCAATGCCGAACACGGTGGATTTCCCCGGACAGTGGCAGGCACGGAAAAGCACATGCCCCCTGAAAGCGGGGAACGGCTCACCATAGTGCGGATTGTTATCTTCCTCGATCTCCTTGTCCCTGTTCTCGTGGTACACCCGACTGCTCCAACAGACCATGTTTATGGAATTGTTATACAACAGCTCAAACTGGCTGTACAGTTCGGCGATGTTGTTGCGTGTGGTCGTACCGGTGTCGAGTATCTTGTATTTGAGGCGGCGGAAGAGACCGAGGATATGCCTTGTACGTTGTGACGACGGGTTGGTTATCTCGTCCGACTCGTCGAAAACAAGGCACAGTTTTCTTGAACTGTTTGACGAACCTTGCCATGCCCCGTTTCAGCTTGCCGAGCATGGAGGTGGATAGGACGATGAACACGCCTTCCGGCACAGTTTCCAGGTCGGCATTGTTCCTTGCCACCCGGAACTGTTCCCTGTTTATCGAGAGGAAGGGTATCCATGTCATATTGGTGGCGATGGCAGGAGCCAGTATGATGACATTCCGTACTTTGCGGAATTTGAGCAGGTATTTGGCACGATGGTACACGGCGGCTGTCTTGCCAGAGCCTTGCTGCCAGTTCAGCAGCGCGTGGCGTTTCTGCAAGACAAGGTTCAGGTCGTGTTTCTGGAGCGTGGTAAACTCGCAGGTCTCGCCGTCCTTGTTGATGAATGCACACCGGTCCAGGTATTCTTTCAGCCTGTCATCTTCCTCCATTTCCGGGAACAGCTGGTTCTGCATTTCGTACTCTCTCCGCTTGCGTCGGATCAGTTTCTCCGCCGCACGGATTTGACGCATGTTCTTTTCTGTCGGCACTTCCGGTATGGGCAGTTCAGTACGTTCCAGCACGAGGTCGTTGATACTTGCCGCCTTGTGCGGAACTTTGTCAAGGAGTCGCGGAGCATATTGTTTCAGTTTGAAGCCGTATGAGGTCTTCACCAATGCCACTTCCTTGCGAGGTACGGTATTTTGCGAGGTGATGTACCTGCGGATGACGGCAAGCACTTTCTTCGGGGTCAGTTTGTTCTTCTCCCATTGCTCCACCTGCTCCCGCGTGGCGTTCTCAGGCGGTTTCTGGTTACGGAACTTCGTGACCAACGCTTCCGCCTTGTCTATATGTTTGTTCAACTTGGCGTGGGCTTTCAGCTCGTACATGTACTTGGCGAGTTTGTACTCGAATACTTCCAGTTCCTCCCTGTCAATCCGGTTGGTCTCGCGCATAAGGTCGAAACGCAACCGGTGCCTGCATCTTGATGTGGCCCGATTTACGGAGAAATACCATGATTTTCGTATTGAAGTCATGGACTCCGACTGCGGCAAAAGGCTGACGGGCCCAACTTCGTCTGACCGACAAATGAGAATCTGCCGTTTATACCGGCTATCCGTGTCTTCTCCCAGAACCCGCTCTGCATGAAGGAACAGGGCACGATGACCATCAGGATTCCTGCCGGATTGAGCACATCGTATGCCTTGTCCATATAGTATTCCTGCGACAGTTTGTAGTCGAACTTCAAGTTAAAATGAGGATTGCCGATGATAACATCGAAACGTTGTTGGATAGTATTGCCGGATGTCGCATTTCTCGATATGGGCTTCCGGGTAGAGGTATCGTGCAAACAGGTGACAGACACGGCCTTGTTGTCTATGTCGAAGTCAAGGCATTATGCGGGTTGGGCAGATGGTTGAAGAAATTGCCCATACCGCAACATGTCAAGAACCATTTCGGATGAGACAGGACACAGCATATCCACCATGTCCCGGCATATTTCATGCGGGGTGAAGTGCAGCCTCCGATACCGGTATAGCAGTTGTAGATGCTCTCCGAAACAGGACGGAAGCCCATCGGAAGTTTTTTTCGTCTATTTTATACTCAGGAACCGACACTTTGTAAGTCCTGTTGAAATAAGAAATGATGCGGTTCGCAAAATTCGCGTTGGCGTTTCGGTTCTTATCCACCAGATCGTTAATCAGATCAAACGGTTTGAACTCGTTGTGTGAATAGTCTCCTGTCGTTATGGTAAGTAGAAATCACGCATGGAAACCTTTGCTGTTTTCTTCGTAATAATGGAAACTTACGTCTGGTTTGGTATTGTTCCTGCCTTCCCTTGAAGATTATGTACCAAAGTGGTCAATCTGGTCGAGTGTCTTGTAAAGCAGGTTTTGCTGTGTCAAGTAATAGACACGGTCCTGTTCCGTAATCTTGTCCCTGTTTCTCACCACTAGAATGCCTTTGAAGCAGGTCGGGGAGCGTTGCTGGCCTTGGGTGCCGTTGTCGTTTGTATATCTGTTAGTTAAATGTTAAAATCCTGCTTTAACTGTAAAATAAGTGATGTGCTTTTCCATGTCCTGACTATCTTGACCTGCTCAATGAAAGCTTTCGCTCTACGATTTTATCTTTTCCCATTCATGAAGTTGTAAGAACACATATTCCTGACGGAAATCACCCATAACACGATTTTGATTTATCCCAATTTCCCTTTTTGAACACCGTTCCCTTCTGTAGTCCTTCTAGGGAACTGCTTCGTGGAACTCGCTTCGTCCCGAAAAGACAAAGCCTGATTGCTGCCTTCCGATTCCTCCCTTTTGTGTAGGTAGAACTTCCGGTAGGTCTCGGTCGTGAAATCTCCATACCAGGGATTGTCTGGCATAAAACCATTAACGGTAATTTTTAGCCAGAAATGACACTGAACTGTTGCTGGGCACCGTAATGCTCCTAGTCCTTGAACACCCCTTCCGTCCATTTCCAATGCTGGTGGTCGTATGAAACATTCCGCTCTCTGAGTGTTTCGATACTGTACTTTTTCTTTTTGTTACCTGCTGTGACATAACAATTTATTTTTAGTGA
>VOFB01004085.1_pt1 | contig 160866 bp, 184 predicted proteins | sample 5384141 | NCBI WGS metagenome assembly VOFB01 (sample SAMN12384721, study PRJNA508395) | human gut metagenome | isolation source: healthy gut A | host: Homo sapiens
TCTATAGAAATGCTAAATGACACTTTATCTAAAATGTATGATTTTGAAGATAATAGTGTAAAATCATTTCAAGCGTACATCCAGGGAGCAGAAGGGGCCAGATATAGCAAGCGGCGTGCCACCCTAAGCCAGCCTGTTTCGCAAAACAAGCTACCCTGCCCGTCGGCACTGTGTTATTATTGTGACTTTGGATTACATAACAAAAACGAATGCCCTTTCTCTTCAGATTGGGATCCGTCTAAAAAGATAAATCGATGAAATACGAGGACGTTCAAAAGTTAAGAACAAAATACCGGCAAGATCCGGAAGTCATATATCTTGAAGAGATGAGGAACGTGGCGGTACGGTGCGGAAATTTTAAAAAGGCGTTTGAGTTCCAGGAGAAACTTGAGGCTATTTGGTTTAACTACTTAAAGGGAGTGCAATGAAAGAAGATCTAATATGTGGAGTAGCGATCCTTTTGTATTTAGTTTTATTATACTTGCTCACGACAATTTTCATAAAAACAGGTGAAGCAGTAGATCGTTATAAGATGAAGAAGAAAACTGACAAAATCAAAGTAGGTCAAAGATACGAACATAAGAACTACTTTGAGGATCCATTTGAAAGAGGCAAGCATGTGATTAAGATATTAGACATAAAAGAAGGGTACGCTCTATATGAGTACGAAGAAAAACTATATATACGTTCTTCTGAGAGTCTTGAATATATTGTTAAAAAATATATTTTAATTACTGATATAAAATAAGGGGTTATGGAAAAGAAAGTCACAATCAAAGAAGGGATGGATATTTTTTACAAAAATGCAGGGAAAGATATATGGGTCTATATTGGACTTTTTGGAAATAAAGTGCTATCCATTTTAAAAAACAAAGGTGTTATTGCATGTGAAAACGATGCTGAATATTGCGTGTTGATGGATGGAGAAGATCATTTTATAAGTATAGCAAAAGACATGAGTCACGACTATTGTTGTGAATACGTTGTAGAAAGAGCAGAAGCCTACAGAGACTACCCCTCCAAAGGTGCTACATGCAGTGTATGTCTGTTTGAAGATAATGAGAATAAAGCGAGAGAAATGCTAAAGGAGGCGATAATAGAACTTTCAAAAAACAGTAAAATAGATTGCGATGGGCTTTGAACTTAGACCTTACCAAAAAGAGGCCGTAGATGCCGGGCTTAAGTTTCTTACAGGAAAATCTAAGAAGCCTGGCATAATAGTGGCCCCATGCGGAGCAGGTAAGAGCCTTCTGATATCCAAGATAGCGCATGAGATAAATAGACCGACGTTAGTATTGCAGCCATCAAAAGAGATTCTGGAACAGAATTATGCGAAAGCCATATCATTTGGAGCTAAACCTACCATATACTCTGCCTCATGTGGCGTAAAGGAATTATCGGCTATGACTTATGCTACACTTAAAAGCATAAAGAAAGACGTAGCAAGGTTGAAAGATATAGGGATAGACACCTTATTGGTGGACGAATGCCACTCGGGGTATTCCCCTGAGGAAGGTTCTGAATTTATGGAGTTTATGAGCGAGTTTCCCGAGGCGAAGGTGCTGGGCTTCACCGCCACGCCCTGCCGCCTCCGGACCTACAGCTCCATGCTGGAAGGAAACTACAGCAAACTTAATATGCTGACGAAAGACGAACATAACTTCTTCAAGAAAATAGTTCATGTAATACAAATACAAGAGCTAACTTCTCAAGGTTTTTGGTGTCCACTTAAGTACGAACGATGGTCGTTTGATGAATCGGCTCTGATGTTAAACAGTACCGGAGCCGAATACACCAACGAATCTATTAAAGAAAGTATTGTACGAAACGGCTTAAACAACTCTATCTACAAGCGCCTTCTTCAACTTATGAACGAGCGTAAAGCCATTTTGGTTTGCATGGATTCTATCGAATCATGTAATAGAATATCAGAGTTCATGAATGCCAGGATGGGAGCCATAACCGGTGTCGTGACATCGCTAACAACCAAAAAGAAAAGAGAGCAAATTATATCCGATTTCAAAGAAGGTAAGTTAAAGGTCGTGTTTAATTATTCAACGCTTGCTACCGGATTTGATTTTCCTGAACTTGATTGCGTGATGTTTGGACGCCCAACATTCTCATATTCAACATATTACCAGGTTCTCGGCAGGTGCGTTCGTATTCATCCTGACAAGAAAGAGGCGCTGATTGTTGACTGCTGCGACAACATGAGGCGTTTCGGCCGGATAGAAGACTTGACAATCGAACAATTCCCTTCTAAGGGATGGTGTATGTTGCCGGCGATCAACTTCTGTCCAATATAAGGATGGGTGATATTATTACCAAAGACGAGATCCTTCGCCGGGCAGCCTCGCTTAAATCTGTGAATGGAGATGGTAGGAGAGAAGACGATCTTGACAGTATAATAATGTGGTTTGGAAAATATGAAGGAATTAGATTCAAGGACATACCGGTGTCGTATTTTAGGTTCTTGGCTGAGAATATGGCAGTAAAACCAGGAGACAGGAAAGAAAAGATTATCGAATATTATAATAGGATAAAAGCATGAACAACAAGAGAAGAAAAAAAATATCGGATGTTATTAACAGCGTAAATAAGTATAAAACAGATTTTGAATACATCAAATCAAAGTTATCGGAGTTGAAGTGCAACATAAATTCAGCCAAAGATGATGTTGATATGATTTTAGACGAAGAGACTGAGGCGAGAGATAATATACCGGAATCGTTACAAGACTCAGAAAGATATTGGGAATCAGATCAGGCTGTAACTGATATGGAGGAGGTGGTTGATGACATGGAAGGTATTATAAATGATATAGATGATGTGATTTCAACCATAGATGGGAGCATTAAAACCATAAATGGTTCTATAAAAGTAAATTTGGTAGGAATAATGTGAGTCCATAAAAAACACTATGGTAATTATATAACACTTTACACTTTTCCTTAGTATTATTCCCATATAATTGAGATTGTGTCAAAATGCTGGCACAATCTCTTTTCGTTTACTAAAAATCAATATAACAAGTTATGAAAAAGAATAGACATAAAAAGAATCGCTTTTAAACAAGCGGGTATTAGTTAAGTGGATAGATTCCAACCTATCAGAAAGAACATGGGTAGATCTGGAGGATTACGAAACAGATATATCAGAAATAGAGAGCTATGGTATTGTTGTACATGAAAATGAGAGATCTATATCTGTAGCTGGTCATTATGCTGTTGGTAATTCCAATACATTAGAACAAGCTTCTGGTATAATGACCATACCAAAAGCTTGTATTAAAGAACTTATTTTCCTTTCTTTTGGCAACCACTCTTACTTTTTCCACGACGGGAAGCGGCTTGTAAAGTGTAACCAACACTATAAGTAAAATTTAACACAATACGCTTGTATTAAAGTTACACAATCTATATTTTTACGTCGTGTAATTTTAATACAAGCGTATTTTATTAGATAATTTAAAAGGTATGATTTCTAAAGACAGGTTATTGTATGGAGTGGTAATCAGACAAGACATTAAAACTTCCTTTATGTCATTAACTGGATTACAAGAGGCATATACAAGAAAAAGAGTAGAGATGGGGTGGAATGATAAGAGAATAGAAAATATTCTTTCGAACAAGGAGAGTGCAGAAAGGATATTTTATATTCTTAAAAAACAGAAATACATAAAAAGTGAAAACTTGAAAGAGTTTATGGATATAGTGGAAAACAACTCTTTGATAAAAGTAATGAAGTGGTATAATGCCTATAAGACTACAGGAAGAGGAACAAACAGGAATGTTATGTGTGATCCCTACATATGGGTATTAGTCGCTATAGAATTAAATCCTATGCTGTATGCAGAAGTTACTGGATGGTTAAATGATAAACTTATTTTGGATAGAATAGAGATAGGGGATAAATACAATACTCTTTCAAGGTCTGTATCAAAATTTGAAGATGTTGATTATATAGAAATGGCTGATAAGTTAAACTGGATTGTATTCAATAAACATAAATATGTTTTAGATAACAGAGCAACTCAAGAGCAGTTGAAAGAACTTGAAACCCTACAGTCTAATCTTGCATTCTGCATAGAGATGGGAACCATCTCTTCTTTCTCTAATTTAATGAACATGATGAGATCTATATATGTAAAGAAATGGGGAGAAGAGGCTGTAACTTCTAAAAACGTAAAATAATATGGGAGTAAAAGAAATAAGAGAACTACTTAGACTCTACAATCTCGAACATAGTGTCGTCCAGAACAAAAACTCTGGGCGGTATTCTATTATTCTCCATAACAACATCATAGGAACGAACGTAGATGGAGAGAAGGTAGTTGTGTTCAGAACCATTCCGGATGGAAGCAATACGTTCTCTATGGAGCGAAATAGATTCTATGAGGGGTTTGTAGAGGCTTTTGATGACGATAAGGCGATTGAAGCCGTAAGACAGTATTTTGAGAAAAACAGAAATGATAGGGTATAAGACGAAGATGGATTATATTACTATCGAAATGAGGTAAAACAACGATAAAGCAATGGAAAAGATGGACGATAATACTAAAAATATCCTTTATCCAAAAGGATCTATTTTTCGCATATTAAAAGATGATATAATCAGTGCCGAATTTAAAATCGTCAAAGGAGCTATAGCGGAGGCAGTATCAGACATAGAAGTAAATGATAAATATGCTGAGGTTTGTTGCAATGGGGAGACGTTCGTCATAGAAACGGATATTATGGATATTATTCTTACCAAAGACCCCATAGAAAACAAATCGGTGAAAAATGACATCATTGATGATAAACTACGATGGGATTTGCTTCCAATGGAAGAGATTGAGGACATTGTAAAAGTCTATCATGCCGGAGCCAAAAAGTACGATCCTAATACTTGGCAGAACCTTGACAACGGATTTGAACGGTACCGTGCTGCGATGTTTCGACACCTGATGGAATACATGAAAGGGGAAAGAGTGGATTCCGATACAGGATGTTTTCATCTTGCACAATGTGCATGGAACTGCATAGCTATGCTGTGGTATGACAAGCATGGAAAAGGGTTGATACCATTAAATAAGGAGGAAAAGAAATGACAATAGAACAACTAAATTATTTATTAAGAAAAGAGCTTTATGCTATAAAAAACCATAAAGACAATATTGATAGAATCAAAAAAGAATATTTTGATTCCAATTATGGGTTAAAAGAAGGAGATAAGATCCGTATTTTACACGAAGCAGGAGATGAAATGATAGGCTTCTTGAAAAAAGTTGAAGTATGTGAAGACGGAGATCTGTACTTGACAATACAAAAACAAAACGAAAAAGGTGACAGAGGCAGAGGAAAATGGAATATGTATCTATCATCAAAATTAATTAAAATTGAAAAATGTGTATAATACCATGAGAGTGTTAAGTTTATTTGACGGAATGTCATGTGGTCAAATAGCGCTAAAAGAAATAGGGATCACACCTGAAGTATATTATGCATCAGAAATAGATAAGTTTGCTATTAAACAAACGCAATTAAATTTCCCTAATACGATACAAGTAGGAGATGTAAGGGATTTGAATGTAGAAAATCTTGGACACATAGATCTTATTTTAGCCGGCAGCCCATGTACGGATATGTCCTTTTCTGGAAAAAGAAAAGGGTTGTCTACCGTAGAAGGAATAGAAATCAAATCACTTAATGAGTATTTTGAACTAAAAAAACAAGGATTTGAGTTTGCCGGTCAGTCTTACTTATTCTGGGAGTTTATTCGTATTTTGAATGATGTAAGAAAAACTAATCCTGATGTATTATTTCTTCTTGAGAACGTTAAGATGGGAAAGAAATGGGAGCCGGTATTTGATGATGCTATAGGGTGTAAAGGCAATCATATTAATTCAGCACTTGTTTCCGCTCAAACCAGGAAACGTATTTATTGGACTAATATTCAAGGCGGCATTATCCCTCAACCTAAAGACGAAGGTTTGACTATAAGTGATATAGCGGAATATGAAGTAGATGAAAAATATTACTTATCTGAAAAAGTTTTAAACAATTTAGCTTTTCACTTAAAAAGAAATCACGACAAGGGAAATTGTTATGGAGCTAATATTAAAACAAAAGATGAAAAATCCAATACTGTTACCGTAAAGGGTAAATACAAGTACGATCTTATTTGTGTAGCAATGAGAGGCAGGAATCCAGAAAAACCTACATGTAGAGAATCTGGTCTTAAAACAGTTCAGATGATTGAATTTAAAAACGATGGAAAATCCAATCGTCTCACAACAGTTCAGAAAGATAATCTTATTTTCCAAATACCAAGAGGATTTAACAAAGGTGGATTTCATGAAGATAAGGCTCCAACATTATCTTGTAATTCATATGATAGAAACAATTTTATCATACAGAGAGCATTACATGGCGATTTCAGAATAAGAAGATTAACCCCTACAGAGTGCTCCAGGTTACAGACTGTACCAAATTAGTATAAATGGGAATGCAGCGAAACCCAACAGTACAAGATGTTGGGAAACGGGTGGACTATTAAAGTTATTGAACATATACTTAAAAGAATAAAATAATAATGATTAGAGCAAGATTTTACATTAAAAATCCGACTGCGGTAACGACTACCGTCCAGTCAAATGGCCTATAAAATACCCGTATTGGTGTAGCGCAGAATCCAGTAATTCATTTGTATTGGTGGCGTATGCTGAAGACGAAGACAGTATAAAAGAACTGTGGCCGGAAGCATACGATATTAATGTCTTAGAAAAAGATACTGAGGTTAAATTCACATTAAGATTTCCTAAGCCGAAATGGTATGAATTGCAAGAAGAGAGATTAGAAGAGTATGATAAATTATATGGTAAATTCGTATGGGTTACAGACATGTGTCTAAAAGATGGGAAAATAAGAAAGGTAAAAGCCAGAATAGAAGATTGTGGTGGTCTTTTATTAGCCGACACTCCTGGTCGTTACACCCCTTATCAGATAGGGGATTGTGCTTTTGAAAGCAAGGAAGAGGCTTTAAAACATGCAGAGGGACAGAGAACGGATTTAATTAAGTCTCTTAAGTTACAAATACACGAACTTGAAAATCTAAAATTTAAATGCGATGATTAATTACGCGGCAAAAGCCAGGAAAGCTTATTTGATAAACAATTTCGATAAGATTCTTAACAGTCTTAACACGCTTCATTCAACGGTTGAGACCATGACGTTGTTCGTAAACGACCAGGCTTATAATTACATTCTTAAGCTGAAGGGAGTGGTTAAAGGCGGTCCTATGTACAGACATAATGTTAAGCGTTTTTTAAATGAGATGGACAAAGAGATAAAGAGGTACAATGCTTCTATCTACTACATAAACAAAGAACGTAGTGAGGTTATTGCTGAAATAACACAGGTTATGGAAGACTGTCTCATGCCATACATAGACGACCTGGCCGGCGCCATCAAGTCTGGCGTGTCGTCGAAGGGTCTGTCGGAGGAGCGGACGGAGGTGGCGGTCTTGGCTCTCGTTATCTCCAGCCTGGCCACTACCTCTGGAAGACTTATCTCTGACGGGTATAAGATTATGAAAGAAATGGGTGGAGGACAAGGTGGTAACCCATTTACGTTTATGAGTATCGATAAAATAAGAAGGTTGTCTGTTTCGCTGTCAGATATTATTACCGGCGGTGAGGTCCCTCTTACGAAAAAAAAGGAAGCGGATAGGGTAGCTTCGGCGATGGATGTCTTTATTGAAAAAATGTCGGATTCGGATATTGTTGATAAGGTAATCAGCATACTCGAAGAGGCAGAATCTAAAAACAAGGAGAAGCGATCGTGAATTATTTGGATGGGTATGTAGAAGAAGTTCTTTCTGAGCCGTACTATGACGATTATGGCTCTGGGGTTTTTAGGTGGTGGGTGAAAGTGTCTTACGTTTGTGAAGGAATAGGAGCTGTCACTACCTTAATGTTTGATACGAGAGAAGAAGCGGAAGCTGTAAAAACAGGTTATAAATTTTTATGTTGAAAATAATATGAGGTATTTTATTTTATTGATGGCATTTTGTGTTATCATCATGTTCGCATGATGATAGTCAGGTTAATAACGGATGGGTTATATATGATCTACGTCCTTTAGAAGATGGATGTATAATGTATTATGGTGAAGACGAAAGAATTTCAATATTTTATAATAATAGGCTTATAAAATTCGTTGGATACCAAGGGGAATACAATATCGGAGATTCTATTAAGATCGTGAAAGTAAAATAATATGGAAAATAATTTAAAACTCGTATGTCCAAAATGTGGCACCCCTCACCAGCCTCATTCTCCGCACACGTTGGATGCAGATGGATTTGAAAGGTGTGAGATAAGAACTATCATGGAAGACAAGGGATGGTGCTACGAATGCTCTTTTTGGCAAAATATGTACGACAAGCACAAAGACGATCCTGGATGGGTTAGGATAGACGGTGAAAGCTGGGTGCTTAAGCCTATGGTGGAAAACGTGCCAAGAGGATGGAATAGCCTTGGATGTGGTGGAAGAAAAATGTATATCAATATCGAAGGGAAGGGTATTGTTACATCAAATAACTGCTGGTGCCAAGGTGATGTTTCGTATGCATTTAAGGATCTGATGCCTGATAATGCTACTTGGGCTACGAAGGAGGAATTTGACAAAGCTCCTGTAGTAGGACATATCATAGAAGGTATTGGTTTAGTTTTCACGGATAGGGGAGGTCATGAAGTTAATGCTTAAAAACTTAGGTAATTATATACCTTTTTTTCATAACAAAAGAAACCGGTTCTCTATCATCTCTGACTGAGAACCGGTAAGAAAACAATTTCAGAAAAAATTAAACCTACATAATCTTTCAAGTAAGAACAAAAAACGTACAATCTACTCTTTGACAATGCTAAGATAGTATATTGGGGTCATATCAAAACAATGCAAGCCCAATATTCTTCGTCTATTTGTAGCTAACATCATCATCTCCTTCCGAATCAGGAGTGGCGCCGATAAAGAACATCATTGACTTATTGTTCGTCTGCTGCCACCAATTATAGGCGCGTGCCACGTCTTCTGGTGTCTTGATGTTATACCATTGTTTGATAAACGTCTGTTTGGCGAGCTGCCTAAATAACTTAGACTCTCCCTTGTATGTACCAGATGTTACTTTATCAAGTGAATAATTCCTAAGATCGGTAAGATCCTTAAGTTTCCGTCCCATAACAAATGGGTCGTTAATGATATCAACCACGTTAAGCTCCATAATAAATGGCATCTGTGAAGCTATTTCGTTTATGGTTCTGAATCCGACGTAGGATCCGAATTGAGTAAGCCAACTTTCCTCGTTTTCATCATCATCACGCCACCCGGCAAGAAGCATAGATACGGCTTGCATAATAAGGAACGTGCCGGCATAGACACTGAGACGTTTTAGATTGGTTTTCTCTACCTCATTCATATTGTCTTTATTTTCGTTCCAGGCATCTATGATGTTTTTCATACCAGACTCGGAAGCTAAGCTAAATGTTTTGGCTATCATATTCTTTAACGTAATTGACAGTCCCTCCTCTTCTTGCATTGTTTGGAAATTGAAGCCACGCCTTTTCCACAGACGTTGAGCCGCCAGCACCAACCATCCTCGGTGGGCGGTCATGAACCTGGCTATCCAGTTGCGTGATGCGGCAGTCCGATTTTCTTCATTCAAAGATCCGTTACATATCTGTGACAAGCTGCGAACTTGATTTCGAGTTATAGCCATCTGGGTTTCGACTTCCTCGGCAGTAACACCCGATCCAGGTTTTACGACCACCTTCCCATCCACGACGTCTACCATACTCCATAAAGTACGATCTTTTAATGCATTCCATTCTCTTTTTATGGTACTCTGTTCTTTATTACGTTCTTTTTCCATCTTGAAATCCTGGAACGTGTAGAACCGGCCTTTATAGTATCGCACGTTATCCATAGTGGCAATCATAACCTGCGGATCAAGAGGGTAGTTCAGGATTTCCATAAAAGCATACATCGGTGAACGCATTAAGGTCCTGGCCACTCTATTGTATCCGGCACCATACATTCTGTTTCGTATGTTGAAAATACCCATTCTCTCACCTATGACATATAATTTACTTTTTCTATCTATGTCTCCGGTTTCTGCTATACAAGATGGCGCAAGGCGTGAAAACTCAGCCGATGCGTATTTAAGGGAGTCTTTGCTTATATACTGTCCTACGGCAGATTCCATGATGAGGTTGATATGACCTGTTAAGGCGCCGGTAGCTGCCACAAACGGGGACAGCGCCAGGTTCATGACCGACATAAATCTTTCAACGGCCATCATTATCCTGGTAAGGTCTACTGTGTATCCACCGATGTTTACCGTCAGTTTTTTGGTGTTCATCCTAATGCCATAATAATGATCGTTAAAGAAGTCTCTAAACATCTGATATGCTTGAGTCGCTTCAGCTTTCTTACCGCCTTCAAATTGCTTATTCAGCAACATCTGCTCCAGTCCTTGGGCAAGCTCTATAGATTTCTGCTTTTCGTTGTATAACGATGACTGCATCATAAGCATCGAATAAGAGTAGCCAAAATCGTGAGATACATCATCTTGGTTCTCCAACTCATATATGTAGTATTTAGGTATAGACCTAAGTCTGTCTTCCGGATCATATACTTCCCCTTGCCTGGTCTTACCATATAGAGAATCGTCTACTCTGTCCAGGCACAGATCTGATACAAAATTACGAACCGTATTTTTGAAGTTAATACCCAATCCTTCCATACGTTCTATGTCTTGTTTTGATATCTGTGGAATAGCATACAAATTGGGACTCTGCTCTTTGTATAGATCAAGGGATTGTCTTTTTATTTCCTTGAGTTTTTGAATCATATTCCACTGCTCTACGTTTTTAGTAGCAACTTCATTACCGTCAGCATCATACTTGATACCAAAGTCATTGAAATACGATTCATCACGATACAGGCTTTTCTTAGGCATGCGATGACCATACCCATGATCTTTTACATAATCAGGATTACGGCCGCTATTTTCGGCTTCAGATTCAGCCACCCATGCCCTTGCAGGATCGAAAGACAGGTACGATATGTCCATGCCATAATCTTGGGTGGATGTACCGTTTTGTACGTCCTTAACCATCTGCGCCACATCTATCTCACCTCGACCTATTTTGTCGATCATGGCCGCATATCCGGTAGGCGCCATGCGTTTATAGTACGAAAAGACCTGGCTCCTGGCAAATTCATTAACAATAGCATTGGTCTCTTCTATGCCCTCTTCTCTTGTATTATTTAAAAACAAGCTGGCCATCTTAGCATTAACAGCATTCCTGAAATCTCTACCGTCTAATTCTTTGCTTATACCAAGCTTTTCTGACAGGTAGTTGGTTTCAGATACGGTAAACAGATATCGGTTATCAGCAGCCTTAAACAGCTTATCCCTTAAAGCCTGAATCCTTTTTGCTTTCTTCGCCGTAGTATGACGTTGTACGAACTTCCATTCTACTTCCTTGGAGTCAGCAAGAGCATTTAAATAAGACTGATTTACTTCGTTTTCGGCCTTACTGCTTTTAGTAAGGTACTTATCAATATCTTCAAGACCCACCATCTTAGCATAATCTATTAAGATAGCGTAATCGGCTTCAATAGCTTCAGATGCAGCCCTAAAAGCATCTCTTTCAGATGAGGTAAATGTCGCTTCGTTAATCTCTCCGATATCAGCCACATCTCGGTTGTTTCCGATTATTTCCTTGATAATGGCCTTATTTTTTTCTATATCTTTTACAATCGAATCCACGTCAGTCGCATCTCTATCACTTGTCGTAGAACTAATGATATCATGCGCCATTTTAAGATACGAAGCCTTGTTATTTGATTCGGTACGCGCCGACTGTTCCGATTCTATATCATTCCAAAACCGATCGTTGAATGACAGGTGACCACCCAACATAAGCGTTCTCAATGCAGCTTCCCCTCCTGACTCGCTCTGAATCGCTCTCAATTTTTGCAAAAACGATTCTGATACGGCATTAGTAACATTATTTGATTCCTTTCTCCAAACTTCATTTATAGCTTGTATTTCTTTGGCCATCTTAAGTTGGTCGCCGGTTTTTTCCACTCTCCTGGTTCCTACATATATGTATTCTGAAGCTGCTTCTTTACGTTGTTTACGAAGCAGTCCTTCTTCTTCGTAATTGCTGCTTTTAAAATAGGCAACTTCATCAAAATTACCACCGCTATCAATAAAAGGCTGCCTCAATATCCGTTTTTGCCTGGATAGAGCATTAAGGTATTCTTTGGTTGTTTGAGAAACCGGATGCCCTAATTCTTCTTCAGCCTTTTTGTATATGGATTCCATTCTTGTGGCATAACTTTCGCTAAATTCCAGTTCCGAATTTTCAGCATCCCACTTTTCCATCTGCTCTGTATAGATCTTTTCCTGCTCGATGGTAAAAATATCGATATTAACTCTATCAGACGATGGTTTGAATTTAGCGTTTTCAGTAACCGTATTTCCATCCTTGTCAACTACTTCTCTTTTAAATACGTAATTACGGTTATTGTCAACCACATCACCAATTTCTTCTTCTGATATCTCTATGTTCATGGCAGTCGCAAACGCTCGCATCTGCGCCAGCTTCTTATTACGATCGTATTTAGCCATATCAAGAGCACTACGAAGGTAATTAGAAGTTTTGCCGTCTACTTTCTGAAGCAGTTTTTCAAATTCAGATTTGTTAAAACCATGCTTTTTCGCATATGCCAGGAAGTCGGATATGGCGGGCTGGGCATTCACCATCGCATTGTAATTGTCTTTGGCAATCATAGCTCCAAGAGCGTTATTGAACGGACTGGAAGAATGCTCTAATATACCAAACCACCTACTTATCCAAGAAACATCGTGTTGAACCTTGTCGAAAAATTCTTTTACTCTCTTTACCTTATCTGCCGGCACATGAAGTTCGTTCATTAACTTATCAAGCAACGTGCTTTCATCAAGGTCTTGTACTGATTTAATATCAGACTGAATACCATTGATGTCGGCAATGACGGTATTGATCCTATTTGTATAATCCTGCTTTTCACGTTCATCAAATTCGGTACTTCTGTTACGGATATATCCTCGAAGATCGTTCATGATCGGAAGAACCTGATTGTTGATAATATCTACGTTCTTTCGATCATTGGTATTGAAGTGAAGCTTACCGTCTTTGGTATCACCATGAAGGATGGTGTTCACCACATTACTTAAGTATCTGACCTGAGCTTCGGCTGTGGAGATCATGCTGTTCATGGCAGCCGCCATCTCATTCTTGTCTATTTCGGTCTCTACCTTATTTATCTTATCTTCTATGGTCTTAAGCTGAGCAAGGGTCATAGACGTAGTTACAGCCCTATCAGAGCTTATCTGACGTAAGTCTCTTAATGTTTTTCTTAGTGATCTGATCTTAGACTCAAGAAACTTGTTCTTGTTCATAGAAGAAAGGGAGTATAATGTAAAGTCATTATCCTTTAACAGAGAGGTGTCAAATCCTTTATCTATGTCAGTAATGGCAAGATCACGAATGTTTTTAATAACGTTATTCAAATCTTGTCTTTGGGTTGATAAAGCTGATTTAAGCCAGCTTACGATTCCAGAGAAAAGCTGCCGGACGCGCCCCAGGAAGGAGGTGGGCTCTACCGGCGCCTGTGCTGTGCCGGTCTGCATCTCCCTGGCGAGGATCTTTCCAAGAATTTCTCTCCTAACAGCATTATCAAGCTCAGCTCCTTCATATACTTTACCGTATGTATTATAATACTGACCTGCATATTGGTTCCACTCTTCCGTACCTTCCACATCTTGCAGAACAGCCTCAACAGCATTCTGATCTCTGTATGCCTCTACAAGGAAGTGGGCTGTTTCTTCTACTAAATCAGATAAAGTAGCATCTTCACCAACTGCTATTACGTTATTGGCAATATCCGCCAATGCCTTAGCAGAAGGTTCATGCCCGTATTTGGTTTGGTACTTCTCTATATAGTCGGTCATACCTATGACGCTAACGCCAAGAGTTTTCAGTATCTCGACAATAGAATTTCGTTGGTCACGTTCCTGCCTGCTATAATCCGATACGATCTTAGCTTTAGTATCAGCATAAAGATCGTTGTCTTCTAATATGAATGAAACTACAAGCGCATCAAAATGATCGTACTTGGCGTCCAATTCATTGTATCTTCCTGACTTAAGATCGTTCTTTATCTGCTCCCTGCTAACCCTTTCCGTTCCTCCGGTGGCGAGCCTCATAGTTACCTTACTGTTATCCAACGAGCTTATGGTTATCATACCTTGGTCGTTCATGGAAACATCGGAACCAAAATGATTACGGAGCTCGGTGTAGGATAATGCCGAATTGAAAAGTCTAATTTGTCCTGTATGTCCTTCTCCTGCAAGATAATAGCTTCTTGTTTCAGGATCGAATATCTTAGATCCGGACAAAAGACCTTTCTTTATAAGGTAGTTAATTATACCACCTTTTGTTGATAAAGAAGTAGAAGCAGAAGCGGTCATGACCGGTATAAAAGACTTGGGATTATTAAGAACATACTTTCCAGCTTTGTAAGTAATGTCTGCCACGCCATCCACGGCAGATTCTTGAACGGTGCCGGATAAGAATCCTATTCTAATATCATTCCCGCCAGAGCGAAGAGCTTCTCCGTAATCTTCAAATAATTGACTACGATCGTTCATGAAAAACAAACGAGGCTCTCCAGTCTGATACGTTACACCCACAGGATTAGAATCTGTTTCTGGTAGCTCTTCTGGGCTAAATATCTTAAGACCGTCTTTTATAACCATATAATTAACACCCTTATCCTGTACCATAGATACGGGAGTAAAGTCCGAAGATATAGCATCTTGTAGATACTGCCCGGCGTCTATTCCAGGTCCTTCCGGTACGGAAATGCTTGACGTAACCATAGCATCCACCAACATAATATTATCACCCAGATTTTGGCTGTAGAATCCAAAGCCCGATTCTTGGATTTCATAAGGTGCATCTGATTTTGACACAAGAACAGGGTTACTCATCTTAGACGCCTTATCCAGCACCCTTTCTCTATAGGCTTCTGGGATAAGGTCGATGTTAGATTTTACCTTATTATAAGCCTGTTTATTAACAGGTACATTCCTTCTCCAGTCACCAAAAGCCTTTAAGAACTTATTAGAAAATACGGTTTTAAAAACAGTAGTAGCCCGTTCCCTATTCTCCATAAGAGGAATAGATGCTATTTTATCAAACAACATAGACCTGTCCCCTGATCTGGTAGAGACAGAAACAACTTTCTTTTTATTATCTCTTTTAATAATACACGTTGATGTCATAGTAAAACATTTTTGTTATGAGACAAAGGTAGTTAAAAATCAAGCATATCATAGAAAATAAAGCCATCTAACTTCTCAGTCTGATGGCTTAAAAATAATATGAAAAAAAATTATAATCTGACGAAAAATCGTCAAGTTCAGCTTATATGTAATGCATGTACCCATCTCGGTGTATAAACCTTCCCGATTCAAAGCGCTCAATATCTTCAGGGCAAATAGGGCCCGAATCCTCTCTCCTGGCTTCAAACCAAAGCCCCGGCTTACGAAGTCGGCAAGTTATGATATAATTGAAGCAATTGTGCGTAAAATGGAAAACAGATCCTACAGGGAAATACCTATCAGCTTGAAATACGATTCTTTTTCGTTTAGTATCAAACGTGATATCTCCTACTATCTTAGCCACGTAATAGCTTCTGCCATTTAACGTTTCATCTGTTTGTGGTATCCAATAATAACCTCTTGCCATGCCACAAATATATAAAAAAAATCGGACAAGATACATGTCCTACTTTATATTACTTTGATTCGTTTTCAAACCGCTTTATAAGAGAAGCAATATCATCACCACAAATAAACATCATTCGACGTTCTTCTTTTGGTTTATGAGACACTGGGATGGTTTTGTTTATCTTAATCTGATTCGCCAGACCTCTGCCTAAACGAATATCAACTTTTTTACCTTTCATGAATTATTTGTTTAAACAGACCAATTCCATCTGTTATAATATGACCGCTTTGCATACGACCATTATTAGGATTATGTAGAAAATTGAAACCACTTTCTTTTTCCTGTCTTTCAAAAGAACTGATATCCTTTCCTCTACGGGCTCTTTCAAAAGCTTTCTTGAACAACTTGCCTCTAAAGGTCTTGACGAGGATCTTGGTAGCGTTATTGCCGGCTTTTACCATTGCTTTCCTTGCCTGGTCCTCCGAGACAAAACTGCTTCGGAAAATATACGATGCTGCTGCTTGTATGTCTTGTTTAGTAATCATATGATAAACATTTCTTTCAGAATACTGATCTTTATTCCGTATATCAATTTCATCTCATCTCTATCATATACGTCAAAAAAGGATTCACTGGGGTCCTTTGGATTTACGTTCAATTGAATTATGCAATTACCGGTATAAACCTTAATTCCGTAATTATCAGAGTATATATCCTGCATAGTCTCAAATGTCTCAATTAAATTTTCAACAAGTACTCTGTTAAATGAAAAAGATTCTTTACCATCACCTTTAAATGTGATATGATCTAAATTCTTGTTGTCAAATTCGTACTCTAACTGATTGCCGTCCATCATATCATAAAAGATTGACTTTTTGATTCTAAATCCCATGTTGTTTTATTTTTTTTAGTTAATACAAATGTTATTAAAATTACTCATTTTATTTATTAGATTCAACCTTGTATCACAAAGTATTTACTCTAATTGGATTAAACACAAATCCACTATCGATTATCTTTCCAATAAAAGAATCACCAATTACTTTTCTTGCTATTCCAATTGATCCATTAATATCTGCATTGATCAGTTTTCCAATTGAACTTTGAAACAATCCACGTTTCTTTCTTTTTCCTAAGTAGGATTCCTGTTTCTTTAGAGGTTCAAAAGCAAGATGATCTATCTTTGATGTATAGGATTCTTCATGAATAACAACATTGATTCCTAATAACTTTGCTTTATAAACAATCTTATCTATTAACTTTGAATGAGGAATAGAAACAAAATGTTGGTTGTTTCGTTTGCCAATATTTATTTTGTTTTTCCATTCTTTGTTTAATCCAATGATGATTGTTCCTATATTGTTAGATTTACAAAAGTCTACAATGTATCTACTGATTTTGTGCAATTTGTCTTCTATCCAACAATTTCTAAACAAAGTAATTCTTCTTATTCTATTTGAAGTTCCCTTATTACTAATGAAAGACATCAACTTAGCTTTCTTCTTATTGTACCATTGATTAAATGATTTCATAATCCGTCCGTTTACAATGAAAGGAATTAATCCTACATTGCTAATACATGAACATAAATTATTCAATCCTAAATCAATCGAAAGAAAATTGTCTTTATCTAAACCAAGATCAATTTCCTTTCTTTCATAAACTACCTCTACTACATAACAGGTGGCTTGAGGTATGATTCTAACTTGTTTTAATTCATCTTTCTTTACATTTGTTTTGATCGGTTTAATTGTGTTTTTGACAAAATGGATATAACCATCATCCTTTATCCTACAATCACAGTTAGTAAAAACAACCATGTTTTGTTTCTTGCCCTTCTTATACGAAGGAAGATGAGGACGATGATTACCGTATTTCGAAGGATTCTTTTCAAAATCTTTCTTTAATCTCATCCAGGATTTTATGTTTTTAAATACCTGTTTAATCACCTGCTGTGAAACATGATTAGGTAAATTCCTGAAATCAAATTGGTTTTCTTTGCAAAGTTTGTTTGATAAATCAAACTCCTTTAAGTAGTTACCAGAAAAGACTCCTTGACGAATGTTGTAAAGAACATAATTGTACAACAAACCAGATTTGAGGCATATATCCTCAAACCAGTTGTCTTTAACTATATGTCTTTCAACAAGTTTCATTTAAACATTTTAATACACTAATATAAATCTTCTGAATACAACTGTTCTCTAATGGCATTTCTATCTACCACCATCTCCTGATTATTGTTTCTAACAAGTTCAGACGCTTCCTCTCTTGTTAAAAACCGATTCTTGCTTGTCAAAAATCCTTGAACACTGCGGTTTTTATGAGCTATTCCGTATGCCGCAAGTTGCGATATTATGGAACAGTGTCTCAATCCACAAAATACGGTTCCAGATGGTATATTTACTGGACCGTGAGGCTTGTTCTTGTGATCTTGAACCCATATAGCTGCACATACAACAATTTCCTTATCACACATAAATCAATAATTTAAAATACCGTTTTTACCAATATGCTTCTTTTCTTCTTCAGTAGGCCATTCTTTCTTGAACTTACCGTGCCACGTTCCAGGAACTACCACCACTTCGCCTCCCTTACTATATTCAATAGCGGCACATTCAGAACAAAGAGGCTTGCCTTCATATCCCTTTAGCGACTTATCGTAAATACGATTCTTACAAGGTCTTATAAGAGCCCAGTAATATGATGTGGCTGTATTATCTATACAGCCACATTTTGAACATACAAACAAACTCATCCCGCAATCTCCCAGTCATTAGACATAATATCATGTTCGGTTGGATTCCAATTTGATGCTACTTTTTGACCTGTATCTACCATCAATATATTTACGTCAAACATACAGATATACTTTTTACCCCAATCGATTCTTTTTATCTTACGACCTAATTTAAGCCGTTCTAAAGCCTGTTCGAATGTCATGCCACGACGAGGCAGTTTGAGATACTTTTTAAGTCTGTCGGCAGCTTCATTTGGTGTATGGCCATCGTATTCGAAAGCGGTTTCTCTTTCAGGAACATCAAACAAATCCCAGTATTTGCTTTCATAGTGATTAGATACCTGACCGGTAGGCAGGATCGCCATCACAATAAACCAATCATCAGAACCGAAGCGTTTTTCTCCGTCGCTGTGTCTCCTTGATTTGCAAACTTCAACCTGTCCGCTTCTGGCTAATAGACTAAAGAAGGCAGCGTTATACAACATGCTATACCGATACAATTCATTGAAAGTGTGGTATCCGTCAGAGACTTCTCCCACGTCTACAGGCTTCTTGTTTTGAATACTACCCAAAATGTTCTCTATATAGAGCTGTATTTTATACATACCCATTTCGGTGTGGCCGTATTTGTTCAAGATATTATTGACATCGTATTGTATATTAAAATCTTTTTCAAATTCTACTTCAGGATGATTAGGATAGAAGTAGTCCACTGATGCTTCTAACACTGACTTTACGTGTTCTATTATCCTCGCAACATCATCATGTTTAAAAAATGCTTAAATCCTTCAACGAATTTAATATCTTCGTTGATTGCTGATTCGAACTCTTCTTTTGTCATTACTCTAACCACATCTTTAAAATCTTTTAATTCCATGATTTGTTTTAAATTAATTGTTACTATACTTTCTTTATCCTACAATACAAACCCCACAAAAACTCAGCGGAGAAACTATCCCATACATTATTCTTCTGCCAAAGTTCTACTTTGTTAACAAACCAAGACCATATGGGACCCTCATATGAAGAATCAGATGATGATCCCAATCCGATTTTCTCCATTTCATTCGCCACATCAGAATAAGGATCTAAATCGACTCCCCTAATCATGTTAATAATATCATCCTTGTCTAACGTAAATTGAAACCGCTCCTTGTTAGTAGGCGGATCTTGATTCAATTTACCAGTCGCAAGCCATTCTCCATCATGATACAATTCGGCAAGTTTCTTTACCTTATTTTTAAGAAAAGAATACTCTTGTATAACTTCCATAAAGTCAGTTTCGTTAGCTTTACCCTCTATGAAGATAACGGTTTTGCTTCCAGGTCTATGATCGTCTAAGCTTGCCGGGATTCCTAATATCGTCCATCCTTTAAACTCAGCTATCTTAAAACGCATAACGTCAAACACCTTATAGAAATCATCACAATCTACAGATTCTATTACCTTAATATCCTCTTCTGTGAATTTACCTCGTATCGGAATAGCGTAATGACCAGGACGGCCATCGGTTCCGAAATATGCGATTCTAACCATATTATATATAATATTTTAGTTGTCCTGAAATCCTATATTTACTTATATCATCGCACAGGTTACACCCTCCCGTACATCCACAAGCCGAACAATACGAATCTCTTTCTGCCTTCGATTTAGATTGGAAATCCCTTACGGCTTTAATCCAGGTAGGAGAAACTATCTTACCAGAGAAAGAAGGTACGTTTAAAAGTAGTGTTTTCATGATTTCGCTGAAACATTCATATAACACGGTACATCTACCACATCTCTTCTACGAAGTCCCTTCTCAAAATAAGAAACCATATAGGTATTTTTACCTTCGTGATCAGGTCTTGGATCAAAGCATTCAAAAACGAATCTTGTTCTACCTTCAAGATGACCAAACATGAAAACAAATTCGCCACCGTATCTTTTGCCGGCTAATTCTTCTACAGTCATAATCTATCCCCTCCCAATCCTGAATTGATGCTAACGTACTTGACACGAACTTCATTTCCACGTCCAAGCTGACCCCAGCCGGGCGATGGCGTTCCCTTGGCCGGAGCAGGGACAGCCCTAAGCCGAGACCAGTCCTGCTTTTGCCTCATGGCTTCGGCCTCTTTGTAATACCGGTTACACAGTTCTTGATCTTCGTAACCAACGTAATCTTCCTTATTTTCCATAAAAAATACTTTTTCAACAAAAGTACGACATTCATAAATTAATTAGATTTAAAATAAAACAATATGAATTAAAATAAAAACCCGATACGTTAAAATCGCATCGGGCCTGGTATTGGGAAAAATAGGTTCAGATCTTGGGTAAAGATTCGAGCCAATTTTTAACATCTTTATATCTAGGGTCTTTGTCTATTCTATCTTTCAGTTCATGCAATGCTGAGTCCATAACCGTATTCGGTACGCCAATCAACTCTCCTATTAAATACAATGGGGTTTTATTCGATTTAGATTCGTGTGCTATATTCATGTCAAAAAAAAGTTATGTGAAACAAACCGGCCACGGGTATTCTATTGCCCGCCGACCGGTATAATATTTTTATTCCTTTTTTCCAAACGGGAAAAACGGGAATGCGGGAATCATATTTTTTACTATGGCTCCCGCACCACCGGAAGGACCTGGGTCTGGATCTCAGGTCAGATCCTTCCAGTTTATTTTTTCGCCGAGGTAATCTTGCACGGCAAGCCATCTTATAAAGGCTACTCCTTCGGGAGCATCCGGATCATCCAAATACATTAACGTAGCTTTCACCAACTCGTTCTCACATTTGAAGACCTTCGGAAAACCATCCGAATAGTACATTGCAAAGACATATTGGACATCGCCCCATGTCGCTTTATCCGGCTTCTTCGCTCCGCACTTTTCAAAAATATCTTTTATTTCCGGCTGCTTCCAGATCCTCTTGGATCCATCGACGTTGACCATCTTCTTTACCGCCTCATCAGCGAGAGCATTAGAAAAATGGTAGCCGTAAGTATCTACATATTTCTGATAAGCTGGATCCTCTGCGTCTGCTCCTCAATAAGAACGACCTCTGCCACGTCCGCGACCTCTACGCATCTGAGGTCCGTCACCGTAGTATCTGTCGTCTCCATAGTAATCGGTCGGGTAGGATTCGTAACCCATCCTCCGGTATTCCCGGTCCTCCATTTCATGACGACGTTCGCGCTCTTCGAGCCTTCTTTCCCTTTCTTCCAGCTCGTTTTCGCGCTCTTCCATTTCTTTCATCTTCTCATGCATACCGTAATGGTCGTAAATACCACCACCATACCCCATGTACGTCCCATCAGAACGCCGGCTTCTGCCTCTGCCTCCACCTCGTCTGTCTTCTATCTCGTCATATCCAGGATATTCTCTGTGTCCTGAATTTAAATCATATACTATCATATTATACTTATTTCAAACGTTCTACAATTAACTTCTTTAAATCTTCGAATGAATCAGTAAGGTCATTCACCTTATTTTCTATACCAGCTATTTTACGATCCTGCTCTCTCGTTTGTTTGAATGCCGGATTGATGTCTTCTAATATAGATTCACAAGCCTCTATCTTGGCACGATGGGCATCTACGCTGTTTATTATGTCTTGACTGGTGTTTTTTATAGCATTCAGTTCGTTCATAATCGGATCTATGCTGGTAGATAATGTTATGCCCATAGCCTTAGCCACATTCTGGGATTCCGGGACCGTATAGGTCTTGGTTTCGCCAGTGAGCTCTACCGTCAGATCCACCACGCGGGTCTGCATCGCCTGATACTGACCTGGCTGAGGAGGAAGATACCTGGGTTCGGATACGGCTACTACCTTTCCCAATTCGTATTTAGGTACTGTATTAGTATCAAGGGTATGTACCTGAAACCCTTTCTTCAAATCTGAAAACATGATCAAAATATTAGTTAGGTGAAAATAGGGTGATGATCTCCATCACCCTACTGAAATCATTTACCTGCTTTAACTTCAGACGCCTGGGCTGCCGCTACTGGAACACAGCAATCCATTAATCTTAACACGCCACGAACTTTATTGAAGTACAGAAGGCGTTCTGTGCCATTTACCATAGCAGCACCCGTGACAGCTACGTTAATAGGGTTCACGACATTCACTCCCGTAACCGGGCAACAGGTGTCGGCTCCTACTGTTGAAACTGTGCTGTTTGCCGGGACCGCAATCTGTACCGGTAGAGCACTTCCGGCTGTGGGGACTACTTGCCTTATCTTAAGAAGGATAAGACCCTCACACGGAAGGGCGATCCAAGCCCGTGGGTTAATACCGAAGACTGTATTTGTCGTACTGACAATAACATTCTTCGTAACCATCTCATACAACGATCCTATTTTAGAAACACAAGCCATATTAGCCTCCTTTCTTAATAAAATCAGACAGCAGCGTTGTTATTGCAACATCCGTTGTTACATCCGCATCCGTTATTACAGCAACCTCCTCCGAATACCTGTCCCCAAGTATAAGCCTGGTAAGGAGAACAAGAGGGGTAGGCCGGGACGGCCGTCGGACGTAATTGACCGATGATATTCTGGGTTTGTTGCTGAGATAACGCAGAAGCAGTCAAAGCCGCTTTTTCTTCACGAAGCTGAGCAATAGTGTTTTGCATTTCACGCATTTCCAACTGACAGAATTTGTCATTGATCATGACGTTTTGAGCATCAAGTTTAGCAGACAAGATATTGAATTGGCTTGTAGCTTGCTCACGATTGTTATTCAGACCTTGGTTGAGACCATTCTGCAAGATATTGGTTTGTTCCAACGTGCGAAGTTGGTTATCAAAACCTTGCTGAGTAATCATTCCCTGAGTCTGGCAAGTGCTTTGATTGATCAACGAACTCAGATTGCAGCAGCAAGAGCTGATTTGATTTCCTATTTCACAACCTTGTTGTTGAACTGCGTTGATAACAGCCTGAGAAGTCATACCTACCTGACCAGCTACTTTATCAATAGCACCCTGTACGTTGCAGATAGCGTTTTGAAGTTGAGTAGTAGAACAGTTCAAAGCAGAAGCAATCTGATCTATGGCGCTACGATTACCTTGAATTGCCTGCATCAAAAGTTCACGACCGTAATCGTTATTCAACTGAGCCGGCAAACCATTGGCGCAACAATCACCGCCATTTCCAAAACCGTTACCAAAGCCGCGTCCTCCCCACAGCCAGAACAAAACAATTATCCAGAGCCACCAACCGTTAGCCCCACCGAAACCGTCCTGGTTGTTACGACCGTTCATCAAAGCCGCCACCAGATTAGGATCCATTTTATTACCACCTATCAAATTAGCAAACATGCCGGGAATCATTGAAAGAAGACCGTTAGTGGCTGCTGCACCACCGCCGTTAGCCCCGGCTCCATCTAAAAGGACGATTTTATCACCACCCATAATTTTATAGTATTTAATTGTTAAACATACGTGCATGATGCACGTAACAAAGATCATGATTGTAAGGTGGAATATGGGTGTGTTTATTTCCTATAGAAGAGAAGTATTTTCAGAAAAGACAGAAACAAAAAAAGGTAGTGTTTTTTTTATTCTTTCAAAACACTACCTGTAAATAAACTTAAGCAAACTTGCCATATTTTAGAAACACATTTTTGAGTTTTCCTTTTATACCATTTAAGGTCACTTCATATCCGGAGCCTGTCATGTATATGGTTTGTTGATTGATTCTATCACCAGAATACTTATCTATGAAATAAGACCTATACACTCCATACCCTTTAGCTACGACATTGCTATATAGCTCCCATTTGCCAAGACCGTTCCTAAACATAAACTTGGCTTCTTCAAGAAATGAACGTAAATTCTTTTCAGCAATAATAACACCATTTTGCTCTAACTTCTTTGCAATATCACGAATCAGCCACATATTGTTATGGTCTACTTTCCTAAAAGACTCGACAAATTCTACATCAGGACGCTGATCTTCTATCGTTTTCAAAGCCTGCTGCCTCTCCGCTTCTGCCTGCGACTTTTCAGCTATAGCTTTTTGAGCAGCTTCATACTGATCAGCCCATGCCCTTGCCGCATCTGCTGGATTAGAAAAGTCAGGAACCAAAATTCCCTTGCCGCCTGAACTTGTTTTATATTCTCCTGTTTTACGAATAGAAGGAAGAACCTCAGATGTTATCCATCGTTTAAATCTCTTAGCAGATTCTAATTTTGAAGATAATATAAGAGAATATAAACCAGATTCATTAATGATTCTTATATTATCTATGTATCTGGTTTTCAATAGGGATTGATTCACGCCCCATTGATTATCAGATACTTGCAAAAGTGTGGAATCATCATCATCTACATGTCTTTTTACCGCATCTTTAGCATTTATATATCCAAGAGATTTAGCTACATCTGACGCCACGAACCAAACATCTCCTTTTGGATCTACAATAATTCTAAGCTCTCCAAAATCCGAACTTTCAAAAACAGAAACTTTATCCATAATAAAAAAAAATAGGCCCAAAAGAGAATGTCAGATCCCACTATGACAAACCCTAATGAGCCAAAAATATCTTTCAACATCAAACAACCAGAGGTGGGATCTCGTTGTTCATTGTTTCTGGAACAAAGATAGGAACAGGATTTTAAATAACAAATATTTTAATACTTTTTAAATCAAACAAGGGCCCGCATCACTGCGAGCCCTGATCTACACTAATCTAAACTAATACCATGAAAAAACTTAAATCTAAAAACTAAAGAACACACAAATGTATGAAAATGTATGGTTTTAACAAAGAATCTGTATCCTGTTCTTTGGTATGGTTAAGTACATGGGATATAGTTCTGATACTTAATCCGGTTTGATTTTGTATCAGATTATAAATATAGGATTTTGAAACTACAGTTCTTAATTGACCTAAATCATTCATAATGTTTTTATACATAAGATGAATGCTGTTATTACGTTTGATGGTACTGATTCTCATTTCCTACCGTTATTAGTTACGTTCTGTTCTTACTTTTCCCTATTTTCTATAATCCCTTCCTGAAACTAATATCGCAAACTTAATAAAAATAATCCATAAACAATGAAAATCTAACTTTTCTTGTATGTTGTTGATATACGTGCATATGCAAGAAAAGTGAGACTTTCACAAGCCTCACTTCCCAAATCGTAATTATGAAAAAACTATATTATATATATACAAAAATTATTTGCATTCCAATTTATTAAGATCATCCAATTCAGACTTGCTTACGATCATATCTTGCGTCAAGCCAGATCTGTTTTGGTATGGAGCGTAATCGGTTTCTACCGTCTTAGCCTTCTGAGTAGAATCGTATTTCACCTCCGATTCGGTTCCTGTCAGATTTTGGTAGATAGATCCGGAACTACTTTCGCCAACTTTAGTGAACACCATGTCTCCTATTCTGATAAAATTATCATACAAACCCTCTACGATAACATTATCATCCTGCTTAGTTATGTTATGATCCCAAACCTCATTTAAGAGATTAGGATGCTTTGTGAAAAGATCGTGATAGAAATCAGAACCGGCATACAACATATCATAATAATCCAAATAGAACAGATCTGTAAAAGAAGGATCGGTGCTGCTCATGCTATACTCAAATAACTGCTCACGATCATTACCTGCCAAAGATAGTTCAATTTGTTTTAACGTATCCGGATCTGAAACGGTAAGACCCAGCAAATGATCCGGTTTGAAATCAAGATACTTGTATGCTCCTTCGTACACTTCTGTATTATGAAGCTTATTTTCAAGATAAGATTGGTATAAATCGAATAAGAGTAAAGGATTCTCTTTGTCCTGCTTTCTGTTTATGTATCGGCTAAACTCCCGTTCTTCATTAACATACGGGCTTCCGGGAACAACAAGATGACCGAACGCCAATCTGGTAGCATTCATCTCTTCCGTATTCTGAGAATCGGTATAAGACAGGACGTATTTTTTTATAGAATCAGCAAGGGTCTTACTATCTACGTTTTTCACGCGGAGCTTATCTAAAACACCATCTTTAAAACAATATTCAGGATAGATACCAGGTGGAAAATAAGTTAGGCTCTGCTTGGCAAGCTCAGCAGCCATATCGTACAAATCACCTAAATTATCTCTTTCTACCTTATGATATAGGTTTCCACCAAGATAAAGCAGGGAATGATTTTCAAATGCCGATACCGGATCTATGTCAGATTCCATATAAACGATATTCATATTATCCATATACTCTGGAAGAAACATGACACGGCGATCCCTGCTATCTCCAAGAACGTCATCAATAGCAGAAGCTAAGGTAGGAGCATAAGTGTCATCGTTGTGCCTTGCTACATAAATATCGAGATCCAACATCAAGCTATCAATTTTATTCAGCGATTCTTCTGTTCCGTCATATGCCTTAGACACGCCTACGATATCTATACCAAGACCCACACAAGCCTCTTCTACGTCCCATATCATACTTCTAAGGTCTTCTTCTGTATCAGCATTAACCCTATTTAGAAAGGCTGATATACGAGCTCGTAATGACTCAGATCCAATAGGGCTGTAATAAGCATAATCTTGCAACTTTGATAATGACCGTCTCTTCCCTTCTACGATATTATTATCTTCTAAAGTTACAACCGGAACGATGTTCATATTCGAAAATTCGTTGAACAGCGACAAGGCAAAACTCTTATCCGACTGATATCTTTCAACTAACTCCGGATATGAATCAGATAAAGATTCGAAAGCAGCATCAAACTCTGAAGCAACACTAATACCTCCTACTGTATTTTTTATAGCCTCATAAACTTCAGCCTGATTATATGATGCTCTCTTTCCTAATTTATTGAAGACACCATTTTTATACACAACAGGACCGTATGGTTTTTCTACGGTTGTGAAGTAAGACTCTTTCCCGAGATCGTGTTCGTTATTGGAATAGTCTAATAATAATCTCATAAAAGAGCTAACCTCATTGAGTGCAGAAGGATTATCTAATATCCTACTTATTTCCGTCTCATTATACAAGCCGGATCTTCTTAGATTTTCTTCATTTAGGATAAGATTGCCATCCACATAAAAAGAGCTTCTAACTCTATTGATAAGAGATCGTATGCTATATATGGAATTGGATATCATAACATCTCTTACGTCCTTAACATCCTGAGCCGTTAAAGGATCGGAAAAATAAGCCTGACGCTTCATATACGACAGCACGTCTTCTAAAAGAGGTTCGCCATTGGGATCGGTATTAAACATCTCCCCTGGAGCCGGGTTATTCCAATGACCATAATACGACAAAAAACCAGGAGTGTAAGCCTTAGCCCATACCTGAAGAGCTCGTTCGCTATTCCCTAATAATTTTAAGGCACTTTCGTAAAGAACGGAAGGCTCCCCGTTAGGAGCCTTAACCCGTTTTATTTCATTTTCCTTTTTTTCTATCTGACATTTGACACCCATAGTGATAAATATTTTAGACAAAGATAGTATAAAAATAGAAATTATGAAACTTCTATTTCATAATGCGAAGCCTCTGTCTCAACTATCAATCTTCCCTCTCCTTCGAACTCAACGCTATCATTTCCTGGACCAGTAACAAAAGGGAAATCAGATACGGATGTTACATAATCTCCAGAACCACCGGAGAAAGACTGACTTTTACTTTGTTTGTAATTGATAGTCAATTGTGTTTTACCTATCTGAAGAGTTCCAGATAAATTTTTAGTATAAGTAGTGGTAGTTGTAATATCCCCATTTTTATAACAATACATTATAAAGGTGGTAACCGGACTCTTTTTTATATTACTATCCGGACCTGCATGATAAGATTCATTTCCTCCAAATATGCTATAAATGTGACAATAAGGACCGACTCTTTTACTTGAAGTTTTAGCCTTATCCTCGACTCCTTTCAAAGATATAGTAACCTTACTCTTGTATTCAATATCCTTCCAATTACAGACTCCTTCACTTACGTTTCCAACAAACCTGTCATCAACATAAACCTCTATATTCCCCCACTGATTGGTCTTCAACTGATACTGAACAAGACTTGAAACATCTTCGTATCTCCTTCTCATACTCAACACTCCTTATTTAACTCATTTATCGAATTTTTCTATCTGACATTTGACACCCATAATAATTAACTTTTTTCAAAATTAACTATAAAATCGACTTATACAATGACGGATCCCAAACTCCTTCTATATAAATCTCTGGAAAACTCAAACTGCCATCACGAAGAGTGGTAACCTTCAAACTGGGAATGTTAAAAACAGTGCTAACATCACTAAACTCACCATTCAACTTAATAGCATTTCCACTATTATCAGCTTCATAATAATAATAACAATAATTTTCATTAAGACTCGGATCATATTCGTACCAATATGTTAGATCTTGCATATGGTCTTCTATATTACCAATTTTATTTCCACCTAATATAAAAATACCATTATTGCTATGATGATAAACCGTAGATTCATAATTACCATAATTCCAGTCACTATTAAACACTATATCACTGACATCGGAATCATGATCTTTTAATACAGGCCCTATATGTATATGAATTTTATTAAACTGACATACATAAGGTCTTTTTTCCTCCAAGCCTTTTTATATCTTCATTGGATAACTTATTATAACATCCTCCCACAAAATTATCCGCAGCATTAAAAAATCTCCTTCTCATACTTAACACTCCTTATTTAACTCATTTATCGAATCCGAATTATCAGAACCTTCTACAAGATTCTTATTCCTATCTATCTCTTCCTGGCTCATATTACTAATCATATTTTGTATTTTCCTACCAGATTGAGATAAAGAACGGATGAATGCGCTGGAACTTATCTTAACTCCAAGATCCGGTTTTGCCCTAAACGCTTCACCGGTACTGATATTATACAAATCATACACACCTGAGTTCATATAGAATTTATATATCCAGTTTCCACCAGCTTTTTTGTACCCTAATTTGGTTAACTCGACTACACTCATACCAAATTTAATGCCATTACGACCCATTATCTTCTCCGGTATAGGTTCTACCTTAGCCGGAACAGATGTATATGCTTCATCGCCGCCGTACAGGAAATAAGGGGTTGTCACCCTTGATATGTGAGTAAGCGACTCTTCGGATATACGAGGTTCGTCTTTCGCAGCCTTAGATCCTTTCCTTAGATTGGATATTCTAATAAAAGGATCGTATGTCAAAAAGGTTAAGCCGTATTCTACTTTATAACCTGATACGCCGTTAAGGTCCCTTATAGCCTTAGTCGTATGCGAGTGATTGATGGTGTCTATACCATACCTTGATTCCATATCGGTCATAATACTATTAACCTCATCTCCCTCTACATAAACCTCTTCTCCTTCCGGGATAGAGGTTATGCCGGCAGCCCTTCTAAGTAGCCATAAAGTAACTTCAGCAATGTCAAAGAACTTATCTCCGTTCTTCCTATAGTTATCTACTCTTCCTTCTTCAGATCCAGGTAATTCGACATTTCTTTCAACTTCGACATTTGTTCTGGATTGTCCTTTGCCTTCTCCATCTCCCTTTTTATCGCCATCTTCCTCAGTGCGTACTGCACCGCCTTCTGCACTTCCTTCTTTTCCATCATTTAAAATATTATCTGATTCTGACTCTATAGACTCCACGACAGCATCATACTCTGGTATGCCGCTAAGGAAATCTGCTACGTTATTCAAAAACTCTATTTTTTCCTCGTTTGTCATATCAAGGCTTTCCACGGACCCCCATATGGCGGGCAAGTTGTTTGATTTTATTACAGTAGAAACATCTTCTATAGTTTGGTTGTCCACCGTAGGCAAAACTTTAGAAACCAAACTATTGATATCAGATTCCATTTTTTCTACTTCCTCTTTTGTGCCATATTCTTTTAGGGTATCCATGCCATTGACTCTAAGAGAATAATTCAAAGCCTTGCTTGGAACAAAATTAATATATTTCAAAAAGTTTTTCAACTCTGATATAATTTGTTCGTCAGATCTTGGCCCAACATAATCCTCGACTACCTGATCTGTTTGAGAACGAAGCCAAGAAACGTATTCTTCTAAAGTCTTACCACCTTTACCGGAAGGAGTGGATATTTTATCACCTACTGTTCCTTTAGGTTCTAATCCCATTTCCTCCTTAAGGCTTTTAGGATTACCTCTCTCACGAAGAAACCTCAAATCACCTCCTACAATCTTCCTTGCTATAAAATCAAAAATATTAGCATAAGGCGGCAATCCCTCTTTTTCTATATGAGATTCTATTTCGTTTAACATAAGAGAGAAGTTTTTCCTGGAGGTACGCTTCTTGCCAGGTAAAGACTGCGTAGCTTGTGCCGCAGGAGCCGGCTGAGCTAATGGCGCCGGCTGAGTCTCCCGGGCAGCCCCTTCCTCTGGCATTTCCTCTTCATAAACTTCCACATCTTCTACCTTAGAAGTAACGGTCTTACCCTCATCAGAGAAAGGAAGATCATCCTCTATAAGCGATTTAGGTCTGGAAGATGATTTGCCAAACTGAATCCTGATCTTAGGAGCGACAAACATCTCACCTTCGAAATCTATTCCAGATTCTACTTCAGACGTCACAATGTCTTTCACATTCCTGCTTTCATCTTCTACCCACTTAACAACATCAGGAACCGTAGATAATTTTTCTATAGCCTCACGAGCTTTTCTAAGCCCTGAAATAGGATTCAAATACGATACTTGATACGAAGCCGGATCAAGACCTAACTTGGTTAGATACGCATTAAGATCTTGTATGTCATCTTGACCCATCTGTAGCAATTCAGAATCACCAGATTCAAGCAGCATATCTATAAAAGACATCCATTTCTGCCCTTCCTCTGATTCTACAGAACGTAGGCTAACTGGGAAAAGATAATTAAGACCGTTTTTACCTTTGATGACGACTACCGGAACTCTTACATTTTTGTAATTATTCTCCTTGTCATTTAATATAGAATAAGCAAATGGGAAGCCTGTGTATTTAGATCCGTTCTTAAGCACGACTTTGCCATTTAATACATATCCAACATCAGATACTTCAGCACCTTTTTCGGTAATAGGGAGATTTTCTATCTGGCCATATCCTTGACCGTTCACCTTCATGTTAAACACCGGTCTTCCGGGAAGGGTCTGGGCAACAACATGCGTGCCGACGCCGATGGTAGCCGACCGGCCGGCGTCCTTCTTCCACTTGTTAAAAGCCGTTCTTCTTATCTTACTTATACCATCTATGCCTCCTGTGTCAGCTTTTACAACAGAAACGAATCTGTTTCCACTCATGACCTTGATAACCATATTGGACACCAGTTTATTCTCAGCAGATTCTATTCTTTTTTTATCGCCGGACTGAACAGCGTCATTGTATTCGGTAAAAAGAGACTGATTATAAGTATCATTTACATCTATTTCGAGATTAACCTTATCTCCTTTTTTCAAAGAAGATAATGCTTCCTGATCTATTTTATCTACCTCATTCTCTCCGAATCCAACACCCGTTCTGTACGGAACCAACTCATCTGAATCAAGACGCTTATAAACCAAAGAATATGAATTACCCACGTCCTGAATAGACACATCTGTGTAACGGTTAAGAACACGAGCCGATTCTTTGTCTATAGACCATCTCGCATGATAAGGCAGTTCAATTATAGTAGCCGTTTCTCCACCTATGTTAAGAGAATACCTTTTAGTACCATTAGCGTTCGTTTCAGAGCTTATTTGAATAGGAACCAATGATTTTATAGAAGATATAAATTTATCGGCTCTAAGACCTGCAATTTCATACCTTTCATTGCCGTCATTGGAGATTCTTCTTACCATCAACGTCTCTGGATTCTGGGCGCTATCTATATTGGCTCCCGGCGTATTATCAGATTCGTCTAATTCATTTACAAGAGAATCTATATTAGCATCATCCTCCCCAAAATTACTTAACGTAGATTCGGAAATACGACCTTTATCAATAATCCTGTTTTGTTCGATATAAGGAAGGAGATCCGTGATGTTTCCAACCTGGCCAAGATCTTCTATGGTAAATACCGAATCGGCAAGCTTATCTTCGTCAACTTTCTCCCCTTTGTCCCGTCTGTTCATTATATCAACATACGAAGAAATAGCATCATCAAGTTCCTTCCTTTGATCTGGTTCCAAATTGGATTTAGCCATATCAATAATAGCTTTATTATCCTCATACACAGATCTCGGACTTGTAAGCCTATCAGCCTTTTCAGATAATGATTTTATGAGATTAACGGGACTGTCACCCAAAGACGATACATAATCATCAAAATCTTGTTTGTATTTATCATACACATCTTTTTCTCTCTCAGTAAGAAGATCGGCATTACCTGTATATAGTTTATCAATTATAGACTGCCTTACGGCCGGAACCATAATAGGATTATCCATAGCAGCCTCATAATCTTCATCCGATACAGACTCCGTAAGCGGTGACTCTTTTATATCATCTTCTGCTTCCTTCATCCTATCTTCCCTTACTTTATCAAGAGCATGCATAAAAGCCTTGATAGTCCAAGCTTCGTCTTCCGAAATCTTACCTTCTGACACAGCTTGATCTACTACCTCATCAGTGTCATATTCACCAACTTTATTAGACTCTGCAAAATCAGGAACCTTGTCATCCCCTTTATAAGGAGTAGACCATAGAGAAGACAGCGCTTTTGAAAACCCCCTGTTTTCCTCAGCTAAGAATCTTTTATCAAGCATCTTAGACAAGAAGTTATTCATATTCCTATAGTCCATCAAACTTCTTCGGTATTCATTTACCAAGGATCTCATGGCTTTGTCTTTGGCTGTAAACTTCTTTTCCTGTCTTGATTTTACATTAAAATAATCATCAAAAGCCACAAGCGTATCATAGGCTTCTATCACATCTTGTGAACTTATGGGAGAAAGAGGAGATGATAAAACAGATTCGGTTTTACTTACCAGCTCTTCTATCGAAAACTCTTTTCCTATTAACGTTGATAACTCAGACAACGAATTGTTGTAATTGGTTCTAAGGCTTTCCAATTCTTTGGTTTTTCGTTGTATGGATTCAGCTTGTGGATCTTTCCCTTCTACGTTGCGAGGGCGGGTAGCAAGATCTTCTATTTCGGATTCAAGTTCTTCTATTCTTGACCGTATGCCACGGATAGCCATCGCCCGCTCCCTTGCCCTGTCCGACAGCCGGGAGAACGTACTTAGTGCATATGCCACGCGAGGCTGTCCCGAAAGCGTTTCTATGACAGAAGCTATGTCTTTCATTCTTGATTCCGATTGAAGACCAAGGAAAGCATTACGAGCCACGTATTTCCTAAACTCAATCTTAGAATCATCACCTATAAGATCTTCGGCAAAACTCTGGGCAGATCTGAAATCCGAAAGACAATTGTTATAATTATCAATAATAGAGTCCTTGTATTTCTTTGCCTCTTCCAAAGACATTCCATTAGCTTCGGCTATTTCCGAAATAGGCATCATATCAATCATCTGCCGGAAATTTTCAGCCGAATCCTCTAAGGTTCCCATTTGGTTGTCAATAGACATCTTTTCAAACATAGCATCATCAAGCTCCTTACCAGTCATAGACTGGGCATCGGAACGAACTTGAGGCCCTAAACTCATTGATTTTTTCAACGTATTCAAAGCCGCCGTGTTAAGATTAGAAGATGCTTTGTTATATTCATTCACTTGCCTTTCCAGCAAGATCTGGCTATTACTGTACTCTTTCACCCCAAAGAATCCTTCCCTCATACCAAACAAAGAACCGATAATAGCACCGATTCCTATTTCAGTCCATCCTTCTTTAGACGTATATTGCTTTTTAAATCCTTCAGAAATAGCATCAAGAACATCAACGGCTCCGTTCATGGCTACATTATCATATCTTGACTTAACATATTCCTCAGCCGTATTCTGAACAGCACCTTGAGATCCTTCTTCCCATAAGCCTTCGGATACAGGTCTTTTCATGATATTGAAAACATTGCCTGCTATCTTCTGTCCTATATTGGGATTGGTTATTTTAATAGCCATCTCTCCCGGCTTCGCAACTTCCGTACCTAATCCAAATAAATGCTTGTTGAGCTTCTTTTCCAACCCAGGTATAGCCTTGCCTCCTAACCCTATATACTTACCAAAAAGAAGCCAGTTAGATAATCCTACGATACCCATATTGGCGGCAAATATAGCACTACCTACATCAGCATTAGAATTACGAAAAACAGCCATTTCCTCTGCATTGGGATCACGACCATAAATCTTACGATAATAATCCTTGAAATCAGACTCAGATTGCTTCATAAAAGAATTTGCTTCAACCGATGACTCGAATCCGGCACTGGTAGCCAACAACGTCATGGTCTTAGCCGCCTCCCCTACATTTCTTCCGGTAGCAACTCCTTTTCTTACATAGTCGTTAAACACGCTTTTAAGGCTTCCTATGCCCCTATTGGCAGCTTGCCTTGCTGCTAACTTAGCTCCGATTCTTCCACCTAATTTAGCGCCTATATTACCCAATGATCCAACTCCAAGTCCTCCGGTCATGTACGCTGATATCATGGCTCCTACGGTAAAAGACATACCATTACCAAGGACGTCATTCCACAAGAAATTACCGGTATCCTTAAAAAGCTTCTGACCAAAATTATAATCTTCTACCTCTTTCTTGTAATAATGGGGAAGAAGCATGTCTATTTGCTGGTCAAGATCACCTACAAACTTATCCATGTTAGTGTTTAACGCGGCTTTGTAACTTCCCTCAGATGCCATATTGATAAGTTTGTCAGGCAGTGACACAACTCCTTGCGCACCGTACAATGCGGATTTTAAAGCGAATTTGCCTACACCATTCCAAAACTTACTCCATCCGCTCTGTCTCCTGGCATAATAATCCTCATTGTTTATACCCGGAATATAGTTAGAATATTTTGTACGCCATACCCCATCATTACCCATCTGATGACTTTCACGGATACTTACCTTCGGTCCATAGGGATTAAGAGGCGGCGGGGCAGGTGTAGCCCCCCTGTAGCTGTTACGAGCCAGTGCTTCTGAGTAGCTGTTGCTTATCTCCTTGGCTATATACGGTTCTTCGTATTCGGCAGCAACTATCCTTGATGCGTAATCCGGAAATTTAGGTTGGGCATACACACCTTCACCAGGCATATAATTAGGAACCAGAGGCGTTGTCGTCTCTGGTAATGTAGCCGGAGTGTAATTCTCTTCTTCGGCTAATTTCCTTTGCCTTGCCACATCTTCGTAAGTGGTTTTAGCAGCAGGATTATATCTATCTATATTATTGTCAGCCATAAATTTTCTGCAAAAAATCGTTCAACTTACTAAACTTGTCATTCATATTGGGCGTGATATTTATTCCTCTCATATACGGATCCCTCATCTGATCAAGACGTTCTTGAACAGCCTCCTTCACGTATTTTACAAAGAAGTACTGAGGACACTTCTGGTGAATGCTATTCCAGTAATCCGCATACTCATCATTACCTGGATCCAAAGGAACAAAATCCGAGAACAACAATGCAGGATTTTTAGAATTTTTAGTCCTTTTGTCATAGAAATTGACCGCTACCTCTCTTGAACCCCTGTCATCCATTCCCTCCAACTGAACTGATATGTTATCAGACATGTCAATAAAATTATCAACAAGGGTTTTAACAACATTCATTTCTTCTGGCTTAAGGTAAGAACCATGAACCTTTACTATATCATAAAGATCATTCTTAACATCAGCCTTAGAAGCCAAACGGGGAAGACCATTACGTATAAGATACTTATCATAAGAATAACCTTCCTTCTTTCCGGTATCTACAAAATCACAGGTTCCAAAACTTGATTTGTAACCATCCACCGGATAATTACGCTCCTCGACCGAAGGATCTATACCCGCCTTAAGAAGCTCGTCATTCGTAATCTCAACCCTTTCTGTAACATAAGAATTTTTACCGGAACCTACTTGAGCAGTCAAGAATCTTCTAACAGTGCCATTATCTATCTCGGCATCCATATTAATGGCATTAATAGTAGTAGGATCCAGATTATTTACCTTTCCTGCCATGTAACCAGACAATCTTCTAAACTGAGCCTTCTGCAAAGACTTTTCCGGTGAATCGGCATTCCAATTGTATCTTTTGTAAGAATCAAGGTAATGATACTGAGATAACTTATCAGAAATCTGATCAGGAGATACAGACATTTTTATCTCATCCTGCATCTGACCTGCTATCATATCAGACACTCTACTGTTTTTCTCAGCATATCTTAGCTGGGTAATAGTTAATGGTTCACCTTCCTGATAATCTTTTAAATCTATATCACCATCCTTATCTATGGTCATATAATCTGATATATTAAAATCAGGATCGCCGTTGAGTTTCTTCATTCCATTAATAAGAGCCAATGTACCAGTAGAAGAACCATTATTCTCGCTTGTAATAGCATCAGATATGTTTTTCCCCAACTTGCCGGCACTCGCCTTAGCTCCTAATGACGGAGATATAGCACTAAGAATATCTATTCCTCTTGAAGGGTCCATCATGTATTCTCTGAACCCTACGGCATCAGATACACCAGTTGTTATGGCTGTGGCGAGCAGGAAGGCTCCAGCCTTATCATCTGTATTGGTAAGATTCATAAAAGAATTTCCTTTCATAAACTTAGCATTACGAACTTTCCTGATAATATCCTTATTTTTTTTAGTAACTATATTATCTATTTGATAATCAGTTATGTTATTTATAGCCTTTGCAGCTCCATTTGCCTTAGAATCAGAAAGAAGTAAAGCATCATAAGCTTCAGACAATCTGTTATTTCCTTGTCCGAAATATCCGTTTTTCTGACCTCCATTATTTTTTAAATAAGAATATATCCGTTCTTCAGGAGTCATATTAGCATACAATCCTGGGTCAGTTTTTTCTTCTTCGTATGATGCTGCAACGATATTGCTTCTGTCTGTAGGAGATAATGAATTATATAATTTCAATAAATTTGCTCTACGCTCTGTGGAAGAAGATGTGAGTTGTTCATAAGGGATATTAGCCAAATTAACAGATCCTATCTTACCCGTTCCAGAATTGATAGCCGTAGGCCCGTCCATAGGAGCCATCGGCACTCCTACACCGCCTGCTCCTCTTGTGCCTCCGGATGAGCTTTCAGTGCCCATCTTGGAACCGTAAGTACGCATGTATTCGGTTTCAATCTTAGCCTGAGCAAGCTGCTCATTCGCCAATGATATTTCAACCATAGACTTGGCATTGTCAGTCAAAAACTTTTGCTGAGCCCTATCCTCTGCCAACCTTGCAAAATAAAGATCATCTTTCTTCCTTTCAAAACTTGTATTGTCGTATCTCCATGCATCAACCATCTTATCGAAAAGATTATTGGTAACAACAAAATTAGCAGCCGCTACCGGATCTGATGAAGCTATTATCATATCTGCCTCCCTCTTGGCTTCTGCTTTCTGATTTTTAGCTTCCTGTATCTGACTGTCAATACGATCAATAATATCCTTATTATCCCCTACTGATTTCTTTTTTGCTTCCAATGCTCCTATATGCCTATCGTATCTTTCGACATAAGACCCAATGTATTGACTAACCAAATCCGGATTACTGAACACCGGATTGGTAGCTGCCATGTATGATGCTTCTATTCTCATCTGATTCCTCATGTTTTCAGATAAGTTAGCAGACACAAAATTCCTTATCTGGGAATCAGTAAGCTCATCTACGTTGACTTCTATGATTCCACCAGTAGGATTACCTTTAACATCATATTCTGTTGTCTGAATCTTCTTGCCTTCGTTGTTTTTCCTAAAATCACTGACCAGCTTATTTATCTCCTTAGTATAATCGACATAAGGAGAATAATGAAGACCTCCCAACCTTGATCCTGCTTTACCATCTGACCTCCATTTGTAATAAGGGTCCAAAGCATGCCATTCATTAATAGGAGAATAAAGTTCAGGATGATTCTGTTTTATAGATTCTATTTCCTTCATAACCCTCTTGCCTTCTTTTGTGCCGGCAATCGCGTTAATGACCGTATCATCTAACACCGAACTTATCTCTCCTTGTATGGCTCTCGTAACACCATCAGAAGAAAGATCCACGCCTTTGAATTTTTGATTGATGTTAGCAATCACACCTGACATCTTATCTTCCATATAAGCGCGGGCTTCAGGCTTATCTATCTCTTGACCCATAAGATAATCTACCTGGGTATAGATCTTTTCACGAGCAGCATCAACCTTCTGCTGTTTGTACATCATGACGTCCTTAACAAGATCTATGTTGTAAGGACTAACATACGGGGCATATTGCCTTAAAATACTATACTGTGAAGCCACTATTTGGTCCTCCTTCTTCTTTTAATTTCATCATCTTCTTCATTTAAACTTCTCAAGTAAGGTGTGGAATAATCACCCATATTCATCACATCCTGATTACCTTGAACGTAAATAATTTGACCACTTGGAAGCATTCTCATATTTGGAGCTATGGAAGCTATGGTATTCAACGATGTACGAACATTGAACTTATTCTGTATCTCGCTGTTTATACTATCATAATAACGAGCAAGATTTTCATCCCTTATAGCCATAGCCTTCAATAATCCAGATTCATAACGTTGCCTTTCCGCTATGTTCTTATCGTCTGTCTGAACATAAGCCATTTCATTGAATCTATCAGCTTCGTTTATTTGCCTTGCGTTATTGAAATTTACTTCGTTAATGTACTTGGCTATATTGCTTCCGGCTATGGCGTTCATATTAGCCAGAATAGCGGAGCGCTGGGAGTCGGGCACGTCACCTACTGCGTCCAACTGAGCCGATGTCGCGCGGTTGAGCTCGTTGATATACTGATCAGCAGATTGCAGAACAGGATCTATTCTCGGAGCCTGATGCCTTTCCAATCCCTCTATCTCTAATCCGGTATCAAGCATCCTCAACATCTCAGGGAATATAGGACCTGATAAAGCAGGATTGACACCTTTTCTTCCTTTTGTATCATCTTCTTCCTCAGCTTCCGTTTCTACAGTAGTATTAATAACAGGATTTTCTTTCTTCACTTCTATCCTGCCTGGAGAACCTGGGTTGGGAGATTTAGCGCCGGTTCCTACAGGTTCAGCTTCTATAGGTTTTGATGCCGGATTTACGGCTTCTAAAACAAAGTCTGTTTCTGACATCAAACCGCTATCTTTTAAAGCAGCAAACTTATTATAATCGGCACCCAGAATCTTCTTAGCTGCATCAGATTTATCACCAAATAAGTCAACATAATTCTTTATCCCTTTTTCGTTCAACAATCTCTTTTGTTCAGGAGTAACTACATCCAATCCATAAAATGATCTGGTTGCCGTAGTTTGCCCAAATTTGTCATCTACGGCAAATGAGTTATATGCCGATTTACTTCCTTGGTCGTACTTACCAGCATCTTCTCCCCAAAATCCGTATTCGTCTCTAAATTTCTTGGCTTTTTCGGCATTGGCTATAGCACCTGATTCTGCCAAAGCCCATAGGTTGTTTAGTTGGCTATTGTATCCAGTCTGGAATCCTTCTGTATTAAAATCTCCATCCGTATTGTATTTATTAGCCCAACGGTTAATATCAAGCAAATTAGAAATAGCTTTGTTGTTTACCCTACCATAACCGGAACTGCTTCTGTGTTGCAGATTTTGATTAGAATTTACACCAGAATCAGGATTAAGGATCTGCTCTCTGTCTGCAACATCTACTATAGACATATTAAGAGCACGTCCAAACTGCTTCATTAAAAGCTGCTGTACTTTCTTACCCCACTCTATTTGCTCTTTGGTAGGGCCGCCTTCAGCCATTTTCCTAACTCTCTTTACATACTCATCGTATATCCAATTTTTAGCATCAGATTCAGATACGTTAAGAGCCTTAGCCTGCTTTCTTACGGCATTTAAATCAACCTTTCCGCCATCTCTAAAGAAAGCATCTATCTTTTCTTGGCGCTTGGATTCCTCTTGTTTGTTATAGACAATATCAGCAAAAGACCTGAATTGCACCTCAAGTTCGTCTATTTCCTTTTGATTATCATTTACGTACTTGGAAAGAATAGACTTATTCAACTCAGAAGTATTTTTATCCTTAACATCCTTATTCTTTTCCAGCCTCTTGAAAACACGTTCCTGATCATCATACTTTTCGGACAATCCTATTTTTTTCTTGTACCTATCAAGAAGCGTAGCATATGTATCTTTTTCCGTAGCTCTAATGCCATAATTTTCCCTTACGTAAGAAGCAAAATCATCATCAATAGTACGGTAATCTGAAATAATATGAGCTTCTGGCAAATCAACGGGAGTGCCGCCGTCTTCATGCCTGTTACCTTTTGCCTCCATAGGACCAACATCATCCGGAGTCGAAACATATTCTCCTTTTTCTATCTCAACATTAGCATTATCCTCCATAGATTTAGGAAGAGGGTAAATGTATTCTCCTGTCAAATCGGAAGAATCTATTCTCTGTCCATTTCCGAGGTTAACACCACCGCCTTCACGTTCCCATCGGATAAACTGCTGCCGGCGCTCTTTTTCGAGCTTTTCCCTCGCCGCCTGCTCGTCTCTGCTGGCTGCATACGCAGCAGATGAAGCTCCCATGATATTACGAGTAAGACCTAATCCTAAACTAACACCGGACAAGGCAGCTTGAGCCACATTAGCACCGACCTTATTACCGGCTCTTATCCGACCAAGACTTGTACCGAACATTTGAGCTCTGCCGGTTAGATCAGGTGAATAATATGGGGTAGTCATAGGATCAAGAGGATTACCATCTTGGGAACGTTTTTCTTTAGAGGAATCAGCATCAACACCACCTAAATTCATTGCATTATCAACGACTGATTTCTCTACGTTTTTAACCATGCCCCTATTATCAGCGAGATATCCTGCATCATGATTTTCAAAAAACGGATCGGATGTAGGCATACTACTAAATGGATTTATCTCCCCCTCCTCTGTTTCTAAAGTCACATCAGAAGGCATATATATATTCTGAATATCAGATTCACCCCATTTATTAACAGGCGTTCCATAATCAAGAATAGGCTGAGTAGAGGATACATTAATATCCTGTCTCTTATCCTGAACACTACCGCCAGGAGCGAATATCGGACGATTTTTTATGATTCGTAATCTCATACTATCTTTTTTCACAAAGATAAGAGAAACGAACGAGAAAATCCAACGTTATGGGATACGTTTAAAAATCAATCATGTACGGCAGACAAACCGCCCGAATCAGGGTCGTACTTAAGACCGCATGCCCGGCGATAGTTCTTAAGCGCTCTCTTGTACAAAAACAGCACTGTCTTGGAAACTATTTTCTTCATAGATTTGGTTAAAACCTCTTCTGTTGAAACAGACATCAGACAGCTATTCAAAAACGACCTGACATTGGAACCGAACAAGATCTTCACCATTTTTCTAAACGTTCTAAAAAGATATGATGCAGAAAGAGACTTTAACCCATTGCGAACCAGTCTCTTATTCAAATACGAAACAGCCTTTTCAGATAGACAGAGCCTATTCTTTCCTTCGCTATCTACCTCTGATGAAAACCACGAATATAAAGTGGTAGGATGTTTCTTAAGGTGATTAATGAAGGAAGTCATTATCCCCTCTTTTAAAGCCCTTTTGTGGGCTACGCATGCAGCAATCTTCTCTTCTCTTTTTAAAGAGCTGTCAAGGCATCTAAACACCGTCCTATCGTCTCCGATGAAATACTGAGGACGTTCTTCCTTGAACTTAGCCCGATAAGCGGCATATCCTTCCTTACGAAGCATATCTATCTGAGACCGGATATAGAACCTTACACACTTTTCTTCAGCCTCTTGCACGCTTTTAAGATAAGGAACTGACTTTCTCCCATATCGAAGATAATCATAAACCATAGCCTCAATAAAGTCATTGTACGGAAAGAATCTTCCAAATCCAAAGTTCCAAACTATGAAACATCGCACTCTATCTTTCCAGTAATCAGATATGAGAAAATTACTACAATATCTCAACTTCCTGTTTTTCTGATAGAAATGATGAGTATGTTTGTCATAAAATAGATTAAAATATCTCAAATTGCCTAAACACTGACCGGCTGGACGGCGTACTACATTGTACCCTAAGTTGCTGAAGCTATTGTATATAACTTCTATCGGAGAGACCTGCTCTTTCTTGAAGAGCTTGTCGTGTAACTTGTGAGGATTCATTATTTCAGTTATTTTTGTTTCCATATTGTTTTTGTTGTTTAGTGCAAATATATGATTTTATATAAAAAGAAGAAAATGCACTGCCTTGTATCCGGTTTGAGAGAAATAGGATACAAGGTTTTTTATTTTATGACGGTTTGAACAAGAGACGGGAAAACGACTCTGAACGTAACCGTCTGACCGTCAGGAGTGGGACAACAAATCTTGAATTAAAACTACGCCTATGAATAGTCTCCGTTTTCCTTAATATTAAGACCATTTTCAATGATCTTACTCATTATATTATTTATATTATTTTATATACTTTACCATTTATTCATATAATTGTTTACAGTGAATAAACTTAACGACCGAAGGGAGTTAAGTGAGTGAACGGATTGACAAATTACTTTTTCCGTCATTGTATTGTTCGCCTAATTGTGTTAAAAGATTGAGTATCGTGACCGAAGGGAACGATGCGAAAGAACTTATAATATTTAAAAACGACTGAACCTATCGACTGAAGGGAGATAGGTGATGGAGTGACGTTAATAGTTATATTAGGTAGCCAGTGGAGAATTAGGCAGGCTGGTAGGCGAGACGGGCGTCCATGCCCGTCAGGACAGTGGAGGTACGTAGGTCTGTTCTGTTAAACCAAGGCGATGATAGTTCCATCCTTCACGAAATCGCACAAAAAAGCCGGATTATCTTGATATCGTTCTTCAACCTTCGGTATCCGCATAACAAGTCTCAAATCCGGCTTCGCTTTATTAATATGAGAAATAAAATAATTGTTCTAATTATCAGTGACGCCTTTAATGCGAAGCTGAATATTGGGAAGCACGGCATTAATCAAAGCCATTTTCTTATCCTCTTCGCTTTCTTTTTCATGCTGTTTATACATCATGCTGTAATCACTGTCATCACCATCCTTTTTCCCGTCTAACGTCAGTAAATGATTTATGATGTCCTTACCATACGTTTCAGTCCATGTACGGAATCTCTCTTCCTCGGACTGTCCCTCCTGGGACGGGGCTTCCGGATTAGGGAGGGTGGCTGCCACTTCTACCTCTGGAAGTGTTACCGATGCTGCTATTTCAGCATCATCTCCGAATCCCATTTGACCATACGAAGATACGGAATTTTCTTCAATTTCCAAACCAAGATTTTTAGCAACTTCCATAGCATAGTTATAACGGTCATCATTTCTTATAACACTCTTATGAGGGCGCCCTGCTCCTTGGTTCCAAGCTATTACAGCATCTTTAAGGTTATCGGCGTTCATAAAGTCCTGCCGGCTGTAGTTGTAATACCCTGGTCCTTCTTTTCCTTTTCTTGTGTATAAGAAATTAGAATATCCGGTCTTTCCTTCGTATTCGTCAGCTAAGAACTCAAGTTGGTCTTTGAATGTGGGTGTAGAATGACCTTTCTTTTTAGCGTGCTTGAATAGCTTATCCATGCGCTCATTATGCCATTGCTGTATGCCGTATGATGTTCTGTTGTCTCCGTATATGTCATCTTTAAGACCGGATTCAGCCATAAGATTACCTATGATAGCAAGCGCCTGTATCTTAGACATGCCTCTTTTATTAGTAAAATATTCATATGCTTCACGCTGTTTACCAACCACGCCACCTTCTTTCTTGATATTGGTATTGTATCTCTTTCCATTCCACGTAAATTCCTTAAGACCTCTTTTCCTGGCTTCTTTAAAGGCTTCGCCTCTTGTAGTGGAAATCGGGTCTTGTAATTCAAGATCGTTTTTTATACCAAGAATGGCATTAATAATATTATCATCCTTTTTATCATCATCATCTAATTTATCAACATTATTCGAAACGTAAGATTGGCTTATTAAATTTGATACGCTTTTTCTATTTTTATAAGTTCCTTCTTTATCTGATGGAGCTTCAAAAGCATACACAAGTGGATACGAATAATCCGTATCTGGATCTTCTGACATAAATTCGCTTACTGCATGAATGGCTTTATTGTATTTAGTATCCTTTATACTATACATCCCAGCATCTTGAACATGATCATAAAATCTGTCTATCATGTAATTGATATATCCACGCTTATCCCCCTTAAATCGCTCTTTATCTTTCTCAAACTCTTTGGGTGGATATCTTTTATCGGATTCTTGGAAAAGTCCCTTAAACCCTCCATAATCAGATACGGCATAGGGATTACCACCAGATTCTTCAATAATATTTCCAAGTACGGCTTCTATCTGGCGTTGATTGAAACCTTTATCATATAAAGCATCATAGATCATATTCATTCCATCTACGTCCATAGTGCGGTGCGTACCCTTACCCACGCGCTTCATATTTTCATATTTGGATTTGAATAAATCCCAATCTATTTCCGGCTTAGAAGAATCCCCTCCTTGTTTTTTAGATCTTATCTTCATTTTTTTATCCAGATCATTCTTGGAATCAATGGCGGATTTCAACAAAACCTTGTTTGGATCATTCTCTTCATATGGATTCTTATCTTCTACATAATCCAGAATATCAAACGGGTATCCTATTGTATCAAGAATCTTAGTAACAATCCCTACACCAAGAGGTTGATCGCTTCTATAAAAATCATACTTATCTTTTACGACCATCCTACCTCTATCATCACGGTACATAGTGAAACTTGATAAGCCTGATAAATCATTTAAATCGCCGTAAGCATCTGGTATAAAATTGTATTCGTTAAATACCTGATGTTCTCCAGTTCTGGCTTTTTTTAAGAGATCTATTCCCTCTTCCACCATTCCAAGTTTCCTACTTGTTACATCCCTTAACTCCTCCAAATCAGATACGTCCTTGCCTGCAACTTTTCCATCAATTATCTTATTATCTAAGGAATCAAGCTCCCTTCCATATTTTTTAGTCATTTTCTCCCACCCACCATTTATCCTGTCAGATATAATGGATTTGATATTGTCTGGTATTCTGACAATCCCATTTTCTTCTTTCAGATTATTTGGTTGGTTTAAGAATCTAAACCAAAGATTCTGACTAAAATCATCTACATTGGCTTTCGGAACATCTTGACCAAAAAATTCCATTATTTTGGTTTTTAATCCTCTTTCATTAGCATACACGTCAGGTGTTATATTAGATGCCAGATATTCTCTAAGTTTTACAAACGGACCAATTTTACTCCATAATGTTTTTGGTTGTTTGTCTCTTACATAATTTTTAGTCTTCTTTGCCATTTTTTTCTTCCTCCTTCTTAAATTTGTGGTAAGCACCACAAACCTTATCAACTAACCATCCCATCAGACAGGCGGCATGCTCATCTCCTCCGACTTCAAAACCGTAATCCATATTAAGATACTTACAATAAATAGAAAGACCGTGCAAGCATTCGTGTCCTATGGTTCTAACATCCATATCAGACAGCGAATGAAATAAGAAACATATTTCTTTCCTGTGATTGGTTCGGTTTCCTACGAAAATAGTTCTGCCACCATAATCATCAGTCCACCCCTCCCAGCTCTGATCTTCTACTTCCAGGTTGGCGAACGTCTTAACTATATACTCTTCATCTGCTCCAAGCAATACCCTTACATTATAGGGGTATATATCATTTTTATATAATACTTGTTTCATAACAAACTGTTTTTCAACAAAGATAAACAAAAAAGCCGAAGATATACTCACGTACTTCTTCGGCTATACCTTTAAAGCTAAAACTTGTTTACTATTGAAGCAAAATCAATGATTATATTTTTATTTTCTTAATTTCTTCAATCATATTCTTATATCCACAGAACTTGCTGTTAATAACATCGAAGATAGATTCTGACCAGCCAGCTATGTTCAAGATATTAGATCCTCTGTAAAACATCTCACTTCCATATCCTTGAATAGAAATAGAAACGATTTTGCAATTTGGATTCACTTTTTTAAACCCTTTCAAAAGTTCGGCGAATTTACCATATTTATAATTGGAACCCTCCACCACCTCTTTTAGGGCCTGACGATGCACCAGAGCCACCGCCACCAACAATGAATACATCAACAAATTTACAACCAGCTGGCACCATCCATGTACCGGATGATTTTAACTCTTCCACAACTTCTACCAATTCTCTCTTTCCCATCATCACCCTTCTCCTCATCTCTCACCTCCTTTCATTATACTCTCATGACAATTATCCCATGTTCTTTTTTTTTCAGTGATAGACCTGTGGCTTTTCCGGCTGGCGGTTCGACGCTTGTTTCCTCCGATTGCCAGCCGGATAAAATCACTTATGAAAAAGTTGGAGTTTACCCCCCTATGCTAACTTTCCTTCTCATATTATCTATTTTTAATCTTATCTTCAGAAATCAACCACTGGAATATGATTTTCCGGTTGCTAATTACTTTCTTTATCCTCATCAGCATCCAACTTCCTCTTAATCTATCCAGCCATGATCGTCTGAAATTAAGAGCATCAGGATTAACTGACTTATTTATATCGTTATCGTCCTTGATCCAAATAGGGGTATCTGACCGGTCATCGTCAACCCTGTTGAAGAAGTCATTTAACTTATGTCTTCTATATACCTCAGTATCCAGGACCTCAGTATAGTCGCCTACGATCTTCGGATACGATATACGTTGCGCTAAATTATTCTTTTCTTCTGGAACAAGATGAATTTCACCTGAGTTGTTTGTGTCGTTGTAGATAGTTATCGTATCTAAACCTACTTTCCTGTCAAGAGTGTAATTCACATCATCGACGTATTTCCTTGCATCAAGCTCGTATTCTACAGAAGCCAACGTAGAGCCATTATATTTCTCTTTTATCGGCACTTCTAATATAAATGGATATGTTGCTCCGTAGAATGTCTGGAAGCTCTTATTCGTCAGCAAATGACTCCATAAGCCGCCTTCTTTGCCTGATGCCGGGAAGTTTATTCCTGTCTGGAAATATTGTTGCTGTTCTATATAATAGTCAGGACAGAACGAATAATAAGAAATCCATTCTTGCTTCAGACACGAATATCCGATAGTGAACGATACGTCTTTAAAATACTGTTCGTCTTTTAAAGATATTTCCTTATCGTTTGACAACACCTCTGTTTCATTGTATAAGAACCTTCCACCATCATATTTGTAATATGCCGGGTTCTTAACAGGTATATAATCTTTTTTCGTGATAAGTACCCTCTTATACCGATTATCCCATCCAAGAGACAGACCAAGACCGATAAATTTATTGTCTGTATCTTCTTCTGTCATCTCTGTACCAGTTAAGATATTAGTTATTCCGTATCTAAGAATCTTAAACGGAAGATGACGCTTGAGCCAATGTCTGATACCTACACTAAGTTCCTTGAGATTACGTCCGTTCGGATCGGTCATAAACACTTGTGCTCTTTTAGTATCTACCCAGAAGTGACCAAATTCTGAACTAATTATTTCAGTGCTCTGGGTTCCAGAATAACCGAGGTCGGTCGTGTTGTACTCCAGAGGCCGGGACGCGAACAGACCGCCTGTGCCCATCTCAGCCTGCCCCGGGGAGGTGCGCTCCTTGATTACGTCTATGGCGTTATGGAGTGAAACCTGATCCTCGAACCTGACAAGGATCTGATCGGATTCAATACGCTTCATGTGAATAAGCTTCCCGTTGCTGGTTGGGAACTCATGATAGTCCATAGGCTTGTACGTCAGCCACGGATCTGTTTGACTGTTTTCAGATACGTCAGCCCTACTCCATATAACCCCATTAGGTCGCTGGTAAGCACAATCATAAAAACGACGTTCGTATGTCGCCGGCAATACATTAGGCGTCAATGTCATTCTTGATGAATAGATAGGACTTATCTTGTAATCATTGTCCCTATGGATAGATACGTTCTTTTCTTGTGTCCACCAAGCAAAATCACCATGAGCCGGATAAAACCATTCATGGGGCTCTACTCCTTCTAATCGGAAATTGCAGTTTATTTCCGATTCTACGAGGAATTGAGGAATACCATAAGACCACAGATAGAATCTACCATCCACGTATTTCTTAGCCTCGTTCTCACCATTTAAATTATACAAACTTTTTCTGTTTGGATAAAAAGAATACGTTCCTTTGCTTGATGATGTCCAGCTATTAAAACGTTCGTTGTCAGTATGCTCAAGCATATCTTCTCCAGTATCGTAATTAACGAAATACTTGGGAAATCCGACATTTCGGTAATCATTGTAAGCAAATGGTATCATATCCCCTATACCAAAAGCAGTATTATAAAAAAATGGGAATTTCCGTTTCATGGAAAACCTCGATATGTAGGTGTCACCGCCAAACAGCGGTTGTTTCCCTCCTTGGAAGAATCCACATCCTCCGACTGATATCCATTTGATGTCTTCTATAGCTCCATACTGATCGGGCCTGTACCGCATAAGCTTCATATATGGAGAACAGATATAAGACAACATCTTCGTTCTTTCAAAAGATTCTTTAGACCCGGCATCAGAAGCCATGATAACAGGGTCATGGATACGACTTGTATCATATACCTGAGCCTGCATAGGATACGATACGAGATACTTTGAATTTAAGATACTCGTATCAGGATCCTTTTCCCCCGGATCTCCAAAAGACAAGAACATAGAAGATTCTCTATCTATGTTATTTATAAACAAGAAATCTTTTGAAGCGTTTTGGTTATCATCACCCACATCTTCTCCAGTAACCCAAGATGATGTCGTAGACGGGTCGGATATGGGGTACATACCTGATTTAAGACTCTTGGTGTTAGCCAATCCCCTTAATCTGTTTTGTTCGTATGGAGCCGTATCATCGAAGCCCATCATGCTATTATAGTAACCTACAGACGTGTAGTAAAAAGCATGGTTTCTTCTTGGGCCATTGTTTATGAATGTCGTGAGCCAATCATATCTGTACTTACCATACAATACCGGTCTTTTAGCAAGCGTATCAGATATGGTGGCAATCATTGAAGCGAATATCATTGCCATATTGATATTACCTATCACACCTACATACGCAGACGTAGAACGGTTCATAAGCTCTTCCGCTATCTGATAAGCTATGGTGGCCGTAGATTCGATGTTAGCCAACGTAGCCGCCATCTTATATGATTGTTTCCCTAAGATAGTCCATTTGGGATGATCTTCAACCTCATCAAAGTTTCCTACAGACATTCCCCTTATAAAACCTTCTATAGCTACCTCCGTAGGGGTTTCAGGTTTATTGAAATAAATATCAGGAGAACTAAATGCATACCAAACGTTTCCTCTTCTGAAAAATGGGTGGGTTATAAACGATACCCTTTTTTCAGTTGCGTAATTAAAAGAGTCATCCGATAAATCATTATACGGATAATTAGGATACAGATTAAGATTCGAGTTTTGACCTGAATACCTGTACATATCGTAAGCTATTCCGGTAGCTATAACAGAACGATTAAGACGTCTGTCACCTCTATATATCTCATAGCCTGTAACCATATCTCGCTGCTCTTTGGTTATCAATCCGGAATCTACAGCAAAATCAAGGAAGACGTTAATCATATCCTCGTCTACTAATATTCCTATAGGATAAATATCGGAAGGAACATCATAAGACCTAACATCCCGGTTCATGAAAAGCATATGATCGTTGTCCGGGAACTTATAATGCCGGATAGGTTGTTGGCAAAAGACGGTACTGGTATCTACCGTACCATATTTATGACCTTTAAAAGACATCATTCCCTTGTCATCCGTAGAAGGGGAACCGTAGTATTCAGTAAGCTTGGATACGATATTGTCGTAAGCTTTCTTGGAATTGCCTTCATAACCATGATCACTTATCTTAACCTTACTGCTGTCATACAGTTCAAAATTAGCAGGATACTCCTCAGACGATTCCCAGTAAGCGAAATCACCGTACTTGTATTTCCTTGGAGCACAGTTTATGGGACGATCCCCGCATATTGTACACTGGCTGGCGTATTCCACTGTGGCCCTTAACGATATTTCTTTTGCCCGTACATTTATCCTGTCTATTTCCTTTTCTCTGATACCAAAAATATAGGGGTATATAGTTTTACCAAGGACGTAAGATGTGCCTACCAAACCTCTTGACGGATTCTTACTGTTCTCCTCTTCTCCATCGTCTTTGACCTTACAGAAATCAATTTGTCGGACGGTAAAAATCCAAGGGCATGATACGATAGGGCAGTCTATGGCTACATACAATCCATCAGGGTACTTATCGAAGAAAGATTCGCCTATGTGCCCAAAATAAGGACGGGATGCTCCAACAATAACATAATTATCGCCTTCATCCATGACCTTCTCCCAATCAAAGTTGAGATCATCCTTATCTATCTTCCTATTGCTTCCCTTGTATCTTGGATCTAATGATTTCCAGAAAGAAAGACGGACATATTGTGTGGACACAGCATCCATAAGACCATCTATTTTACCCAAAGATTCCAGATAAAGAACTTTGTCCTTGGCCAGGAAATCAGGATCATCCCATTCTTTAGGTCTTGTAATATGAAGGAAACGGGCGTTACGAAGCACGCATTTCGTAAACCTCCATACCAACAACTCTGATGTAAACATCGTAGAACCTTTAACATTTTCAGGAATAAGAGCGCCTACGTTATTGTCAGCTAAATTAGCATAAGAGTCCCAGGTCCATCCATCTCCGTAATCTCCTTCTGGAACGTAACCGGTATCAAGGAAATTATATGAATAATCATCTATCTTCTTCTCTATCTCAGGCCAGGTGTCCCTTATCAGGGCTCCAGGCGCTATCCTTGACCTGTAGGCGTCGTTGTGGATAGTGCTCGAAGAACGTCCAGCACGCCAATCTGGGAGGCATCTTCCATTAAAACAAACCTTCCCCTCTTCATCTTCTTTATCGTTATTCCACACATCATTCATAAGAAGGTATGCTCCAAGAAGTGTAGAAGATGACTGGAATGAGTTATAATCGCTTCTGGCAACAGTAGGATTAAGACAAGGCTCTTCTATAAAACATCCGCAAGTACACGGCATAGAATCCAGAACATAAATAGCTTCGGCTATAGACTGTAATATAACAGACGGTTGTAACAGAGAATCATATACAGCACACGCCTTGGTTCCGTCATCACCCGACCAGTATCCAGCCCAATGACCGCCATCTTCGTCATCGGCAAAGAAATACTTGTCCATGAACTCTATCATTTGCTCCTGTAGTTCCCAGTTAAATAACACAGAATACTTATCCTGCTTTTCACCGCCGGTAGTATATAGGTAGTCGGTGGATACGTGCTCCATATCCTCGAGCTCCTTATACGTATATTCTTCACGGAAACCCACAATACGATCTACCGGAGCTGTAATAAGCGAATACTGGCGATGCGCATCAGTACACTCGGCTCCAAACTCAGGAGCCTCGATACCATCTATAACTTCTTTTTGTTCCTCCGTATTAGGATCGTCAGGGTCTCCGTAGCTGTTGAATATATCGCATATTTCGTTGGCAGCAGCATTATTAGGTTCTTCTGTAGCGGTATTACATGCGATGTCTTTTATATTAGATGAAAAATAATTAATCACCTCATCTATTATAATCTGACTTCTGAATGTAAAACTAACGTTCGTATAAGTTTTAAAATCATTTTGTAATGTTATAGTTTGACCGATAGTAGCCGGATTCTTACATTCTTCTTGTCCGGTTTCTTCATCATCAAAATCCTTCGGATCTCCTGCCGTATTATAATACTGCCACTTGAATTTACGCTCTTGCCCTGAGCAAGGAGGAGCATATTGGTTTATGGACTTATATACTCTATCAGTATCCTTATTTTCTATTTCTGCCGCAGCATCTTTATAAGGGGGAGGTATTAACACAAATGCCGGAGTTTTATAACCGTTGGAGCACTTAAAAGAAATAGCAAACGGATACACTTCATTTCTCATATACCCCACATACAATGAACAGGCATTACCATCCTTATACAGATCTTCGTGGGCTACCGATGCCTGCCATTGAAGGAAGTGTCCCATGAGGGAAACTACAGGCTGTAAATTCCATTCTTTTTCCGCCGTAAGACCATATTGAAGAAGACGATTCCCGACAGCCACAATCCCCCTTGATGTGTTATACACAGGTTTTTTCAAGGATATGTGTTCGAATGTAGTACGTTTGTTATTAAGATCCGAATAATACAATATAGTCTTTTCTGATACAGGATGGATACCTTCTACAAAGTAATCAACAACCGGTTGAGTTTCTCCGTTGTATCCTACTGTATTTTGAATGATAACAACCTTAAAATATTCAACTTGACGATCTATGTTGGATACGACGAATCTAATACCTAAATTAGTACGTTCTCCCCATTTGCCATCTTTTTGAGTAATATACTGTTCATCGAATATAGGTACAGGATTAGTAGGATTAGAATAACTTCCAAGCTCATTTCCAAACTCGTCACAAGGAGCCACAGTGGCCTGATAGACGCCTGAGCGCAGGCTGCCCCCGTACTCTATCTGAGCCGGCTCTATGCACATGGGTTTGAGTAGCGGAAACACCCTAAGTTTCTCACATGCCAGAAAACAACCATTCTCCTGCATGAACTTTTTCCTATCGTATTCTTTATCGCATATCTTATACCCATGATAATGATACCATATATCACCTTCATCATCAGGAGTCAGAGCCTTGTCTACAATAACATACCTGGGAGGATTATAATCGTCAGTCCAGTAAATACATTTTCCACATTTCTCTGTCTTTATTTCTATGGTTTTTATAGGATGGTAGATAGAGAACTTAAGGCAAGGATCTTGCTCGTTGTCTTCCAGCAAGGTCTTCATGCCAGAACACAACGACTCCGATCCTTCTACCATAGATTCTATATCGGAATCGGATAAGATACTTGTATCGGATTCAGGCTTGAAATAAGTTATTTTAGATACGCCTGTTTCAGGATTTGTTATAAAAAAATAGATATTGCCTGAAGTAAGATCATTCTTGTAACCAATAACTTTAAACCCATCGAAATCAATGCATTTAAGATTACTATGCTCGTTAGATCTCATCCCAACATTACCATCCTCGGATTCGATGTTGGCATTCAAGGCAAACGTATAATGCTGATCCGTAAGACTCGACGGATGCAGATCGCGATTCATACCTGTTTGAGGAACCGCTATGTTTCTGTTATCTTCTAATGCCATGTTAATAACTGTTTGTCACAAAGATAACAAAAGAGATTTAATCATGGATTTCTAAAGTAGGTGAAGAAAAGAAATACATTTTCAGTCTCCTACTTTATCGACCACACCTACATAAAAATCGGGGATAGGATTATCATTGAAATTTCTTATTTGAATATCAATATAATTATAGAAATAATCATCAACTGGATCCATTATCGTCACATTACTTTCTAAAACCCCGTCTTTGTATGAATACAGTTCCTCATGTTCGGAATCAATGTAAAAAATATATCTTGGTAAATCCTGGGTATTAACTGTTAGATGATTATTAAACAAACTGCATTTAGAATGATCAGCAGACAGAAGTAACAATAGAAATGTATATGCAGATTTATCTCTTATTATAATATCACAGTTAGATGATACATTAGACAAAACCTTGGATAAATCAAATTCTCCAAAACTTATCTTGAATTTCTTTCTTCTTATTGGAGTTATATATACTGGACTATTAACTACAATATTATTCCATTGAAATTGACTCCCTTCCATTACAGGGGAGAAACAATTACCCATCGCCATATTAACATTTTCAAATCTTCGTCTCATAACATCTACTTACGATTTATATCTTTTACCCCTAATTAATACAGTTCCATCACCGCCGGTTCCTCCCGAGCCGCATCCGCCTCCTCCGTAACCACCACTTTTTCTGTCTCCTCTTCCGATTCCACATCCTTCATCATAATCGGATTCACCTCCCATACCACCATCCCTATTTCTATCAGCTCCACCACCTCCGGCATTTCTTTTACCCGTCGGTTCTCCAAAATCTCTGGTTGTATATCCTTGACCTTTTCCTCCTCCATATTTCGTTCCAGGTTGGTGATATATCCCATTACCGTCTGTTATTCCAGGGGCATCAGATCCATCCGATCCAGCGTAAAACTCATCACCTGATTGATCTACAGATCCTCCACTTCCACCATTTCCTCCAGTATAAGGACCACCTGTTGAGTTTTCTCCGTTAAGAAGACCATTACCAGAAGGATTTCCACCCTCTGCTCTGTAAGATGAGTTCATAAATTGAGAGAATCCTCCCTTCTCAGGATAGCCATAATACAAACCTGCTCCACCTTTTCCTACTATGATATTAATTTCTTGACCTGGTGTTACAGATATTTGAGAACCTTGTTTTATTCCTATATTGTTTCTTTTGTAAGTCTTGGTATATCCACTTCCGGCGCCAGAACCGTTTCCACTTCCACCACCTCCACCAACAAGAAAAACATCTACTTCCGTGCATCCTGCCGGCACTACCCATGTGTAATTACCGGCCGGATAAAACCTTATAAGAAAGTCCTCAAGCTCCCTATTTTTATCAAAAAAACGACGCCTCATAATATATCAGGAATTACCCCCCCCCCTATATATAATAACTTATTGTAAATCATATAATTATATTTAATATAGATAATCAAACAAATACAAAGAAAGAATCATTGCGATACATACTACTCTTCTCTGTTGCAGAAGTAATACAATCAACATCTTCATCTGCATTATTAATAAGATCTCTCATTCCATCGTATCTATTAGAAAACATAAAAACGTACCTCTGGTCATTTATCTGAAACTTGTATATAATACCCTGTTGTTCACTTGTAGGATACGGGTCAAATGTAATCCGTATTGACATTGGTTCATAACCGGTAGAGGTGCTTGAAAACGAAAAAGAAACTGGACTCTGGGTATGAATATTAAAAGCCGTACCTTCTCTAAGTTGATTCAGTACACTATTTATCTTATCCTGGCTAATTGTATCGGATTTGACTTTATTCATTAAATTAAATAATCTGATTTTATCTCCAGGTTCTATTTCTGTTTTTACACAATGATAAATAGCTCCATTACCAGATCTTTGTTCTTCAAAATATCTTCTCCTACTCACGATAATACTCCTTTCTGTAATATTTCAAGAAACTAAACCCTTCAGACTCTCTTCTAAATATACCAGGTTTGTTCCAGTCATTTTCAAGATCGAAGGCCTCTCTTTCAAATACGATATTGTGATATGCTTTCTTGTGATTCCGGTATATACACAATCTTATTAGGTATTCAACCGGATACCATACATAGTACAAAAATACCGGGATAGTAAGCAGCCACAACATCCACCATCCTGCATGGCCGTTAAGACCAGATACTAATGCTATGATTGAGATGATTATAAAGCCCGTAGCAAACAACGCCTGATATTGATTACAATGCGTCCCTTCATGATATTCTGCCTTTAATGATATGGCATCACGTTCGGTAAATACGGCTCCAAACAGCATAATTGTTTTATAGCCGTCAATGAACGTAAACAACTTAGCTATCTTAGAATTGTAATAGATTTTCATTTTCCGAATTTAATTTTGTACCAGTTACACAATATCAAAAATTCAATAGGTGAATTAACACCATCCCATTCCCATTTATCTAAATAGGTCCTGAGTTTATCTCCTTCAACGCATTCGGCTTCTTGCAAGAAGACAAGATGAGGCATAAATAACTCCGATCCTTCCAAAGACTTATTAAAGAACTTAACCAGCCTCTTATTAAATCCAGGACCGTACCATGATTTTTCATTTGTGGATCCAAGACAATAGTAAGAATTGTTCTTAACTTTAATACCAAACCATTTACATACGTATGGATGATATACTCTATCTGCTAAGAATATAAATGGCTTATACCATAGGCAATGCCAGAATGTACTACACTCGCCTCCGAACTTCTTAAAAGCCCATCTGAATCCTCCTGAAAAATACCAGTTGTTGGCTCCTCTCTTAACCTTAACTTTGTATTTAAGATTCTTGTTACGGTTGCTAACCCTATCCCACGGCTTGACCTTATCGGTATCCATATCAGGAAGGAATGTCCAATGATGAAGCAAGGCACTGTAATAAGGATTGTATATCTTGTGTCTGTTCCTAATAACGTACTCAAAAATATCGTATCCTACTTGCCTGGCTTCTTCAAATCCTTTTTCTGACAAGAAAGCTAATATAGGAGCCAGATTCCAGATCTGATCTTGTGAAGTGAATGGAGAGAAGCATGGATCTTCGTCTTTTAACTCTATACCATTAGTGTACCCGGAACTTATTTTGGTAAGACCGAATTTGCTTGCATCTTCGCTATGGATATCGTCTCTTAAGAAAAATCCTTTTTCGAATTTGAAATAAATACCTTTATTGTTATTAAAAAATAGATCATAAGTAGTATCGGCAAGACGGGTAAGCACCAGTATGGCATTACGAACATCATCTTTTGTCTTGTAACCAAGAATCATTTCCGTATATACAAGCTGAAGATACTGGGCCAGGTTAATGGTTCCGTCGCCGACCCAGCCTACCCCGTTCTTCACCGACGACAGTGGGATGCACGAGGCCTGCTCTGTGTAGCTGGAATCATAAACGAAATCCCGGTAAAACACCTCCTTAATCCTATTGTATTTATCCCAAAGACTTTCCATCACCTTAACCTATAACAATAACACAATCACGCTTTTCCTTATTATAAACCATCGTACCCATCTTAGTGTACAAACCTTTTATATTTTGGTAATTGGTTTCACCATGAGCCGAAACGTTGGTAGTGATGCTGTCGGAGTAAACTTCTTCACCGCCTTCGTTAATGAAGTTAAATCCTTGTTTAACCATCTCTCCTCCAAGGTAGGCTGTAAAAGACACAACGACATTTCCTCGCCCTCTATTCCCATACCAATTACCATAGATATCGGCATTGATATTAGGTTCCGACTCGTCCATGCCCGGCGCTGATAGCAAGGTCTTCATCTTAATAAGTGCCCCTTCAAGTCCTGACTGCATGTTATCACCACCATAAATAAGGTAATCACCTACCTGTTGTTGGGTAGTAGCCCACTGCTTACTCCATCCAACGTATTTATTATCTACATCCGAGATGCCTGTATTGGTGAACCCAGTTGCAGTATCAAAATCAGAACCGTCTTCTGATTCCCATCCGTATCTAAGAACAAGATAATCGAACTCAGGAATTACAACGACCTGCTCGCCGGCAGCTTGTGTGATTGTAACACTCTTACTCTCTCCACCAGCCGTTACCTTAGCTACGCCTCTACGATCTTCAGCTACCGGATTAGGGCCGGCTGTGAAAATGATGTTTGCCGGTCCTACGCCTCTCATTTTGTCGGCAGTTACTATTTCGCTTGCACTAACTTCTAACATTTTGTTTATTTTTTTAATATTTCGAATACGTATATCCAACTCGACAAAAATACTATTGGGCAGTACATTGTCTCTACCAAACTTGCATCTCCTTTAAATTGCCTGATTGACCAAACAATCATAGATGCAATAACGCCAGACAAGTATATAAATAAAACTACCTCAATCATACCATTTTAAGTATATCGTCAATAACTGGATACGCCTTAGTATATATCTCAAACTCAGCACGGCGCCGTCTAAGAGGTTCGTACATGCCTTTCAATGTCATACCCATCATCTTAAGTTCGGTCTTAGCATTTTTCAGCTTAACCAAATCTTGCTGTGCATACAACTTAAATAAATCGGCAGCACCTTGTGCTTCTCCATTATACATCAGTTCCTCAAAGAATCTCATCTTTACAAAATTATCTACATAATCCAAAACCAGGCCTTGAGGCGTATCTGGTATAATTATATTAGATTCTCCGTCAAAGGGAAGAGACCGATACTGCATGTAAATAGGTCCATCGAAATTAGCATACAGGAATCCGTTTACGATATTTATCTCATACGGACTATCCTTTATTGCTTTATTCCGGCATCTACTCAAACAAGAATCACGAAGCATAGGCTTAGCAAGACCTAACATTACCGGCCGGTCATAATAGCAACGAACTTCATGATCGCGATCATGAACATTGATATAAAATTTTTCAACTATCACTTTCTCGCATTCGTCTTTACAACATTCATCGCAAGAACACCACCTATAACTTCTTTCGGTACGTTCTTTCCAGGCTATTGTATTTTGAAGTTCTGGTATCACCGTATCACCTTCCGGCACCTCATATCCTTTAAAATCGCATTTAAAAGCCAGAATAAGATCAAAGTAATCACCAGGCATACGGGCCTGCCCTCGCTTGACATCCACTACCGCTTCTTTGCGCATAGTAATATCGCCTCCAAACTTCTTCAGGGCAATTTCTACCCATTTGTAGATGGATACCTCATCTATCAGATCACGCTTGTCAAATGATCTTAAAGACGATTTTAACTCTATGATATAATTTTCGACTGTCATCTCTTAAAAAAAATGGAGGACAGGAAACAAACCTGACCTCCACAAAGATATGAATAATATAACTAACACCCTATTTTGAAGATTCAAAATTTATGGCCTTCAAACTTGCCATAGTTTAGAAACGTATTTCTACATTTCCCTTTTATACCATTAAGTGTAACTTCATATCCGGCTCCTGTCATGTAGATGGTTTGCTGATTAACTCTTTCCCCGGAATATTTGTCAACAAAATATGATCTGTAAACACCAAACTTATTTTTGACAATATCACTGTACAGCTCCCATCTACCCTGCCCATTTCTGAACATGAACTTGACTTCCTCAAGAAACAAACGAAGATTCTTTTCTGCGATGATGATTCCATTCTGCTCAAGCTTCTTCGCCACATCTCTGATTAGCCACATGTTTTCATGATCCACCTTTTTAAATGACTCAGAAAACTCTATATCCCCTTTCTTTTCTTCTAACGTATTTACAGCTATTTCTTTTTCCATTCTTTCTTGCTCCGCCCTTTTATGTTCAGCCAAAGCAATGGATTCCGCTTGCTGAGCTCTACGATACTGCTTAGCCCATTCTTCGGCTGCTTCTGCCGGATCAGTAAAATTTGGAATAGAAACCAAGTTTGATGTTAAAAATTCTTTTATCTTCGAGTTACACCATAATCTAAAATCAGTATCCAACCATCTCGCAAAATCTATGGCGAGATCTTCAAACATCCATGTGCCTCCTCCATTTTCAGGACTTCCAAACATGGTTGTAACTATCTGATTCTCAGAAAGGTGGGAAAATCCCACCATTGACTTAATTAATTGATTTACAGACGGCAACCTTAGATACTCGGCAGGTTTCTTATTGAATGCTTTTGCCATCTGCGTGGCATTTAACAATATACCATAAGAAGTTTTTATAAAAGAAACATTATGGCCATTATAGCTAAAAATTTTAGATAATTTTACAGATAAATCCATTTCGTTGGATTCTGACGTCAAAATAATGTTACTACCCTTCGCATTGTTTTGAAAATTGTTTACCTTTGCCTCCATAGAGCTTTATTTGTATAAAGATATTTTGTTAGCATTATATCCGTCCGCTTGAGAAAGTAGACGGATATGCAAAAGTAGCGATTATCCTGTATCTACAAAGGGTGATCGCTACTTTTTTTTCTACGACTTTCTATGTCCTAATTCTTTATCTTCGAAAACTCTCTTAATCTGGAAATCTTTAAACACCCTTCTTTTGGCAAGTATTTCATTGTACATAAATCGGTATCTTCGTCCTTTATTCATTTTAACCCTTAACTTCTTTTTCAAGCTATCTTGTATTACAAAATGGTAATATCTTTTAGAGTCTGCGAAATCCATAGCCAGGTGGTTGTAGAGGTAGCCGTTGGTTCCGAGCCTGCTCACGATGTCCAGGTCCCGTCTGACGGCAAAGCGCTGCCCCGGTATAAGTACATGGCATAAGTATCCTACGTTGTCTACGTAAACACCGGCATCAGCTTCTACATAATGTTCTGATACGGTTTTCCATATAATAGACAACAGTCTTAAAACCTCCCCTCTGTCTCTTATCATGCCTTTCTTAAAACCATTCTTTCTTTTCATAAGACGATGGTAGTAGGCTACAAAATACGGTGATTGTATTGATGTTCTTTTCATGTCACTAAGTTTATATAAAAATGGGCCTTGGTTTCACAACTAAGACCCAAATAAAGATAAATAATATTTTGTTATTGAACAATTTGACTTTTCTGATTGGAATCAAGATTCGGATTTTCATCGACAGTAATCTGTAGCCTGAACGCTACTTCCTTTATCGTCTCTGCTACCACGTACTCAATTAGCTTGATAGGACAGATAAATTCGTATTCCCATTCAGATTCACACCCTTTAGGTGTAGGATCGCAGGCCATTAACTCCAGAGCCTTCTTTCTTCTTGTTGTAAAGAACTCTACGTTAATAAGCTCTATATGAAAATCCGGTATATAAATATAGTCGTTTTCTACATAATAAAAAGGACGCCGTTCCTTAACGTATTTAGCATACGGTCTTTTTTGTTCATTACGATACGACTTTATTTCAGCGAACTTAAAAAATATGGTATTATCTACGTTAGTTACCTTGGTAATAGCCGGTCTAAGGGCAGAATAAAGAAGTCCTGGAAGTTTATGCTTTGACCGCATCAAAGTATTACATAACGCAAATTCGGCATCGCAGCAAACTATTTTATCAACTTCAATCATCTCCAGGCAAGTAACGTAAGTTAGGAGCCGGTGGTCGCCAAGTAACGTCCCGTCATCCCACCTCTGGGCTGTATAAGATTCGGCTTTAGTTCTACCGATATTCAATATCCATCTCCGACTAACATGCGAATCTTTGTCAAGGGCATGAATACCGTTTACGACTCTTGATACAAATTCACCATTAGTGATCATGCTCCCCTCCTTTCTTTTGCTCTTGATTCTCTTGATTTAGCATTCAAGATCCTCATATAAATATCTCTTTCACTCATGCCGGATATGGTTTTTATAGCCTCATCCAACATAACTTTCGTATATAAAGGTTTAGGGAATCCCTTTATCTTAACCGGATCAGGAACTAACTTCGCCTTCCGATATTCATAAAATCTTTTAGAAGTTACATTAAGATAAGAAACAGCCTCTTCTCCGGTATAGTACTTAGCCGGATTAGCAAGCTGCGTCCATGTCTCAAGATCGTTGGCTGTGAGATGATCGCATTCCCCGCTTAAAAACATCTCCTTTATCTTATCGCATACCGCCGCACCGCTTTTACGCAGCGTCTCTGTCAGAATTTCTTTCATTTTCAAAACATCCTGTTTTAAATCTTAAAACAATAGAGGCAATGATTATCAAAAGAGTAACAGCCATAACAGACCACACTACGATATTGTGTTCAATAGGCATCTCAATATTAACCGTAACCCATTCTACACAGATATTAAAAATCATGCTATAGATCAATAACCTATGCCATATACAAAACCTGAACATTCTTGAAAAAGCCAAGAGAAATAGGTCCCATGATAGAGAATGACCTAATATCGGATACAGCCAATTAGTGATACTAAAAGGATAAAACTCATCAAAAATGCTGGCTAACATAATAACCTGCATCAACACAGGATAATACTTCACAAACGTCACACAGACATTCCTTTGCCCTTTACTAATAAAATTGTTGCTCATAGTATGTTGTTGTTATGTTACTAAAATGGGGAAGGTGATCAGCACCTTCCCCTGGTTTTCAATCACTTTTTAGTGCTCGTCTTCTTTCTTTTCATCTTGCCTCCAACACTACCGCCTTGGCGCATTTTAGGTTTGTCTTTCTTATCGACTTCACCACCCTGACGAGCTTTCTTTTTACAAGCCATGATACTAAAAATTTAAAATTGAATGATGTGCAATATTAATCATTTTTGTTCTAATAACCAAAATGAAATACAGCAAAAGGGGCAATTAAATTAATTACCCCCTAATATGCTTATCACAACCTAACAGATGCGGTTGGTTTACCCCAGAAACTATAAACACATCCGTTTTCATCACCTTCCATAGCCATGCCCGTAAATGGATTAAAGCTACATCTTACCCAGCATCCACAGCTTTTAGCGTTGCAAGTATCAGATGATCCACCACAAGCAGAAGGAGTAGAAACAGGTTCTCCATTTATATAAACAGGTCTGTATTTCAATGCGAAATATCCATTCTCTACACTCGTACAGTAAATACCTGTAACAACAGATCCGGCAGGAACGTTAAGACGTGTTCCGTCCTTCGTACTTGCGGTTACTGTTTGAGTCTCTCCTCCATAAGTTACATTCACACCGCTTTGACCTCCTTCAGGTATCAATGGCGCATACCAGAATTGGAACTTTCCGTTTTCATCCCCTTCCATGTACATGGCCATTATCACATTTCCGCTCGGACAACTGTAATTACATCCCTTCTTGTTCATAGTGGCAGATTGCTGTTGACGAGAACTGTCACCTATTAAAGAAATAGTAACAAGAGGCTTTTCTGCCGCAGCTTGTTGTATGTTAACAGTAAGTGTCTTTCCTGTAGCATTCTGCGAGAAAACAACTTTTCCCTGACGAGAAGAAGATGTGCTTGTGTTAGCTGTCATAGTTATCTTAGCTACCGCCCCCTTATCTGTTGGAGAATCGTAATTAACAGAGCACCATTCAGGCTTAGATTTTACACTATATGGTGCATAAGACGAACCTATGGTACTAAGTATAGTGTATTGAATAGTTTGAGAGACGGCTGTTCCAGACCATGACTTATCTGATGCTGTTCCATCATTAAAGGTGAAAACAGATACAATCTCTTGAGTTATATTCAAAGTGATTTCTTTTCCTGATTCATTTTGAACAAAAACAATTGATCCAGATCTTTCAGTTGTCTCAACATTAAAGGTTATAGAAACTACAGCTTTCATGCTTTCAGATGTCTGGTCTCTATAATCAACAGAACACCAAGAAGGTTTTGACTTAACAGAAAAACCTATATATGAATCGCCTTTTGTACTTATAATAACCTCTTCAATACTATTGGAGTTACCAATTACAGACCTCGACTTGCTCGTTCTTCCATCATGGAACTGAAATTCGTATGGAGCATATCCACATTTTCCAACTTCAAGCTCGTATTTTACATCTTGATTTCCACAATCATCGTAACGAACGTATTTTACCTTATTGCTGTTGCTATTGCTTCCACATCCAGCTTCTTGCCAAGAACCGTAAGATCCACAATTACAACAATTCCTACAATTTACAGAATATTGACGATCTACGCTACCAGAGCAACTATCACGATAAGCATTGTACTGAGTATGACCTACGCAGTCTCCTGTTCCGTAATAAGACCAGTCTGTACAAGATTCTCCACCTCCATTAACCCACCTTGTGTTGTTGTAAGAAGAAGAACATGGATTGGTGTCACGTTGTTGTTTCTGAGACGTGCAACCGTCGCAACGGGTGCTTCCGGTATCCGACCAAGAAGGAGTTGTGCTATCAGCTACGCAATCACCGTTTTTGTTAGCTACTGCCTGACCTTGGGAATTTACAGCATCTTGAGCCTTCTTATTAGCATCAGCTTGACTGATATTGGACGTAAATGGACCACCTACCTGATCTTGTGTTACGGTAACAGAAGAACCATGCTGGCAGCTTCCGCAATTGTTTCTGGTGAAGACTTTACTTGCCTTACCGGTCCAGGTACAAGTTCCCTGCGCGTCAGCAAGAGCCTGTCCCTGCTGTTCGACGGCAGCCTGAGCCTTGCTATTTGCGTCTTCCTGACTTACGGTAGACGTAAAAGGACCGCCGGTTACATCATCTTGGTCTATAGTAACCTTAGATCCGACACCGCCGTCAGCACACTGTTTTGTAAATTCCTTGCTATATGTTCCGGTCCAGGCACATACCTTATCTCCACCTTCTACCCAGCGTTCATCTGCTCCACCATAGCATTCGTTGGTATTAACCTGTTTTTTATAGGATTTACCACCTTCGCATTTGGTTTCAAGTGGTTCCGAATCTTCCCATACAGGATCGGTGTTGTCTATTTCGCATGTCCCGTTCTTGTTAACATAAGCCTGACCTTGGGCTTCTACGGCTTCCTGAGCCAGCCTATTTGCCTCTTCCTGACTTTCATTGGAATAGAACGGTCCGCCTACCATATCTTGTGTTACACTCATCGGAACACCATGATGACATGATCCACAATTGTCTTTTGTAAACTGCTTGCTATATACGCCTACAAACCTACATTTACCTTTTTGGTTAGCAATATTCTGTCCTTGAGCCTTAACAGCTTCCTTGGCCTTATTATCAGCATCTTCTTGACTTACGAAAGAAATAAAAGGATTGCCTTCAACATCAGCTTCACTTACTTCTACTTCCGTTCCTGAATCCGGTATCTCACAATCGTTTTTCTGGAACGTTTCTGTATAATGGCCGGTCCAGCTACAAACCTTATTTCCGCCATCTACCCAACGTTCTTGATTGTGAGTTTCAGAACATTCGTTGGTATCACGTTGCTTTTTCTGAGACTTACCTTCATTACATCTAAGTTCTTCCGGTTCTACGTCCTCCCATACAGGATCGGTGCTTAATGGTGTACAAGTTCCGTTCTTATTAACATAAGCCTGACCGCCTTCTTCTACAATCCTACGAGCTTCTGCGTCTGCTGCATCCTGGCTTTCTGTTGATGTAACAGGGCTTCCATTTACCATCTCAGCCGTAACCTCCATCTCTACACCTTTATGACAAGCCTCGCATTCTGGAACGAATCTCTTACTGTAATGACCGGCATAGACCGTCATATTCTCACAATTACCCTTACTGTTAGCAATAGCCTGTCCTTGTTCTTTGACAGCAGCTTGAGCCTTGTTATTGGCATCATCTTGACTTACGGTAGATGTGAAAGGAGCACCAACAACATCTTGTTCGGTTACGGTAATCTTAGACCCCACCTGGCCTTCATCGCAATCGTTTTTAGTAAATTCTTCACTGTATTTACCAGTCCACGTACAATGGCCGTCCCGGTTGGCTATGGCCTGGCCCTGCTGCTCGACGGCAGCCTGAGCGAGCGCGTTAGCCGCCTCCTGGCTTTCGTATGAAGTAAAAGGACCACCAGTTACATCGTCTTGGTCTACCGTTACCTGCGAACCTACGCCTTCTCCTTCACAATTGTCTTTTGTGAATACCTTGCTATATACACCAACAAATTGGTTTTTATCTATGCAAGTACCTTTCTTATTTGCAAGATCTTGTTTCTGTTCTTCCATAGCGGCCTCAGCCAGTGCATTAGCTGCCTCCTGGCTTTCCCTTGATACAAAAGCATCTGGGTATCCGGCAAGATCCTTTTCAGTCAAATCAACGAAGCTTCCGGTCTGAGATTCGGCATCGCAATCATTTTTCTGAACACGAGCCGAAGCCTTTCCTATAAAATAATTAGGATCCTCAATGCATTCACCATTAAGGTTGGCTTGTTCTTGGCCGTTTCTCTCTATATCATCAAGAGCTTTCTTATCAGCATCTTCTTGACTTACGTCTGATGTGTATTTACCGGCTTCTACTGTGTAAGTATAAGGTGCTCCGATAAATCCATCTTCACAGTCATTTTTATAAAATACTTTTGACTTCTCTACGTTATACCATAAATTTGTTTCACATGTACCATGCTCATTAGCATAACCTGGACCTTCAGCTTCCAAGGCATCCAAAGCCTTCTGATTAGCATCCTCCTTAGAAACAGAAGAAGAGAAGCGGCCGGCTTCTACAACGTACTCTACCATAGATCCAACTTCAGTCACCTCACAATCTGTCTTTTGGAACATCTTGGATTTCCTGTCGTTGTACCATTTTATGGTATTGCAAGTACCATGAGAATTAGCATAGTCTTGACCTTTGGCATTCAACTCAGCTTCAGCCTTACGGTCGGCATCTTCTTGGCTTATGGTAGAAGAAAATTGCCCGGCTTCGATTGTCATCGTAACCAAACTTCCTTCTTCGGTATCAGGATCGCAATCGTTCTTTCTAAACGACTTTGATTTCTTGACATTGTACCATAATATGGTTATACAACGACCATGCTCATTAACCCAGTTCTGACCATTTTGTTCAATGTCTTTCATAGCCTTGTCATCAGCATCAGACTGAGATATGACAGACGTGTATTTTCCGGCCTCAACAACATACTCAAGCTCTTCCCCTTTCTCTGTCTCAGGATTACATCCTTCTTTTGTGAAAAGAGCCGATTGTCTTTTATTTCTATAAACTACCTGTTCTTTTTTTTTATGAACTAACGTACATTCTTCAGATACGCTACCGTCCCTGGAAGACACCCTTATCTTGACACTTCTGTTGGCACCAGTATCATTTTCATCAAAGTAAATATCAACCTTACTGTTAAGACTGCCTTCTTTCTTATCTATGTTCGCCCAACAATTACCTACTTTCATTCGCTAATCCTCCATCTTAAATTTTCGGGAGTTGTACTTACGTTGATTACCTCCGGTGATCCATCTGAATCAAGATCAACAACATCCTTGTCCAGGTAGATTTCCTCCTTATCCACAGACTCGCATTCAACTATTTCAATAACATAATCTTTTATATTACTTTCTATACTTAACTGCGTGCTTGTTTCATCACCCTCAATTTGTTCAAATTCCTTATCCAATTTAATGTAAGGAACGACCTTTCCAGGCTGATAAATAGGAATCAGTACACCATTTATAGTTATGTTCTCATTAACTTCATTCCCATCCTCATTGCCAGGCATGGAAACAATCATCGAAACCTGGAACGTGTCTTCAAGACCCGGATCACCAGGGAAACCATAATCAAGCCTAATATCATTGACGTCAATATTAAGACCGGAAGCGGTGGTAAATGCTTTTATGACACCCTTTATATCTTTCTCACCCGTAATAAGGGCATTGATAGAAGCGGAGTTGGTAGTAATAAGGACCTGCTTATCTCCACCAGATATAGGGAACTCCAGCCTACTAACCGACACTTCTGTGATCTTAATACCTTTTTGCTTGAAAGTAATGGCTTTCATGCTTTCGGTATCGGACTTCTTCACAATTCGGATAGTGATCCTGTCTTCCCTCCCTTTCCAAGATGGAGCATCGAAATTCATTTTATCACGACCGACACCTTCCTTCTTGTCCGAGGTAAGCCAAGAACCATCATCCATCTTATATATTTTCTCTCTCGACATAATCATCCTCCTTAATTTAAAGTGTCAACTCCCATTCAACTCCATCATCGACAACCACCTGTACCGTAGCCGTACCGCCTGTGGCTTCAAATGTTATGTCAGTAGGAATAACATCAAATATCTCTTGTACGCCAACACATCCTAAGCCGCAGATGATATCCTTAAACCATTCCTCTTTAGCATATTTTTTAAGAACTTCTTTAAAGAACTCACGAAGCCAATCCGAATCAATAGATTCCTTAAGTATGGTTTCTATTATTTCCTTAAGCCAAGATTCGTGCATTTCCTCTTTCAGAATCTCTTTAATAAGCTCGATAATGGTTTCTTTATCTAACTTATCAGAAGGCACAGAGCCATCAACGAGATTACCCCCACATATAAATCCTTTGCATTTTTCTGCCATTTCTCATCCTCCTAAATTAACAATGGAACCCATAAGAACTATTTGCCTCTTCTCGGTACACGACCCTCACTTCAGCAAGTTCATCCTGTTGACACATATCCCGGCAGAACCTAACAGTACGACCCTGGACTTTATACATATCAGAAGGTACAACACCCCCGCAATAAGACACAAGCAAAATCTCTGCCGGATCTTTCTTTAGAACCACATGAGAAGTACCGTCAAACACTTCTGTATTAACAGATCCACTTACGTTAATAGCCCTTGAAACGTATTTAGCTAAATTAGCTAAAGCTCCGTCTAAAGGCATACCATGATACAAACCAGCTTCTTCTATAGTTTCTCCATCATAGAATATGTTAGAAGAAGGAATATTGCAATGATGCGGGCGTTCGCACCCACCATGACTGCCAAAACAACCTTTACCTGTTATTGCCATTGTTACTCAAAATATTTATTTTTTGTTTTAAAAATTCTATTTCCCTATCTTGATATTCCATACGGCATATCATTGCATTGATTAAAGCCGTAAGATCAGATTTCTGAGCCAGACTGAAGTAGCCAGCGTTGATGCCGTCAGCGCAGTACACGCAGTTCGTGCAGGTGTATCCGTCCGGGCATGGTACCGGCGTCTCGTCCACATGTGGAACATATACGTGTTTACCACTTAAGTCCTTACCAATTTGTGCACTCTTTTCCATTTTGAAGTTGTTTTTCAAGTTTTTCAACCCTTTGTTTTAAAAGCGTATTTTCTTCAACCATCCTATCCAAAAACTTATCTATGTTTTCAAAAACCAGTTCTATATTATGCATAACCTCATTATAAGGCATACCTGGAGTTAATTTGGATATGAATGTCTTGCATCCTGTATAATGAATGCAATGATCGCTTAAATGACCATACGGGCAATCGCATTCTTTTGGAAGAATTTCGCAATTGTCCGTACAGTCATTACACGGATCAGACCCGATACAGATATTAGATCTCAGAATATCAGGTCTGTCATCTTTACAAGTGTTACAATTCATGACTTTCTTTTTTTTTGGTGCAAGATAACAATTTTCATTCACACCATCACAATGAGAAGTCAATCAATGTATTCCAAGCGGTTAGTGCTGCCTTTAAAAACGTATCCGCATCTGTTTTCTATCTCTACATCGGTAATAGGGAGAATAGCATCTTTGCCATAAGTAAGTTCGCATTTTGAAATAAAATTTACTATACCTTGATAATTACCATGAAATTCCCTTGCGAGTTTCCTGCCGGTAGGAATCCCTTCTTTATTGGTTTCAGGAATACCTATCAAGCACTTTATCCAGTTTGGTTCATTCTTGTTATTGCTTCGTATTTCGTAGTTCACGATATCAAATACAATACCTTCAAGGTTCTTGACATCGATGCTGTCCGCATCCATTTTCTTATCAATACGAATCGTGCTTGTTAAATCTCGTAATTTCATGATATTTTCTATTTTTGACATTAATGAATAACTGTCACAGTGTTTTAAAAGACCGAAGTAAGAAGACCAGCTTTCATTTGTAATACACTTCTTCGCGTCTTTGGCTACCCTCTTCCTTATTGTCACATAACCTTTATTGTGTTCAGATACGCCTTTGTTATTACGGTGGAAAACATACCCGCAAAAATCAAGAGGTCTATCCATGTCTGTTATAATACAAGTATGCCTTTTAGATCTTATCTTAAGCTCATACCACCAATAATTCTTAATCCTCCATTTGGCAGTATTAGCATCCTCCTTAGTATAGAAAGCAAGGAAATTATCGTCGGCATATCTCAATGAAAAAGGAGCTATTCTCTTTGCGAGATCATCAAAATCTTTCATAAGGAGATGATGAATGAAAGGGCTTGTAGGGGTTCCTATAGGTAACTCTCCAGATACGAAACTTACGTCTATTACAAAATCTATAAACTTTTTATTTGAAATAAAGTTCTTAAGTACTTTTCTAAATACTTTGTCTTTTACATGGTTATAACATTTACGTTGATCTATAACCAGGCAATACTTCAAATCAAGTCTATCATAATAAACATGCTTCATCTTTTTAATAAGAGACCTTGATTTAGACGATGCTGTTATGCCAAATCCCGGCTTACAATTAAGACCATTCATATTATCCTTCTCATAATACAAAGGACCTAACTTTACTAAAACAAGATGCTGATAGATTCTGGTGGTAAGATCCGGGCTGTTTATTTCACGAACCTTACCATTCTTGTTTTCTTTTACAAGTTTGCGATATTTGATTTTGCTAACATAAGTACCATCTAAATACCATTCATACAATTTTAACGAATTACCATCAAAATCAGAATTAAAATTAACAACATCATTCTTTTTAGAATGGTTTTTAAATGCCGCTTCGCATGCTTCTATAATATCATCCAAACTTACATCTATATAGTTTGAAACTGATTTCAGTTGTGGGCTAATGACGGGCTTACGACCGTCGCGCATCTCTATCATATTTTTATCATATAACCTCATACGCTTGTCTTTTATTGATTATCCACTCCTGGGAAAGATTAAAAAGAATATACCCAATTTTTTAGCCCACACAGGGCAAGGCCGCAATTGTTGCGATTCGTATTAGAAGTGGCGTTATTCGCATTCAGATTACGAGGCGAGCAATTGCCATTGTTCGCATTACCGCCGAAACGAGCAGCCAATTCTTTTTAACCTTTTTCTCAACCGTTATTTGCTATTTCAGAGGTCAGATCCCAATGTAAGACTTGTTAGCAGACTAACGGATTTCATTGAATAAATTTTTATTGTTTATAATGTTAACTATCTCTGTTGTCTAATGACATTGCAAATGTATGTATAATATTTTATAGCTACAAAACAATTTGTATTAAATATTTTAAATTTTTGTTTTGTAGCTATAAAATATTATATTAACAAGATACGGCTGCGCCGTGATATAGTATATAAGGCTGCGCCTTATCGCTGCGCCATCAATGGGTTACACCCATCAAACCTGCGGTTGACTGACGTCTAATAACAACTGGGCAAGGCCGCAAGTGTAGCGAAACGAATGAGAAGTGGCGTTATTCGCATACAGAGCACGAGGCGAGCAATCGCCATTGTGCGCATAACCGCCGAAACGAGCAGCCACTCTGGACTTTATACCAACAGATGAAGCCCAGTAGCAATTGTCCCATGTATAAAAACATTCTCCTGTTCCGATACTTCCCCCCTTTTTTATCCTTCCATCCGGTATAAGGAATACGGTGTAAAGCAAAACTATCTCCTAAATTCTGGGTAGTTGCTATCTTTTTATATTTAGATTCAAAATTAAAAACCTCACCATTATTTATAGTAGACCTTTTCTCATATGTCCATTTCTTTTGATCTGGCTCTATATAAATATCAATAGTATTACCTATTCGAGTGACATTAGGATCATTTAAACAAGTCCCTACCTGTTCGTATCCTCCTCCACAATACCTAAAGACATCTCCAGACAAATTCATGCCATCATACAAAGACATCCTTAAAATAACTTCCAAATCAAATTCTGCCGGTTCGTCATTTTCGTTTAAGGCTGATATAGTGCCGGTCATTTCCTTAAATACAATAACATTCATATGACCTTCAGCCATACTCTTGGCTCCCTGGACGTTCTTATACCAGTATTTTCCTCCATAAAAATCAAACTCTGATCCTTCTTCTACGACTGTCTCGAATGCAAAAGAAGCCGCCATCTGGCTTTCCATGCACTGTTCTTTAGGATACTCTGAATTTATGAGGTAAGAGAAGTGAGTTTTTTTAGTAGGTTCATAATGGATAATAGAAGAACTGTTGTTCCATGTGGCATACATCCATGTATCTTCTCCTTTTTTACGGTATTTCAATCCTCCGTATTTATGGTAATTAACATCATTACCTACCCCGGAGTTACTTGATATCCCTGATCCAAAAGTATCTGGATTAACCAAGTATTTAGTACCGTACAGCATTTCAAGGTATATGATATAAGCATTTAAGGTCAAGAACCCACCTTCAGAAAAAGGATAAGAAGATTCTGGATCTACGTTATTAACCCTTGAATACTTAGCTATATTGATCTGATTTACGTCATTGCTTCTCGGATAAGTTCTTCCATTTAGAAACATCGTGCAGGCGTTACCAACTCCGGCTCCAGATTTACAATTTGTTTCTCCCTCATACAAGAAAAAGAAAGATCTTGCCTTGGAGTCTACTGTACATACCGGTCCAGGAGATAAGGCTGTGGGAGGCAGCACAGGGCACGTCTGGCGCAGGTCAAGTCCGTCCAGCATAGGAACCGTGTCTGCGTCGTACACACCAGACCATATTTTCCCGCTTTTGCCAACTACCTTATCAACTATATACAGACTCTTGCTACATCCTAAGAATATGCTATAATTCTTTGAAGTAGTCTCCCAAGGTCTTAAAATCCTTACCTCTGATCCTGATACATTATAAAGTTTTTGACCAATACCATACTCTTCGTAAAAAGCCTTAGCGTCAAATGCTCCAGCATTACAATACTTATTTTTATGACCGTTATCCAAATACAGTTCCACATCGCATTCGGCTCTCATTTCCTCGGTTATGCCTACCGTAGGAGCAAAATCTCCGTTTTCAAATCTAAGGAGATTGTTCTTACGAAGCTTCCCGACCGGACGCACTTTGTCTCCGGTATTTTGAGTCATGTCTATAAGGTAAAAATCCCAAGAAGGGAGAAGGCTTTTGTCGCCAACTGATTCCGTGGCTTCTGGAGGAAGTTGGTCCTCAGCCCAAGCGGATGCCGATCCTGAAGCACCTTCTTTAAGAACGTTGAAAGTATTACCATCAGACAAAACAAAAGGCTCAGATTCCTCCCCTTTCTTCGATAAAAACTTTTCCCTTTTACCAACTTGATTAACGACTATGTTCTTCTTAGCCTTATTCCCTTCATCGGAAATAGTGTAATTCAAAGTCGTATCAAGACCTTCATTTATTTCAGAAAACACCGACACCAGTTTATCATTCTCACCTTCTGTCGGATTAAATTTTACGTTGCTCATTTTCAAAAATCAAATTTGCATTCATCAACAACAGGCTCGCATTTGGTATTTTCATTAACCCATTTCATGCCCTCTTCTTCCAGTATCTTCTTAGCCTTTTCATTGGCATCATCAACGCTAATGAAAGACGTTACGGTACCAGCGTATATCCTCCTGTATTTCTCAGGGGCCTTCCATCCTTCCTTACAACGTTTACTAAACCAACCATGTTGATCTTCGTTGTAATAAACGGTTTTACATACTCCAGATTCGTTAGCGGCAGCCTGCCCTTCTTGCTCAAGAATCTTCGCAGCTTCGTAGTTGGCTATTTCGGTACTGAACTTAGACCATACACGCCCGGCCTCTACCACGTGATGTGTGGGTTGTTCTTGTTTTTGACCATCAGGACAATCATTTTTAAAGAAATCCCCTTCCTGTCTTGTGTTATAATATACCTCGCAACAGCCACCTACTTTATTAGCATACAACGGACCTTCTTTCTCCGCAAACTCTTCCGCTTTCCTATCTGCATCATCCTGGCTTATATCCGAACAAAATTCAGCCTCATGAACGATAAACGTTTCTTCAGAACCAAGATCTTCCGGACAGTCAGATTTCTTGAAAGCTTTTCTGTATTCCTTGTTGTAATACATCTTTTTCATGACAAGATCTTATTAAGTTCCTCTTTAAATTTCTGAATCTCGTCCGGGCACAACCCGCATTCCCCTTCACATACGATTCTTTTCATACGATCTATTTTAAGAACCGTATCTATATCAGGTTTTATACCTACCTTATACTTATGATATTGTAAATACTGATCAGCCTTACATGCTATAAAACGATCAGCACACTCACATAAGTAAGATGAAGGGAAAAGAATTTGCTGTGTACTTCCGGTAGCTGCCATATCACTTTGACGTAAAATACCTGGCGTATTCTTTATTTATGTATTCAGAATAAGTAGCAAGATCATCCGGATCCGGACACTCGTTCTTCAAATTAACAATCCAGCCTCTTACCAGTTTTTGAATATCAGCATACCTTTTACTTACACCTCCTACAAACCTGAACTTGCGATGAAGGTCTATGATTTTCTTGTCCAATACAGCAAGTTCATCGTATTTCTGAATACAAGCCGCATTAGAATCAGCTTTAGGTGTCGTATTCGACTGAGGCTTTATAGCCCTATTTCTATTAACAGAAGTAATATTACTTCTTCCACATCCACATCCCATAACTTATTTATATTTAATTAATTACATTTTGCAACCACAATTCTCACAATTATTGAGAACGTAAATCAATTTAGATGCCTTTTCGTATAATTGTTTTACGTTTTCAAAATTCCCTAATCTCATATTGGCCTCAGCCGCAGCCAGCAGAAACTCTATTTCTTTTATTTTGTCAATAACGTCATCATCCTCATGATCACACAATACGGTTGACCTGGCCCATATCTTATCTATGTTAAGACGAATCAGATCGGTTTTTAAATACTTTCTGTTAAATGAATAAGATGAAGGACTACCTTTTATGGTAATATCGTATATACCATCTTTTAGGTTTTCAAAATCATTTCCACGACCGGGATTTATGCCAAGGGTCTTACTGTTGAATACATTCAACTGATTCTTACCAAGATAATAAACATACTTATTTTCATCTTCAGGTGGCACAATCTCTATAATAGCCGGTCTGTCTGCAAGTATCCCCCATTCCGACTGATCGGCTATGCGAAGCGTTTTAGGGTTGTTGGTGCTTATAACCTCAAAATCAAGATGGATGTTGTTCATACTCTCCTCCCATCCCATTCTGGTAAGGGAATCATCGTATCTGGCTGTTATATCAGCTCCCTCTACCTCAGTGCTATTAACACGTACCTCGGTACCATTTATCTTGACTCCTACTATTTGGGCCACCAATGACTTAGCCATACCAAACATAGGAACAATGATTTCTCCGTTGTAATCAGTTCCTTCATTTGGATACTGTACTACTTCCGTCTTGTACAGGCCATCATTTCTTCTGGCTACTATTCTAATAACCATCTGATTTTCCACATCGTAGTCGGTCATTACTATCCTGACATAGAAAATGTTATTTCTTATCTGTGGTAAAATATCGATATAATTCATAACTTACCTTTTTCCACAAAGATAAGTAAATGGGGTGATAAAAGTTTAAAATGTTGTGTATTAAATAAAATAGGACGTGATTATTACCATATCCGATAATAGATTCCAGCGCCTAAGTAGGGGGAGAAGCCCTCGCGTCCAACCCCATACCCTGCCGTCAGTCCTATGCCCCAGTGCCGGCTCTTTTCGTATATTATTTCTTTTTTGTGGTAGATGATCATCGTGTCTAAATTAGGTCTGTATCCGCTTATAACAGCCCGATAATCATCTGTGTTGTATGTTTTTCTTTGTATAGGAATATTGATATAAACAGTGTCTTTTATCGTATCTTTTTCAACTATAGCATCCATAGGGAAAGGTATTTCTACCTCCCCTACGTCAACTATATACTGAGGAACAGGAACAGGTTGGATAATGGTATCTATTACAGTATCTATTTCTATATCGTGTATTATTTCTTGTTTCTTGCATGTTTTACCAAACAAGAAAGATATAAAACACAGTAGAAGAACTCCTAACACATGCCTGGCTCTCATTTTTTGCAAACACATCTTTTACCCTCCTTATCTTCGTCTAAAAGCTCTTGTATATCACCGTTGTTAATACCTTCTTTAAGTTCTTCTCCGAATGGAACCTTCTGCCACCAACTTACTTTGCTAAAGAAATACTTAACACCTTTTACTATCATCAAATCAGGTGCAAGGTCGCCGAGGCGTTTGAATGCCATTCCACCGTATAATATTAAGGCGAATATCGTAATCCACTGAAGAAGCATATCTATAAACTCTGGGGATTTATGCCCTCCCATAGACATAATAAGATCCATTCCGGATATGGTAAACAGCCCGAAAGAGCAGGCCGCGAACTCAAGAAGGATTTTCAAAACTCCAATTTCGCTTATGCATGTCAATATCTTAAAAGGCCTCTTTCTCTTTCTTCGGATATAGCAGTGTTTGATACTTTTTATAGTAGCTAGCAAAAGATTTATAGCTAATATAAACAATATAGAATATATAAGGTGGTGAATCTCCTGGAAATTCATCCACAATGCTGATAATCCGGAAATGAGAAAAGCCCAGAAACTTTCTAAATTCATCCTTCCTACAAATCTGTAAGCCATATTAGAACATAGTTACTTTCTTGCTACTTCCAAGAGAGTCATATACGTCAATATGGACCCAATTGGTACCTGATTCTAATCTAATGGGACAAGGAAGTAGATCCTGCGACTGAATTATTTTATTCCTTGTCTCTTCTGCCGTCATACCCTTGGCATCAAAATCGATGGCTGCCCCAAGCATATGAGGACTGATATACAAAGACCCTGATACGGTCTTGGATTTTACTATGTCTGAGATATTGTTCCTAAACCCACGCTCATCAAACCTTCCGCCCGACTTCCAGGTATTAACCGTCATCGGAGTTTTCAAAATGTCTTTTCTTAAAACCAGTATCGTGTGAAGCAACTCAGTTCTTAAATACCTCCAGCAAAGATCTTTGTCTCTACCGTATTCTTTAGGACCAACTAATTCAACAATACTAAAATACTGACTCAATTCTTTTATAATATCACTTCTTTCCATAACTTAACCTTTTTCACAAAGATAATCAGAACATTACCTATATGAAAAATAAGTAGAGTCGGGATTAAAGAAAAACCCCTGCATAAATAAATATACAGGGGTTATCCATAACATTAACAACAAATTACGACCTAAACAACCCTTACATATCCGGCTGATACAAGATCAGAAAGGTTCTCGTAAGCCAAAGGGATGCCTGAATCTCTTATGCAAAGATACTTAATTTCTTTGTCAATGTAATACTTTCCATTCTCTAAAATAGAATTATATACCCAAGGAATAGGATCGTCTATCGTACCTGAATGCTTTTCTTGAACAACCATATACAGGCTTTCAGTTCCACCTCCCTGACCAGGGACCCAGTCGGCTTGGAGATTGTGATTTTGCCTTACTTCAAACAGAGTCCAATCCAAATCCGAAGGTTTGTTTTTGCTACGGAAACGCTGCCCTTTTACAACAGCCGTACCCATAGGAAGACCTTTGTCTCCGTAAACTCCATCCTTATCCCAGATAGGGTACAATCCCTTTATCTTAAGAGCAAGATTCTGGTCAGTGTTTTCCAACATAGCCGGCGTGTTGATCATCGCCCTCATGTACATGGCTGTAGCCTTCTCCGGATCATTAGCTTCAAGGATCTTATTTTTTTCTATGATCTGATCCTTTGTTCTTACCAACTTCTCAGGATAGCCTTCATCTACTTTCATAGACTCAACTTCACTCCTGTCGGTTTTAGAAGCTATTTCCTTTTCTATGGCAGCAGTACGATCGTTGCACTCAGATTCATATACATGCATTTCATTCATTGCCGTATTAGCAATATCAAGCTCGTATTCTGAATCTGCTACGGATACGGTGTATATCCCGCTTCCTTTTGCTACATCAATATCGTTTTTAACCTTCTGTCTCATGCTGCTGTTATACCATATCTGTTTACCATCCAAGCTATAAGAGCGGACAGTATCAGAATAAGCATATTCCCTGGCCTCAGAAACCTTCTTGTCTTTAGCCTTGGCAAGCAACTCCTCTTCAGTTGGTCCAGGAGGCTCCGGGTCAAGCTGCATGGCAATAACTTCTTTCACACTCGCATCAGGATTGTTTTGATGGAATTTTTCTTGATCGGAGTCAAGTTGAACCCATTTACCATCTAAGAAATCTTGGTAAGAATACCCTACTTCGTAAGAAGAGGAGTCCAACTCGTATCCTTCCCAATAAAAACCTTTTATATTCTTATTTACATAAAGCATATTCTATCCTTTCTATTAAGCTTGTTCACCTACTCTGATAACCAACTTATTATTGATATACCAGATACTTAATTCTATAAAACTATTTTTAGGTATCACTACGCTATCGCCTGACATACTCTGGAACTGTCCATAGGTAGGAAGCGGCTGTGTGATGTCCGTGCCGGTGGTGTTGTTAACCCGCACCTGCCATTCCCTCCCAACATACTCAGAAGATACGGTCATAGACAGATTCGTAGCAGAAGCGACGTTGGCTATGATATTATGAGCACCTTTTGGTAAATTTGCCAATGTTGTAACAACCTTAGGGGGCATAGCCATAAAATTCAAATAAGACAATATCGTATTAGACAACGTAACCAGATTGTTCATAGCCTCATATGTCTTATCTTGAATAACAACAAAAGTCCCCACCTGAATTTCTATATCATATTCAGATGCGCCTACCGCTGAGTCGGTATTAGCAAATGAGGCAAATACTATTTTTAATTTAAAATTATTTTCAAAATAATTACCTTCTAAAAAATAATTCAAATAATAATAATCACCATCTAACTTACCTAATGTGATATTGTTGTTGTATGCATCCAAAACTTTTGCAAACGAACCTTCATCAAGAGATCCGGAATTACCAGAAAATATGGATAAATCAAGATAGCCGGAGTCTACTCCTGTACTTACCATACCAAGCGATTCAAGTACTTTAGTTCCACCGCCTTCAGTAACCAAAATATATTCGTTATACACGTTTTTAGTTTCTGTAGATGCCACATCGTCTTTTACAAGATACATGACATTATCCTTCGCTTCTTCAACAGTAGGAAGTTTGCTAACAATCTGTTTCTTCCACCCTGCTGCCGAAACAGCATCATCTATGTACTGTTTTGTTACATGATCTCCCCATGTCATATTACTAAGAAGAGTCTTGCTACCGTCCTGACTTCCGGCAGGGGGAGCCGGGATGAGGCCTCCCTTCCCCGACTCCGAACCTGTTCCAGGAGCAGCCTGCACCACATTCTCAAGTCTGGAATCAACCTCCTGGCCTTCGAATTTACTGTTATAACCTATTTCTGCCATATTTATTTTTTGTTAATTTTATCCAACAACTTCTTGACCTGGTCTACGATGTCCATCACCGCACCAACCTTGTTTTTTACGTCCTCAACCTTCTGATCAATCTTAGAATCCAAAGCCTTTAAACGATCTTCGTTTTTACGATACACTAAATACAGGGCTAAACCGATGATTGCTATCGTAAGGATATTAGCCAAAACGCATCCGATTATTATCTGAAACATGATGATTATATGGTAGATAACGCTACCACACGCTTTAATTATTCAACTTTTTACAAATATAGCAATTGTCCCAACCATAACAAGATCAAAGACGCTCGTCATTAACATCAGACACCCATTCTTTAGATGAAAGAACAGATTCAAACTCAGAAGAAGAGCTGTCATATACCGGATACGGATATTGAGGTTCGTCATCAGCCTGCGTGTCTAAAGACTTAAATAGAAGGTCATAATGTTCTACATGTAAAATAACTTTAGAGCCATCTACGTTCGCTCTTGGGCTGCCTATTCCTAATTCACGTCTCTTTTCTTCAGATACGGAATCATATACTTCTTTTGGTATGATAATGAATTTCATATTATTTTGCTTTTATAGTTTGTAAATAGTTGTATGCTTTGATACATTCGTCTTTGGAAAATACCTTATTCATATACAAAGCCATATTTTTAAAAATCATATGACAAAAATCAGAGCCCCCTTGTCCTCCAATACTCACTTGAGATGGTCCTTTATTTCCATCACCGTATAATAAATCAACTTCATTCCAATTTTCATCATAACCCTTACCTTTAGACGTTATAGCTTTAAATGTCATATAGTCGGTGATATTTTTCTTGTTTTCAAAAGTTGAATTTATCATTACAGTAGCACCTCTATTGTATCTATTTTGTATATATAAATGAGACACACTATTTATACCAGCCACAGTATCATCTTTTTGAATGAATTTCCATTCACCTATAAATGTAAAATCTGCTTCGTAAACGACAATATTGGAAGATGCTATATCATCCACCCCATCAGTAACCAGGTAGCCTTCGTATTCGGGGATTTGCTCTATGGTGATATCACAGGTTTCTTGTATTTTATCTAATGTAAATCCATACCAATCTCCATTTGCTTTAAATAAAAAAGACGGTAATGTATAAATTCCATCTTCTGATATTTTGTATATCTGTTGTCCTTCAGAAGTTACTTGTTTATAGGATAGAGTTTGACCATCTTTCAGTCCATAAACTTTTATCTTATAAGAAGGAACTATAAAAGAAGGTTGTTCAGGATAGGATTGATAATATAACTGTGTAGACGCAACTTTAACTGAAGTTATATTTACAGAATAACTCGTCCAAGTTAAATCCGCTCTATCAGTAGATTGAACCCATCTACCACCAGCATAATTCTCAGCATACAACCCATACCCACTCCCTTCTGCAAACCCAAAATTCGACAGCACAAGATTATTACCATTGCCTGTAATATTGGCAATAGTAGCACGATCTTCGTCCTCGTTGGTTTTGCCGGTGACTGTCCATGCTTGGTCGGGGAAGAGCCAGGGATAGGTTTTGACGAAGTAGTCTTTGATCTTGGTTAGCTCTTCTTCGGTGGCATCGTGGTCGAGAAATACAAATTCCCAGATAGCAGCGTTAATACAAGTTCCTACATTAGTTGGAGCTAATTTCCCAACATGTAGCACATCTGTTCCTTCAAAATTACCAGTTGTAATCGAAACACCATTATAACTTTTAGATGTCTGATAAGTAAGGATGTGTGATAAATCCATTTCACTCCCTATTGCTCCAAAAGATATAGGCTTATTAAGATGCTCGGCTTGTATATTTCTATATTCTAACAAGAAGGCACCATCCTTGAGCCAATTCTTTACATTAGATACTAATCCTTGGGCTATTTCACCCCTTGTAATCCACTGTCTCAACGCTACAACTGTATATCCCTTTTCCTTAGTCAGAATAGGGAAGTTATCACAAACACCATAATCGTCTACTCCGTCAAAGACGAGTGCGCCGGGATAGAGGGGTAGTTGCTCAACGGTAAACGAACCTACTTTGCCGCTAACATTAATATAAACAGCTAAAAAATCATCTTCTTTTATTGCAGGAATTTCAGTGACGCCATTAGGGTTTAATGATACCGTTACTGTTGTTGCTGTTGATGTAGAAGGCGCATAAAATGATAAAGCCATATCACCTTCATCGTATCCTTCACTTGATATTTTTATGAAATAAGATTTATTAAATTGGTAAATATTCTTTGGTATATAAATAGCATTACCAATTCCTGTAGTTAAAATGGTTACTTTAATAAAATTGCTACCTTGCTCATCAATTCTTATTTTATCTACAGTAGCATTATTTTTAAAATAATTAAAATCCTGAACATATCCCCCAACCCCTGACATCCCCTTCCAAGAGAAGTTTTTTAACTGTAGATCGTGTCCGTTACCCGTCTTATCAACCCATACGGGATTGGCAGCCATCTGTTCATTGGTGATACCAGAAGCGGAATATCTGGCTACGATACCTTCTATGTCCGGGAAGGAATCTGCTTTACATGGCAGGTCTAATATCATTTTCGCATACTCTTTAAAAGGTATGGAAGTAGGTACATCATACCCTTTGGATATAAGGGCTTGCCTTATGTCCTCTTTGGTATTTATGATCCTCATTAACTTATCTGATATGGTTCCCATTACACTTCCTCCCCATTTATGTAATCTAATACCTGACCTATGTCTCCGATGTCCGATTTTATTGACTCTCCTTGAGAATGTATTTCAATAAGTTTATGATATAAGGTGTTATCTCCTATACGATTCTTATCTGTAGCTTGTTCTTCGATTTTGGCTATCGTATCAGGATCTTCGTACTTAACGCCATCAGGACCATACCATTCGTCTGTTAAATTCGTGTATTTATGACGAACTGGAGTCGATTTAGACTCCAGTGTTACTAAAAAATATTCGTTACAGCTCATGACAATAAGATTTAGTGGTTGCAACAATTACATCTACAAACTATTCTCACGTAGCCAGAGGGAATGGCCGCCAGCTCCGTCCCTACGGCTATCGCCGGGTCAGTGCTTTCCATGACCGTCAGCGCCATCTTGTCCACGTCAAGGTCATTGTCGTAAACGATTTCTCCCTCAACGTAGATGCTCCCTGCATCAGAAACGTAGCAGTTTTTGACCTGTCTTATATGGCGCTGTGTAGCAGACGCAAAATCACACTCGATACTTAACCACCCTACCGGTATCTGATCGATATTGGATCCGATATTGTAATCAGGGTCGGTTGTTTTAAGAACCATATGTCTCAATTCCCTTGTATTTCCGTATCCGTCCATTGTTATGTATGTTCGGATCTGAACCTTACCCTTTCCCGTCTTATAACAGTTTTCTACTATTTCTGTATCGGATGTAGTAGCATCAGGGAAATCACAAACAATACGCTGCCATCCTTCTTGTATTTTGCTGAATGTGGCGCCTCTTTGTATATCAGGGTCGGTAGTTTCTAAGACAATAAGATACTCATCCCGGACACCTATTATGCTATCTACCGACCTGTATCCACCAAGATGTATTTTACCACCAAGAGTAGTATAACATTCATCTACGGACATAATATGTCTTTCTGTAAGATCAGGAAAATCGCATTCGGTTTTCGTCCATTCATTAGGTATCTTATCTATTCTCGTCCACTGAGGATAGGCGGCATCCGTTGTCTTAACAATATAATAATACTGTTCCCTTACACCAAGAACGGCATCAATAGCTTGATAACCTTTTATATTGACCTTACCACCATCAGTCTTATAACATTCGTCCACTTCAACAATTTCCCTGTCCGTCATGTCAGGAAAATCGCAGACCATCCTCACCCAATCTTCGGGAATGGAATCCAGCACGGTTCCTACCTTAATATCAGGATCAGTTGACTGAAGAACGGTATAAACCTCTTCCCTGGCTCCAAGGATGTTATCTATGGCCACCAAACCTTCTACTTGAACTTTTCCTTTTTTAGTAGTGTAACATTCAAGAACGTAAGTTACATCTCGTTCTGTCATGTCAGGAAAGTCACAAACCATTCTAACCCAATTTTCTGGAATTAGCTCAAAGACATGACCGGCAGGGAAATTATCGTCCGTCGATTGAATAACGGTATAAATAGATTCCCTGATGTTTATCTTATCATCTATGGCCTCCAATCCTTCTATTTCAACCTTACCATCCGGAGTCTTATAACATCTGTTGACGAACGTAATGTCTCGCTCTGTCATATCAGGAAGATCACAGTCGATCATAACCCATTCGTCCGGTATTTTAGTAAGAACTTTACCTACCGGATTATCCATGTCAGTACTGTCGGTAATTCTATGGGTTTCTTTAAGAACATCCATCTGATCGTTAAGAAGATACCAACTCCATACTTCAACCTTTCCACCAGGTGTACGGTAACAGGTTTTGAAATCTTTGATAACTTTCTCAGCTATGTTAATCCACTCCCATTCGGTTGTGGCCGGAATACCAGAAACAGGATGCTTCTTGCCTTCTTCGTCAAGATACCAATAACAGCCATTTAAGGACACAACCACTTGGTAGATTTTGTCCCCTATTTTTATACCGGATTTGCTGTCATCTACCGGTTGGGAGGAACCCCATTTTCCAACTATGTTGGTTATTTTATCAATGCCCCTACCAAAGGCACCGGATAAAAAATCCACGCCATTCATATGAAACTAACTTATTTCAAATTGTTTTATTACAAAAAAGGGGGTGGAGGACCAGCCTCCTCCCCCTTGGGATATATAGAAAAAAGGAAAATCAAATCTTGCAGGGCTTGATATTTGCCGAAGCAGCTAACAAGTCCATAAGGTCTTGAATACCTTCGTGAGCGCCATACGGTACATGGAAGTGTACTGTAATATGATCATCAATTACCCTACCGAAGCCGTTAGAATAACGTGCCGGCTTCAACGTTACTGAATAATCAGCATACGGAGCCAACAGATCTAAGCGGGTTTCTTCATTGGTAAACATCCGTTCCATAAGTTCTTGGTGAGTCTTACGGAAGTCGAAGAACATACGTTGTTCGCGTTCCTTATCCAGCAATTCAGCGCCGAGGTGAGTACGCGGAGCCCAGTGCTGTTTGTATTCGGTGTGGATCGGGTTGAAGTACGTACTGATAGCCTCACGCTGTTCATCCGGATAACCACCATTTACAGCAATACGAACAGATCCTTCTTGGAATGTCAGACGGTCAATCAAACAGTCAGACGGAGAAATCATGTAGTCAATACCACGGAACAAGATACCGCATTTGCAGTTCTTAGGAATCGGATCGGCGATAATGGACTGATCTCCTGCTACGGCACCCAAACGTTTCCAGTTACGTCCACGATAAGATTCGGGAGCTTTAGATACGAAGAAGTCTTTGAAAATTTTATCGCATTCGTCGCAAACCATGTTAGTAACGACCGTTGTTTTGAATTTGTGTTGACATCCACCAGGTGTACCGTAATCTTCGATTGTCAGATACGGGAATGCTGCCTGCAATTCTTCTTTAGCACTGTTACCACATTCATCATCCGGCAACGTGATTTCATAAGCTTCTTTCGAAATCTTACAAGAACCACATGCTTCCCAGCTAACAGTAGTAACAGTAGGATTGCTACACATATCTGCTGTTTTAGCAACGAACGTTACTGTGGCAGTCGGATTGGTTTCTACAAATGCATCGATATCAGCCTTCGTCAGTTTCTTGCTTACGGCCACAGTGTACATACCTACGCCGCCATCCTGGGCTGCTGTTTTCTCGGCAGTGCTACTAACGGCATTCTTAATGCTTTCTACTACAGTAGACTGATCAACACCATCATCCTCTAACGTTACGGCATAAATCAAACCGCCGTCTACCTTAGTATATCCGTCAGGGCACTCTTCGCAGCCTTTCATGATAGAAGACAACTTTTGAGTATAATCAGAAGGCTTACCACCTTCTTTCATCACCTGATATTTAGATGTAGAAAGATGACGTCCGACTCTCTTGATATCCAAACCAGGATAAGCAGCCTTAAGCTGAGCCAGAGCATAAGCATCACCGGTATCACACATTTCCATGCAATAGAAATTCATGTCGGTTTCCACCGGAGTTTTTTCCATTTCATTGCAAGAATGGATAGGATGGATTTCTACAAAATCACCTACCTTGCCACCACCTGCAATCGGCTGATTCTTGATACGTTCGATTGTTTTCAGAATAGCAGCCAAAATATCAACATCTTCGCAAGGATCACATTCTGAGCACATATCCTCACGACCCGGACAGTTTTCGAAAATGATGTAATCATCGATATTCACCTCACCCATCGGATAACCACGAAGCTCGAACAAACGGCCTGTCAACTTAATATGAATAGGGATACGATCACCTTTCCTTGCTGTAATAGCGGTACTGTCGTCAATTCCGTTATAACCGAAAATAACCTCATCTACTTTAATTTCTGCTCTTCGGAGCAGAAGCGTACACTTCTATAATTTCATCAATAGCAAACGTAGGTGTAGAGAATGATTTATCATCAGATACACGGTCGTTCACCATCTCATTACGTCCGATTCTGATCTGGAAACGTTGTTCGTCCTTACGATATCCTTTCAAGTCTTTCAACGCTTTCAAACCATCTTTAGTCTGCTCACCATCCAAATCATAGATAGCGATCTGACCTTCTTGAAGCAACAAAGAATCTACGTCCGCCAACTTAGCGTGCGGAGGACAGATAATGTGTCTGTCATACGGTTTATGGATAGCCATAGCCTTATAATATTTTAAAAATTAATATTCTGTTATCTGTCTCAAAAATAGTGATAGTCATATAAGCAACAAAAAGCATTATGAATTAATTAATTCTTAATGCTTTTTGATAGTCTTTAATTTAGGATATGCCTTTCTTCTGCTACAAAGGAGATTGGACGTTGTTTGAATCTATTTGATAACGTCCGTATTCGCTTTCATTCAAAGCAAATTGCTTTTCAATCATGTTAAGGATAATACCAATTAATTTATCATCTAATTCAGGATCTATATCAGTTGAATTAGAACCATCGGATTTAATATATCCTTCGATGTCAACTTCCTTCGGATAGCGGTAATATGTAAGGTAAACGGTGTCTACATCAAAACCAGACTTATACACCCTTACCGAATCTTCTCCTATTGTATAGAATGTTTCCCTAAAATCAAAATCAGGTTTGTTAAAAGAGTCGGCAAGAAGCTCATGCGGATTTTCGTTCTTAGCCTCCCACATGGTAAAATCAGTGACCGTGCATTCACCTTTGGTAAATACGCCTGATATGTTTGAAAAAGAGAAGAAATCAGAAGGCAATGAAAATAAAATGCTTTCCGGATTATCTTTATCTCCTCTATCATCAAGTTCTTTCGAATACACAACCAGCTTTTGGATATAACGTATATCCTCTTCATTTTTCTTATCAAGGATATAACGAACAAGGCGGTTTTGTTCGTCATTAAAAAGCTGAACAAAACGTGCCTTGTCAAGTTTTATACCACCGTTGGTCATGTTTTCTTCAGCCTTCTGTAAGGCCCGGAGATAACAATCAACGATTCTCATAAATTATTATTTTTTGTCAGCGTATTGATCAACATCGAAACCTTTCTTATCTTCCTTTTTCTCCTTGTCAGACTTAGTGCCTTCTATTTTTTTATGCTTGTTCTTTAAAGCGTTATACGCTTCCAGGACACGTGACTTAGTTTCTAACATCGACTTATTGGAAGCAAGAGCCATAGATGCAGAGATGGCGTCGGCGCCCAGGAGCTCGCCATTCAGATACAGTCCGTCGGTGTTGACGGTGACAGCCAAGCCCTCAATCATTTCCCTGATCATACGATGGAATTTAATCACCTGCATCCCTTCGGAAGATTCGTCGTCAGATAAAAACCTTGAGCTTGCTTCTTTATACATGTCAACGTTCGTATTCTTGGCGTCAATCCAATTAGTGAATATGTATTGAACCATGCTCTGATCAAGCTCTACGCTGTATATGATGTCAAGATACAAAAGCAGATCGTAGATGCTTTTTCTTTCAGCCTCAGATCCTTTCAGTTTGTTCATGAACTCATATAAAATATCAGCCTTATCAATCTGACGTTGTTTCCTGATATCTACGGCCGTAGTCTTGTCTTCTACACAATAATAAGATTCGACATACATCGGATTACCATCTTCCTCTTTAGGAGTAAGAGACTTGGACAAAATAGCTATATACAACTCAAATAAATCACGAACGTCATTAGTGTAGAACAAACGACCATCATACAAGTCTATTCTGTAAGAATCCCAGAAATCGAAATTCTTTTGGTCCAGGTCCTCATTGACAGTTTCTTCAAACGGATACCGAATATTCTTAATACGCATATCCATTTCATTCTTCTTGTCTTCAAGTGAGTAACCTTTATAACATGCTGAATTGATGAAGAAACCGGTATCATACACCCTAAGATCCTTATCCCATCCACAACAAGATACTGTCTTGTTCCCAGGGAAAGGAGTCTTGGAAATGCCTCTTTCCTGATATCCGGAAGGAGCTTCTTCATCCATCTTACCTGTTATAACATAAATAGAGTCGGAATATATCTTCATTCCTCCTACGGTAGCCAGCAGTTTCTTAGACTCATGGCTTTCTTCAAAAATCTTTTTTCCCATCTTTTATATATCCTATGAAAACAAAATTTGCGGCCGGTTTTAAAGCCGACCGCAAGTTAATATTAAAAGTTATGATCACAAAGAACTTGGTAACAATTCAATTGTTACGAACCGGCTGGTATCTTTTACCCAACAAGCCGATACAGAGTGGCACCAGAATTGTTCTGACATACGAGGATGGCTGGATACAATTTCTTGAGCCGATACTCTGGATGACCATCTACCTTGTTCGTAACCCCACCACATAGAACCGATATCAGGCTTAACGTAGAATACGTTGCTGTTGATATTACCAATACGAGCTTCGGATGAAGCAGGAATACCGGCGAATGCATTGGAATATTCAGGAGCGGTCAAGTCTTCCATAATACATGAATATGATGTGATAGGAGTCATGCCGTCTACCAACTGGCTTCTATCTACCATATCAACGTAATCCAAAGAAGGTTCGTGTTCTACAATGACCTTACCAATACCCGGAATAGTAACACCCTTGATCTTTACAGGTCCTAATTCAAGAGCATCGTTTGATCCTGTTACCGGGTTATTGATGATACGTTCTGTACCCATAAGAGGAGCCAAAGCACCTAATTGAGCGAAGAACTCATCACGGAAGATTTCAACGATGTTCTTATAAGCCATAGCACCTACCTTGAATTTCATTACACGATTTTCAATCGGCATATCGCTACGACCACGGAAAATATAGTCGGCAGCAGCCAGGAAGTGTTCACGCTTGATACCGCCCGGACGTGCATATGAGATAACGAAACCACGGCGAAGTTGATGGTACAAACCTTCGTTTTTCATCAAAACACCATTATGACCCTTGACTCTACCTCCACGCATGAACATAAGTTCGTATGCTTCCATCTTAGCCAATTCAGCCAAACAGAACAAAGACACTGTATTGGCTACACGAGCTTTACGCATATCAATGCTTCCGTCACCAAGACGAGAACCGATGATAGCATAACTTGCATCACCTCCTCTGATTTCAGAAAGCTGACGAACTTTCTGGTAAGCCTTGTCGATGAAATTCTGTGTACGTTCGTCCGCATAAGCCAAAGACTTAATACCAGCGTACATAGTCGTTTCACCTTCAACACCACGGTGTCCACCAAGCGTAAATTCACAAGTCATAGAACCAGCCTTAGAAGCACCTCCTACACCAGAGAACTGAGTAGAGAACTCACCAAGAACGTTTGTTACCTTCCAGTATTTAATACCGGCACGAAGCATGTCTTTCGGGAAGTATTTAGCACGAGAACGACCCCACAGCTTACACCAGTATCTCCAGTTTTCACCTTCTTGTTTAGGAGGACGCTCTGTAGAGATAAGAGCCTGGCAACCGTTAATCACATCGTAAGTAATAACATCTCCTTGTTTAAATTGTGCATTCAACACAATTTCGAAGAAGCTTTCATCAATACCAGGTTTTGCATATTTCAAAGACGTGTCTTCTACTGTAACCACCTCATACGTTTCTGATACCGGAAGATCATAACGGAATGAACCATTGATACCATTTACGGTAATAGTAGCATCCTGTTTGATCATACCCATATACATAGGCAGAGGATAGTTTGTAATGTTAGAAAACAACTCAAGCATACCCAGATGGTTCTTATCCGGATCTTCGTAGTACCAATCTTCTAAAGAGCTAAGATCGTGTTCTACGATACTTTGCTTAACGACTTTAGCGTCGGTATATCCAATCACCGTGTCACCATTCATGGTGGCCGGGAAATTTTTTGTTAAAAGTACATTAGCCATGAACGAAAAAATGTTTTAATTTTTAATCTATACTGATTTCATCGAACTTCACACCTTGAACTTGATCACCTTTATCATCTACCGGAGCCACCCTCTTGTCTTTATTTGTATGGCTGATGAGCTTATAAATTTTCTTTTTCTCATCAACTACAGCTTGATTCGACTTCTGTTTTATGAACTCTCCTGGGTTCATAAGAAACATAATCAAATCTGGCGCTTCTTCCGGATTCATCATCATCTCCCTTACCCTATTAAATGCTTTGGTAATTCCGGGATTCGATTCAGAAGGTTTTAGGGCGAAATCAAGAGCTTTAGATACCATAGTGTCATTTAGCTGATACTTTGCCTGGATAGAAGACTTAAGGTCTTTCTTATACCTTCTAAAATCTTCTGCATCCTTCGCCTTCTTTTCGGCAGCCTCTTTAGTACGTTGCTGGATAATATCATCCATTCTCTTATCAAGCTCAGCTTTATACTTTATAGCCTTTGCCTCAACATACTCTTCTCCTTTATTGATAATGCCTTTGAAAAACTCATCAGCTTCATCTTTAGGCAACCCAAGAAGATCAACATAATGGCGAACGATCTTAATCTGATCTGCTTTGTTTTCAATGTCAAGCTTTTCTATAGGAGCGACATTCGTATCATATTGCTTAAGAATATCAACGATATTCGCGCCGGCCTTATCAGCCTGGATAAGCTTCTTAGTAATATCAGAAACAGAGGTAACATCTATCTTATCCTTAACAATGTCCTCTTTCTGGCTTTCAAGGACTGTGGATAATATGTCACACAACGAATCTTCTTTACTAAAATCAAGATCATTGATAGTAATCTCTTCGCCGTTTTCACCGCTAAACACCACATCTTTCAAATCGGGAATGATTCCCCTTGAAGAAAGGGCATCCAATACTTTTCTGTAATTGACAACCGGAGTCTCTACCTGATCCTGATTAACATCAACTACATTCTCTTCTCCTTTTTTATCCTCTTTAGGATCAGGAGTAGGATCAACAACCGGCTCTTCTTTAATTTGAGAACCTTCTTCTACAGGCTTCTCATCTTTTTTAGCCGGTTCATTACCATTAATAGGCAGAATATCTTCTTCCCTATTATAAACATCATCAACCGGACCGATACTAAAAATATCGTCCAATTCTACTATTCCATTTTTTTCTAATTTTCCCATACTGCAAAAATATTTAAATACCTATATTTCAGATAAAAAACTTATAAGTGTTTAATCTTCACTAAAAATTAAATATCCCCAAATTTTATTAGAGATTTTCTAATGAAATTTGGGGATATTTAATTTTTAATTCTTATTGATTCCGGCTACATACCTTTTGGTGGCATCTTCCCTCGCTCGTTGAGCAAGCTCTTTGGATTTTAATTTTAACTCTTCCATTTTCATTCTCATTTCATCATCATGAAGTTTGGAATCGTTTTCAATTTTCTTATCCTCTATCCTTTCCTTGCTTTCTATATCAGCTTGCCTTACGGTCTGATCTGAAACAGAAGCCAGGAAGTTGAGGGAGGTGGCGTCGCTCTTGGCGTCTGCCGCCCTGCCTGCCGCCTGGATCTTCTCTTGAAGTATCCTGTATTGACCTTTCTTGTCTTCCAAAGCAAGTTCATGCTGACGTTGCTTATCCTTCTCAGCAGCTTCAGCTTGTATCTGTTGCTGGTTAAGCTGCATCTGATTCTGTTGTTGCTGCTGCATCTGACGCTCGTTGTATGCCCGAGTATTCCTTGCATTCTGTATAAGTTCCACCATAGAATCTGATGTGAAGATAGATGCAAGATCGTAAATATCGCCTCCGGCTGTATTTAGCTGTAACATGAAAGTTTTAAATTTCTCAAGCTCATCCCTTTTCTTGGAATTAGATAATGCCTGAACACCAAGATGCCTTAGACTAAGACCGTCGGTTCCTATAGATAAGAATGCTCTGGTAAGGTCACTTTTTGTGTACATTACAGAAATATCCTTTCCTTCTTCCTGACATTGTTGAGCAACAGCCAAATGAAGATCCAAAGCGCGTTTCTTGAAGTAACCAAAGTTATCAAAGTATATCTGTGTTTGTAACATAGATGCCGTAACGCCCTGCTGAACCCCGGTGGCAGTCTCATACCTATTGGGACCGTTAATTACTTGAGGCGTGATACCAACCATTTCAAAGCACTTCATCCTCGACCATTCAGCAAGCTCCATTCTTGTTTTAAGCTGCTCTGTCTGCGACAAATCATATACGGCAAACTGGTTGAATGGAACACCGCCTTTCGTGTTTTGAGATGAGGTATCTAATGTCAAAGCACCTACAGACTTAGCTACATCAAGAAGATTAGCCCATATATCAGCCACATCTTCACCCAAATCCTTGTATTCACTTGGAACCAGATTTATATCCCCTAAGAAGAATTTACCGATCTCCTTTTCAAGAATATTATTTATCTGATTTATGGAGAAATTATAAAATATTTGATATGGCTGAATCCTGTTCGCCATAGAAGTACCGATATATCCTGCAACGGGTAGGACAAAGTCATAGATGTTGCTATCACCTTTTATCTGATGATCGATAGGTTCTCCATCCAGATACAGGTTGTCCTGAGCGAGAGCACCTCCACTGATTTTAACTCCGTACCTTACCTGTGGAACGTAATCTACAAAATAGGTATTAATCTCCGGGTTCTCCATGCCCTTACTCATGGTCCTGGTAATTTTCTTAATACCATTTTCCTGTAAAAAGTCTTGAAGAAGCTCGTCGGTTACCATTTCGGTAGTTACTAATCCGGTTTCAGTTTGGTAGGTAATTACATACACCTGAGCCGGGGATACCCAATATGATTCAGTAACCTGATACAAATCACTACGAACATGCTCGTCGCTCAAACTCTGGGCGCGGTTATAATAATTACCATGCTCTAAATTTGGCATGAATCTGGTTCTGTGATATTCATTGCCATTACTGTCGTATCCGGTATATGTGCCGGCTGGAATACCGTAATAATCCTCATAAGCTTTTATAGAAGCATAATCATTATATCCTTTCCAAGGTATTACCTTATTCTGATATAACATCCCTACACTCGCCGATTTGGATAAACTTACATAGCTCCCATTATCACCATTGTTATAAGTACCATTGAAATTATCAGCACCTCCTATAAGCTTTTGCTTGTCTTTTGCCGTAAGAAGATGCCCCCACCTTACTATAATATCATTGGCAGTATAATAATGAACACGACCAATATAATCCCCATATTGAGGATACTTGCTATCTAATGTCTTAGAATAAAACGTATTCAACGGAGACCACCTCTCCGGCTTATAATAGTCGTATCCTACATGGTAATTTCTAAAGCAACGACCGGTAAGAAGATAGTCAATGAAATTCTCAGTATCTATCTCATCCATGTAAAAACGCCCCCTGTCCGCCTCAAGCGTATGAGAACCCCATATAACCTCGGCAGTCTTCCATTTTGTATTCATGAAGTTCTCTATCTCAGGAGGGGTCATAGATGCTTTCACCTCTTGTATCTGCTGAGCATAAGCCTGCTTTTCTTCTTCGCTGGCAAAATTATTATAATCCGGATCCAATCCTCTATTTAATAACTCTTGCCTAACCCTTCTGTCCAATTCCTCTCTAATATAATCATGAAGAAGATTTTCCTTCGTGGCAGAATACTGATTCACTTCAGATTCGTCCAATCCAACTACATTATACTTGTCAGAAAGGTTGCCCAACCATCCTACAAAAGCGTTTACGATCGTACCTATTATATCATAATGACGTAAGAATGATGGAATGTTTACGTTGTCCCTTATAGACTGAACATCCTTAAGATAAGGAATTACGTCTTTCAGCTCCATAAATGACAGCTTGCCTTCCATCATCCTATAAAAATCCTTGAACTTTTGGTTCTCATCAAGCTGCTTCAAACCAATCAATTCAAGAGAATCCATAGTGGCTTTAAACCACTCCTTGGTTTTTCTCTTGGTAGGTATCGCCTGCACCGGCAAACCTGAAAATACTCCTCTGGCCGGAAAAGCCTGATCTCTGTTAAAATACTCCATGAGCTATATGTTTTTTCACAAAGATAGGTAAATTGTTCTACCTATCTCATTTTGTAAGGGTTATGTCTTCTTACCGTAAATCCTTTGACCTGTTCTATCTTCTTGCGCTCTCTCTTCTTTTGATTCTCCTTCTGAGTCGTACTTTCAGGCATGTAACCCATATCATCATAATACTTAGCCAGAAGAAGAGCGTGGCCGAAGGCTATGATACGGTCGGTGTTGGTCCCGGGGCCGAAGGCTATGATCTCATCAAGAAGTTCTATATCAGGGATACGGTAAATACCTTTCTGTGTTATTTCATTACCATCATCATCATACCCAACAACAACATCCTCCCAACAATATTGAATAACGGTATTGAAAAGCATACGCTGATTGGGAACCGTAGGAGCCAAACCGAGCTTATTGTTCTGACGGGCGCCAGCACGAATAATCTTACCGGCAAGACGTTCGCCATCTTCCAGTAACATAAGCTGCTTATTTCGTCTCGTAAGATAAAATTCATACATTCGGTCGGCATTCTCCATAAGACACTTAGCTCCATACGCCTCTTGAAGTATTTCACAATTCCTACAAAAATCATCGGAAGATGGAGGACGTGATGCGTATGATGCTACTATGCAATAAGCAAATGGATCGTTGATTTTTACATACCTTTTAAGTACATAAAACGAACCAACAGAATCAGTATCAGCCTTGTCTGATTTATAGGGGTCAAGCGATGAGACATAAGTGTAATCAAAAACACCTCCTTCTTCTGGTGGATCCTCATATATAACAACAGGAGAATCTATGTTACCACCTTGAAACGGATAATCAGCAAGCTGCTTATCGCTAAAATTATACCCCATTTTCATGCCGTCTATCTGATAAATATCCACTGTTTTACCAGGCCTACCTTCTTCAAGAAGACGGCTTTTGTGCTTCAACGCATCTTCTACAGGGAACCTATTTACGTTCGTATTAAGGAAACAATCATCTATAGACAAAGGGAATGCCATTCGTTCCTGGACGTATAAAGCCCTATCCTTTTTGACAAGTTCGTCAAGACGCGATTTTATTATTCCAGTATTTTTATCAAAGTCTGAAACTTTTATTTTTATCTTCTTAAGACCGGGAGCATTCTCTACTCCAAGATACTTATCAAGAGTCGTTTCTTTCTTTTCATACGCATGAGACATCTGGGCCGGAACAAAGCATCCGGATTTACATATACGCCATGTTGGTTTAATAACTCTCTTATTTAGAATATCATAATTCATTATAATGAATCCATATTCGTCCGGAGAGTTCATGATTTTCTGGGCATCTTGAGACTTTTCTACATTACCTCCAGTTCCCGCCATCAAACAAACGCCCCTCATTCTACCATGCATCATATGAGCCGGCCTACCGGCAAGCCATGCTCCAAGCACCGGAAATTTACCTACCTCATCATATATAGACGTATATGGAGTTCCACCTGCGGTCTTCAATGAGCCTCGCGTCTTTCCATCATCAACGTTGGTGATTCTTATTCTGGCATGAACATCACGTTGGTTATTGATGTTTCTTGTACCTAAAACAACTTCTTTAGTCCAGTCGTTACCAGTCCTGTTTATAGTAAGATAAGGAGGAAGATTATCAAGTCCAAACTCAAGATACTCTCCCATATTGGCAAGGTCTTCTTTACTTGCTCCAATAACATTATGCGTCAAATTGTACGTCATTGTAGCATTACGAGCCAGAAGAGAACTCATTATGGCCGTATTATGAGTAACGATGTAATTGGTGGTCAAAAATAAATGAGAGTCATTATCAACGGTTATACAAGTAGCATGCTCCTTTCCGTATATTGATATGGATCTTATTTTTAATTCCTTACGATTCCTTGATAGTATAAGTTTGTTCCCCTCCAATTTAGCATACCAACCTGAAGCCCAAAACATACGTTGTACAAAATTTATGACATCCATGTCAATATGAGACAACGTAAGCTCTTCTTCTCCGGTTACTACGTTTCTGAAAGAACGAATGAAGTTTTCTATAAAATCTTTCTTTTGATCTATGGACGATCTTAAAAACTTCTTACAAACGTATTTATCAAAAAACATATCCCCTCCATAGCCACCGAGATAAGCCGCCAGCATCGAGGCGTAGGCCGACGGCGGAACCGGCAGCTTTGCCGTAGGGTAGTTCAGGGCCTCACCTACCGGAATAGACATACTCTTATAATCTAATCCAGCTATGGCCCTAAGACTCCTAACATGCCATTTTCCGCCATGATTGACACGCCATTGGTGATTTCCGCAACAAATAACGTTACGACCGTCTTCGAATACGACTCTGTAGGTGGTTACTTTTCCTTGAGGATAGACACCTACGACTTCTACTAAATTCCCTTTATCGTCATATATCTTATCCCCTACAACGATATTTCCTATCATCTTTTCCCGGTCCTCAAGATAAAGTATCTCAGAGTCAAGAAGGGCTTTTCCAAAACGACGGCACCCGAACATGAATATTCCTTTATTCTCTTCTTCCGCCTGCTTTAGAAATTCGGCAAACATCCATTCATTATCACGAAGCTGAGAATTTCCAGGAATACGATCATCTCCTACGTCAATCATCATCTTCCAGAAATTGATATGCCAATATAGCCAAGGATGGATAAATACACCATTTATGGTAACACCGTTAAGGAGTTTCATAGCCTCATTCTCCCAGAATTGCTTGACATCATCGTCTTGCTCTTCATAAGAATAAAGGTCATTCCATAACGGAATATCGTTACCCATATTTATATAAAGTTCTTTACTATCAAAATTCATAACAAAACTACTTATCAAACTTGTTCTTAGCTTCATTCTTAACAAAAGACTGAATACCTGATACTGTTTGTCCTCCTTTTAGGCTTTTCTTGTTTTTGGCAGCCTCAAGCTGATTATAGACATCCATTATCCCACACATCTTAATATAAGATTCAGTCCATTGCATTAAGCTATCAGACAAGCTTTTTTGAAACCTAAATTCTTTCTCCCTCTTATCGGAATCTTCTATTTTATCCCAAGGGTTTTCAGATAGATAACGTTCTGCCTTATCTATCTGATCCCTTAGCACAAGAAGTTTCCGATCTACGTAAGAGACATCATCATTAGTCGGCTTTCTTACCTTCATTATTCACTATTTTTAAAAAATACTCATACTGAGACTTAAGCATATTAAACCTGTCTTCAAGAGAAGATGGATCAACACGATACTTGCACATGTTTTTTATTCCTTCCTCAACAGATTCTTCCTTGAACATAACAGAATCAGTATTATTGTCAACGTACATAATAAAATCTGATTCTCCGTCGTTTACTATCCTGTCAAGAACCTTCTTGCTGTCATCATCTATGTTAAGATCATGACCGGCATTAATAGATAACCTGTAAACTGCCTTTATAGAAGAAGATACTTTCAGCATCTCTTGTTGATACAAGTTGGTCATAAACGACTTTTCCTCCAAATCAATAAAGTCTTCTAACTCTATGTTGTTTTCCTCATCCTTCTTCCTAATAATATCCTTAGTTATCTCTTCCATCTCCTCTCCCACCTTATCTTGCGCAGACAGTAGATGGTTGTAATAAGAAATAAGATGCTTTATATCTGAATCAAAATCAATCTTCTTCATTGTCAAGAACCTTTTTATCATGAATAATAACGTCCATCAACTCCATTGATAAATTATAATCAGCCACTTCAAAAAGCTCGCTGTCTGTCAACGTCCTTAAAAAAGAAACAGACAATCCTCTTTTCTTTGCAAAAGATCTAAGTACGGAATAGAGAATGTCCCCGGCAGAATAATCAGGGAGATCGTCACAAGATGCCTGCAACATAGAAAATAAGGACTTCCTTTTATCCTCGCATTGTAAATGCCTTGCTTTACCATATCCGCCCATAACTTAACTTTTTTGAATTATAGTACCTTCAAAATTAAACGGAATTTTTTCCTCTTTTTTAGACCCATCTTTTTGATAGTGAACAGTCATGTGCTTTACGAATCTTCCTATTCCAAATCCTGCTGTATGTATCTCTATATTGAACTTAAAGTGACGGGAGTCTATGATATTCAAATTAGATGACGTACAACCACAAGATGTCTCTGATGCTGTTATCTTCATATCATGCTTCGACTCAAGAACAAATGAAAACCTTATACTGTTCCCTTTTTCTACCGGTTCGAAAATGATTTCAAATGATTTACCGTCTTTAGAGAGGTCGATATTGTATTGCTTGTCATCTGTAGAAATAACATTAAATTCATCAGAATCCATTGTAATAAGTTCTAACCTGTTCCATCTTGACTTCTCATCATAAAAATCAATAGAATACTGACGATCCATCCACGAAGGACGGGGAAGCCCCTCCCCAAGCGCACACTCCTCTGTCTTGCTCCAGGCCTTCTGCTTGATGAAGCACGTACATACCGAACAACGATTTTTACCTATTTTCTTGCTTACGTATAAAGAAAGAGGAAGCATAGAGTTAGGGACGTTCTTGGTATTGAATTTACATCCCTCACACTTTTCAAGACGTTCCTTGTACCAATCGGGATAATCTTCTTTTTTTCTTGGAAGTTTTTTTAATATCGTATCCATAAAAGCATCGTATATAACTTCCGCTTGCAAAATTTTTTTCATAACTTATCTGTTAAATTCCTGTTCTTGAATATTTTGTATTTCACTAAAACTATGACCCTTACGAGATTTAAAGATAGATAATTTGTTGTGTTTTATCAACATATCCCCACCTTTTATCTCACCTGAGTTATAAGCATCCTTTATCATCCTTATCTTAATATCAAGGCACTGAAGTTCTTTTTCCTGATACTTAGATAATTTTTCTACCTTGGATTTAAGACGCTCAAGATTGTGTTTGCGCCTCTCCATCTCATGAAGATTACAAACCATATCACCCACATACGGGAACGATACAGACACGTTATCTGTGTACGTACATAAGTTATTGGCATAAGAAATACTGGCTCTGAAAACGTCACGTATTTGGTTTCGGTCGTAAACGCCCCCGGTCTTATCCATCACATCATCTATAATATGTGACTCAAATGATATAGGGAAATCATTCTTCGGCATCGGATTCAAAAGTTTTCTTTCTATAAAATAAAGAAACCAACGCACATTGATCTCTTGAACCCTCCAATACAAAAAGACGGCGCATGTTCTCTATATCCGGGCACAAACACCTTGTCCTGTAATTCCCTTCACGGTCAATCAAAATACCACGCTTCTTCATCTCCGTATCCAAAACCGATACATATTGAAGATCGGTACTGAAACAATGAGAAAACTTCTTCTTCGTCTCATACGAATATCCAAACACAAAATAATAGGCAAGAAGATTTAAGTGCCTCGCATCTATGACATTCTTCTCATTGCCGGAAGCCATTAGGTATCCGTTATAAAACAGAAGTATCTTCTTAGCCATATCTACCGTATTGGAATAAGGTACTAAAAGCCTATAAGCCCTATTACTAACATCTTTATTATCACTTTCTTTCATGAGATTATCGTTTTGATACAAAGATAAGGATTAAGGATTTATAAATTTAAAATTAACGTATTTTATGACAATAGATTCAGGGTTTGTCCCGATATTTGCACTGTGACATTAAAAAAATAAGTTCTTGTTGTTTGATTCTTGAATTTTGTTTCTATATTTGTAGCACGTTACAGATGTAGAAATAAGATAAAATAAAAAACAAGAATATAAAATATTAAGTGTCTTGTTTTTTGTTGATTCTTGTTCTTCATCATCTGTAACGGGGTTTTGGAGATTATCCGCAAAAAGACACAAATCGGATGGATATCCCCAAAAATCCATCCGATTTTTTTTTGTTACAGATTATGAAGCTACAATTAGGTAGAAATATTAACATAAGTCTTAGACTTTTGGAACAGTGGTCAGATGATTCGCTGTTCATGGAATTGTATGCTTTATACTGTATGATAAAAATCTCCCGCCGGGATTCGAGAATAAGATTCAAAAACAAGAAAGATCTTCTTCATAAACTTGGAATCGGGTATTCGAAGTTCAAGAACATGACAGGACATCCGATGTTTGACGAACTGTTCCGTATGACGAATAGTACGTTCGTTGCAAGAAGATATCGTGTTAATGGCGTACAACTTACTCTTGGGTGCGGGAAAGTGAATATTCCAAAGAATAGGATTTTAATTAAGATAAAGAAAAATGAAATAACAAACCATGAAAAAGTCCTTGACAGGATAAGAGAGGCGATGTTTGTTAATTTAGTCAGAAACAATGAGTCTGTACTGAACAGTGGAGAGACAAACTCTCAGGCGGAAGTCGTAGATGGAAGCCACTCGTATTATGGATTAATTGATTCGACGATAAGTAATAAAACAATTGCCTTGTACTTGAATGTAGGACTAACAAAAGCGAAAGAGATTGTCGGTATGGCGATACAAGACAAGCTCGTAAAAAGGTTCGAAAACATACAATTTATAACATACGTAGATAATCCTCGTGCTTACATTGAAGCAAACGAACATAACTACCCAATAGGTAAGCTGATTCCGGTATATAGGCACGGAGCTGTTTTCTGGCAAATAGCAAATACCTGGACCTTGTATAAAAAAGGAGCAACAAACAGATGGTATTTTGGAGAGAAGGATATAGAGAAAGGAGAAAGAAAAAGTGAGTAAGAAAGACGATTTCAATTTCTTCTTAAAAGACAATACTCATATCCTACGTTTCCTAAACGCAGAGGAAGTTGTTTCCGAAGATGGCGAAATCCTTGGCATAGATCGTAAAAAGACAAAAGAAGAAGAAGCAAGGTCATTGGCTTCTGCTATGGCTAAAGAAGCGCACAAAGACTTCTGGGACGGATATGAGCGAAGTACACAAAACCAGATTATAAGAAAGTACTATCGCGCTATCATAGCAGAAGATAAGAAGCGAAGAATGGACATGTTCTTAAACCGTCTTAAACAATCATACGACAAGGTTAGCGCGTGGAGCAAGGAGAAAGTAGCCACGGTAAAAGCAGGCCTGGCTGATGCGGAAGCCTGCTGTGCTGAGGTGGGGACGTCCGTTGCCGGGGTCTGCGGTAGAGTAAGTAGGAGAATGAAATCCTATAACAATACCGCTCCTGACAAAAAGGCAGGTTTTAATGAGGTACGGGATATGTATGCTGAGTTCGCCGGCGAGATGGCTAAAGCGGTTGGTTCGGTAAGCGAAGACATCTATATGTATGTTAAGGCAGAACAGTTTAAGGAAAAGATAGAGAATATGGATATATCTATCCAATCATTACCTAATTACAATACAACAGTAGGTAATGATAAAGAATTAGATGGTGAATCTGTATTCAAGGATATACCATTTGAAGAACTATCATTCTATAATGATACCTATCTTTATCCTTCATCTCAGTATTCATCATTGTAATGTTTGGTACTTGAGAGAGGGTCTGTTCTTAGTGGTCGCCGACAGAGCCGAAAAACGATAATCTCGTAGAACATCGACGGAAACACCCGTTAGCCACCACTATGCCATAACCATATCTATACGAAACCATATTACTGTCTGATTCAAAACTACTTATCCAACTTATTATTTCTTTTTAATTCTAATTAATTCATTTTATATTTTATGTTTTATCTTGTTTTCGTACTTTTGTTTTGTAGAACAAAATCAGAAAAAAGATGGCTATAAGTTACGACAAAAAAATCATGGAGTGCGTTCTTCGTTCAGTTATGTCCGAAGGTAATGTCGCACAAGGAAAAGCTATTAAGTCTATTTGTAAGTCACCAAAACCGCTGTTTATAACCGGTAAAGGAGGAAGTGGAAAAACAACGTTCCTTAAGCGTATTATACCGGCATTAAAAAATGCGGTTGTTGTAGCTCCTACAGGTGTTGCTGCTGTTAATGCAGGTGGTCAAACCATTCATTCATTTTTTAGAATAGGAATGCAGCCGTATATACCTGAAATACGAAAAGGTGCGTTTATGGATAACTGCGAATATAAATTCAACGGAGGTTCGGAAAAGATTCTACAGAATATAAAGTATCTTATCATAGACGAGATTTCTATGGTTCGCCCTGATCTTCTTGACAACGTGGCTGATATACTTCGTCATGCAAGAGGAGACAAGGACCCGTTTGGCGGAGTGAAACTTATTATGGTAGGCGACCTGTTTCAGCTTCCTCCTGTGATTAAAGAGGATTTTTTTAGAGAAATATACGATACATCTTATTTTTTTAGTTCGAAGTCTCTTATGGCTTCTGGTATGGAAATGGTGTCTTTTGAAAAAATATATCGCCAGAAAGATGAGAAGTTTATTAGTGTCCTTAATAAGGTGCGTGAAGGGCAGATGGATGATGATGTATTTGATACAATAAACAGCAGATGTATTCAGTCTGATAATAATCAAGGATATGTTGAGATTGTAACTACCAACTCAAAAGCTACGGCTATTAACGAAATGAGAATATCATCGTTACCAGGCTCTTTAAGAAAATTAGAAGCTGTTATAAACGGTGATTATCCTAAAGATGCTCCGGTTGAAAAAACTCTTTTCTTGAAAGAAGGATCAAGAGTTATGATAACAAGAAACGGAGGAGAGTACTTCAATGGCTCTCTTGGTACTGTATTATCTATAAAAAAGGGGGAGATTGAAGTAGTCCTTGATAAACCGAAAGATGATGAGCATACTAAGGTTGTTATAACACCATGTTCATTTGAGAAAGTAAAATACGTAAGAAACGGATATAAGATAGAATCTGAAGTAGTAGGAGCTATTATTCAGTATCCTATAAAAATAGGTTATTCTATCACGATCCATAAAGCCCAAGGTCTGACATTGGATGCGGCTATGATGGACGTATCTAATTCTTTTGAAACAGGACAGCTATATACGGCTCTTTCAAGAGTAAAGTCTCTTGATGGATTATATCTTCGTCAACCTATTCCTAAGACGGTAAAAACCAGCGATCAGGTGGTGATAAACTTCTATAAAAGGACTCTTGGTAATGGAGGTATTGTGAAACCGGTTCCAATGGAAGAGCTTGAAAAGTCAATGATTAATTTGTCAACCGGATCTGAAATAGATTTTGCAGAGTTTAATTTATAAAAAATATAGTTATGAAATTTGGAGAAGCTTTAGAAGAAGTAAAAAAAGGTGCGTTGATTGCACGTGCCGGATGGAATGGTAAAGGTATGTTTGTATTCCAGCGCCCGGAAGATTGGTTGTCTACTGATATGATAGTTAATAAAGTAAAGTCATTGCCGGATTCGTTTAAAAAATACGTAAACGATTATTATGACGTAACTGAAACCAACATGATTAAATTTTGCGCTTATCTGTGCATGAAAGATGCTAACGATAATATCGTAAACGGATGGTTAGCTTCGCAATCAGATATGTTGGCTGATGACTGGATGGTTGTTGGTTAAGATAACTTAGTTTATCACCGCTTTATTTTTTTTATAAATCAATCAATTATTCGATTTTAAAAATTACAGTTATGAAAACAAAAGAAGAAAAACAAAAGAAGTTTGTGACAGAATTTGAGATAAATGGAGAAAAGTATGGCGGATATATTTATGCTACAACTTTTTCCGAAGCTGAAGATTTTGTTAGACAAAGAAAAGCGACAGAAAAAGTTGTAGGTGGTCCGTGTTTAGAACAAGAAGAAATTAATCGTCTTTATAACCATTCCTCTTAGAATTTTTAATGATTCTTGTTTGTTGGCATAACCTTGAGATGGTGATACTATAGTATATAAGTACCTAATAAGAATATGGCAAGAGTAGATAAAATATTTCAAGACAATTTGGCTCTTATAATGAGCCAGCCGTGGGAAGAAGTGAAGCGTCCGGTCTACGGTGACGGGACAGGCGTAAAGGTGAAGCGTATCCTACAAGTATGTAACCAGTACGATCTTCGTCGGGAATTTCCTCTTGGTTCACTTAGACCTACTAATCTTAAAAATTCCATAAAAGAAATATTGTGGATTTGGCAAAAAAGATCGGTAGACATCAAAGAACTTGGTCTCCATATCTGGGATCAGTGGGCTGATGATAATGGAAAGATAGAAGGATGTTATGGAGATATGGTGAACAGACATGTTTATATGGGAACAGGAAAAGCTCCAGATGGTATGACAGATATCCATGATGGTCTTTACGGTTTTCTTAACCAAACAGACTTAATTCTTTGGTCACTCAAGAATGATCGTTCGTCAAGAAGAATAGTAGCATCCATGTTCGATCCTGAAACCAATGGACTAAAACCTCTTCAAGAATGTGCGTTTCAGATCAATTTATCTGTTAAAGGAGATGAGTTGTATATGACGCTTTATCAGCGCAGCCAGGATATGATTACAGCTTCTTACTGGAATGTAGCTCAATATGCGGCGTTGATGATGATGTTCGCTCACGACGCCGGGTTAAGGCCCGCAGTTTTCACTCATTTTATACAAGATATGCATGTGTATGACCGTCACGAAGAACAGGCAAACGAGCTCCTCCGTCGCTCTCTCTTCGGCCCGGTTCCGCAGGTTACTATCTCGTCCCGTATGGAAGGGAAAGGGTTTTATGATTTTGTAGCTGATGATTTTGAGGTATGGAATTATGAACCGAAGGAGCAAATAAAATTTGAGATTGCGAAATGAAAATAAGCATAGATAGAAGAGCCAAAATGATTCCTATTATGGAAATCAGTGCCGGAGATGAAGTTAATATCGGAGGCTTTGATTATGTTGTTGAAAACATAATTCCATGTAGGAAAGGATCTTATTCAGATGCGTATGGAATTAGGTTGGTCATGTCTTCTTACAAGCATGGCCAACTTGTAAGAAAAGTAGATAGTGTTTTTTCTATCGATTCTATTTTGGTATTTCTACCTAAAGGAGACTCTGTTGTAGTAGAGTGCTCTTATAGAGAACTGGAAGAATGTTTCCCTAAAATATAATTACAATGACAGGAGCAGAAAAATGTAACCGATGCGAGCAGTTTGGACCGAACGGTCTCACTGACTATCCATGCAAAAGGATTCCATCAAGGAACTGTCCTTGGTTTATTAAAATATCGGATAAGAAATATAAGAAGATTCTTGCCGATAGGGTGAAAAGAATTAAGGAGAATGAGAAACTTAAGCAGGAAATGATGAAAGATCAGGATCTTGTTGAAGAAGTAAAACAAAATACGAAAAGATTAATGCAATGAAAAATATAAAATCAGAAGAAGTGGAAGTCGTTATTCCTAAAGAAGTAGAAGCTATTAACATATGTGGAGATATCAATGGTTTTATAAAACATATTATATATGTCAGCTTGGATAAGGTAAGTAGTGATAGGGCGTTTGTCAATAACGATATTCTGTATATGGTTACATACGCCTCTATAAAAGGTAAAAATATACCCGTTGGTGTATTAGCAAAACAAAAGGATGCTAATACAGAAGATATCGCTATGCCGTTTGAGGATATTGGAAGGGATGTAAATGTTGTGTATCCTATTGAAATAGGAAAGAAGTTTAAAGGGTTTTACATTCTTAGTAATGGTGCTGTGGCTATCGATTACGAACTTACAGACAATGGAGGCTTTGAAAATGACGATAGCATTGGTAAAATCGACATGAATTTAAATTAGCGTGTTATGGTACTATATATAGCAGCAGATCCAGGAAAAGATGGAGCTATAGCCTGCATCGATCAAGACAGCAAACTAATATCAAGAATCTCCACTCCAAGAATATCAGCTTCAGGGCCGGTAGACTTGACTAAAGAATATGTTTTTTGCCGGGATACGATCGTAGAAAACAATCCTGATAGGGTAGTGTTTGTCATAGAGGACGTCCACGCACTGTACGGGGTCAGCACGTCCTCTACAGCCTCCCTCATGGAGAACAAAGGCCAACTGCATGGGCTGTTCCTCTCCCTCTGTATGGCATTTACGGACATAAGTTGCTCCGTTAATTTCATAGCCCCTAAAACATGGCAGAAATTGGTTTGGACGCATTCTGATAAGGTCATGGAGGCCAGTAAGGTAAATACTAAGAAAACGTCATTGGCTTGCGCTAAAAGGCTGTGGCCAAACGATGCGTTCGTTAAAAACGAAAGATGTAAGACAGCCCATGACGGTATAGTTGATGCGATGCTTATAGCAGAAGCAGCAAGAAGAACCATTTAATCTATTTTAAATCATTTTAAATTCAATTAATTCGTAATTAGATTTTAAAATAATACATTTGCAGTGTTAGATAATCATAATCGTAGGTTTTAAAAAATGAAAGTAAGAGCTCCTGGCATACTAATGAATGAGAAACTTTCAAACATTTCAAAGATGTTTGATAAGGTTCTAAAGGATTGTGTCACATCGAATATAAAAATTACTTTATATTTTGATCATATCCGGATACAAGCCATGAACGAACGTATAACATATACGGATGATATTTTCGATGTGAATACTGATATTTCTTGTGACCATAAGTTTTCTTTTTTAGTAGATGCAGGGACTCTTATTTCGTTTTTTAAAAATCATAACCAGGATATAGAGATAGAGATTAAAAACGATTACAGTATCGTTTTTAAATACGATAGAGGATCTTTTTCTTCTACTTGGATTGAGGATAAGGCTTTCCCTGATTTCTTTTATCCTGTAGGTGACGGTATTCGTGTTATGAGCTCGTCTTTCATTCAGTCTATGAAAAGATCTTTTGCGTTTGTTGGATCGGATGAATTTAGACCGGCTATAGGCTCGATTCTTCTTAATGTGAAGAAGGAATATATTGACATTGTTTCTACTGATATGTTCCATCTTTTTATAAACAGGAAAGAGTATGCTAATGCAGTAGAAGAAAGGTCGATTATGTTAAGTGAGGTCGCGGCTTCCATCTTATACCGCTTTCTGTCTGATAAGGATACGGAGATCAGTATTTCTACAGATGGCGTTAGGACGTTCTTATGCTTTGATAATGTGATTATATCGGATATGAACGTAGAACAACAGTATCCTAACTACGAATACGTATGTAACAAATTCGAAAAATCTTCGAGTGTTAAGTTCGACAGAGATTTGCTTATATCGGTTCTTAATTCCATGACTTTAGTGGATAATGTTGTCAATGTTAAGGTAGATAAAGAAAACGGCATAACGGTAATGTCTGAGGATTTTGGAAATAGAAAAAAGATAATGGAATCAATGCCTTTTAATGCGCTTGAGGGCCCGTGTTTTAATTTTTCTATCGGTAAGGAAAATATACTGTCTTCCGTAAAATCACTTATAAAAGGAGATGTTGTTATGGATTGGTCTGATCAATATAAGATGATAAAGATGTTCAATCCTAAATACGAATCAACATACGTCTTAAATCAAACATTGTATAATCTATAAAAAAAATAATAATATGGCTTTTAGAGAAAACAGAAGTTTTGGTACAACTTATTATTTGTATATTAATTCAGATGGTAACTTGTATGAAAAAAGTAACGAACCAAAAGAAGGTTTTGTTCAGCACATAAATCCTAATAGCGGTCAGTCGGCGGGATATTGGAAAGAGTATTATAATGGAGTAGTTGGATACATTAACTACATCGGGTTAAAGTCAAGCTCTTTCTCTAATGGAAATACTGTTACTAATTTCCTTATCGTATTAAAAGATTACGAGCTTAATGAAAACTATTGTATTTCCATACCTCTCGTTAATCAAAAAGGAAATATCAAGGGCTTTGTTAAGAGCTTCGTAAAATACTACGAAAACATCGATTTCAGTCGTGAAATTTATTTCAATGTCTTTAAGAAGAAGAAAGATGACGAGTTTGGATCTTCGGAGCTTATTATCGCATATGCCGGAGTAGACGGAGAAAAAGATCAGCTTGTTGAACGTTTTTATAAAAAAGGCGTAAATGGTTGGCCTGACCCTGTTGAAGTTACAGGATTTGATGGCAAGAAAAGCCTCGATTATTCAGCTCAAAACAACTTTACTTATCAGAAGATTACTGAATATTCAAACAGGTTCAATGCTTCTATTAAAGACATCAGAGCCGGTATAATGGCTAAATTAGGTTTAGGAGGAAATACTCAGCAAGAGCCTACAGCTCCTCAGACTTATACCCAGCAGCCGGCCGAGCCTCAACAGGTTCAACAACCTCAGTCTGTTCCGAGTGCTATTCCGTATCAAAATTACCAACAGCCTGCTCAACAGCCAGCACAGTATCAGGCACCGGCTCAGCCTGCTGCACCTGCCCAGGCGCCTACTACAAGGAGCACCAAGCCTCAGCATCAGACGCAGCCACAGCCGCAAGCACAGATGCCGAACTTCCCTCCTATGGAAGAAGAAGACCTTCCATTTTAATATAAACATCAGCCCAGGAGAATAACATCTCTTGGGCTTTTAAAGATTGTGTAGAATGATAGTAGAAATAGTTACAAGATTTCCCCTTATTAAACTTCGTAGGAAAGTGACAGAAGAAAGGATTATGGCGAAGCATGGGGATAAATTATGTATGATCTACTCAGAAACCAGAGAAAAATATAAGCAAGGAGATGAGTGGGTCGATGATCCTAATGATGCAGACATAAGTACTTTTCGTGAGTGCTATGAATCAACGAAGGATATAAAAAAAGAAGGTATTGTTTATTGTACTATAAAAATATAATTATGGACAAGTTGGAAGATATTGAAAGACTTCTTTCTGAAAAAGAAGATAGCAAGAAGGATACTGTTTCTGAAAAGAACAACAAACATAAAAAAGAAGATAAGGTTGTTAATAAAATACCTGAATCTTATTTGACTCCAGGTTATCAGAAGACTGTGCAGGTAGGTATTAAGAAACTTTATCCTGATGTAGTGGTACCTGAATACAAACATGATGGAGATGCATGTTGTGATATTCGTGCATATAGAGTGGTGAAGATGGTGAATGACATGGGAGTGGAAATAGATGTTCCTTCCGATTTTGAATCAATTACCTTATATCAAGGTTATTCTGTTAGAATCGGAACCGGCTTCAAGTTGAATATCCCAGAAGGATGGTGTGCGAATGTAGAAGGAAGATCAGGATTCTCTTTTGACGAGGGAGTGGTAGTTACTAACGCACCCGGTAAATGCGAATTTACCTACAAAGGAGAGTATATGGTTAATCTTACTAAAATCAATAAAAAACCGACCGTAATCCATAAAGACGATCGAATAGCTCAGATGGAAATCGTTCCACAATACAAAATGGTATTGGAAGAGGTGACAGATATTGAGGTAGAAGACGGAAATGAACGTGGAGAAAAAGGTCTTGGTAGTTCTGGAGTTAAGTAATGTTTAAATATTTTGAAAATGAGCATGTTAGGTTTTACATTCATCACAGACAGCAAGCTGTCAATGTACAGGGAGAAAGCTATTAAATCCGAAAATCTTGCAAAAGAAATTGAGGAAATGCAGGATAAGGCTGATTTTTACAAGGAAAGGCTTTCAGAACTTAAGTCAGATATAGCTTCAAAGGATAAAGAGATTTTATCTATTGGCAAAGATCTTTCTGAGTCTAAGGAAAATATTGACGCCTTGAAGGAAAATCAGAAAAAGCTGATAAAAAGCGTCAAGAAGAAAACGGAAGAACTTGATGCGGCCAAGGCTGATCTTGACAAAGCTAAGTCCGATCTTGATGAGGCTAATTACAAAATCAGCAACTTGGAAGAAAAGAAAAACAGTATCTCATCTGAATTAAAAAAGAAATCAAATGCATTGATTGAAGCCAGGATCAGAATCGGAGATTTGGAAAACGAGGTTTCGGTTGGGTCCAAAACAATACAAGAGTTAGAATCGAAGCTGAAATTAATGCAAGTAGAATTAAGAGGATACCAAATAGGTATAATCGGTAAAGACAAAAACGATTCCGCTGAGCCGGAATTGGATAAAGATGAGGAGTCAGATAAGGATGTGGCAGAACCAGAGAAGTCTGATGTTGTTCCTGAGACGGATGTGATTCAGGAAGAAGCCGGTGATATTGTGGAGCCCGAAAACGAAGCTGAACGAGTAAAAGACACTAAAAAGAAGAAGAAAAAAAAGAAGTAGGTATTTTAATCCTTTTTATATTTTAATGTTTGCCATATTATGGGTTAGTACTTAACTTTGCGTTGAGAGAGTTTTTAGGATAATTATTAGTTAATATTTAGCTGTTATATGCAGGCGTCTGTGAAGGCTCCTGCATATTTTTAAGGTCCTGTAGCTTAGTGGTGAAAGCAGGCGGCTCATAACATCGAGATCGTGGGTTCAAATCCCTCCGGGACCACTGTCCAATGGTGTAGTGGTAGCACAACAGATTTTGGTTCTGTTAGCGGAAGTTCGATCCTTCCTTGGATAACGATTAAGTTTTTGTGAAATGTTAATTATCTCAGTGTTTGCGGTGTGTGAACATAGCAAACATTAAATAGCCTGGTAGTTAAACGGATATAACAAAAGTTTCCTAAACTTTAGTTCCGGGTTCGACTCCCGGTTGGGCTACATGGCTTGTTGGATGAGTGGTTTAGTCAGGGATCTGCAAAATCTCGTAGGGCGGTTCGATTCCGCCACAAGCCTCTAAAAAAGTAAGATAATGAACTACCCAGAGCAACAAATGCTTAAGATCCTTAATAGGGATCTGTTAAGTAATCCGATGTATGTTATTAACAATCTCCATATATATGATTGGGAATCTGACTTCCTGGCCATAACAAGATCATTGTACGCTTATGAAGTAGAGGTCAAGATGTCTAAACAAGATTTCTTTAACGACTTCAAAAAGGATAAAAAACATAAGGTTCTTAAGGACGGTATTATTAAGGTAGGTGGTGTCATAAGTTATCCTCCAAACTATTTCTACTACGCCTGTCCTCCTAATATGATTGACGTAAGTGAGGTTCCGTCTTATGCCGGGCTGATTTATGTCGATGTCAGTAAAAATAGGAAGAACGTCGTTAAGGTCGCACCTTTAATTCATAGACAGAAGTTTGATGTAGTGGGTAGGAAACTGGTGGATAAGTTTTACTACAATATGCTTACTTGGAAGAAAAGAGCTATTTCAAACGTGTATGCTGACCCTGCCAAGGAAAGAGAGAAGGGCGTGCGTGCCGGGGCTGAGGCTGTGAGGAAGTCGGCCTGGGATGCGTTCAGGGCGCAGTGCCCGCACATTGCTTTCCCCTATGGAAAAGAATTTCCGATGTGTGACGATCACGAACAAGATCATCCCATGAGAGACTGCATACTTCAGTGTGAAAAAGGTAGAATATTTAAAAACGTATTAAAATGAGCACCCCACGTGAATTAAGCAGGATAGCTAATAGGATAGCCGGTAAGATGACTGATGATGGATGGGTCAGCCCCGGTAGGAAGAATCTTGTCTCCGATAAGAAGGTTATGGAATTAATAGATTTGATCTTTAATGAAATATGGAGGGAATTAGATGACGGGAAAAGAGTCCATATCAGAAAACAGATGATTTTAAAAAAGATTTTTGTCAGTAGGCAAAAAGATAAATACTACATACAATGCATAGAAAAAAGGGACGCCAAATAGACGCCCCTTTTCTTTTTCTGTAAGTAATTGTTATTTCATTACTTTCCTTACCAACTTAGAAACAGCTTGCGTGATAGTCCACCTGATGTTAGCATTAACATTGATAGTCTGAGGAGTACCGTTTGCATCCAAGTTGATTACCCCCTTGTCTATTTCCAAGAACGGATCACCTGCTGTCTGGGTAATAACCGTATTAGCTGTCTGACCACCAGCGGCCGTAACCTTAAGAGTATTTACCAGATCGTTTATATTAGTGTTCGCTGCAATACCGGAGAATACGATACTGAAAGCAAAGCCCCCTGTTGCACCAGGGTCGTCGGCAATAACAGCGCCGTTGCTGGTAGCCTTGCCTGCCGCCTGATAGGAGGCAGGTATTTGCAGCGTCAGAGGATGAGACTCGTCCGGAGTTAAGGAGAACGTTAATTTAGTTGAGTTACTTGTACCGTTGATCGTTACAGTACCACCTCCTTTCCCTACGGATGCAGTAGGATCTATTTTTACAAACTCAGCTGCCGCAGCTTGGTTGATGGTAGCAGTTTTCTTAACACCGCCTGATTCGGCACCAAATTCTACTTGTTGCGTGCGCTGTACACGACCTTCGTATTTTTCACCTGATACGGTGACTGCCTGATCACCGTCACCTGATCCCGGATTGAAGGTTACAAAACCTATTTTCAATTCTGCCATGACATTTGTTTTTAATTGATTAAGATACCGACAAATATATGATTATTTTTATTATCTTGTGTCATTGATTTATTTTTATTAAATACGTAGTGCTATGGGTTTTTTATCATATTTTAATCCTATTTATTTCTTTGATGATTATTTATTATGTATGTTTGCAACATAAATATAAAATATTATAACCATGAAAGTAGATTTTTTTAACAGTACGGATTTTTTAGGATCTAAAACTAAAGAAAGCAAGATCCGGAAGTTGTCAATCAGCAAAAGTAAGATAATGACTATCTCTGTCGATAATTTGAATTGGATGGGGGTAACGGATGCGGTTGTTATCGGCTTAGAAGAAGGGAAGATATTTGAAGGAGTTGAAAATACGGTCTTTTATCTGGCTGCTTCTGATGTTGAAGACGAGAGATCGTTTAAGGTAAATAACCTTGGTGTAAAATACAAGAGGATTTACTTAAAAGACCTGCTCGATTATCTTGGATGGGATATAGGAGAAAATTCTTATGCTGTGTATGATATTATAAGAAGACAGTAATCTATTCCGTCTTCAGTTTAGGGTAATAAAAAAAGAGTAGGAGTGAAAAATGATGAACGATATAGATATTAAAAACAAAAGAATACTGCTATTTGATTTTGACGGGACGCTTATAGAAACCGCTTCTGGGAATACGTTCGCTACAGACTTGACAGATATGAGGATTAAGATGGATGTGGTGAATAAGGCTCTTGACCTCATGCAGGAGAACGGTGTTAAGGTATTTGCTATCGTAAGCAATCAAGGAGGAGTAGAAGCTGGGTTTGTTTCTGGAGCTGATATTGAAGCTAAGATAGAATACGTACTGAGGTCCGTACATGATCTGGCGGTAAAGAGAGGCATAAGAGGCGTCCTATATGAAAAAAGGTTGTGTTATTCAAATGACGAACAAAATCCGATGAGGAAGCCTAACACTGGCATGATTGATGATATTCTTATGAAGTGTAAAGACACGGTAATGCGTGGTATGAACTTTAGTCAACTTAAGGGATGTTCGTTGATGGTCGGGGACGCCAGTGGCCTACCAGGGCAGTTCTCTGATTCGGATAAGGTATGTGCTGAGAAGGCCGGCGTTGAATATATGGATGTTATCACGTTTGTTGGTAAAGACCTTGATTTGAATTATGTGTTGTCCAAAGAACATACAAGTGAAGGAATAGTTATTCTAAACAACGATCATATATATATCCTTGAAAATCCATATGGGGTTGGTCTTAATATAAAAATCACTTTAAAAGATTTTTATAAGATTGAAACCGATGATGGAAAAACTGCAACCGTAGATGATGTGCTGAATATAAGGATTGATAAAGATCAGAATTTCAATTCATATAGTGATGTTATAAAAATAGAAACATTAAAAGACGGTAGTATCAAATATACAAGCTTATATCATGAAAGTAAAGAAAACAGCGATAGTTTATCATAAATCGGATTTAGATGGCGTTGTGTCGGCAGCCATCGCAACTATGTATGAACACAGTAAAAACAAGGATGTTGTTTATATCCCGTATTCGTATGAAGATGATGTTAAGAAAGTTACCAGCAAGGTGCGTGACTTAGATGCTGTTTATGTTCTTGACGTGTCTTTCGGAGCCGATTCTAAAACGGTTTTCAAAAAGTGGCTTGATGAAGGAAAGAGCCTGATGTGGATAGATCACCATAAGGGAATTATTGAGGACAGTAAGACATGGGGGTTCGTAGTTCCAGGGTTGAGGAGAGTCGGCGTCGGTGCGTGCGCTCTGGCTTCGGATCTGCTTATGGGGAAGGTGCCGGCGATCGTCCGGTGTCTGTCAGACTACGATGTGTGGAATAAAGAATCCGGTTTAGGCTGGGATACGGTAGTAGCCGTTCAGTATGCCTTGAACCGGAAACGCGTTTTTACCTCAAACCTACAAACTCGCTGATTATCAATCACTTATTTAAATTATTAATAATCAATGTGTTATTATAACATATTGATTATAAGTAACTTAAGCAAACATATATCCCACATATTAATGTACGCGTGTAATACCGCTCCTGTATGTTTTTATAACTTGCTGATAATCAGATAATATAATCGAAATTAATACAAATTAACAAAAAAAAGATAGCATATATATATGTAATACCGAAAAAGGTTGTATATTTGCACCGTATTCAAGCGAGAATATTGGCGTTACATAATGAAGCTATATATATACTCCCGTTGGGTGTATTGTATGGCGATACCTTTTGCCTCTTTGCGTTGTAGAGAGGTGATATATTGAGGTGATATTGTTTAACAAATAAATACATATTGATATGATTACAAAGAAAAATGTTAACAAGCTACAGAACGCTGTTATTAAAGAGAATGCCTCTAACCTGGTGGGTGCTGTAAAGTTGTATAATGCTTTATTTGCAAATGGTGCTGACCTGAAAGCAATTTGTAAGACGTTGGAAATACCAGCCGAATATGCTGTAAAGGTTGCAGCACTCGCAAAGGACAAAAAACGGCTGGTTGCCGTGTGTAGCCAAATGTTGCCTAAAGTGGGTGATACCTTTGTTAAATTTTCTCTATACTCTAAAGTATATAAGGATAACAAGGTAGACAAGGAAAAAGGAATCGAGGCAAAAACGGCTGATTGGTGCGCGGAAAATGTGATTTATGGCGGGGAGTATAAATCTTTCGGTTTTTCAACCGCTGAAACGTTGGAGACTAAAAAAAGCGCAAAGTGGCTTGTTAAAGAAACGGATGAGTATAAAGCTACTTATGTAGCCGTTAAGATTAAATCTTATTCAATCCGTACCATTGCAAAGTGCGTGAGTGAGTATTTAACACATGAAAGCAACCAGCAGTAAAAAAAAGGTTAGGCGCGTACCGTTAAACGCGCTTGTACGCCGTTGTCAGTGGGTGCACGTCCCGCGTATGCTTTAGACTGAAGCTGACAAAACAGAGAGTTATTTTACATATTGGAGATAGATATACCGGTATCGAAGCCGTTGGCAATTAAAAATACGGTATTGCTGCATGAACTGCACTAAATAAGTGTGGTTTATGTTAGGTATGTTAGTACAATTTGGAAAACATACCGTTGTACGCGGTTTATCTCCAGACCGAAACGTGTCTTACTTGCCTACACGTAAAATAGGACAAGGCTGTAGATTAAATTACAGGGTATAAACATGTAGCCTACCATGTAGGAGCGTGATATATCAAAGCGCAAGGACACAATCGCCTTTATTTGTGGCTAAGTTGTGTAGCAGACGGAAAATATAATAACAACATAGTACGGGCCTGTACACAAGAACTACGTACTAATTACGGGCTGTTGGTTGTAGCATAAAATTCGTATAGAATAGGAATGCGTGTTCGGTTCGATTCCGGAGCAACCTCTAAATTATAAACAATATAATAACATGGGAAAGAAAGCAATGATCAACGCTTTAACTGAAGCGTTCAATAAATCTAAAAACAGTTGCGTAAAAATAACATTGCGTAACTATATCGAGACGGTTGAAGCACTAAGCGAAAGTGAGTACAAAGAGGCGGAAGGTTTCTATATTGAAGCACTTAACCGCTGGGGTTAATCATAATTAAAGCATAAAGAAAATGGAAAGGAAATTTAAATCTCACATGGTAGACGTTCGCGGTCTGTCCAGGAAAGAAGCTAAAGAAAAGCGGAAAAGAGCGTATCGTGAATTTATGTTGTATCGTGATCTCAAAGAAGCGTATCATGCCGATACAGGAAAGGACAAATGCAAGCGTAAAGTTCATACATCACGAACATACGTCAAGGAAAACATAAACAGCATTTAAATAGGAGTAGGGTTGTTCCGAACGTCGGAGCAGCCCTATTTTCGTATCCTACTCTTTCTATTTACGGGTAGGTATTCTGAGAGTGAACGGCGGATGTGTGCCATATTGGTCTAAAACGAAACTAAAATAGGATAGTTTGGATATAATGCCGGTATTTTGTCTATATATTGTCGTTAAAATTGGTCTAAAACGAAACTGTAGGCGGTTTTCTGACCCAAAATATGGTGCCGGATGCCGCCTTTTTCGTCTCTATGGATTGAAAGTTGGGCTTATTGTATTTTTCTTAAAAATAATGTATTCCTGATTATCAATTAGTTAGGTTTTATAATCCCCGTATTTTCGGACATACTTATTGTAATTTTTTTTTATTTTATGTGGTGGTTTTTATTAGTAGCTGACTTTTATTTTCTGTCGGTTGGTATTCGTTCTATGTTGGAGTACGGACCTGATCAGTATAATATTGTAATGGTCTTTTGCTTTTCGTTTTTGGCTTTGATTATAGGCTTAAATATCTATATTGATAGGAGGAGCAGACGGTAGGGCGTGGGCTGAAGACTCTCTATTCTCTCTATGGAATGATATTATCTCTAAACACCCCACACTTCATGCCAGAGTATAAGCTTGTAGCGCTCTCCGTATGCCGGTAGTGAGGCGGTAGGGCGTGGGTTCTATGCGGAAAGCCGGAGGATTAGCGGGAGTTGGAGAGGGGGAGGGCACTCCCTACCAACAAAATTCAATAGATAAGCGTTTTAAAACCTACCAACAAAATTCAATAGATAAGCGTTTTAAAACCTACCAACAAAATTCAATAGATAAGCGTTTTAAAACCTACCAACAAAATTCAATAGATAAGCGTTTTAAAACCTACCAACAAAATTCAATAGATAAGCGTTTTAAAACCTACCAACAAAATTCAATAGATAAGCGTTTTAAAACAGTGTTCTGTAGATCATTTCCACAAAATTCAATATGATAAGGGTTTAAAACAGCATTATATAGGTTCCTTCCAACAGATTAAGGGTTGAGGACTGCATTATGTGAGTATTTTTTTTTAAGCGGGATGTTTAACAATTAAAATATGGATGGTATGAACGTATATGACTTTGCGCCTGACTTAGATTTGAGTAAGGAGGTAGAAGGTTCTATTTTCGGGGTAAAAGGAATAGAAGGCAGTGATGGAATAGTATATGCTAAGGTAGTTAGCTATGTAGACGTTAAGGATTACAGTTGTGATAGGTGTATTTTTTATGATTGTTATAAGGATAAATGTTTATTATCGCGTAGTGATAGTTGTATAGATGGAGATTGGATTTGTAGGTACGAACAGGCTGCCATAGAGGGGGAGTAGGCGGCGCCTTGGGCTAAGGCCTGCGGTTGTAGGTGGAACGTAGGTCGGAGCAGAGCCGGAACAGTTTATTGTGGAACTAAAAAAAAATAAAAAGGAGGAGATAGCGATATGAAAAAGGCATTTAAGATATTTTCTATTATGTTTGTCATAGAAATAGTGCTGATAGCTATTTTAGATGCTATGGCGTAAGTGAGAAAAATTTCTTCATTAATTTTCTTATGCTTTAGACAGAATGCTCCCATCTGCGAAGATCGGAGCATTTGCTTTATGGGATTCATGGTGCAGCAAGTCGGTTCGATTCCGGCGATCTCACACAACATTAAAATAGGGAAGAACATGTTAAAAGAAGAATTTGAAGAACTGATTAAAAGGGAGGTAAACGAAAATCAGTATAAAAACATAGAAACGGCATACGAGGCTTTGCCGGAGTATATGGATAAGATGTATTTAGCAAGTGCTATTTCAAATGATATTGGGAAAGCTATTAATGTCTTATCGTTTTTAGGATCGCATATAAGCGAGTTAATGGGTTCGATAATAATCGAAAGGCAAAAGGTGGAATCATGTGCCTATGATTTAATAAACAAATCGCATGAGGAGGATGACTTGAAAGCAAGAGAGATTGCCGTGCGATTAATAGGAGAGAGGGAAACAGTGGCATACACAGTAAAAGAAGGGCTGCCATTGTGGGAACAAGATAAAAAGTTTATAATAGAATTAATAAAGGAGGATAGAAAATGAAAGACGGTATTGTATTGCATCCAGAGCATGGGTTGAATCCATCCATAGAACTATGCATAGTATGCGGTGAAGAGATGGGGATTGCTTTATTAGGGAATAACATCAAAGGGTAGGCGCCGCATCATATATGCACGGGAGAAATATGTGACAATTGCAAAAAGATAATAGATGACGGAGGTTGTTTTATTATCGAAGTTGAGGATGGATCAGATCAAAAGAATCCGTATCGTACAGGGAGATATTGCGCGATAAAGAAAGAAGCAGCAAAGAAAATACTTGGACAGGAGCATAGTATTGTGTACATGGAAAAGTCTGCGTACAGTCAAATAATACCACAAAAATAAAGAAAGATATGTTTACAAAAGAAGAGCGATTATTCATATGGAAAAAGGTATATGAGATGATTGATAGGTTAGAGGATGGGGAATACATATGTGTTGCGTTAAGAAATGTAGTGTTTATGTATTTCAAAACACATAAAAATATCTATGAGTTTCGTTCAGACGAAATGGTGAGAATATATTTCCCGGAATTGGAGGAGAAGATAAGTATGGCCACAGAACCAGAGGAAACAAGAACGTTTTATGGGTGGTTTGGTTGTCTTAGTCCAGAAACGAAGGAGGTAAGGCTGAATATTGTGAAAGATATTATAAAAGAATTAGAATAGTATTTTTGTTAATCTATTTTATTCATCAAATTAAGTTTTGGGTTTTGGCATGTCGGTTCGTGAGGATAGGCATGCCTATTTCTGCATCATAGAGGGGATGACGCGGCGTGCCGGTGCGTATGTGCCGGTCCTGGTTCGATTCTGGGCATCTCACAAACAATAAAACAAAAAAGTTATGAGAATATATAAGAATGATATTATAAAGGCGTCAGCAATAAGCACCGGAGCCGACAGAGGCGTGTTGCTGTGTTCAATAACAGATTCAGGCTTTACGTCTATAGCGGGCGTAATATCGGCTGTTAAGGATAGGTTACCAAACGAAGATCACAAGAAGATGGTTTTTGAAATCTTGAATGATACGAAAAAAGAGTACGGAAGATATAATAATTGCGGAACAAAAGTATTGTAATAAAGAGTAGAAAACAATATGTTTATGTAATATTAGTTTTTTCATTTTTATTGAAAGGAGCGCCGGCCTGTGAAGGTATGCGCTCTTTGTATTTGTATAATGCATAAAACAATAATAATATGACAGAGAATAGTATAGACGTAAATATCGTACCTGTAAAGAATGGTATGAAACGTGTTGTGGTATCATATTACCATTATTCACGCAAGGAGAAAGATCGCATGAGTTCCCAAACGGATTACGTTTGGGAAACAAAGAATGAAGAAATGTTTAAATACTTTGAGGCCAGGAGGACAAAAGTATTTTATAGTCAGATTCGTGCCATGTGTAGATTCTATGGCAAGAAAAATGTACGTAAATACAAAAAGTTATGATATTAAAAACGACAACCAACGAGTTTTGTTTCATTAACGTAAGTTTCTACGAAACAATAGCAGATCCTCGTCATTTCTTTGAACAGGATTATGAAGAGATGCCAGAATATGAGGAGGAATCGGATTTTGATTTTGATTCTTATTACAATAAGTTTATTCCTTTTGTACAGGAATGGGCGAATGAGGTAAGTGAACGCCTTTACGGATATGGCGTGAATAGTATAAAGGTAACATCGGTCGGATATCCGAAAGAATATAATTATGGTACTGATTGGATGAACGTAGAGGTAGAGTTTTGTGATGAATGGAGGCAAAAGATGTTATCTAACATTAGTAAGATTGTCAATGATGATAAATGCAAGAAGTATGCGGAGACTAATTACCGGTCGGTATCAGGATACATCTTTTTAGGACCTGAAGATTTAAAGGAATTTGAAAAGGAAATAATAGAAAGAAAGTCGGATTCCGGATATGATGTAACAATATTATTAAATATGTATCTAACTTTGGCTTTTGTAAAAGAATTTGGATTTAAAGCCGGAGAAGCATGGAGTGAAATAACAGAATATGCTTACGGATGTTTATCGTATTCCGATTTTGCAACAACAGAGATGCTTATACCGGAAGGTTCGGAGCATTTATTCAAAGACATTTACACGGCAAAGGCCGACGAATTATATCATCATGTCCTGGATAAATTCGGATGGGCGTGGCGTGATCCGAAATATAAGTCAGAAACAGAATTATGCGCGATGCTAAAGTGGGCAAAAGAAAAAGGCTTGACCATTGAAGAGTTAAGTATTTAATTGTTAAACATAAGGCAGTAGTGGTGCGTGAGTATAGGTGCTGCCGTTAAAATATTTTATAAGATGAAAAAAGAAGAGATTCAAACTATTTTATACACAATCAAAGAAGGAGACAGTATTAAAATCAAAGTACAAGACAAAAGTGAAGAGATAAGACTGCGGGATCATGTAAGAAGAGTACAGAAATACGGATACAGGTTTTGTTTGTCTCATTTACATGATGGAATTTTCTATCTGGAGAAGTTGAAAGAAGGGGATAAGGATAAATACTATAGAGTAATAAACAGAGGAAATGGAAAGACCGGAGTATAATAAGCTACGCAAAATGGCTAAGACTACTCCAGGTCTGATAGTGGACGAGGCGCAAAACATGATGCGTGTATCGCTATACGATAATGGGGAACTTAAGAAGGTGGTAGTAGTAATGAAATGCGATTCTTTTTTACAGTCAAAAAGTAATATAGAAAAGATAATGTTATTATCATCTTCTATAGAAGATAGAAAAAACAAAGAAAAAAATAAAACAAAATCAGAAAATGAACAGAATAACAAAAATAAGAGAAGAAATAGGAGGAAAACAGGTTGATTTAACCTTTTACGGGCGCTTTTGCAGCCTTATCGAAGGTGATAGGAAGATAATACTAAGGGCAATAAAAAACGGTCGTAAAAAAGGCGTAATCGGGGCCATTCAGCCTGGGAGACATGACAGAATTTGGACCACATGGTCTATTGCTTTTAACGATCTGAAGGTAGGGGATACGGTAGAGTTCAGTACATCTGGAAAATACAATCCCGGATTTCATGCTACGGAAAAGTATGTAGGGTGTGTAGAATGGATAAAAGGGTCGGAATGTGCGATAAAAACCGGTAAGGGGATAGCAGTAGTATTAATTAAACACGTAGAAAGGGTAGTAAAATGATGGGGTTGAGAGAATTTGTAGAACTTTTTGACAAGAATGAAGTAAAGAATTTGTTTAATGCATTGTCTTCATGTATAGAATACGTAAGGATAGATTTGCATGTATTTAATATAGGTGCCTATGTTACGTGCCTGTACAGTAATGATCTTGAATTGCTTTCACAGGCAGAAGGTTGTAATGTGAATATGATAATAGAGGTACCCCACTTATTCGAAGCATTCATGGAATATGCTTCACCGGAAATGAAGTTGTATTATGAAAAACTAACAGAGATAGTATAATATGAAAGAAGAAGTAGAACGGATAAAGAAGTTGGTAGGCATAGATCATAACAGATGGGAGCAACCTTGTGCATGTGATAAATGCAAGAACATGTGTAAGGTTCCTTGTATTGGTACGCCAAAAGACATAGAGGCTATCATAGATGCCGGATACGCTGACAGGTTAAAAGAAACAATGTGGATGGTAGGGTATCTTGCAGTGAAAGAAAAACCAATAGCGATGATCCAGCCAACAGAGAAAGACGGGTGGTGCGCATTCCGCCAGCCAGACGGTCTCTGCGAGCTGCATGACCGTGGACTAAAGCCGACTGAAGGAGTTCTGGCTTCTTGTAAGATGGTTGAAGAAGACGATATTCCAACATACGAGACATCCGTACTTCGAGCAGTAGCTCATGAGTGGGTTAAGGTGGAGAACTTTGGAAATGTAATGAAGGTCGTTTTTAAATTTTTGCATGAAAATGAACGTAGAAAATAAATTAGATAAAGTGGTTAATATCCTAAAAGAAAAAGGATTTGTAGTATATAGAAAGGGCGGGAAGGAGCCAGGTGTGTTTTACGCTAAAGAAGGTGACAGCCGGATAGGATTCGTTTATCCCAACAACGGATATATATACGACAGGATAAAAATGTGGTCTTTTTCAAGGATATATAAACCACATAAGAAAACCGGGTCTTCGTGTTTAATGAGCGTCAGCGACGAATTTACGATAGAGAATGCGATTAAGAACATAGAGGATAGACTGTGGGTGAATTATATAAAAGATGGTAACAGAAAACGACCAGAAGAATATAAAAATATAAGAGAATTTGTTGGTAGCTTCACTAAATTCTACAACTCTGTAGAATTAGTTGAGGTTAAGTAGTTTTCCATGCGAGTTAGTTGCCGGCACTGGTCTGTGAAGATAGGTGCCGTTTTTTTTTATTCAAGAAAGGAGGACAAAGATGGGAAAAAGAGACAAGAAGATACCTTATGAGGTAGTCATACAGGAAAGAAAAAGAGTGGATTTATACGGTAACGTAGTGTATTATATCTATTGGTTTGATAAATATGGGTACAATATCACAAACGAATGGAAATTCTGGAGCAAGGGTCCGAAAAAGAAATACGATAGAGTCAATCGTTATCTAACAGATAGTTGGTTGAAGGAATACTGTAAGAATAACAATTTAAAGATAAGTAGAATAAAGGAATGAAAAAGATAAAAGTAGACAAAGTGATATTATATTACATGGATCGGGTAGACCCTGACGGGAACTTATACCGGTTCTATATGTATAAAGGAATGGCATCTGAAATAGAATACTTTTGCACGAAAGAGGCAGGTAATATGACTATACCAATCGGAGAAGGAAAGTATGTCAAGATCGTACCAAAAGAAATAGAGAGAATACCGGTAAGGGGATATAGGAAGCTTGCTGGAATATGGAATTGTGAAACATGTAACGGGAAGGGATGGTATAGGCTTTTTAATTATTTCAAATACAAGCCGACCCTATGTTATTTTAAAAAAGCTGGACATGATGAAAATGGGAACACAAGATACGAAATATCATTATTTAATAGCATTATAAATGTGACAAGATATTTTAATCTGTGGAGAATGAAGCCAGGAAAGTATGTTATGGTAACAAACGAGTGTGGAGCCTTGGATGTTATAAAAGAAAAATTTGACAACATAAATATAGTGGAATATGGATCTGAATGAATTGTACAAAGAAATAGAAAAAGCAGAGATTGATCTGAATGCAAAAAGATTAAAGTACATCAAAGAGGCATTAGTGGAGAACGGTGGAAGTATAAAGCTAAAATTTAAAAAATGGGGAGAAGATAATAATGCGTTTGACTTTGATGATCAGTTTCCGGTGATAATAGAGTATAGCAGGTGTCAAAGATACCTACAAACGTGCGTTCAGCGAATGGAAAGACGATTATAAGTTCTTTACAGAATTGACGCTGGTATTGAATCATAAAATCTGGCAACATTATAAAAGCAATCGTGAACTGGCTGCATTGTATGACCGGTTGTGGCGGGAAGCTGACGAGTATGCCATGAACAACTTTAAGGGAGAAGAACTTGATTATTATTACAGAGTAACAGATTAGAAAGTGATTATGAAAAATACGATAGTAACAGGCAGCCTAATTGTATTCAGTGACGGATTTGTTTGGAAAAGATTGTCCAACGAAAAAGCCTACAAGATATGGGTGTCGGCAGAAAATGAAGATTTTGAGTTATACAAGGTGAGAGTAGATGATGAGTCCGAGTCATTGATAGAAAGTTTGGAAGATTTACAGGATGCCTTTAAACAAGGTCATCATGTATGTATAGAAGTAGGTAAGCTACCATATAGCATAGGTTTGAATTACTTACGAAATCTACAAGAGATGTCGGTGACAGCCGTGGATGATCTAATGGGATTAAAAGAACGTAGCAGGGAAGAGGCATTTAACATCATTCAAGAGTGGACCAAAGAGTTTACAGAGAAATATGGGAATTATTATTTTGATGGCTCATACTATGATGAAATAGATGCATTTATCGAAGAAAAATTAAGAACTATTTAAAATATAAAGACATGGAAGACGATCTTATTACAACAAAAGAAGTAGGCGATTATCGCATTAAAGTGTATTATTGCCATGATTCAGAATGCCCTATAACTAATTGGGGTTTGTTTGGGTCATTCTTTTTTGAATACTCTGATATGCATCGATTGCATGATGAATGCAATTGGAAAACTTTCTTCTACGAAAACAAGCATGATCTTAGAGATGTTATTGATGCTATTGTAATGAAGCATATAGAACAGAAAGACATTGTAAAATATTTAAAGAAAGGGGAAGCGAATGGGATCTCATTCACATACAACAGAGGTGGCAATGTATGGGAGTTGAAGCATAAGACAAGTCCATATATAGGTCAAGAGTTTTTTCCAAGTGATTTGACGGACTTTGATTGCAGAGGAGAATTAATAGAGGATCTGGATGATGAAGACCTGTTAGATATCATATCCAAATATGGAAAAGATGTGGTAGCTATAGAGTGGTCAACAAGGGGTTATAGTCAAGGTGATTATATAAAAGGGATAGCATACGTTACAAAAGAAAAATATGATAATGAAGTCTGCAACAAAGAAGGAGACTGGAAAGAAGATTGTGCCAAGATTATAGATAATGAAGTAAAGTCCATAGGTATGTGGATGTGGGGAGATGTAAAAGGGTACGTTCTTGAAAAGAAGGTAGCATTTACCAAGAAATACAAAGACAAATCAAGAGAGGATGAAGATTGCGAAGAATGGGAAGAGGTTGATTCTTGCTGGGGATGTTACGAGGAGACAGATGAATTGATAAAGGAAGTCATGATAGAGAATGGCTTAGAAGAATAGGTTGTGTATGCTGATGCCATGAGTGATTTTATCCAGAAATTATATAACTACATTTAATAACATATCTTATGAAAACACAAGAAGAATATGCACTTGAAATTGACGAAATAGTTCGCCGGGATGTGGAGAGTCGCCAGAGCGACTGGTTTAAAATCGACAAGGAGATATTTATGCAGCCAGAGAATAAGAACAAGGCATTTATTTTGGGAACCCGGAAGACCGGATGTGATTTAATAATACTGGGTGGCACTAATTGTGATGAAGGTAGTATGGATTGGCTTTTTGGGAGTCTTGGCAATGAAAATTTCTATGTATGTAAGCCGCTATCTTTCTATAAATCAAAACAAGAAATCCAGAAAGTAAATCCGCTTTATGCTTTCAAGGTGGCCACTGCTTATTTTAGAGAACAAGGGAAGGTTCCGGTATTTGAAGATAGTAACTGTAGATTAATAAAACTATGAGCATAAAAGTAATTCTTCGAACATCTTCATATGAAGAGGCTGGTTATTGACGAAAATATCCCTTTTCCAGTAAGTACATGGGAGCGATCATATCGGTATAAAGGATATGGTTACAATATGTGCCGGGAGACAAAGAAAAAACTTCTACAGGCTCTTAAAGGTGTAAATGTAGAGGAGGAAGATATATCTTTGTACACTACTGGAGGATGGGATTAACCTATAAAACAAAATTGCTTATGAAAACATTAGAACAACTTAAAGAATTAGCATCAAGATGTTTAGACGGTAGAGATTTTAACAGACTGGCTAAATTTATCCCATATAACATGATAAAGGATTTCGGTATGGAGCCGAACGAAGAATACAATAACGAAGAAAGGTGGAACAGTACTGTAGTTGAATTTACCAGGGAGAATGTTTTGAAACAGCTTGAAGAAGATGTAAGATTCGGTTTTGAAAAGGCATTAAATCAGAGAGGAATATCAGCCAGTTTAATGTTTGAATGTGTAATGATGTGGAACTACATCCTGGAAGAAGGCCTTGAAGACTGGGATGAGGATGATTATGCATTTTATGGACTCCCTCTATTTAAAGCTACGGCTGTAAAATATGGATGGGACAATCCGATAGGGGAAGACAGCGGGAGAGAAAGAAAATATGATTCACAATATTAAATCGGTATATTATGAGCACAAGTAAAGAATACAAGGCAGTAAGGAACTGTATATTAAATGAACTTCACCTTACCAAAGAAGATATAATAAAAAACATAGAACCATTATTGGAAAAACTCGTAAAACAGTGTATGCTTAATACATACGGAGGAAACAATCAGATAGAACATTGGATCAGATGTATGGTAGCAGATGAGCTTAAACAAAGGGATTATGGTTTTGTAGAAAGAATAAGCAAGGAAATCATAAAAGATCATGTGTTGAATGAGTTGAACATAATTGTAAGTCCCAAAAATGAAAGATGCGTATGTGAAAATAGAGTACCATCAAGAAAAGATGGTTTGTATCTAATCTACGGAAATGGACACGCTGAGCCGTTTACCGGCGATAACTCCAAAGATTGTGTACAATACATCGGGTTGAAGCACAGATACATGTCATTTGCAATCTCACTGACGGAGCATGATATCGTACAATTGCTTGACGATGATAGCCGTGAAGAATCCGGAAGTGGGACATATTACGAACGTGAATGTGATGCGCTGTTTGACATTGACGGACGCGGCAATACGGAACGCCTTGTAGCCAGAAATCCAAAATTGAGAAATCTGCTGGAAGATGGCGAGTATATACCATCTCTTGGTCAATTAAATTTAATGGCCCATTATATGGACGAACTAAACAAAGCATTCGCTTATGTTTCGGCATCTCCCCTCTCCTCGACGTGGTATTGGTCCAGCACTGAGAGCAGCCAGGCCGTCGCGTGGTACGTGGTCTTCTCCAGTGGCCTCACGGGCACCGGCAACAAGCACATCGGAGACATGGTTCGGACGGTAATTGATTTTTAAAAAGGATTACAATGATAACATCAGTAAAAATAAAAGACAATACGAAAACTCCATTTAAATATGTTTCGGACATAGAAACATTTGAAAATGGCAGAGAATTTATTTTCAAGCCAGGAGTGAATGTAATTATAGGTAAAAACGGTAGTGGAAAATCGACCTTACTTAATATCATATCAATGTATATGTTGTGTGAGAAGTCTATGTGCTCTGAAATGCCGATCGAGGCACTGGATTTTCCACCTATATTTGATGATGATGACAAGGTTCTTGATGGGATTGACATATCATCCGATTATGCAGGGAAAGTATTCCGTTTATTGCCATCGGCGGAGATGAATCGAGATAGTGTATTGAAACATCAGCAACTTAGATTTGTATGTGAATAATATTAGAAGATCTTATGGAGAGAAAGTGGTGTTATCATTGGAATCACTTTTCAATTTAATGTTCGGTCAAAAGGATTATACGTTTCCCAATACAAGATCTTGTAGAATACAAGAAAAAATCAAATGCGTTTTGGATTAAAAGGATTGATAATCTGTTGAAGTATTATAAAAGAAACCGCATAACATTAGCAGAAAGCAGTTTTGAATACACGGTTCTCATGGATGAGCCAGACAGGAATCTTGACATTGACAATATAATGCAAATTTATAATGTATTATCATTCCATAAACCACAAACACAAATTATAGCCATAATACACAATCCGGCATTGATTTACAAGTTAAGCAAATTAGATTGTGTGAATTTCATAGAGATGACAGAAGGATATCTAAAGGATGTTGTCAATTTCATAAGTGAAACAAATAAATGAAAGAGGATGAGAAAAGAACTGAAAATAATAGGATCAAGAGATCGGCACGTATTTACAGCGACATTCATTCGTTTTGGATTCAGGGATGGGTATAAAGGACCTGTAAAGACAATACTTTTACAAGACGTGTTACTCGATGGTAAAATAGTAACAGATCATTTGTGGTTTGATTTGACAAAAGGATTCGAAAGCGCCGATTTATTACCAGGCGATGTGGTTGAGTTTTGTGCAAGGGTTAGTATTTACGAGAAAGGATATAAAGGATATAGGAATGACGTATTCGATAGGCCGATAGAAAAGGATTATCGATTGTCAAGACCAACAAAGATTAAAAAAGATTGGGAAGAAATCAATAGATTGACATACTACCGCGAACTTTAGGTGTGGGAGTATGTCAAAGAGATGACAGAAGGGCATCTTAGTAAAACTTGTATATTTGTGTCTAATTAATTAAAGGTGAGATGAACTGGAAGAAATTCAAAGAGGAAAAACCTTCAGAGGGAGAAGAAGTGTTGGCTTATCACCCAAGTTGGATAGATGAAGATTTCAACCCAAGAGGTATAAGAATAGGGTTTTGGAATGGAGGAGACGATTTTAAATCGGCTCATTGGTGGGATTATCAAGATTGTTATATCACAATCTCTCATTGTGATTGTGATGATAATTCTCTTTTCAGTGATAGAATAAAAAACAGCATAGAGCCAGAGTTATGGATATCACTTGATGTTATTACAAATTACTTACCTGATATAAAACAAAATCACTTATCACAATGAGCTATTTTATATTAATGGGAAGAAGAATCCCCAAGCAAGCCATAACAGGCTTCAAATTTCAAAATGAAACAGATAACATTCGTCCTTTCTTGTCAATCAGGATAAGGGGAAAGGACGAAATTATACCTTTCAAAGATAAAAAGGAGATACAGTCTGTAAAAGCGCATCTGTGTTCTATCTTTTCTGGGTTTGTAAAAATAGGTGACTGGTATCTCAAGATGTCGGAAGTTAAGGAATATAAGCCGGTGACTGCCGAAGATATGAACCCCTACATCTTGTTTAAGACATCTAAGTTTGGAAATATAAAAGTTCGTTTCCCGAAAGATGAAGATATGGATGCCGAATTATTGGTGTTAGATCAACTTTTTGATGTAGAATGAATTATTAATCATCTTTTAAAAATCATGACCTGGAAAGAATTGAAAGACAAAATATCTCTTATGACAGAAGAAGAGCAACGACAAGAAGTTGCAGTATGGGGAGAAAATATGAATCTAATGAAAGATTGTTCCTTGGAGAAAACAGACGAGGATATGTACTACAACTCTGAATGGGATTATACTTGTGAAGAGAGTGAATTGGAACCGGAAGACAAGAATGACCCTGATGTACATAAGGTATATGAAGCAGGAATGTATTATATTTATTCGAATTGATTTTAAAAAGATCTGATTATGGCAGCATTAACAACACTAAATATAACGGAAAAGAACGCTAATAACAGTTTGTCTGTAACTGTTAAAGTGAATGTCACCAAAGAAGGAGTGTTTACCACTACCTTGTCAAAAGAAGATGTGGACAAGATTCATTCTTATGGGATCAAATTACCTACAAACAGATTAGGCAACAAAGGATATTTCAATAGTATAGCACTTTCTGATTTGGAAAGTCAAATCAGGGAAGTTCTGAAGAGATGTTTGAGTTATAAAATAGTAGAAGAAGTGCCTGTTATTAAGTATCAACTGGAAACGAATTGCACGTTTTCATATGACAAAAACGGAAATATTGTCCCTAACCCCTCTAAGGAATGGACAGGAGGCGATGAAAATGGAGAATGGAGGGATGGAACTTCCCGTTTAGATGCCTTAAACGCCCAACCTTTCGGTTTTAGTGTTTATGCAAAACCATTTCTAAAAAGAGTAATTGAATATGGAAATGGAGAGACAAAAGTAGAATACAGCAGGTTAAATACAGAAAAAGGAACCTATGCGTACTGGCTGAATTGTGTAACGAGCATATCATACAATAGATATAAACAGGTAATGGAAGTGGAGTGTAACGAATGTACCTCGAAATTATTCGTTGATATGATCAAGTCCATTTGTAATATAAGCGAACAAGTTAAGAGTTTTATCAATCCAGAACAAATAAAAGCAATTGCGGGGTCAAATGAACCGATTTTGCTTTTATCTAACAACTAAAAAATCATGAGGTGTGTATGTGTTTTTATCTGCTTTCTGTTATGGCTTATTTTTACGTTGTTATTATCATTCACTGTCATAGGATTGGTTATAAGCGTGAGTGATGAATGGCAGGAAATGGGTGACAAAATAATAGATAAACTTTAAAAATAATTGAGTATGAGTAAATATACAGCAAAACAAATTGCCGAGTCCGATGATCTGTTTGATAAGCAAATACATAAAGTCAGAAAATTTTATTTGAGTCGTAATCCTGATAAAATGATGATGCTCGAAGAAAGAAAAGCTGTTATCAAAGAACGAAATAAAGGTCTTTCCCCAGAATATGATAAGGAATATTATTGCGGAACCTGCGGAGCTAAAGACGGTGCGGAGCATCCTAAAACCGGATATTGCTTTCACTGTGATACGGATAACTGGATTTCAAAAAATAACTAACAGCTAAAAAGAAATGAGTCATGAGCGGACAAAATAAGCAATGTCCTGAATTTCCATTTTTTGGTGCATCTTATCCAGATGCTCGTTGTATCAATGGATATCTATGGGATTTGGATAAATGTGACGAAAACGGGAATTTATATGGAGAAGGAGATATTCCTTGCCCATTCTGCAATACCGAGAAATTTATTGAGTATGATCCGTTTTCAAAAGAAGATGAATTTTATGAAGGTATTGAGAATGAAGAAAAAGCTAAAGAAAAATCCCGCGAATGGTATTTGAATTGGATTAACTATATGCGAGAACAAATTAAATGATTAAGTATAATTGAATTATGACAGCCGAGAAGTTTAAATCTATTTGCGAAGAGAAAGGAATAACTTGGAATGATCTTGTCCGTATTAGAGTTATCAGACCAAAGAAATTTCTCGGATTCTTTAGGCAATTAACAGGTATTACAATCGAAGGTGCGTTCAATGGCTGTTCTGCTTGTGTTGAAATAATGGCCGATGATGACAACGGTGTTTCAATGATGCACTATATTGATTACGAAGATATTATAGGAGTTGAATTAATTAAAAATTAAAAATAATTGAGTGAACAGTTTGCAAAAATCAGTACGAATGCGTTGTTAGGATTATCAACATCCGCCACATAAGAACCATCTAATCCCGTAAATATCGTGATGCGTTGGTAGTATGTGTACAGATAGCAAGCAGGCGTTGGGATAAAGCATTTGGCAAACATTCACTCTAAATAAGAAATAGTAGATATGAATACAGAATTTGAAAACATGGCTTTGCTGAATATAGAAGACTACAATGAGCTTAAAGCTAAAGCCGAAGCAACAGATGAACAGATAAAGAAACAAGCCGAAGAAATGGCTAAGCCTGAAGTTGTCACATTGAAAGTACGTTTTTATACATACGGAGTATCATACAATCCATATACTTGTGTTGATGTTGAGATACCATTCTATGATGATAAAAAAATCAGAGATATGCTTAACAAAGCAAGTGCTGATATAATGAAATGGTGTGACAAAAATATGGAAAAATACAACAAAGAACTCAAAGAATCCAGATCTACAAAAAAAACATTGCGAAGGGCTAAGAAAGCATATCGCAAATCTCGAAAGGCGCCTCTTAAAGCATATATTGGCAAACGTTATTTTATCTATTATATCAGTTGCGACTATAATTGCCCTTTTCACATTAATTCAAAACTAAATAGACATGGAACAAGAATATGCTATTCCTCTTTTTAAAGCTGGTGCAGAGTGGCGCATTAACAGCGTGTGGCATTCTATAACAGTAATTCCAGATTGCCACCGTTTTATTGTGTTTCTCCCTAAGAAATCAACAATAGGATCAAAGAATCCAATTATGGGTATATTGGAAGAGAACAAAACTTTTATATCCAGCCGTCCAGGATGTATTTTATGCAGATTAGATGAAATGGAATCATGGGCTTATTTGGATGATCTATTACCTTAGGTAATTATATACTCAATTTTAAAAGTTAGAATTATGAAAAAATATTTAACAGACAAAGAAAAAGAGGAAAGAATGAATTACCTTACCATTCATAAATGTAAAAACGAGGATGAACGTAAAGAGTTAAAAGAATTATGTGATTGGTATTTTAAGGATACTCCTGTGTTAACTATGTCTTTTTCTTTAACAGAAGAAGATCTTCGGGTAACAATGGAAAGGGACGTGGAGTTGTCGGCGGTAGCCGGAGCGGTAAAGAATCAACACCATAAGAAGAAAATTTGAAAGGTTATGACCGACAGAGAACTTCTTGAAGAAAACAATAAGATGTTAAAGGAAATTCTAAGTTTTGTGAGAAAAGTTGATTCTGCTGAATACAGGGATCATCAAGACTTTATGGAATTTCTTAGAAATGTAGCAGCCGATATATGGGTGGAATATACGGAGCCCGAACAAAGAGGTAGATTGTTTAATTTAATGAATAAAAAAAATGAAAACAGTTTTTGATTTAAGCAGAGATGAGATTGTGGCATTGACAGACGAAGAGATAAGTCTGTATATAGACAAAGAGCTTGCTGGTAAGGGTATTCCAATTAAAGCTAAAAATTGGAATATAAAGAACGAAAAGGAAGTTGTGTACCCGGATTGCGGGGTTCCGATATTTGTTATTAAAGACATAGGTGTAGGATTTAGAAAGATAGAGGACGCTACAGAGGTGGTGAATTTACTGGTCAGGTCCAGGGCTTTTAAGGTGGGTTCAAAGTATTTAAACCGATCTTATGAGAGGTTAAACGTCATAAACGAGGGCGTCGTGCCGGCAGTAGAGGGTTGCGTAGGATACACCAATGAAGAATTTGAAAGAGTTAACAAAGAAAACAATGATCCTGAATCAGCAAAAATAGGATCATTTAATAAGACAGTAGAGGAAGCCAACAACATAAGAAGCCGAGTGTTGAAATACGTGGACAAGATAAAACAGGAGCGTGCGTACAACATCGACCTTTGCATGACTTTCGAGAGATATATTGAGATAGCAGATAAAGATGCGGAGCGGGCTATGGCTTTCTTGAAAGAAGCCTACCCGTTTAATGAAGAAACAGAAGTCTTTATCAGGAAAAGATACAATATGTCTATCGATGTTAACCCAGAAGAAAATTAATTTATATTAAATCATTTTGTTTCTTATTAAGCAACAAAAGACATATCTTTGTCCGAAAAATAAGAAACATGAAAGAGGAAGAAGAAAAGATTAAAGAGGCTATGACTGAAGCCCTGATACATTTAGAAGGTTGCAAATATTTTGTGGCCACGATAGTAAACGAAGAAGAATGTAGGTTTGATATGAGTCAGCGTATGTCTCCTCGTCAACTGGCTTTGGTTATAAAAGGTGTATTATCAAATAATAATATGATGATGATGGATGTACTACAATGGTGCTCAGCCAGGCTTCAAACAGAAATAGAAAAAGGAAAGAAATCAACTAATTAAATATTAATACAATGAATCGCTGGTTTGAAATTACGGTAAAAGCCGAGATTGATAATATCGAGAACGGCAAAAAAAAGAAAGTAACTGAAAAGTATTTAGTGGATGCCTTGTCTTACACAGAGGCAGAATCAAGATCGTTGGAGATCTTCAAGGATTTGTACAATTCTTTCGAGGTTGTAAAAATTAATCCTATTAAAGTGTCGGAAATCTTCTTCAACGGAGAAGCTGAGTACTGGTATAAGTGTAAGGTGAATTACATTACACTGGATGAAAAGAAAGGTAAAGAAAAGAAAACTCCATGCTATATGTATATCCAGGCCGGAAATCCTAAGGATGCCGAAGCTGTGTTGACTAAAGGTATGCAGGGTACGTTAGGAGACTGGAATTGCGAGTCTATTGTGGAAACGAAAATCATTGAAGTGTTTAAATACGATCTTCAGAAGGGAGCTGAAAAATTAGGCGAGAAGAAGAGTGAAGAGTAAGGCTGATGTAGTTTCCAACATAGCGCTTGTTGTGGCGATAATATCATTGCTTTCAGCAGGCGCTTTCCTTCTAATAGTGATTAAGACAGACGAGGTATCTAAATTATTAATGAACGTACCTTATCTACTGGCTTCAGCGGGATTGTTCTTTTTAATAATATCATTATTATTCGAATGGAAAGCAAGGAAAAGAAGCTATACGTCTGCGAACGATGTGGACGAAAAGTGATGATAAGAAGTCATGGCTTATGCCAGGCTTGCAGGAGTAAAGAGTTGACTCCGAAGAAAAAAGACAGAATTACATCCATTAAAAACAGCAGCAAGAAGAAAAAGTTAGAGAACCCGGATTTATCCGGGTTTTTTCGTCTTATGCTGGAAGAGTTAAATAATAGTCGGATGTCTATGACCGGTAAGGCTATTCATTTTCCTACAGTATGTAACGTCTGTCACATACTTCCGAAAAGGATATATAAGTCAGTTGCTACTTGCAGGGATAATATAGTTTTCCTTCATGAATCGGAGCATACGGTATTCGACATGTATCTTGACCGGATGGAATTTGATAAACTTGAAACAGAATTTCCTTTTGTGTGGAAGTATGCGGTAAAGAAGGTACTGGATATGGAAAGCAGAGGAATGATCAAGGAAAGAGGTAGGTTGATTATTGAAATAATTGATAGGTATGATAGAAGAAAAGATTAAAATATTAATAGATTTAGGGTTTGTACCTATGGTGAAAGGAGAGGGAAATACGTTGTTTAGAATGAACGATGTTGTGATGTCGGTGTCAGATCCTAACCAAACACCAGAGCAGTTGAAGAAGGAGGTTATGTCTTTAATAAAGAACAGAGACATAGCAGAAAGAGGCGGACAGGTTCCAGTAGTTAAAGAGCCGGCGCCTGAGCCAGAGCCGGTCCAGAAGGAGGAACCGGAAGCTCAGGCGGAGGAAGCCGCTCCTAACCCTGGAGAAGAAGATTCGAATCCGTTTACAGAAAATCAGGAAACATTAGAGCCGTTTTATATCTGTGATGAGTTAAAGAAGATTGAGACCCCCAAATTCGTAAGATTGACATTAGACGATAATCGTTTTTATGTAAGAAAGATGGATGATGGGACGGCTAAGATATATGCTTCGGTAACAACTTTAATCAAAGATGGGTATGTAGATGATAAGACAGCACTTCAGGAATGGAAGCAAGAGATAAAGATGCTTGGTCGCAATCCAGAAGAGGTAGCGCAGTATGAAGCCGATAAGGGAACGATCATGCACTACTTATACGGATTGTACCTAACAGGTAGAGATATGGTCTTAAATCGAAGCTTTGTGGTTAAGACAGTGCAAGAAGGCAAGCTGAAGATATCTAAGAAAAATCTTGATCGGTTCTTTAATAGCATAGATGATCTTGACGATATGATTGTCAGGGTCATGAAGTTTGCCAAATTCTGTTCTGATTACAAGGTGAAACCGATGATGATAGAAAGAATCCTTTCTTTAGAGGATTACCTTGTAGCAACACCTATTGATGCGATGGTTAAAATGACATTCAAATACAAAGAAGAAGGTTATTTTGGAGCCGTGTATCAAAGGGCTACCGGACAGTTCAAAAAAGGTGATCCGAAGAAGGAAGTAAGAGAAGTGGAAAAAGAAGAAGTGGTCATTCTTGACTTTAAATCGGGAGGAATATGGGAATCATATGCATTCCAATTGGAAGCTGAAAGAAGAATGGTTAAAGCATGGTATGGCATTGATGCACGTATTATGAACTTTTCTCCAAAAAGCACGAGCAGTAAAGGATATACGCTGAAAGAATGGACAGAAGACAGTGTAGCACTTGAAAAGGCGGACTGTGTGTTCCAACAAGGTATGTTGAATCACCTTAGAAAAGATAAGAAATTCAAAGTGAGAAAAGGAGTGTTGAATATCAATAAACCATACAATGAAGAGGATCATACGGTTGTATATGATATTGCAGAGGAAATATCTAAAAGGTTCATGATATAAAAAGCAATGAGAGGAGCTAAGGATGCTTGATTTTAGAAAATACGAAAACGTACCTCGGTTTCAACTTGACCGCAGGCCTGGCAGGAGCCGACTGAAGCTAACCTGCCCGGCTTGCGGGAAAAGCCGGTGCCTTACCCCTTATATTGATGTGGCGACCGGTCAGGTCGTTGGCAATGAGTTTGGAAGATGCGATCATGAACGAACTTGCGGTTATGATAAACGACCTACCGGCAAGGATGTAGGTGACAAAGATCTTTGGATTTCGGGAAATAAGTGTATAAGAGCTTATCGCCCTCCTGTAAATCCTGACGTTGTAAATTACATACCTTTTAGCGAGTTTGAGAGGACTGTGGTTCCAGACGACAGAAACACCGTATTTAGATTTTTATCGTCTCTATGGGGAAAAGAAAGGGTATCTGATGTGTTCAGAAGGTATCATGTCGGAACAATGGACTTATGGGGATGGAAAGGATGTTGTGTATTCTGGCAGATAGACAAAGATTTTGTATGTAGAACCGGAAAGATCATGGACTTTTATATAAAGACCGACAGCCAGGGGAATGAGATTGATGTAAAAAGAGTGAAGGAAAAAGACGGTGACAATGAGCGGCCTCATGTTATGTTTTATCACTCGTTGCATGCAAGAGACTTCTTGTTTAGACAATGCCTGTTCGGAGAGCATCTTCTAAGCCAGTATCCGGATAAGGTGGTTAATCTGGTGGAATCAGAAAAGACGGCTATTATATGCGCTGTGAATAAACCAGATGAGTTATTTGTAGCTACCGGTGGGTTGCAGAATCTAAGGCCGGAAGTGATAGATGTTTTAAAAGATAGAAAGACTGTAGCTTTTCCGGATAAAGGACAAGCTGAGACATGGAGTAAAAAGATAGATGGGATGATGATGAGGTCAAGAATAAAAGTATCGGACTATCTTCAAAATGTTGAGAATGTAGGAGACGGAGATGATGTGGCAGATTTGATAATTAGTAACAAGATAAAAGAAAAATATCATGAGCCTGGATGTTTATATTAAGAACAAGAAAAAAGAAGAGGATCGTGAATGGGTTGCAAACATTACCCACAACATGAACAAGATGGCACAAAGGATATTCGTATCAGAAAATAAAGAAACGCTGTACGATTATGTTTGGAGACCAGAAGAATTGTATAGAGAAATATATACCAATGAGATGAAGAATATACTTACAAAAGGTATATGTATTATGATCTCCAAGAGAAAAAGTCTTTTGAAATACGAGCCAGAAAATGGATGGGGGTCTTATGATTCATTTCTTAAGTTTCTTATCGAATATAAAGAGGCGTGCGAAGATCATCCGGGTTATATAATTGAAGCAAGTAGATAATAATATGGAAAATTATAAAAACACTTCAAACGAGGTAGTGGTGATCGAATCGTCACCAGAAACGTATTTTGTTTACGCTATTCGTAACGCTATTCGTATCTCTAAATGTGCGTATCCGACAGCCAAGAAAGTAATTTTCAAAAGAGAGGACGTAGAGGTAGAGATCTCAGAAATGGAAACTGAAAGCAGTTTGTATGAAAAGTTTAAAGAAAAACAAAAGAATAGGGTATGGAACTTAATGAGCGCCAACAACGGGTTTTAAGAGGCGAAATTTGTCCTTATTGCGGAAGAGAAACTGAGCTGGTCAATGCCGATAAAATATATAGCAGAAAAGGCTTAGGGATGGTTATGATGTGTAAACCATGCAACGCTTATGTCGGTGTTCATGAATCAGGGCCGAATAAGGGAAAAGCTAAAGGCCGACTTGCGGGGCCATCACTGAGGTCTCTTAAGATAAGAGTCCATGCCGAACTTGACAGACTATGGTCTACGCCGGAGGAACGGAAAAGGATGTATAAAGATTTATCTGAATTTCTCGCTATACCGGAAGAGTACACACATATAGGTATGTTCGGCGAGAAGACGATGGGGAAAATCTTTCAGTTCTGTCATGTAAACAAAGAGCGATCAGGTTCGAGAATAGAATGGCATAAGCCTGGAGATAAGTGCCCTAACAAAAACAATCAAATAGTGTCAGGCAGTAGCGCATGTAGAGGATGTCCTGAGTATCTTCATGATGAGAAAGACGGGTATGTTTGGTGTGATCCTGATATGAGCTACGGCAGGTTGAAATAGGGCGCGAATTGCCTATCTTTGTGCTATTATTAATCAAAAAAAATATAAGCACATGGGCAGATCAACAGAGTACTACAGGACTCATCCCGAAGCCAGGAAGAAAAAGGCTAAAAAGGACAAGGAGATAAATGCCAGACCGGAACAGAAAGCCAAACGCCGAGAGCTTGGTCGTAAAAACTACGAAACGGACAAGAAGAAGGGTAAGGGCTGGAGAAAAGGCAAGGATTGTTCTCATACCAAGAACGGTCTTAGGTATAAATCAGTAAAAGCTAATAGGGGATCCAAATCGGATACAAAAGGTGACAAAAATGCACGAGGAGATAGCAAATAGGATAGATATAAGAAGGATATTCAAAACCTCCAAACAGGTTATGGAAGAGGCGTATGAGAATATCTTAAAATACAGGCGGGGAGAGCTTATCCCCGCTAAAACCGGATACGATTATATTGATGAGGCTTTGCTTGGAGGTATTTTCCCTCAGCATGCTATTGCCATAGGGGCTCGGCCATCTGTGGGTAAATCGTATGTGGCCCAAAAGATATTGGAAAATGTGATGAATCCGATGATCAACCCACAAGCAGAAGATTATTTTCTTGTCAATTGCGAGTTCGAAATGAATCCTCAAGATCTTCTTCTTCGCAGAATGAGTCAGGATATGAAAAAACGGGCTCCTGAAATATTAAGAAGGCAAGATTCTAATACAGTAGAAGAGATGAGGATGTTTGAAATCCTTCAAGGTGAAATCAGAAATAATATAATATACATCGACGCTCCGTGTACGGTAAAAGAGTTTGAGGCGGCTGTATATCATATAGCTACTAAGCATAAAGACAAACGTCTTATAATATTTAAAGTCGATCATATTGCTTTGATAAAAAGAATGGGATTGGATCCTAAGTCGGCTATAGATGATTTGGTGGCGGTTATGAACGAGGCTAAATTAGTATATAAAAACATATTTTTCCTCATCATATCCCAATTCAACAGAGAGATAGAAGGAAGGATAAAAAGCCCTCAAGAGCAGCCTCCCCGTCTTTCTGACTTTTATCAGTCTGATACGCTGGGGCAACTATGTACGTTAATGATAGGTTTGCATAATCCTCGCAGATACGGGCTGGACAAGTATATGATATTTGGGAAAGACTGGTATCAGACTCTTGACCGGTTTAAAACTGAAAACAAAACATCATTCAGGACAGCCGGACTGGTGTTTCATCATATACTGAAGGTAAGGCAAGTTAGTATGGAAGAGCTTACTAATACAATCCACCCAGAGATCCTGCCGGGACATGGATGGATGTACGGGGAGGGCGGGACGAAGTTCGTGAACCCCAACCAGCCGCCGACGCCTCCCAAGCTCTATACTGTGGAAGACGTTACGGACAATCAGGAACAAGAACAAGAGACAAAAGAAGAACAGTCATTGTATTAAAAAAAATAAGAACCATGAGACTAACAGTAGAAGAAAACGAATACCTGATAAGTAAGTTCCTTTTGGTTCTTACTGAGTTTGCAGGAGATGAAAGAGAGATGTTTTTAATCAACTCCATACATGATAAGGCGGTGGCGGATATGAATTATCGTCTTCCGTCTTTAATAAGCAGAGAACGTAAAAGACGAGTTATTGAGCTCCTTAAAGAAGGAACCAAAATAATCAAGGACTTTTCCGGCTATGCAGGTGATATGGGTATGATTAACGAATACGATCGCCTAAAGAAAGAAATAGGAACCGTCCAAGACCAGCTTGGTGACGTAGAAGGTCAACTTCGGGCAGCAGGAGAAGTTATTAAAAAAGAACTTGATATGATTGCTGACCGAATCAAAGAAGATCTTCTTGATCGAGAACTGGCTAAAAGTAATGCCGAGGCTGAAAGAAAAGCCAAAGTAGATCCGAGATACGAAGTAGCTTTAGGTGATTACAAGGAGATGCTGGAAGTGATTTTTACAACCAGAAACAAGTATTCTACGGTAGATTCTGTACATGACGATCTTCGACAGTCGGTATCTACCGGTAGAAATTCGATTATTAAAGAAGGGTACAACAGTTAAAAAACAAGGAGGGAATATGGAAAAGAAGGAATTTAAAGTAGGAGAAGTATTTACTGCCGGATTTGTAAAATTGAAATGCGTGGAAAATGATACATGCGATGGATGTATATTTGAAGATTGTATGTCATGTTCATTTAGAGATGGGACTATTGGTCCATGCGATTGTGCAGAAAGAGAAGACAAAAAGAATGTTATTTTCATTAAAGCTGATTAGGCATGTACATCAATTTCAGACAACTTGCAGCATCAGACATGACTCCTAATGATCTTGCTAATCTTCTTGCCATAAGACAGAAGGATTCGGTTATGATCGAAGCCATGCCGAAAGAAGATGCTGGGAGGTATATAGAGCTTGGCCTGGTTGAGAAATTAAAATCAGGTGTGATGAGATTAACCAACAAAGGAACGTCTTTTGTGAATTATATAGAGACACCAGAGATGACAGACGAGGTTCTGGAAACGTTGAAGATTATGATAGGAATGTACGAATCATATTCAAAAGACATAGGTGTCAGTAGAAAAGAAGCGGAATCCAGATTGTGTTGGTTTATGGGTAACACCTCATTCAAGAAAGAGGTCATACTTCAGGTAACGGAATCTTATATAGCAGAGTCAGGAGATTATACAATGAGCTTATGTAACTTCATATGGAAACCGCCTTCTCAGGCTTTTTCAGTCCATATGAACCTTAAAAATTCAAAGCTCTTTGACTTAATAGCTGAAAAATTTAAGATCGCTACCGAGCCTTATTTGGAGTCTAAGAAGAATAAGGAAATGGATTGGTTGTTTGCCGTATCTAAATTGCCTACGCCGCCGGCTAAAGGCAATCCGGATTATTTGTTTACCGGAAGCTCGGAGACAGATAAAGAGCGATTGAAAAACATAAAAACGTATTTATTTAACAAAATTAGAAAGCAATGGAAAAAGTAAGAATCAGAAAGATAATAGAGGATATAATTATTACTCGGTTTCTTAATTCGGAAATAGATATAGTTCATGAAGAAGATGTGTCGTTTAAAGAACTTGGATTAGATTCTGTTGATCGGATTGAGCTTGATGTGATGGTGGAACAAAAATTCAATATTGTTATTATTGATTATGATATGGAGACCATCAAAGATATGACTAATCTTGTTTACAAAATAATAACAGAAGGATATGGGAAGTGACATAATTTTATGCATGGCTTTAATAGCGTCATTTGCTTTTGTTATACAGTTTTTGTTGTCGATATTAGGATCTGATCTGGATACGGATATTGACATTGACAGTGCTTCTGATTTAAGTATGTCTTTGTCGGACATCATATCATTCAAGGGCATAACACATTTCATCCTTGGATATAGCTGGACTACCTACTTTTCGGGTTCTCATTTAGTAGGGGTTGTGATAGGGTCGTTTTTCTTTATCGTTTTGTTTTACGTATATAAGTTACTTCTTAAGTTAAAACAAGAAATGGTGTACGAATGTCCAGAAGATTTAAATGGCAGAGAGGTGGAGATAGTATTTAGATCAGGAAAGAACCATTATATGGTAAATATTGTGAAAAACGGGAGACAGGAACAGATGAGAGTAAGGTGCTTGTCTGGGAAAAATTACAAAAATGGTGACAAGGTGAACATAAAATACGAAGAAGGAGAATTAAGTATCTAATTTTTTTTATATCAACAATTAAATTTTAAAAGTTATGACAACAATCATGTACGTGTCAGCTATCTTAGCTGTAGTGATTATTTTGACAATCATCGGAGTCTTATCAAGGTATCGTAGATGCAAGCCTAATCAGGTTTTGGTCGTTTACGGTAAGACAGGTGGGGAAAAGAAATCGGCGAAATTATATCATGGTGGAGCAGCATTCGTGTTGCCTATTATCCAAAGCTATGATATTTTATCTATGGAGCCTATGCAAATAGATTGTAGGCTTACTGGTGCTTTGTCATCTCAGAATATTAGAGTAGATGTGCCTACAACTATTACAGTAGCTATCAGTACAAATCCTGAAATCATGCAAAATGCAGCAGAAAGACTTTTGGGGATGGATACCGAATCTACTGAAAATCTTATTACAGACATCGTTTACGGTCAGATGCGTTTGATTATTGCCGAAATGACAATCGAAAAACTTAATTCTGATAGGGATGAGTTTTTGGATAAGGCAAGAAAAAACATTGATAACGAACTTAATAAATTGGGTCTTTATCTTTTGAACATTAACATCAGTGACATCAGAGATGAAGCCGGCTACATCATGAATCTTGGTAAAGAGGCTGAAAGCAAGGCTCTGAACGAAGCACAGGCTAATATCGAAGAACAGGAAAAGCTGGGTGCTATTAAGATTGCTGTACAACAGAAGGAAAAAGAAACGGCTGTAGCTAATACCCAAAAAGAGCAAGAGATTCAAATTGCCTATACTGAAAAAGAAAAAGAAACGGTAGTAGCTGAAACAAAGAAAGAAAAAGAAGTAGCTTTGGCTTTAACCGATAAAGAAAAACAGATCGGTGTAGCTCAAGCCGATAGAGATAGGGCTGCGGCTATAGCAAAGACTTTGGCTGACAAGGAATCAGCGATCGCAAGATCTAAGGCGGAACTTGAAGTAAACAAAGCTGAAGCCGAAAGAATGGAAGAAGTTGGGAAGAATAAAGCTGAAGCTGACAAACAAGCAGCTATAGCAATACAAGACTCTGAAGCTCAGATTAAGAAAGCTGAAGCTGAGAAAAATGCTTCTGTAGGCTACAACAATGCCCAGAAAGAGGTTGCTGTATCAGAATCAGAATTGCAGGTTATCAAAGCTCAATCAGAAAAGAAAGCCGGGGAAGAGAAAGTTAAATCGGAAGCGGCTGTGAAAACGGCAAAAGAGCTTGCTGATAAAGAAGTGGAAGAAGCTAAAGCTAAGAAGGTTCAAGCTGCGCTTAAAGCTGAAAAGATTGTGCCGGCTGAAACCCAGAAGGAAGAGGCTATCTTGCAAGCTGATGCTGAAGCTGAGAAGATCAAACGCCGGGCCGATGCTGAAGCAGCAGCACATTTGGCAAAAGCAGAGGCGGAAGCAAAAGCTATTCAGATGAAGCTGGAAGCGGAAGCCGAAGGTAAGAAAAAGTCGTTGATGGCAGAAGCCGACGGATTTAAGGCTATGGTGGAAGCAGCAGAATCCAATCCTCAGATCGCCATCCAGTACAAGATGGTTAATCAGTGGAAAGAAATTGCTGGAGAACAGGTTAAGGCGTTCGAGCACATCAATCTCGGAAATATCACGGTATTTGACGGCGGTCAGAACAGCACCGGTAATTTCCTTAACAATGTTGTTAAGGCCGTTGCTCCGGCATTGGGAGTCATTGATCAGCTTCCGATTGCAGATACTTTAAAGAAGTTAAAAGGAGATGACAAAAAATAAATACAATGGCCCAAGGTTACACTTGGGCCTAATTGAAGAAGCAAAAGCAGCATTCATAGATTTCCTGCCGGCAGGGACAGTGCTTTACTAATTACAATATTTTTAACATGGATTTTGGACAAGATTTAGAACCAGAAGAACTGACCAAGCATTATGATCAGTGTCATGGAATTGATTTTGAAACAGAAGAAGAGGAGGATGAAGAATATGACGGATGAAGAATTTGCATTAGATAATAAGAAAAAGGTTGTTGTAAGAAAAAGAATATCTTATTTAAACAAAGGGGATAAAGTATGGATTGTGTCTTCCGACGGGTATCTGCTACACACGGACGTAGTTAGAGCCGAACGCGGACGGTCTTATGTGGATATAGATGGGATTCTGTATTGGAAGCGAGGATTAGATGGCAAGCATCGTAATCGTAATAACTACATGCAGTTTGCCATGACACCAGAAGACGGTAAGAAGTATGTCGTATATTACCCGGAAGGATTTAAAGACAATGACTTATGATGGTCCCGGAAACGCATTTGCTATATAAGGAGTTTAATGGTGTAAAACGTCTTGCCATATCTTATTCCCAGATAGATACGTTTCTTACCTGTCCAATGAAATGGTATAAGACTTACGTAGAGGGCAAAAGGTCTACGGAAAAACAAGAAGCTACGTCTTATGGTACGGTTATCCATAAGACACTGGAATACTTTTTTAAGAACGGAAGACAGCCTTCTGGTAAAGACCTTGGAGAAGCAATAAGTTACTATTCCTATCAAGAAGACATACCTTGGCAATCACCGGAAAATATGATGATAGCCATGAAGCAATCCGGGGAGCTTCTTGCTTGGATTGTGGATCTGTTTAAAAAAGACGGGAATAAGTTTATGATAGCTGATAGTGATCTTAATCCCTGCGAGAAACTTATTAGACACGGTGCTATAGTTGGAGTCGAAGAAGATTTTGTGCTGCCGTACCGTCTTCCTAAGCCTGTTGATATAAATGGGACCGTTCATACTCATGTGTACATAGTAGGATCGGTGGATCTTCATCTGGCTATAAAGAGCAAGAACGTAGTTCACCATTATGTCATAGATTGGAAATCAGGTAATAAGGTTTTTGATTCTAAGAAGTTGGAAACGAATTTACAGCATCCTATATATTCGTTTTACATCTATAGAAAATATGGTGGAGTTCTGCCAGATATGAACATCTATTTCTTTACCAGGACCAGACAGTACCAAAAGGTTAAGGTGGATGAAGAGCGTAAAACAAAATCTATAGAAATGCTAAATGACACTTTATCTAAAATGTATGATTTTGAAGATAATAGTGTAAAATCATTTCAAGCGTACATCCAGGGAGCAGAAGGGGCCAGATATAGCAAGCGGCGTGCCACCCTAAGCCAGCCTGTTTCGCAAAACAAGCTACCCTGCCCGTCGGCACTGTGTTATTATTGTGACTTTGGATTACATAACAAAAACGAATGCCCTTTCTCTTCAGATTGGGATCCGTCTAAAAAGATAAATCGATGAAATACGAGGACGTTCAAAAGTTAAGAACAAAATACCGGCAAGATCCGGAAGTCATATATCTTGAAGAGATGAGGAACGTGGCGGTACGGTGCGGAAATTTTAAAAGGCGTTTGAGTTCCAGGAGAAACTTGAGGCTATTTGGTTTAACTACTTAAAGGGAGTGCAATGAAAGAAGATCTAATATGTGGAGTAGCGATCCTTTTGTATTTAGTTTTATTATACTTGCTCACGACAATTTTCATAAAAACAGGTGAAGCAGTAGATCGTTATAAGATGAAGAAGAAAACTGACAAAATCAAAGTAGGTCAAAGATACGAACATAAGAACTACTTTGAGGATCCATTTGAAAGAGGCAAGCATGTGATTAAGATATTAGACATAAAAAAGAAGGGTACGCTCTATATGAGTACGAAGAAAAACTATATATACGTTCTTCTGAGAGTCTTGAATATATTGTTAAAAAATATATTTTAATTACTGATATAAAATAAGGGGTTATGGAAAAGAAAGTCACAATCAAAGAAGGGATGGATATTTTTACAAAAATGCAGGGAAAGATATATGGGTCTATATTGGACTTTTTGGAAATAAAGTGCTATCCATTTTAAAAAACAAAGGTGTTATTGCATGTGAAAACGATGCTGAATATTGCGTGTTGATGGATGGAGAAGATCATTTTATAAGTATAGCAAAAGACATGAGTCACGACTATTGTTGTGAATACGTTGTAGAAAGAGCAGAAGCCTACAGAGACTACCCCTCCAAAGGTGCTACATGCAGTGTATGTCTGTTTGAAGATAATGAGAATAAAGCGAGAGAAATGCTAAAGGAGGCGATAATAGAACTTTCAAAAACAGTAAAATAGATTGCGATGGGCTTTGAACTTAGACCTTACCAAAAAGAGGCCGTAGATGCCGGGCTTAAGTTTCTTACAGGAAAATCTAAGAAGCCTGGCATAATAGTGGCCCCATGCGGAGCAGGTAAGAGCCTTCTGATATCCAAGATAGCGCATGAGATAAATAGACCGACGTTAGTATTGCAGCCATCAAAAGAGATTCTGGAACAGAATTATGCGAAAGCCATATCATTTGGAGCTAAACCTACCATATACTCTGCCTCATGTGGCGTAAAGGAATTATCGGCTATGACTTATGCTACACTTAAAAGCATAAAGAAAGACGTAGCAAGGTTGAAAGATATAGGGATAGACACCTTATTGGTGGACGAATGCCACTCGGGGTATTCCCCTGAGGAAGGTTCTGAATTTATGGAGTTTATGAGCGAGTTTCCCGAGGCGAAGGTGCTGGGCTTCACCGCCACGCCCTGCCGCCTCCGGACCTACAGCTCCATGCTGGAAGGAAACTACAGCAAACTTAATATGCTGACGAAAGACGAACATAACTTCTTCAAGAAAATAGTTCATGTAATACAAATACAAGAGCTAACTTCTCAAGGTTTTTGGTGTCCACTTAAGTACGAACGATGGTCGTTTGATGAATCGGCTCTGATGTTAAACAGTACCGGAGCCGAATACACCAACGAATCTATTAAAGAAAGTATTGTACGAAACGGCTTAAACAACTCTATCTACAAGCGCCTTCTTCAACTTATGAACGAGCGTAAAGCCATTTTGGTTTGCATGGATTCTATCGAATCATGTAATAGAATATCAGAGTTCATGAATGCCAGGATGGGAGCCATAACCGGTGTCGTGACATCGCTAACAACCAAAAAAAAGAAAAGAGAGCAAATTATATCCGATTTCAAAGAAGGTAAGTTAAAGGTCGTGTTTAATTATTCAACGCTTGCTACCGGATTTGATTTTCCTGAACTTGATTGCGTGATGTTTGGACGCCCAACATTCTCATATTCAACATATTACCAGGTTCTCGGCAGGTGCGTTCGTATTCATCCTGACAAGAAAGAGGCGCTGATTGTTGACTGCTGCGACAACATGAGGCGTTTCGGCCGGATAGAAGACTTGACAATCGAACAATTCCCTTCTAAGGGATGGTGTATGTTTGCCGGCGATCAACTTCTGTCCAATATAAGGATGGGTGATATTATTACCAAAGACGAGATCCTTCGCCGGGCAGCCTCGCTTAAATCTGTGAATGGAGATGGTAGGAGAGAAGACGATCTTGACAGTATAATAATGTGGTTTGGAAAATATGAAGGAATTAGATTCAAGGACATACCGGTGTCGTATTTTAGGTTCTTGGCTGAGAATATGGCAGTAAAACCAGGAGACAGGAAAGAAAAGATTATCGAATATTATAATAGGATAAAAGCATGAACAACAAGAGAAGAAAAAAAAATATCGGATGTTATTAACAGCGTAAATAAGTATAAAACAGATTTTGAATACATCAAATCAAAGTTATCGGAGTTGAAGTGCAACATAAATTCAGCCAAAGATGATGTTGATATGATTTTAGACGAAGAGACTGAGGCGAGAGATAATATACCGGAATCGTTACAAGACTCAGAAAGATATTGGGAATCAGATCAGGCTGTAACTGATATGGAGGAGGTGGTTGATGACATGGAAGGTATTATAAATGATATAGATGATGTGATTTCAACCATAGATGGGAGCATTAAAACCATAAATGGTTCTATAAAAGTAAATTTGGTAGGAATAATGTGAGTCCATAAAAAACACTATGGTAATTATATAACACTTTACACTTTTCCTTAGTATTATTCCCATATAATTGAGATTGTGTCAAAATGCTGGCACAATCTCTTTTCGTTTACTAAAAAATCAATATAACAAGTTATGAAAAAGAATAGACATAAAAAAGAATCGCTTTTAAACAAGCGGGTATTAGTTAAGTGGATAGATTCCAACCTATCAGAAAGAACATGGGTAGATCTGGAGGATTACGAAACAGATATATCAGAAATAGAGAGCTATGGTATTGTTGTACATGAAAATGAGAGATCTATATCTGTAGCTGGTCATTATGCTGTTGGTAATTCCAATACATTAGAACAAGCTTCTGGTATAATGACCATACCAAAAGCTTGTATTAAAGAACTTATTTTCCTTTCTTTTGGCAACCACTCTTACTTTTTCCACGACGGGAAGCGGCTTGTAAAGTGTAACCAACACTATAAGTAAAATTTAACACAATACGCTTGTATTAAAGTTACACAATCTATATTTTTACGTCGTGTAATTTTAATACAAGCGTATTTTATTAGATAATTTAAAAGGTATGATTTCTAAAGACAGGTTATTGTATGGAGTGGTAATCAGACAAGACATTAAAACTTCCTTTATGTCATTAACTGGATTACAAGAGGCATATACAAGAAAAAAAGAGTAGAGATGGGGTGGAATGATAAGAGAATAGAAAATATTCTTTCGAACAAGGAGAGTGCAGAAAGGATATTTTATATTCTTAAAAAACAGAAATACATAAAAAGTGAAAACTTGAAAGAGTTTATGGATATAGTGGAAAACAACTCTTTGATAAAAGTAATGAAGTGGTATAATGCCTATAAGACTACAGGAAGAGGAACAAACAGGAATGTTATGTGTGATCCCTACATATGGGTATTAGTCGCTATAGAATTAAATCCTATGCTGTATGCAGAAGTTACTGGATGGTTAAATGATAAACTTATTTTGGATAGAATAGAGATAGGGGATAAATACAATACTCTTTCAAGGTCTGTATCAAAATTTGAAGATGTTGATTATATAGAAATGGCTGATAAGTTAAACTGGATTGTATTCAATAAACATAAATATGTTTTAGATAACAGAGCAACTCAAGAGCAGTTGAAAGAACTTGAAACCCTACAGTCTAATCTTGCATTCTGCATAGAGATGGGAACCATCTCTTCTTTCTCTAATTTAATGAACATGATGAGATCTATATATGTAAAGAAATGGGGAGAAGAGGCTGTAACTTCTAAAAACGTAAAATAATATGGGAGTAAAAGAAATAAGAGAACTACTTAGACTCTACAATCTCGAACATAGTGTCGTCCAGAACAAAAACTCTGGGCGGTATTCTATTATTCTCCATAACAACATCATAGGAACGAACGTAGATGGAGAGAAGGTAGTTGTGTTCAGAACCATTCCGGATGGAAGCAATACGTTCTCTATGGAGCGAAATAGATTCTATGAGGGGTTTGTAGAGGCTTTTGATGACGATAAGGCGATTGAAGCCGTAAGACAGTATTTTGAGAAAAACAGAAATGATAGGGTATAAGACGAAGATGGATTATATTACTATCGAAATGAGGTAAAACAACGATAAAGCAATGGAAAAGATGGACGATAATACTAAAAATATCCTTTATCCAAAAGGATCTATTTTTCGCATATTAAAAGATGATATAATCAGTGCCGAATTTAAAATCGTCAAAGGAGCTATAGCGGAGGCAGTATCAGACATAGAAGTAAATGATAAATATGCTGAGGTTTGTTGCAATGGGGAGACGTTCGTCATAGAAACGGATATTATGGATATTATTCTTACCAAAGACCCCATAGAAAACAAATCGGTGAAAAATGACATCATTGATGATAAACTACGATGGGATTTGCTTCCAATGGAAGAGATTGAGGACATTGTAAAAGTCTATCATGCCGGAGCCAAAAAGTACGATCCTAATACTTGGCAGAACCTTGACAACGGATTTGAACGGTACCGTGCTGCGATGTTTCGACACCTGATGGAATACATGAAAGGGGAAAGAGTGGATTCCGATACAGGATGTTTTCATCTTGCACAATGTGCATGGAACTGCATAGCTATGCTGTGGTATGACAAGCATGGAAAAGGGTTGATACCATTAAATAAGGAGGAAAAGAAATGACAATAGAACAACTAAATTATTTATTAAGAAAAGAGCTTTATGCTATAAAAAACCATAAAGACAATATTGATAGAATCAAAAAAGAATATTTTGATTCCAATTATGGGTTAAAAGAAGGAGATAAGATCCGTATTTTACACGAAGCAGGAGATGAAATGATAGGCTTCTTGAAAAAGTTGAAGTATGTGAAGACGGAGATCTGTACTTGACAATACAAAAACAAAACGAAAAAGGTGACAGAGGCAGAGGAAAATGGAATATGTATCTATCATCAAAATTAATTAAAATTGAAAAATGTGTATAATACCATGAGAGTGTTAAGTTTATTTGACGGAATGTCATGTGGTCAAATAGCGCTAAAAGAAATAGGGATCACACCTGAAGTATATTATGCATCAGAAATAGATAAGTTTGCTATTAAACAAACGCAATTAAATTTCCCTAATACGATACAAGTAGGAGATGTAAGGGATTTGAATGTAGAAAATCTTGGACACATAGATCTTATTTTAGCCGGCAGCCCATGTACGGATATGTCCTTTTCTGGAAAAAGAAAAGGGTTGTCTACCGTAGAAGGAATAGAAATCAAATCACTTAATGAGTATTTTGAACTAAAAAAACAAGGATTTGAGTTTGCCGGTCAGTCTTACTTATTCTGGGAGTTTATTCGTATTTTGAATGATGTAAGAAAAACTAATCCTGATGTATTATTTCTTCTTGAGAACGTTAAGATGGGAAAGAAATGGGAGCCGGTATTTGATGATGCTATAGGGTGTAAAGGCAATCATATTAATTCAGCACTTGTTTCCGCTCAAACCAGGAAACGTATTTATTGGACTAATATTCAAGGCGGCATTATCCCTCAACCTAAAGACGAAGGTTTGACTATAAGTGATATAGCGGAATATGAAGTAGATGAAAAATATTACTTATCTGAAAAAGTTTTAAACAATTTAGCTTTTCACTAAAAAAAGAAATCACGACAAGGGAAATTGTTATGGAGCTAATATTAAAACAAAAGATGAAAAATCCAATACTGTTACCGTAAAGGGTAAATACAAGTACGATCTTATTTGTGTAGCAATGAGAGGCAGGAATCCAGAAAAACCTACATGTAGAGAATCTGGTCTTAAAACAGTTCAGATGATTGAATTTAAAAACGATGGAAAATCCAATTGTCTCACAACAGTTCAGAAAGATAATCTTATTTTCCAAATACCAAGAGGATTTAACAAAGGTGGATTTCATGAAGATAAGGCTCCAACATTATCTTGTAATTCATATGATAGAAACAATTTTATCATACAGAGAGCATTACATGGCGATTTCAGAATAAGAAGATTAACCCCTACAGAGTGCTCCAGGTTACAGACTGTACCAAATTAGTATAAATGGGAATGCAGCGAAACCCAACAGTACAAGATGTTGGGAAACGGGTGGACTATTAAAGTTATTGAACATATACTTAAAAGAATAAAATAATAATGATTAGAGCAAGATTTTACATTAAAAAATCCGACTGCGGTAACGACTACCGTCCAGTCAAATGGCCTATAAAATACCCGTATTGGTGTAGCGCAGAATCCAGTAATTCATTTGTATTGGTGGCGTATGCTGAAGACGAAGACAGTATAAAGAACTGTGGCCGGAAGCATACGATATTAATGTCTTAGAAAAAGATACTGAGGTTAAATTCACATTAAGATTTCCTAAGCCGAAATGGTATGAATTGCAAGAAGAGAGATTAGAAGAGTATGATAAATTATATGGTAAATTCGTATGGGTTACAGACATGTGTCTAAAAGATGGGAAAATAAGAAAGGTAAAAGCCAGAATAGAAGATTGTGGTGGTCTTTTATTAGCCGACACTCCTGGTCGTTACACCCCTTATCAGATAGGGGATTGTGCTTTTGAAAGCAAGGAAGAGGCTTTAAAACATGCAGAGGGACAGAGAACGGATTTAATTAAGTCTCTTAAGTTACAAATACACGAACTTGAAAATCTAAAATTTAAATGCGATGATTAATTACGCGGCAAAAGCCAGGAAAGCTTATTTGATAAACAATTTCGATAAGATTCTTAACAGTCTTAACACGCTTCATTCAACGGTTGAGACCATGACGTTGTTCGTAAACGACCAGGCTTATAATTACATTCTTAAGCTGAAGGGAGTGGTTAAAGGCGGTCCTATGTACAGACATAATGTTAAGCGTTTTTTAAATGAGATGGACAAAGAGATAAAGAGGTACAATGCTTCTATCTACTACATAAACAAAGAACGTAGTGAGGTTATTGCTGACATAACACAGGTTATGGAAGACTGTCTCATGCCATACATAGACGACCTGGCCGGCGCCATCAAGTCTGGCGTGTCGTCGAAGGGTCTGTCGGAGGAGCGGACGGAGGTGGCGGTCTTGGCTCTCGTTATCTCCAGCCTGGCCACTACCTCTGGAAGACTTATCTCTGACGGGTATAAGATTATGAAAGAAATGGGTGGAGGACAAGGTGGTAACCCATTTACGTTTATGAGTATCGATAAAATAAGAAGGTTGTCTGTTTCGCTGTCAGATATTATTACCGGCGGTGAGGTCCCTCTTACGAAAAAGGAAGCGGATAGGGTAGCTTCGGCGATGGATGTCTTTATTGAAAAAATGTCGGATTCGGATATTGTTGATAAGGTAATCAGCATACTCGAAGAGGCAGAATCTAAAAACAAGGAGAAGCGATCGTGAATTATTTGGATGGGTATGTAGAAGAAGTTCTTTCTGAGCCGTACTATGACGATTATGGCTCTGGGGTTTTTAGGTGGTGGGTGAAAGTGTCTTACGTTTGTGAAGGAATAGGAGCTGTCACTACCTTAATGTTTGATACGAGAGAAGAAGCGGAAGCTGTAAAAACAGGTTATAAATTTTTATGTTGAAAATAATATGAGGTATTTTATTTTATTGATGGCACTTGTGTTATCATCATGTTCGCATGATGATAGTCAGGTTAATAACGGATGGGTTATATATGATCTACGTCCTTTAGAAGATGGATGTATAATGTATTATGGTGAAGACGAAAGAATTTCAATATTTTATAATAATAGGCTTATAAAATTCGTTGGATACCAAGGGGAATACAATATCGGAGATTCTATTAAGATCGTGAAAGTAAAATAATATGGAAAATAATTTAAAACTCGTATGTCCAAAATGTGGCACCCCTCACCAGCCTCATTCTCCGCACACGTTGGATGCAGATGGATTTGAAAGGTGTGAGATAAGAACTATCATGGAAGACAAGGGATGGTGCTACGAATGCTCTTTTTGGCAAAATATGTACGACAAGCACAAAGACGATCCTGGATGGGTTAGGATAGACGGTGAAAGCTGGGTGCTTAAGCCTATGGTGGAAAACGTGCCAAGAGGATGGAATAGCCTTGGATGTGGTGGAAGAAAAATGTATATCAATATCGAAGGGAAGGGTATTGTTACATCAAATAACTGCTGGTGCCAAGGTGATGTTTCGGATGCATTTAAGGATCTGATGCCTGATAATGCTACTTGGGCTACGAAGGAGGAATTTGACAAAGCTCCTGTAGTAGGACATATCATAGAAGGTATTGGTTTAGTTTTCACGGATAGGGGAGGTCATGAAGTTAATGCTTAAAAACTTAGGTAATTATATACCTTTTTTTCATAACAAAAGAAACCGGTTCTCTATCATCTCTGACTGAGAACCGGTAAGAAAACAATTTCAGAAAAAATTAAACCTACATAATCTTTCAAGTAAGAACAAAAAACGTACAATCTACTCTTTGACAATGCTAAGATAGTATATTGGGGTCATATCAAAACAATGCAAGCCCAATATTCTTCGTCTATTTGTAGCTAACATCATCATCTCCTTCATCAGGAGTGGCGCCGATAAAGAACATCATTGACTTATTGTTCGTCTGCTGCCACCAATTATAGGCGCGTGCCACGTCTTCTGGTGTCTTGATGTTATACCATTGTTTGATAAACGTCTGTTTGGCGAGCTGCCTAAATAACTTAGACTCTCCCTTGTATGTACCAGATGTTACTTTATCAAGTGAATAATTCCTAAGATCGGTAAGATCCTTAAGTTTCCGTCCCATAACAAATGGGTCGTTAATGATATCAACCACGTTAAGCTCCATAATAAATGGCATCTGTGAAGCTATTTCGTTTATGGTTCTGAATCCGACGTAGGATCCGAATTGAGTAAGCCAACTTTCCTCGTTTTCATCATCATCACGCCACCCGGCAAGAAGCATAGATACGGCTTGCATAATAAGGAACGTGCCGGCATAGACACTGAGACGTTTTAGATTGGTTTTCTCTACCTCATTCATATTGTCTTTATTTTCGTTCCAGGCATCTATGATGTTTTTCATACCAGACTCGGAAGCTAAGCTAAATGTTTTGGCTATCATATTCTTTAACGTAATTGACAGTCCCTCCTCTTCTTGCATTGTTTGGAAATTGAAGCCACGCCTTTTCCACAGACGTTGAGCCGCCAGCACCAACCATCCTCGGTGGGCGGTCATGAACCTGGCTATCCAGTTGCGTGATGCGGCAGTCCGATTTTCTTCATTCAAAGATCCGTTACATATCTGTGACAAGCTGCGAACTTGATTTCGAGTTATAGCCATCTGGGTTTCGACTTCCTCGGCAGTAACACCCGATCCAGGTTTTACGACCACCTTCCCATCCACGACGTCTACCATACTCCATAAAGTACGATCTTTTAATGCATTCCATTCTCTTTTTATGGTACTCTGTTCTTTATTACGTTCTTTTTTCCATCTTGAAATCCTGGAACGTGTAGAACCGGCCTTTATAGTATCGCACGTTATCCATAGTGGCAATCATAACCTGCGGATCACCATACATTCTGTTTCGTATGTTGAAAATACCCATTCTCTCACCTATGACATATAATTTACTTTTTCTATCTATGTCTCCGGTTTCTGCTATACAAGATGGCGCAAGGCGTGAAAACTCAGCCGATGCGTATTTAAGGGAGTCTTTGCTTATATACTGTCCTACGGCAGATTCCATGATGAGGTTGATATGACCTGTTAAGGCGCCGGTAGCTGCCACAAACGGGGACAGCGCCAGGTTCATGACCGACATAAATCTTTCAACGGCCATCATTATCCTGGTAAGGTCTACTGTGTATCCACCGATGTTTACCGTCAGTTTTTTGGTGTTCATCCTAATGCCATAATAATGATCGTTAAAGAAGTCTCTAAACATCTGATATGCTTGAGTCGCTTCAGCTTTCTTACCGCCTTCAAATTGCTTATTCAGCAACATCTGCTCCAGTCCTTGGGCAAGCTCTATAGATTTCTGCTTTTCGTTGTATAACGATGACTGCATCATAAGCATCGAATAAGAGTAGCCAAAATCGTGAGATACATCATCTTGGTTCTCCAACTCATATATGTAGTATTTAGGTATAGACCTAAGTCTGTCTTCCGGATCATATACTTCCCCTTGCCTGGTCTTACCATATAGAGAATCGTCTACTCTGTCCAGGCACAGATCTGATACAAAATTACGAACCGTATTTTTGAAGTTAATACCCAATCCTTCCATACGTTCTATGTCTTGTTTTGATATCTGTGGAATAGCATACAAATTGGGACTCTGCTCTTTGTATAGATCAAGGGATTGTCTTTTTATTTCCTTGAGTTTTTGAATCATATTCCACTGCTCTACGTTTTTAGTAGCAACTTCATTACCGTCAGCATCATACTTGATACCAAAGTCATTGAAATACGATTCATCACGATACAGGCTTTTCTTAGGCATGCGATGACCATACCCATGATCTTTTACATAATCAGGATTACGGCCGCTATTTTCGGCTTCAGATTCAGCCACCCATGCCCTTGCAGGATCGAAAGACAGGTACGATATGTCCATGCCATAATCTTGGGTGGATGTACCGTTTTGTACGTCCTTAACCATCTGCGCCACATCTATCTCACCTCGACCTATTTTGTCGATCATGGCCGCATATCCGGTAGGCGCCATGCGTTTATAGTACGAAAAGACCTGGCTCCTGGCAAATTCATTAACAATAGCATTGGTCTCTTCTATGCCCTCTTCTCTTGTATTATTTAAAAACAAGCTGGCCATCTTAGCATTAACAGCATTCCTGAAATCTCTACCGTCTAATTCTTTGCTTATACCAAGCTTTTCTGACAGGTAGTTGGTTTCAGATACGGTAAACAGATATCGGTTATCAGCAGCCTTAAACAGCTTATCCCTTAAAGCCTGAATCCTTTTTGCTTTCTTCGCCGTAGTATGACGTTGTACGAACTTCCATTCTACTTCCTTGGAGTCAGCAAGAGCATTTAAATAAGACTGATTTACTTCGTTTTCGGCCTTACTGCTTTTAGTAAGGTACTTATCAATATCTTCAAGACCCACCATCTTAGCATAATCTATTAAGATAGCGTAATCGGCTTCAATAGCTTCAGATGCAGCCCTAAAAGCATCTCTTTCAGATGAGGTAAATGTCGCTTCGTTAATCTCTCCGATATCAGCCACATCTCGGTTGTTTCCGATTATTTCCTTGATAATGGCCTTATTTTTTTCTATATCTTTTACAATCGAATCCACGTCAGTCGCATCTCTATCACTTGTCGTAGAACTAATGATATCATGCGCCATTTTAAGATACGAAGCCTTGTTATTTGATTCGGTACGCGCCGACTGTTCCGATTCTATATCATTCCAAAACCGATCGTTGAATGACAGGTGACCACCCAACATAAGCGTTCTCAATGCAGCTTCCCTCCTGACTCGCTCTGAATCGCTCTCAATTTTTGCAAAAACGATTCTGATACGGCATTAGTAACATTATTTGATTCCTTTCTCCAAACTTCATTTATAGCTTGTATTTCTTTGGCCATCTTAAGTTGGTCGCCGGTTTTTTCCACTCTCCTGGTTCCTACATATATGTATTCTGAAGCTGCTTCTTTACGTTGTTTACGAAGCAGTCCTTCTTCTTCGTAATTGCTGCTTTTAAAATAGGCAACTTCATCAAAATTACCACCGCTATCAATAAAAGGCTGCCTCAATATCCGTTTTTGCCTGGATAGAGCATTAAGGTATTCTTTGGTTGTTTGAGAAACCGGATGCCCTAATTCTTCTTCAGCCTTTTTGTATATGGATTCCATTCTTGTGGCATAACTTTCGCTAAATTCCAGTTCCGAATTTTCAGCATCCCACTTTTCCATCTGCTCTGTATAGATCTTTTCCTGCTCGATGGTAAAAATATCGGTATTAACTCTATCAGACGATGGTTTGAATTTAGCGTTTTCAGTAACCGTATTTCCATCCTTGTCAACTACTTCTCTTTTAAATACGTAATTACGGTTATTGTCAACCACATCACCAATTTCTTCTTCTGATATCTCTATGTTCATGGCAGTCGCAAACGCTCGCATCTGCGCCAGCTTCTTATTACGATCGTATTTAGCCATATCAAGAGCACTACGAAGGTAATTAGAAGTTTTGCCGTCTACTTTTCTGAAGCAGTTTTTCAAATTCAGATTTGTTAAAACCATGCTTTTTTCGCATATGCCAGGAAGTCGGATATGGCGGGCTGGGCATTCACCATCGCATTGTAATTGTCTTTGGCAATCATAGCTCCAAGAGCGTTATTGAACGGACTGGAAGAATGCTCTAATATACCAAACCACCTACTTATCCAAGAAACATCGTGTTGAACCTTGTCGAAAAATTCTTTTACTCTCTTTACCTTATCTGCCGGCACATGAAGTTCGTTCATTAACTTATCAAGCAACGTGCTTTCATCAAGGTCTTGTACTGATTTAATATCAGACTGAATACCATTGATGTCGGCAATGACGGTATTGATCCTATTTGTATAATCCTGCTTTTCACGTTCATCAAATTCGGTACTTCTGTTACGGATATATCCTCGAAGATCGTTCATGATCGGAAGAACCTGATTGTTGATAATATCTACGTTCTTTCGATCATTGGTATTGAAGTGAAGCTTACCGTCTTTGGTATCACCATGAAGGATGGTGTTCACCACATTACTTAAGTATCTGACCTGAGCTTCGGCTGTGGAGATCATGCTGTTCATGGCAGCCGCCATCTCATTCTTGTCTATTTCGGTCTCTACCTTATTTATCTTATCTTCTATGGTCTTAAGCTGAGCAAGGGTCATAGACGTAGTTACAGCCCTATCAGAGCTTATCTGACGTAAGTCTCTTAATGTTTTTCTTAGTGATCTGATCTTAGACTCAAGAAACTTGTTCTTGTTCATAGAAGAAAGGGAGTATAATGTAAAGTCATTATCCTTTAACAGAGAGGTGTCAAATCCTTTATCTATGTCAGTAATGGCAAGATCACGAATGTTTTTAATAACGTTATTCAAATCTTGTCTTTGGGTTGATAAAGCTGATTTAAGCCAGCTTACGATTCCAGAGAAAAGCTGCCGGACGCGCCCCAGGAAGGAGGTGGGCTCTACCGGCGCCTGTGCTGTGCCGGTCTGCATCTCCCTGGCGAGGATCTTTCCAAGAATTTCTCTCCTAACAGCATTATCAAGCTCAGCTCCTTCATATACTTTACCGTATGTATTATAATACTGACCTGCATATTGGTTCCACTCTTCCGTACCTTCCACATCTTGCAGAACAGCCTCAACAGCATTCTGATCTCTGTATGCCTCTACAAGGAAGTGGGCTGTTTCTTCTACTAAATCAGATAAAGTAGCATCTTCACCAACTGCTATTACGTTATTGGCAATATCCGCCAATGCCTTAGCAGAAGGTTCATGCCCGTATTTGGTTTGGTACTTCTCTATATAGTCGGTCATACCTATGACGCTAACGCCAAGAGTTTTCAGTATCTCGACAATAGAATTTCGTTGGTCACGTTCCTGCCTGCTATAATCCGATACGATCTTAGCTTTAGTATCAGCATAAAGATCGTTGTCTTCTAATATGAATGAAACTACAAGCGCATCAAAATGATCGTACTTGGCGTCCAATTCATTGTATCTTCCTGACTTAAGATCGTTCTTTATCTGCTCCCTGCTAACCCTTTCCGTTCCTCCGGTGGCGAGCCTCATAGTTACCTTACTGTTATCCAACGAGCTTATGGTTATCATACCTTGGTCGTTCATGGAAACATCGGAACCAAAATGATTACGGAGCTCGGTGTAGGATAATGCCGAATTGAAAAGTCTAATTTGTCCTGTATGTCCTTCTCCTGCAAGATAATAGCTTCTTGTTTCAGGATCGAATATCTTAGATCCGGACAAAAGACCTTTCTTTATAAGGTAGTTAATTATACCACCTTTTTTGTTGATAAAGAAGTAGAAGCAGAAGCGGTCATGACCGGTATAAAAGACTTGGGATTATTAAGAACATACTTTCCAGCTTTGTAAGTAATGTCTGCCACGCCATCCACGGCAGATTCTTGAACGGTGCCGGATAAGAATCCTATTCTAATATCATTCCCGCCAGAGCGAAGAGCTTCTCCGTAATCTTCAAATAATTGACTACGATCGTTCATGAAAAACAAACGAGGCTCTCCAGTCTGATACGTTACACCCACAGGATTAGAATCTGTTTCTGGTAGCTCTTCTGGGCTAAATATCTTAAGACCGTCTTTTATAACCATATAATTAACACCCTTATCCTGTACCATAGATACGGGAGTAAAGTCCGAAGATATAGCATCTTGTAGATACTGCCCGGCGTCTATTCCAGGTCCTTCCGGTACGGAAATGCTTGACGTAACCATAGCATCCACCAACAATATTATCACCCAGATTTTGGCTGTAGAATCAAAGCCCGATTCTTGGATTTCATAAGGTGCATCTGATTTTGACACAAGAACAGGGTTACTCATCTTAGACGCCTTATCCAGCACCCTTTCTCTATAGGCTTCTGGGATAAGGTCGATGTTAGATTTTACCTTATTATAAGCCTGTTTATTAACAGGTACATTCCTTCTCCAGTCACCAAAAGCCTTTAAGAACTTATTAGAAAATACGGTTTAAAAACAGTAGTAGCCCGTTCCCTATTCTCCATAAGAGGAATAGATGCTATTTTATCAATCAACATAGACCTGTCCCCTGATCTGGTAGAGACAGAAACAACTTTCTTTTTATTATCTCTTTTAATAATACACGTTGATGTCATAGTAAAACATTTTTGTTATGAGACAAAGGTAGTTAAAAATCAAGCATATCATAGAAAATAAAGCCATCTAACTTCTCAGTCTGATGGCTTAAAAATAATATGAAAAAAAATTATAATCTGACGAAAAATCGTCAAGTTCAGCTTATATGTAATGCATGTACCCATCTCGGTGTATAAACCTTCCCGATTCAAAGCGCTCAATATCTTCAGGGCAAATAGGGCCCGAATCCTCTCTCCTGGCTTCAAACCAAAGCCCCGGCTTACGAAGTCGGCAAGTTATGATATAATTGAAGCAATTGTGCGTAAAATGGAAAACAGATCCTACAGGGAAATACCTATCAGCTTGAAATACGATTCTTTTTCGTTTAGTATCAAACGTGATATCTCCTACTATCTTAGCCACGTAATAGCTTCTGCCATTTAACGTTTCATCTGTTTGTGGTATCCAATAATAACCTCTTGCCATGCCACAAATATATAAAAAAAATCGGACAAGATACATGTCCTACTTTATATTACTTTGATTCGTTTTCAAACCGCTTTATAAGAGAAGCAATATCATCACCGCAAATAAACATCATTCGACGTTCTTCTTTTGGTTTATGAGACACTGGGATGGTTTTGTTTATCTTAATCTGATTCGCCAGACCTCTGCCTAAACGAATATCAACTTTTTTACCTTTCATGAATTATTTGTTTAAACAG